>JACLAC010020294.1_pt1 | contig 12828 bp, 9 predicted proteins | sample 8027881 | NCBI WGS metagenome assembly JACLAC01 (sample SAMN15725517, study PRJNA655200) | protist metagenome | isolation source: fluorescence activated cell sorting (FACS) single amplified genomes of... | place: Spain: Blaines Bay Microbial Observatory, Mediterranean Sea | collected 2016-01-19 | reverse complement strand
GAGTCCGAGGAGAAACCACAAGCTCCATGCCGGGCATTGCACCACCGGGTTTACGGGTGTCGTCCAGCTCTGAAAGGGAAAAAATGATTCGAGTCAGGTGGCCCGGTGGGGAGACCTCGTGCCGGAGCATGGGAAAAGCGGCACAAAGTGCCGGATCCCACTCGAGTCGAATGCCCCGTTGTGAATCTCCTATTTGGAGCTGGCCTCCTGTAGCGCCGAACCCCGTGGTGCATGAGATCAAGCTGGAAACCGCGGCACCGTGGTTACAACCGGCACTCAATGGGAAGACTTCCGGTGTTTCTCCCCCATTGTGACAGTCCAGGTACAGGTCCCCTCCGAAACCTTCCGGTATCAGGGTGATATTACCTATACGAACCGTTCCGAAAGGTCGTTCCCAGCCGGGAAAATCGTACCGGATCCCCACGGCCTGTCTGTCGGGCCGAAAGGCGTAAGTCTTGATGAGTGTTCCTATTTCGGTTGCCAATTCAACTCGAATCCGGTAACTGCCGTTGTGGAAGAAGAAACGAGGGGCAATGGGTTCCAGGTCGGTAAAACGCTTGAGTTCGCCGGGCAACTCAACGATCACGCCGCCACTGTAGAAATCGGCGGCCAGGTCGATGGAAGGGAAATAGCCGTGTGCCAAAGTACCTAGAACAGGTCTGAACTCATGATCGGCAAAGGCCAGGCTCTTGATCGTGAGTCCGCGCCTTGTATTGAGGACCATATCTAAACCCGGAGTAACTATGCGAAGCTTTTCACTTTCCCGGGTAATAACCACGCCCTTTTGCTCCGGTAGCCGTTGGTTCCAGGTGCCCGGAGGTATTTCCGGTTCGGGAAAGGCGGTCCGCAGACCTCGTTCTTCCAAAAAGACGGCCAGCTCCCGTTGCGCCTTGCGGAAGCGGGCGGGATGGATGTGGGTGCGCAGGTCACTGGACCAGAGGGTGCACAACCGCCGCCAGGATTCTGCATCGTTGCTTCCGGAAAGATCACGAGCCAGCCGGAAGCAGAGCGTATTCAGGACAAGATCATCCCTTCCCGATACGGCCCAACGGGCCACATTGTATTTGGGCTGCTTTTTAACGGGGATGGGGTAGGAGATAGAATTCAAACCCGTGGCACGGGGTGTTTTTGCAGGTTTCAGATGTTTAAACGCGACCCCGGGCATGGTGAAAACAAACTGGTCTTTCAGGGAGAGAAGCAGGTTGGTAATTCGGTTCCATTCGTCTCCCGGCAGATCCTCCCTTTCATAATCATAGCGCTTGGGCCGAAAATCGAAAATCTCCGTGTCACTGCAATAGACGGCCACGGGTTCATCGGACTCCTCATAGCGATCCAGATAAGTCAGATAATCCTCCACACCGATCTCCCGGTGGATGACTCGTTGGAATTTCTGGAAGAGAATGGTGTCTACCCAGAGGAAACCCATGGTTTCACCATCGTGGGAGTACATGTATTCCCGATATGGTTGTTGTGTGTCCAGGGCAAGGCGAATATTCTCCCGCTCCATGATGATTCCCTGGTAGCCCTGTTCCTTGTAGGTGGTGATCAGGCCCGGTGAGAACGCCATTTCATTGACCAACGCCAGTGTGGGCCGGCAACCCAGGAGGGTCTCATAACAGTTGATACCGAGTAACTGGTTCCAGCGATTTACTTCAAGGGGGACCAGGGGACCGATGAGCTGCATATAACCACTGCCGATCAATTCACAGCGATGGGCTGCGAGAAGGTCTCGAAAACGTGAGATCCAGCCGGGGTCCAGTCGGGATATTTCCTCCAAGGTCCAACCCCCGCATTCAATGCCTACCGGCACACCCGCCTCCACCAGGTCCAACAAGGGTTGATAACAGGAGTCGATCACCCTCTTGCGTTCCTGCTCCGCAATAGCTGAAAAAGCCAGGTTCAGGTGAAAAACAGCAAAACAATGGGGCATGTCATTCACCCCGGAGCAGATGCTTGCGAACCCGCTCGAGGGGACGTAACCCGTCCTTCGGGTCAGCACGCCATTCCCGGTCAGGTAACTCACACTTATTGGGTTCTTTGCGACCGTGTCCATCAGCGCGAAATCCCGTCTTGATCTCGGCAATGACGGGTGCGATTTCTTCCGGCAGCCAGCAATGACCGGCCCCGTATTCCGCACCCGCACCTTCCAGGTCCAGGTGGAACTCGACAATTGCGGCGCCATGGCGGTGAACCGCGCGGAACAACACACCGGGGGACCGCGTGTGGTCGGACCAACCGACCGAACAGCCGGTTTCCCGGCGAAGCGTATCCATAGCCGCCAGGTTGGCTTCTTCCGGAGGTGTGGGGTAGGCCGAACTGCAGTGGAGCAGGCGGGGATTGGGACAACCGGCTTCGCGCAAGGTCCGGACCGCCGTTTTCACCTCGGCCAGGTCAGCCATACCCGTGGAGAGCACGACCGGTTTACCCGTACGGGCACAAGCACACAACAGGTTCCCCCACAACAGCTCGTAGGAAGCGATTTTGTAGAAGGCTACATGGGGTTCCAGTTGGGTCACTGCCTCCAGGTCAAAGGGGGTACAGCAAAAAGCAAGGTTTCGGGCGCCGCAATGTTGTGCCAGGTCAGGAAGAAATTGGGGAGGGAGTTCCCAGTTCCTACGCAGGCGATGTGACTCGGAACGGGCAAGTACCTCCGGAGCGAAGAGACTGGCCACCCGGAAGAGCTGGAACTTGACCGAGTCGCAGCCAATCTCCGCGGCGTGGTCGATCATCGTCACACAGCGGTCCAGGTCCTGATGGTGATTACTGGATATTTCGGCGATAAATTGGGGTGGTTTCAAAATCAGGCTCCCGGTCTTGGGTTCTCCTAGAGTTTAGGCCGTCGTGCCTGGTTGGATGAAATGAATGAGAGTATCGATGTTGTCTTCGATTGAGAGCTGTTTGCGGGCTTCCATGATGACCTGATAACGTGCCTCCCAATCGGTTTCTTCGATGATCTCCCGGATGGCTACGGCCTCGGAAAGCTCGATAGGGATAAAGAACTCTTTGGGGTATCTGGCGAGGAGACCAGGGAGACAGATGCGGTTGAGGAAGATGGGAAGGCCAGCCAGGGCCTGACAGAGGAAGCTGGAGGCCAGGGTATTCATTCGGAACATGACGAAGAGATCCCGGAGGAAGGGTGACTTGACCGCGGCAATCATTTTAGCCCAGCGGTCGGTACTATCGGCAATCCAACCCGCGTGGTATTGACTGATTTCAAAGATAAGCCGTTCCTGTTCCACAATGGAATCGTGGTGGCGGAAAAAGGGTTTGAGGGCGTCGGGCAGACCGGCCTCGAAAGCGAGGGATCGTTCACATTTTGAATAATAGTGAAGAAACACACCGCTCCGGAGCAAGGTTTTGATGGTATCTCGAATGTCGCGGGTATAGTACATGAACTGGCCGACCATGGCGATATGGAAGCCGTGCTCGAGCTTCGGCTTGAGGTTGGGCACGTAGTGGTTGTAGCGGAAGAAGGAGAGCATGGGTGTCTCGATTGCAAGGGTCCGCTTGAGAAAAACGGCAACCTGCTCCGGGTTGGAGCTGAGGATCACCCCGGAAACACTTGCCAGGAGCTTGCGGTAAACCCTGAGGTAGGAATCCTCGAATTCAAGCTTTTCGTCAATGGTATCCACCACATCGTAGAGGAACAGGTAATGGGGAACACGGGCGATCCGGGTGATGGCAAGTTGATAGGCCAGGCTGGCAATGGCCTTGACCGTATCGAAGTTGTGGCATAGAAAAGAGATGGTATTGGTCAACAGGACCCCTTTGTCGAGGTTCTGGAGCAGGTAGATCATTTCGGGGAAGTTGAGAATCCACTTGTTTTTGAGGGGGATCATGTCGTGATGGGCGGCATGGCCCGCAAAGTAAACGCCCCGATTCCTGCAAACCGAAAAAACTTCGAAGCCCCGTGCCTCCAGGCTGTGGAGGATGGGGGTGAAGTTATTGAAGTAGTAACCGTCGAGGAAGAGAACGGGTCGGTGTGCGGCTCGGATACGGGAGAGCAGGTCCTCGACTCGCCGTTTGACATTATCGGTATAGCGGAAGGCCCTCAGGTCCGGTTTCTTCATGAGTACGTCAACGAGCAGGGTGCGGTCGTTGGGAATGGATTCCAGGAAGAATCGTTGGAGCTTGGGATCACGGGTCACCACGAAATAGGCATCGATTTCATCCCGGAAGGGCCGGAGCGCTTCCTGGTCGATAACTTCTACTGAACCAACGACCTGTCCCTTTTTGTAGTTATCACAGACAAAAACCTTGTCGAACGCCTTTTCGAAGGAGCCGATGACGTTGGCCACAAAATTGGAACAGGGAATGATGCACAGGGTCTTGATTTTTTTTTGGAACCGGTTCTGAAATAGTTGCCGGATGTTCATGACGTTGAGACATTCCTCAATGCCCGCGATCACGTGCTCGGCTTCTACGGCCCGAATGAGCTCCTCGTGAGAGATTTCGAGATCGGGTAGCATGGCTGAATAAACGTCGAGGAATTCATCGTAGGGGATGGGTTGTTGATTCATGAGTGTCCTTTTGAAAAAAAGCTTGGAAGGCAGTATCAGGCCGGCCAGGGCCGAGGTAAAAAAATCCGGAGGCCCCGTCTTGCGGAAGAAGGGTTAGTCATGAGCCAGGGTTTCCTCGTGGGGCGCCGCGGTCATGTTTGACAGAGTATCGGTCTTGCGTTCAAGGGTGGTCATTTCCAGTTGCCAGACCAGGCCGCCCAGGCCGAAGCCCTTGTCAATGATGATCCGGAGCATGCGGTTATAGGCGTTTTTTACCTTTTCTACCTGTTCGAACCATTTGGCCCCAAAATATTGATCCTGGTTGGTTTCCAGGTTGGCGGACAGACCGTCTTGGGCCACTCGTTCCAGATTATCTGAGAAACCCCGGTAACCCAACTCATTGAGGATCCCGGTGCCTTCTTTATTTATGGCGGTGAATCCTGCGGTGTCCTCACGACAGGCCTCCGCAATCTCCCGGTTCATTTTGTTCTTGAGCCGGGAAATGAGGTTGGCCGCGGTAATAAAAACACCGTAGCCCTCATCCAAGTGGGGATACCATTCCCGTATCTTTTGCATGTGTTGCGCCAGCTTTAGGACGCGGGGCTCTTCGAAAACGTAGGAAGGACATTCCCAGAATGTATTCACGGGCAAAAGGCGGCCCTCTTTTTCCAATTGATCGTAGAGGGAACAACCGGCGTAGGCAATGAGGGAATTACCCAGGTTCTGGTAACTGTAGGCAATATTGTTTTCGTAGAGGAACTTGATGTTGGATCTCAAAGAGTCCAGATTTGAGTAGGGGCCGAACATAATGAAACCGTTGTCCACCCAAAAAAGGTCCAATCCCTGGAGTACCTTGAAGGCCCGGTAATTGTCTTCCAGGGTAGCGGTTTTCATGTAGATCTCCAGCTCAAAGTCGGAACCTGCCTCGGCACCCACGTGGATCACATCCACACCCGCCTGCTTGTACAGTTTGAAGAGTTCGATGTTTTCCGGTTCGGTTTTGACCGATTGAGCCCGGAAATAACACTTCATCGAGACCTCCAGGCCCCGCTCGAGTATTTCCTCACAAATGGTGCGTGTGCGTTGAAGGCCGCGTTTGGTGCCCGGATCATCGAAGGAACTGTCCTGGAGGTTGAAGAGGCGGACGTTATACCTATCGATGATTTCTTCCATTTCATCGACCACATTCTTGGCGGATCGGCCTCGCCAGCGTTTGGCGTGCTGCCAGGTACTATTCAGGTTAACCGCACAAAAAGAACAATTGGAGGTACAGCCGCGGGAGGTGGTAATGCGCACGTCGTGCATGTATATGCCGTTTTTGTCGTAACTTCCCATCTCCATGCCGTCACGAGCCGCAAAGGGCATATCGTCCATGTTTTGGATGGCCGGCCGGTGACTGTTTCTCACCACCCGCCCGTCCTCCGCAAGGTAGGCGATCCCGTGGACTTCTTTCCAATGAGGATCCCCGGCTTTGACGCGTGCGACCAACTCGGCCAGGGTAAACTCGCCCTCACCCAGGACCACCGCATCCAGGTTGGGGTCGTTTAGGAGTAATTGCTCGTAAAAGCAGACTACAAAGGGACCGCCAAATACGAAGACGGCCCCGGGGTTCTGTTCCCTGATGATATTCATGAGATCACGAATTTGCTCGTAATTGGAAAAGTTGACCTGGAATCCGTAGACATGGGCGGGGTTATCCAGAATCTGGTCAAGAAAGCGTTTGCTGTCCAGGCCCTCCCAGATGGGGTACTGCAATAATAGGGTCTTCACACCCTGTTGCCGCAGATAGGTGGTTATCAGGGCCATACCGTAGGGAAAATCGGCGAGATGATGGAGATCGCCTTTCTCAGCCGCGTTGATGAGTTGAATATCTATGTTAAAAATCTGCGTCCTTGCTGCTTCCATGAGATCATCCTTTATCCTGGCATTGAGTGGGGGTGGGCCTAAACGGCCCTCAGGCAATAACGGCTCGGTAGTTCACCTCGTTTACGAGTGAGAATTCGCCCAGTTGCCTCAGAATCTCCGGAGAGTACATGGACGTAATGACGACCAGATCCGGATTGGCCGTGGAAAGATAGTCTACCGGGTGGATGGGCAGACCGGCAAAGGTTTGCCCCTGTTTGGCACGATCATTGTCCATGATACCCAATACCTCCACTTCCTCGACCAGGTGGGGATAGTGGGTCAGGGTCTGGTTGAGCCGGCCACCGGCTCCGAAGAACATGATCTTCGAGGTATTCCAGTCGATACCTCGATGGGAGGCAGCCGCGATGTTGCGGGCGATCCGAACAAATGTTTTCAGGTTGTTTGTACTGCTTTCCATGAAGGCGGCACGGGATTTTTCGTTGAAGAGGTAGGACCCGGATGCCTCGAAGGGGGCCTTGGCCTCGTAGCTCCCAACTGAGTCCAGGATTTCCTTTTTGACACCATTGAAACACATCTTGTGATCCATGTAACCCCAATGGTCGGCTTCCACCTGACTCAACATGAACGCGGCCGCGGCGCTGGTTGCGTTCCAGCCCACATAGAACGGTTCCCCCACTACAGGCGTCATCACCGCACCGTATGGCGCCAAACCGAATTCACGGAAGGCATCCCCCATGTCGGACTCCGTTTTGAACAAGGGATCGTAAACGTAGAGATGATGAAAACGACTTTTCATTTCTTCGGTTAATGAAATATATTTGGGGAAAATACCGTCCACCTCGATATGGGGATCCAGGTTGGCGATAACCTTCATGATAATGGGGACGAGGGGCGAGAAGTCGTCTGGGTGAATGAACAAAATTCGCGGAGTTTTCGCCAACAATTCCCGAAGCTCGGCCTTGACCTCGGGATTGTCCTCGAAGTCCAGGGTCAGAGCCCTGTCCAGGCACTTCTTTACCAGGTTGTAGTCTACATCTTTGATGAACCCCTTCTCCAGCTTTTCCGCGTAATCGTTCATCTCCAAAATGCTGTCGATATTGGAATGGAGGAAGGTAATCTCACCTCCGATTTGGTCCTGTTCCGTCAACTGGCCGTGGAGCTCGGTACCGATGGTGGGGAAGAGCACGTTGCCGCCCCGGAAACGGATCCGGTGTTCGTTCAGTGCGTCAATAGTTTTCTGCATATCTTCCACAGTTTCACCCGGAGACCCGAAAATGAAATTTACAAAGGGTGTGATGCCCAGTTCGTTGCAGATCCGCAAGGCATCCGTGTTTTTGGCTTCCGTATTATCCTTGTGTAGGAAGTCCAATACCCTGTCGCTTGCACTCTCGAAACCGATATGGATCACATCCATGCCGATTTCCTTCAATTGTCGCACCAGGTTCTCCCTTTTGACGATAATATCGCTCCGCGCCTGGCAGATGAGCTGGAATTTGAAGTTTTTGGCCCGATACTTATCAATAAATTCCTGGATCCAGTACTGATTGATCATGAACAGGTCATCCAGAAAACGAATGCTCTTCATATCCGCCCCATGGAGCAGGGTCAATTCTTCCATTACATCGTCCACCGGCCTCTGGCGGACCTTGCCGCCAAACACATCATTGGTTGCGGGTTGACAGAAGGAACATTTATAGGGACAGCCCCGACTGGTGATCAGGGTGGCGTGGGGCCGTTCCATGAAAAAGAAACCCGGATCTTCCTTGCGTTTGAACAGGGAGCGGTCGGGGAAGGGAAGATCACCCAGGGTGGGAATGTCGCCCCTGATGAGACGGGGAATTGCTTCTCCCCTTTCCATGGCATAGCCGATATTCAAGCTGGCGGCTTCGCCCTCACCTTTGACCACATGGTCGAAATGAGGGAAATCAAGCCCATCCTGGGGGCGCAGTGAGACGTGAACCCCACCGATGACCGTTTTGATATCGGGCCGCAGGTTTTTGATAATACCAGCGATTTTTTTTACCCGGGGAAAGAGCATCGTTGCCGCGGTGAGCATGGCCACATCCGCCTCGGTTTTATTGATGATCTCCTCGAATTCGTGCCAACCCTCGAGGTCGCGAAAGTCCACGAGTTCTACCTGGAATTTATGGGTTTTTAGGCATGAACTCAAAATTGAGAAGCCGAGATAGTGCCAGGTATTGGTCCAACCGGAGGCAGGCAGATCGAAAAAGTTTTCCATCATCACGCTGGGATAGACAAACAGAAACCGGGTTTTTTTGGGTGAAGGGTCCGCGGGCTCCTTGATTTGGCCCCACATGGGCCTATTGGCCGGCTTGGAATTAGTAAGTAACATTTTAAATCCTCCCTGATTTAAAGTGTCAGACGTAAACTAACTGGTCCCTCGAAAAAACTTTATGACGCTATCATTTTTCCTACCAAACCGTCAAGTCGGCTTCCCTGCCTTTCCCACGGTTTTTGGCCATTAGTCGAGGAATCGAAAAAAAGTAATTTAACAGATCCTCCTGGACCACAATGTGTTCTTTATCGGTGGATGGTACCGGTTACATAAGAGCCTTGGAAAAAAACCTGCAAAATCAGGACCACATCCCCAACCCTTATCCCTCGATCCTAAATACACCCTTCAGCCAGCCGGAGATTGATTAACTGTAGGGGGTTTTTTGGTCATAATTCCACACCTTGATACATTTGTACAGAAGATAGCCGCCCAGGCGGCTAGCGCTCCCTGCCTATTGAAAAATCTTGACATCGGTTCGGGCATCCCTTAAATTTGAACGGGACGGAGGGGGAACTATATTTGAAGGGCACGTCAACACAAATGGCAACTCAAACAAATAGAGTGGCTTATGCTTCTAGAGTTATTTGGGATTGGGAAAGCAGGGATCCTGAAAAAGAAAAAATAGCACATATCAAAAAAGCACGATCAATGGGTTTCACTCGAGGCCTCTTTGGCTTGGCTCTCGCCATCCTTTTCTTTTATTTCGAGTATCGGTTCCTGGCCTTGACCATTGTTGGCCTGGCAGGCTTTTTTCTCATGACAGCCATGTTCTCACCGGGATTTGTGTACAAAAAGATCGACCCCTTTTTGGCACTTTTTGCCCATGGTACCGGCATTCTGATGACCTGGCTTTTGCTCATCCCCTTTTTTTATCTCTTTTTCCTGCCCTTCCGGTTGTTGTTTCGCCTGGGCAAGAGAGATGCCATGAGCCGTTTCTTCGACAATCAGGCAACGAGCTATTGGGTCCACCGTGACGAGGTGAGGTCTCAAGCCGACTATGAGCGTCAGTTTTAATCATGAAGATTCTGGGAATCAGTTGTTATTACCACGATTCTGCGGCCTGTTTACTTGATTCGGGGAAAATAGTCGCCGCCGCCCAGGAGGAACGCTTTACTCGCAAAAAACACGAGGCGGGGTTTCCATTTCACGCGGTGCGTTACTGCCTGGCGGAGGGCCATGTGGGGCGGGATTTGGATCGGGTCGTTTTTTACGACAAACCCATTCGCAAGCTTCACCGTATTCTCGAGACCTACCTTTCCATTGCTCCCAAGGGATTGCGCCCCTATTTACAGGCCTTGCCCGTTTGGTTGAAGGATAAACTTTGGATCTATCCCAAAATTCATGATGCCCTGAAAAAATGTGGTCTCGAGCCCGTTGAGAAGATCTACTTTCCCGAGCACCACGAGTCCCATGCTGCCAGTGCCTTTTATCCCTCCCCCTTCCGGGATGCGGCCGTGCTGACCATGGACGGTGTGGGTGAGTGGACCACGGCGAGCATTGCCGTTGGTGAAGGGAACAAGCTGCGTTTACTCGAGGAACTCGTCTTCCCCCACTCCCTTGGCCTGCTCTATTCGGCCTTCACTTATTACACCGGTTTTAGGGTGAATTCCGGCGAATATAAGCTCATGGGACTGGCACCTTATGGCACAGGAAAATACACGGACCTGATCAGGGAGCGCCTGATTGACATCAAAGAAGACGGCTCCATACGCCTCGACATGGATTATTTCGGTTTCCTGGATGACCTTGTCATGACGGGTGATAAATTCAACCAATTATTCGGTGGGCCACCCAGAAGTCCCGAAGCGCCACTGACCACCAGGGAAATGGACATTGCCCGATCCATCCAGGAAATAACCCAGGAGATCGTGATCAAGATGGCGGCCCATGCCCGGAAAGTGACCGGAAAAAAACACCTCTGTCTGGCCGGCGGCGTTGCCTTGAATTGTGTGGCCAACGGAGAGCTTCTAAGGAAAAATATTTTTGAAGACATATGGATTCAACCAGCAGCCGGTGATGCCGGCGGCGCCCTTGGTGCTGCCCTCCTTGCCTGGCACCAGGTCCTTGGCCAGGCACGTTTTGGGGATGGCGAAAAGGACGCTATGCAGGGCGCCTATCTCGGTCCTCGATTTGCACCGGAACAAATCAAAGCCTACCTGGATGCCCATGGTTATGTTTATGAAACCTTGAGCGAACAGGATTGGGCGCCGCGGATTGCCCATATCCTTGCCCGGGAAAACGTGGTGGGTCTCTTTCAGGGACGAATGGAATTCGGGCCCCGTGCCCTTGGAAATCGCTCGATAATAGGCGATGCCCGCTCTGCCAAAATGCAATCGGTAATGAATCTCAAGATCAAGCACAGGGAGAGTTTCCGACCCTTCGCACCTTCCTGTTTGGAAGAGAGGATCTCCGATTTTTTCGAGATCGACCGGCCTTCTCCCTATATGCTACTTGTGGCCGATGTGGTGGCGGACCGGCGCCTTCCCAGACGAGGCAACGAAAGGGACCTGCCCATCCACGAAAGGGTGAACATCCCCCGCTCAGACATACCTGCAGTGACCCATGTGGATTATTCCGCAAGAATACAGTCGGTCAACAGCGAGGTCAACCCGTCCTACCATGCCCTGATCAAAGCGTTCGAGGAATTAACCGGCTTTGGCATTATCACCAACACCAGCTTCAATGTTCGGGGAGAACCGATTGTCTGTACTCCGGAAGAAGCCTACCGCTGTTTTATGCGCACCGAGATGGATTACCTGGTCCTGGAATGTTTCCTCTTGAAAAAGACCAGCCAGCCCAAATCGTTGGATGGGGACCCATGGCAAGAGGAATTTTCACCGGATTGACTGTACCCCGAACTGGAGGATCACTGACATGAGTAAAGTAGGTTACCTGGCCAAACTTTTCAAAGAACTAATCCTGTTTGCCAAAAAAGAAAAGGTATACTGGATTGTCCCCCTTGTCTTGATTCTACTGTTGCTTGCCCTTTTGATCGTGGTCAGCCAGTCAGCCGCCCCTTGGATCTATACCTTGTTCTAGCGGGATTCACGGTACCTGGACCAACAGATAGCGAGTTATGAGTTTTGTGGTTCAAAAGGATTTGGAACTTCAAAATCTTCTCGAAACTCGCCAATGGACGCGAGCATTTTTTCTCCCGCTTTTCCTCTCATCTGGGCATGCGAAGCCATCTCTTCGGCTATTTGAGCCCATTTTCTTTTGGGGACTTGTTTTGGTTTCCCTTGAATGGCGTCCTTTGGGGGGATTCGGTGCAACAGCCCTTTTTCCGTAAGAAATCGCAGAACCTCTTCCTGTTCTTTCGGCGAATCCGGAATAGTGATGGTGATGGTTTCAGTTGCCATTGATTTTTTCTCTCGGACGGTCATACCAAAAAAAATAAGTACCGGAAAATAGTATGCCCCATTTATGCGGTTCATCCAAAGGTTGTAATTAAAAGTGGGCCTACCCCGGTGCGGTCACCCAGGCTTGCCCCCCTTTTAATTACACCCTACGGCTGGTGGTTGAAAGATGTCAGGTATTCCTTTCGAAACCGCTTCGCGATTATCCGCCCACCAAAACCTCGAGCTCAGGAAGGCCCCTTGCCGGATTACATCATAGGCTCATTTCTTGTCTTTATTCAACAAGTCAGCGAGACCGGCGAATGGTTGATGGGTAGAAAGCGGCTCCGAAAGTCCATCGGAGCCCTGCTCGTCACCGTAGACCGCGGCAACCCCATGCCTGGCGTGCTGATTTTCGTGGCAGTACATACACAGCAACTCCCAATTACTGCCGTCGGGCGGGTTATTATCGTGGTTGTGGTCCCTGTGGTGGACCTCCAGTTCGCGCAGTTTCCTGCCGGAAAATTCGCGGCCGCAGTGGCCGCAGACCCAGGGGTACATCTTGAGCGCCCGGGCTCGATAGCCCTTCTCTCGCTCGGCCTGGGCGCGTCTTGCCTCAGCAACAACATCGTGGTGGCTCTCACTTTCGGATTCAAACCTTTTAGGCTCCATGGGCGCCTCCTACTCTGGAGTAATTAAATCTTATCGGTGGCAGGTCTCGCCAACCAATTCTAACTTTTTGGCGGGAATAAGGGAACCCGTATGTCCGGAAATGGGACACACCGGTTCCTCGAAACAAGAGATCTCCTGGCCGCCAGGGCGGATTGAAGGT
>JACLAC010003487.1_pt1 | contig 12829 bp, 10 predicted proteins | sample 8027881 | NCBI WGS metagenome assembly JACLAC01 (sample SAMN15725517, study PRJNA655200) | protist metagenome | isolation source: fluorescence activated cell sorting (FACS) single amplified genomes of... | place: Spain: Blaines Bay Microbial Observatory, Mediterranean Sea | collected 2016-01-19 | reverse complement strand
GTTCCTGACCGGTCTGAGCATCCCACACCTTGGTGGTTCTATCATTCCAGCTTGTCGTTATTATCCTTCGCCCATCTGGACTATAAACGGCTGAATCAACCGCACCATCATGCCCTTTAAGAGTCAATCTAACTCTAGATTTGACGATTGATTGACGTAAGACATTATTTGACAAAGGTAAAACTGGCTCTCTAGCATCATATGTAGTCTTAACAGACTCAGTTGCCAAAAGCAAGCTGAGTTCAGGATCAGTTTCCATTTCGATTAAGGCGAAGGCGGATAAAGCCTGGGACTTTGAAACCCTAGCTGTTTTCTCTGCTCTTTTCTGTGCTTTCTCTGATTGGTTCCGTTGGTAAAAAGCAAATACTGACAACCCCACCATTAGTACGAAGGCTACAATAAAAATTGATATCATTAACCTCTGAAACTGATCAACTGCGGTCCGACTAAAGGCTACGTATTCCGTATGCAGTTCTGTTGGCTTAGGTTCTTTGGTTATACCCACAGTTAGCCACCCTTCAGCTACCTGAAGTTCTTGTTTGCTTAATGCCAACCCTTTGGTACGCGAGCTCTGATCCCACTCAATAGCACGTGTTAGTAGACGAGTATGTTCCTTGACATACTCCATATCAGTGTCAAGGGCATCTATCAACAATTCAAAGTTAGCTTCAAAATCATCTTCTGAGCGCAAGAAAATCCAGTTATGGGTCGACATAGAGGGATGGACATTGTCAGCTTCTTGCCAAACTACCGGAACCAGTCGCTTATTATGCTTGACCGCATGCTCAATCTCCAAGGTGCAGATTTCAGAGGCTACTGAATCAGGGCTGATAATAAACAGGAAAGTGTTGGTCGCTTCAATGCCACTATAGATTTCGGCTAGCCAATCAGCCGTAGGAGGGATATCCTGCCAATCGGCCCAGGCATCACGATCACGGGCTTTTAATTGATCGAACAGGTGACGAACGAAGTCGATGTCACGGCGGGAATAGGAGATAAATACGTCTGACATAATTACATATACCTAAATAATGGTATTGGCCTGATTAGTAGGACAGCCTACATCAACATTCAAATTAGGCCAAAATGTCTGATAATGAAAATTATCGGACGTTTTTCTTGCAATTGGCAGTCTCTAAACACAATCTCTTGTACTCACCCTGCCACTTTTCGAAGGTTTCTCCTCCCAAATAAATGTCCGATAATCAGTGGCAGACTGACATAGTAAAGGAACGGTTACCAACTGTTGAGAGTAAATTGCCAGTGGTATAGGCACAGCTAACGGCGCTTGAGATAGCTCGGTCAATCTTTAATTGTCGCTGGGGAGAGATCCCTAACCTTTTCTACTACAGCAATCGGTATTTAAGAATCCTCAATTATACGGACAGCCACTTGTTTTGTCATGAAACTGAAGCAAAGATATTCATATTTCCATCCATATTTGAAGACAGCTTCCTGGAATGCTTTAAATTCGTCTTCGCGCCAATACTCATGCCCAATGTATTCATCAAATACGATTACCGTTCCGGGAATAATTTGTTTGGCAAAAAATTCCAGGACAGTTTGAGTTGAGCTATAGATATCACAATCAATGTTCATGAAACGAACCGGTTCAGGGTGTCGCTTGACAAATCCAGAAAGGGTCTCTTCAAACCAACCAGGGTGAAGAATTACATTTTGTGGAACAGATGGAATGATACCTTTCGTGCTGTAAGAACCTTTTGGTTCATTATGCCATGATTCCGGGAGCCCTTGAAAACTATCAAAACCATACACGTTCTGGTGAACTAAAGCAGAAATTTGACGGATTGATGTTCCAAATCTGACGCCGAATTCCAGCACCAATCCGTCAACGACAGCAGCATCAATGCCGATTTTAAAAGCATGGATATTGCTTCCAATAATTGCAGGCACTTTTTTATTAACAGATTTAATGTAACGCCAGGCGTCCAGTCTGGCTCGATCTAAACTTGCTCCGTTTTCAACTATATCAAAATGGGTAGTTGCTTCCGGCATGTCCCCTAAATAATCCCACAACATTCCTAATGTAAAGCGGAACTCCGTGTTGATCGGGTCAATATCAATAGCTTTTTCCATACACTTTATGGCAGGCATCAGATCATTGGGATTCAACAAAAGAGCATGGCGGTTGTAGTGCACCTGGGCATAATCTGGCTGGATTTGGATGGCCTGGTCGTAGCTGTCCATCGCCTCTTCTAGTCGTCCTAACTCGGTTAGTGCATTGCCACGGTTATTATAAGCCTGGGCATAATCTGGCTGGATTTGGATGGCCCGGTCGTAGCTGTCCAGTGCCGCCTCCAGTTGTCCTAGCTTTTTTAGTGCAACCCCACGGTCATTATAAACCTCAGCCAAATCCGGTTTGAGCTGGATGACTTGGTCGAATACCTGCACCGCTTGTTGTAACTGGCCTTGATTCTGTAGTACTCCACCTAATAGATTAAGAACAATTAATGATTGGGGATAGGTTGGCAGTAGTTGCCTACAAACTTGCTCCACCTGTGACATTTGGCCGGAGTGATATAGATTAATCAGAGTATTAATCTGATCCGCTGATGGGTCAAGTGATTTTTGCTGTTTTGTTCTCTTTCTTTTTTTTCTAGCCACTTTAGAATCCTCTTTTTAATTATTTTATGCTTATGAATAGACGCTACAACGATACGAAACTTTTATGTCACTTTCGGCATAGGTATAACTACAATTTGACTCCACATACTATTTGGATTGCACTACTTTCCAAGCTGGGGCCATCGTTAATCACGGGTGATTTTCTATTTGACCTTCACCCAGAGTAGTGTGATAAGCACCACAACTGTAAAGAAAAAGACCTACGACCAAAACACCCAGAGTGATTATCAAGTAGTCTTTCATTTGTTTGTCTTTTTCTCGTAAGCTATAGAAAAACTCACCCGCATTTACTTCTCATTAACCATTCGACTCTTTTCTCTGACATGCCAGTTTTTATAGCCTTGTGCTTTTCCAGGGATGAACGGCTATCTGTTGGGTATAACATCGTCACACAACTGCTCATCGTTAATGTGGCTATGACCAGAGTACTAACTAAAGCTATATAAGCTAATCTTTCTTTAGCCTTCATTTTACCAATCTTTTGCTATTATTAAATGTCTTACGTTCGACTTATTTTTGTCTTACTGTTATTTTTGTATCCTTGGCCGTAAGACTTATGTGGGGAAGGTATGCCAAAAATATCTATAACTTTCAAGGTAACTCATCAAGAGAAAAAAGATATAAACAGTGCGTCTAGCGTTGAAGAAATTATGTTCGTCAAGCAGTAATAAGTAAGCTGAACAGCGGTAAGACAGCGTCTGACCAGCGTCTTACAGGCACAGTTGAGTACAAAAGACGATCAAACAGTAGAAGGCTTGCAACAATCGCTGGACCAGGCCCAGCAGCTTCACGCTATGTCCGAACAGAGACATCAGACCGAATTAGCCAAGATAGAGGGCCGAGGTTTCATCCAACGATTGAAGGCCGTATTCTCCTGACCAAATCCTTCGTTGCTGGTAAAGGCCCCTCAGCAGCGGTTAGGTTGGAAACACGCTTTAAAAACCTTGTCTTGAGAGATCATAAGCAAGGCCGCTAATAACAAAAATGAGATGATTAATCTTTTGGTTACAAATAAGATGCTCTTGTTGACAAAAACATTATATTAAAAACTGAGATGTAAAACAAAACCAGAACAGCCAAAAAAGTTAAGCAGCCCCCTCCAGAAGTCTTACACGCCTCTCCCAGGTGCCCTGTAAGCAGTTTTGGTCTTTATGATGTCAACAAGGTGTGAGAGCCACCAAAATCAGAGGATCCGATCCAGATTCTTGGATTTCCATTTAGGAGATCCAAACCGACTGATCTGGGAGTCTCAAATGCGATAGGCGAGGTGTTCCAATTTGACACCAATACATAAAAAATACCTAGCTGGTGAATCAATGACGGAGGTCCAGCTAGGTATGTCTGTAGTGACTTCCTAATGACGAGCTAATTCTAATGGATGGATTGGATTATGGTATGTTGTCTTGGTGTTTAATCTTGGCAGAATTTTTATTTTCCATAGGATTTTTCTTTTTTGGATTCACAGGGTGATTTACAGGAAAAATCTGTAATTAACGGCTAATTGATAGCCAATTAGAAACTAATGACAGGCCAAAAGACAGAAAAACCGTTGGAAAATAATTACAAATTGAAATGATTTCCTTTTTTGGAAATTACTATGGAGGTTTTGTTGTGAAGAATATTGAAAAAGTGTTTTATATGATTTGTGGTGTGGCTTTAGTGTTTGTAGGGATAATTATTGGTAGGTTTGATTGAGAATGATGCTAATGCTCAAACTGAACCAAATCCTGAGTATAAAGTTGTTAAAGAAGAATTTCCTAATCTGAACATGCGAGTTCAAAAGTCAATAAATGAGGGGTGTGAGGGTGGAGAAGATACAGAATATGCTTTCCATCAAATGGTTGTTACTAGTTGGACTTCAAATGATGTAGCATCGACTGCTATGTTGATTTTCAAGAAGAAGTAGTTGTTATATGCTAGAACCTAATTTGAGGGATAATTGAAAATAATTGAGACCCTCAATTATTTTCAATTACTACCGTTTTTAAATTAGACTTAATTTAAATCACAATTTAATAGCTACGGTTTTCTGGTTTTTACTCTGGTGTCTCTGTCGTTTGGCCTGTCATTTATTTCTAATTTCCTGTCAATTGGCTATCAGTAACTGAAGTTCTGGCCATGTCCCCCGTTTGGAATCCATCTAGTCGCTTAATTAAGCGAGGATCATTGTAGTCGTCGTATTAACCGCTGCTACATCTCGTAATGGTCGCTTGGTTTTAGCTTGCACTTCTGAGTGTCCAATCTCAACTGCTGTTTGGTTGCCTTTCTTAGATAAGCACTGTTGAGTTGATGTGATGATGGGGATGGTATAATGTTGAACTATTCAACTGGAAAGTGACAGAATTTAAGGTTTCATTAATGGGTATAGAGCATGGATATCTTCGAAATTGTTTCCCATATAGAGCAAACTGGTTATTGCGTTGTTGAAAATGTAATTCCAGTCAATGAAGTCGATGCCATTTGTAAGGAAATTATTACGGTCCAACAAGCTTATCATCAACAAGCAGAAACTGAATTAGCTAAAACACGTGCTCGAGGACATCAAGTCGGTGTGCGTGGCTTTGGTGTGCCCAAGCAAGTCATCAATGTAACGCAGTGCTTTGCCACATACCTAGCCGACGATCGGATCCTCGGTGTAGCGGAATCATTTTTCGGTCAATTTGTGCGGATTTCCTGTACTGACTGCGTGATTAACCACCCTGGTAACAAGCGTGGTTATTGGCATGCGGATTGGCCGTATAACGCAACGAATTCAACTTATATCAAGGCTCCTTATCCCGATGTGATGAGCCATCTCTCGTCAATTTGGATGTTGACGTACTTTGGGGAAGATAATGGAGGAACGCTCGTATTGCCATCCAGTCACCGCATTGCAAACAATCCAGCGGCGGGAGGAGTAGACGGTATCGATCAGTACCAGCCACACCCAGACCAGCAACAAGTGACTGGTCTGGCTGGTAGTGTGCTGATTTATGATAGTCGTCTGTGGCATGCGGTTGCTCCAAACCGTAGCAACGAGTCACGAGTGGCGCTGATCGTTCGATATGCTCCTTGGTGGTTAAATCTGACACCAACGATGCGTGGAACTCCTGATCATAGACGGATGGTGCTGGAGACAGGCGGCAAAAACTACGATGCTATCCCAGTGCGTCAGAATGTGTTTGACACACTGCCGAGTAACGTCAAGCCGCTTTATCAACACTGGGTCATGGATTGAGGGCAGGAGTAAATTGAACAATGGCTGAGGGGCTACCCTCTGACGATGTGCCGATGTTAGCCGTTTTAGTTGTAAAGAGAAGAAAGAAGAGGGGTGAATAATGTCTGATAATGAGCCTTGTCGGACGTTATTATAAAATTTTAGTTCAAATAGCACATCAGTAAATGGTGTGCTATTTTTTGTTAGAATCCAAAAGGAAAGTTGATGAAATGAGAGAAGACCATGTTGAAAAAAAGGAATGCCTCCGCAGAAGGAACACAACGTTTTGTTAGCCGCATGAGGCAAGAGTTTTCTACCTACAATCAAACTTCTTATCGTTATCTCAATGGTACAGACTTAATGGTTTCGAAAGTTGGATATGGGTCATACCGTGTTGATCAACAGGTGGATGAGCATATCGAGTCGCTAGAAGATTCTATAAGTTCTGGCTGTAATATTATAGATACTTCCAGCAATTATACAAATGGTGCGAGTGAGATCTTGATTGGAAACGTGTTGACCAAAATGATGAACCAAGGAAAAATTGAGCGTGATGAGATCATTCTGGTTTCGAAAACTGGTTACATTCAAGGAGATAATCTTAGTCAAGCTATAAAACGCGAGAAAACAGATCAGCCTTGGCCTGAAATTGTCAAGTATACCGATGGTTGTTGGCATTGTATCCATCCCGACTTCCTGATTGATCAATGGGACAGAAGTGCGAATCGATTACAAGTCGAGACCATAGATGTTTACCTTTTGCATAATCCGGAGTACTTTTTTTCCGAGGCGAAAAAATCGGGAGCCCCAGAATCCTTACCACAGTTACGAGATGAGTTCTATCAACGAATCTTTCAGGCTTTTGTACAAATGGAACGTTTTGTTCAAGAAAAAAAGATCCTATTCTTTGGAGTTTCTGCTAACACATTTGTCGCTCCAAAACACGATTTCGAACATGTTTCCTTGAGTCGTGTTCACACAGAAGCTTTGAAAGCTGCTGAAACCGTTCATGGCGATCCACACATTAGCCATTTCAAAGTGGTCCAACTCCCCTATAACTTTCTGGAAACTGGAGCTCTTCTGGAAAAAAACAATCAATTTGAAGACGATATGTTAACCGTTCTTGAAATGGCTGCAGCTATAAACGTCGGTGTTCTGGTCAATAGACCATTAAACGCTATTACTGAAGATCGACTATGTCGCCTAGCTAAATACCCGTACGAACCACAATTCGATTATGCAGCTCAAGTTAGGGCTAGTATTGAGATACTTAGTGAGCAGGAAAAAACCTTGCGAACTCAGCTTAGATCCACGGGGAACCTGGATGATCTTGATGAGAGAGATCAGGATCCATTTTTTGGTATGGGTGCTATTTTGGACAATATTATCGACCAAATAGAAGGTAGGGACCATTGGTTGCAAGTAGCGCAGCGTTACTTGATTCCTCGGGTTAATCACTGGATTGAGAACACTACACAGAAGTTATCCGATGTACAACAGAAAAAACTGATCGATCAGGTCGACCAATATGCTAGGGATATTGAAAAGATTCTGTTCAATATCACGATGAAATTCAACCAAGCCGATTTCCAGCAAACTCAGCCCATTGAAGATCGTCTGGATCTACACTTGTCAGAACATGAAAAAAAACTGACAATGTCACAAAAAGCACTGAACTTTGTCTCTTCATCGCCGAGTGTTTCGGTCGTATTAAATGGGATGCGGCGTCCTGAGTATGTCGACGATACGATGGGTATTATGAAAGTTTCCGATTTTGGGGCACCTGTTCAGAAAATGATATAAATTAATCAATTATTGAACTTTTGCACCGTTAGGAATAGATTTATCTAAAGTAATAAGCGACAAGAGCATATTACCCCAATTGGGATTTCTAAAAAATCCAACTGATGATCTCTGTTAATTATTTGCGATTACCTAAAAGATTAATTCTTTTTTGTAGGTCATCAAGCATCGGTTTGACAATTACTTGATCAATATCGTGTTGATGTTGTAGTTTTTGTTGTTGGTCTTGATCAGCTAGCTGTCGGGTTACTTTTACATTTTCGTTGGATTTGGTCATCTGTTGGAATTCCAGAACTGAATCGGGGTTGGGTTTGGGGGGATTTGGAGCTGGTTTCAGCTGATTTGAAGCTCAACATGTTTTAGATTATAGTAGCACTTATGAGCTAAATAATGGGCGCATAGTGATGAAAAGAAAGTGAAATGGAGAAGATGTGGCCAATTAAGCCTCAAATTGGGCTTTAAAAATGAGAAACTTGGGGCCGAGAGGTTGACCAGGCTAGGCGCGTTGACCGATTAATCGTCCCCAGAAGCCGACTTTCTTTTCTTCTTTCTCTTGACTGGATTCCAGTAGTAGTTGGTTTTGCTCAGTTAGTTTATCAATAGTTTTTTGTTGCATGCCTGCCAATTGTTGCCCTTGGTCTTGTTGTTTTAGTAGTTCTTCGATCTGTTTGTCCTTAGTCAACACTTGCTGCATGGATGACTCAAGTTGTGACTCAAGTAATTTTATTCTTAGTATTGTTTCTGGATTAGATTGACTCGTTTTTGACTCATCTACACTGTTTGTTTTGCAGAATGAGTCAAGTGCTTGACGCACCAGTTCGGTTATCGGTATCCCTAATTCGTCCGCTTTTTGGCTGGCTGTTTCATGTAATTGATCTTTGAGGCGGACACTGAATGCTTTCATTTTTTGACTCACCTTTGACTCTTGTTTAACTCGTTGTTAACTATGTTTTGACTCAGGTTGACTCGTGTTGACTCAGGTTGACTCGTGTTGACTCAGTCAATTTTTAGTCTCTACTGAGTTATAAACGAGTTGTTTTTGGGTTAAGTTTCGGGAGTCAGACTTGCAGAAGGCATGAGTTTGTGATAGAGTGTTGACTCGATAGTTCCCGATTCTATAAAATCGGTTTTATTAGGCAGGAATTATATTTAAACAATAAAAAAGCCCCTGCTTAAGGGCAGAGGCGATAACAATAAGAGACCTTTGGTCGCTGTAATTGTCGGATGGCACCACAATTATAGCAGATTCAGGGTCTCCAATCAATCACCTTTTGATTCGGAGATTTTTTTATGGCTACTGCTCAACAACTCCAGGCTCTTTCGCCTGAGGAACTGGTTTCATTTCCCCGTTCGACTCAAGATTACATTCCCAAAGCCCATTCCAAGCTACCCTTTAACTTCGCCGCTATTGCCTGGGACATCGTTGATTCTGATCAGTTTCGCCACCTCTCGGGTGAATCCATCAAACTCTATGTCTACTTAGCGCGACACGTTGACTTGCGACTGAAACAGAAGACGCGCAGTAATGGCGAGTATCTACTGGGTCGTACCTTTGCCAAGAAGTATGAGACCATCGCTGACGACTGCTATGGCGGGAGGAAATCGGCTCGTTCAGTCCAACGCTACGTTACTGAGTTGGTCGAAGCTGAGCTAATTGAAGTCGAGAAGGGCTGGGGCAACGTCTGTACCTTCACCCTGATGGCCTTTCATCAGACCCAGAAGATCCAGGAGTACGAGACTAACGCCGTTCAACGTGAGTTCCAGATCCAGCAAGCTGCTCTACGGAACAACAAACTGCGCCTACTACGACAGGAGAAGGACCAAGTTATTGAGGTTGAGGCACCAACTGAGCTTTCTCAACCACTCCATCAGATCCCAGATACGACATCAGTGTCTAGTCCAGACACGACACCTGTGTCCACTCTCAGTATTAATAGAAACAAACTCACAGAAACTTCTTCTTCTTATTCCAATCACTCAGATGACCAACAGCCCCTCTTCTCCTCTCAGACTGATTCTACTCATTCAGATCAGCATTACCATCAGCTTAAACTACAAACCCTTCAACTCTGGCAGGATCAACATCAACAATTAGGTAACCCCCTACCCTCCAACGCTGATCTTTATCAGATCATGCGACATGATCACCCTCTGGGTATCGATGCTTTCGTCTCTCAGGCCTGTCAGTTAAGCCCTCATGTTAGCCCCATTCAAGCCCTTCAACTGCTTCAAGAATGTATTAAAATCATGCCTCCAACTGGTGGTAATGGCCGCCCGGTTGGACGTCCCGGCTGGTTCCTACTCTCTATCTCTGACTCCTTCTTCAAGCGGGCTTGGGCCAATACCTTCGACTTTCTGCCCCTCTATTGGCAGCAACATCAAAATACCGCTCCTCATCCCCGTTCGCTCCAACCCATTACTCGATCCCGTAATCGCTCGGCTAAACCTCGTTCTTCTCACTTTTAAACCACTATGGCCGGATTCTAAACTCAAATTAAGTTAGCAGGTAAAACCATTTTAAATCCCTTTTAAAACCCGTTTACCAGGACCCGTAATTTCAGCTGCAAACTCCAATGATTCAACTTTGATCTCTGCTTAGAGGCACAATCTCACCCGCATTGCTTGGCTTTATAGGTTTTTTGCTTCAAAAATGAAAAATACAACCCGATTTGAAGTGGTCTATCTCCTCACGTCCCAAACCATTACTAGCTAGATTAAAAGCTGTATTCGCCACCAATTAACCTTGTTAGCTTTTCCAGTAAAAGGTGTAATCCGCTCCTATTTCCGTCGACGCTCTCCATTCATTACTTGTGTTTATAAGCGTGTGTCAGATTAACCTATTGTCGTCCTAACTTTAAGGTTGCCCACGCAGTTGCAAGTCTATCTTCAGGCTCAACGATTAAGCCGAGAACGGAGGCTAGCCCAGGGGCTATCAGTCTTTGAATCTCCGCTTCACCTAGTGCAACGTTAAACAGGGCAAGGTCATCGATAATCCCTGTGTAAAAATTAGACGGCTTACTAGCTTGAAAACGTGCACCAACCAGTACTGGCGTGGCAGCATCTTTATTTTGCGCTCCTCTTGGTTGTTGGCCAGATATTTCACCATTGACATACACCTTCATCTCTGACCCATCATAAGTAGCCGTGATATGAGAAAACTTGTCTTTCGGTGGTACGATTTGACCAGCAAATAATCCCCACGGAGCTACTTCCCGGTGGAACACAACATTACCTCCTCCCAGAACTTCGAGAATATATGCACCGATCACCCCACCGTTGAATTTCCCGATAATTGTACCACCGGGCTGAGGGTTGACCCACACCGAAATAGTGAATGGCTCGACACCACCAAAGTGTAGGTCTGGCGCAGAATTTTCCAGCTCTACATAATTCCCACCGTCGAATTCTAATGCTTGTCCTGACTGTCCTTTAACCCATTTTGGCCCTTTCTCCAGTTTCCCGTGATGTTGGCCGCCGGATAAATCTTCGACCACTTTGCCCTTTCCTTCATCAAAAAGCCATGCTCCTACAATTGTATCGGGATCAATTTGAGCATGGCCTGAATTAGTCACAAAAATAACCGTATAAACTAACGAAATATAAAAAGCTATTACCATCACAGTTTGTCTGTCTAGGCTCATGTTGATTATCCTTACAATTTGATAAATATCATAAAATTTAAGTTGTTGGTATTGAAAAGTTAACTAGATTAGGTTTATTAATCCAGATGCTCACAAAGTATACAATGGAGAATCTCCCTTCTCATCTGTGACAGAAAAAGTCATATCCCGATTCTATACTTTGATTTGGACTAATCTCAAAAGTTGATTGTCTAAAAGTTTGGGGGAGAAAAATATAAAAAATCGGCAATTATATGAGTTCGGGAGGAATTTTAAATCTAATAAGCTTAAGAAACGGTAATAAGTTGACTCAAGACCCACCGCGAAAAACTTTGTATTGATGTTCAAAAACCTTAATTCTTGGTCATTGATTCACCAAATCAAGCAAACGTCTTTTCTTCCTTGTATTCGGCAAGTTTATAAGATTTATCACTGTCATATCAAGGCAATCCTGTACCACAAACGGTCGTCTTTTCCACAAAGTATGGGATGTGAAGGATATATTAATAATGTCCGTCGACAGCAATTATCGGACCGAACCTTCCCAATAATCAGCCAAAATCTTCAGTTTGTTCTAGTACTTCTGCCGAATGGCCACGAGTCCCGATTTCTTCTGCCGATTTTTGTACCTCGACTAACAAAATCAAGCTTGTTATTCCTTGATTAATATAAATTAGTTTGATAGAGTCCGAGCCAGAAAAAGAATTTACAGGGAGAGTTCATTGATGAATAACTTTTGGAAATTTGCTGCCTTGGTTTTTTTGATATTACTCTTGAATCCATATTTTGTATTTGCTCTGAGAATCGAATTCGATGACCCAAAAGATATCAAGGATTGGGAACTTGGACCAGGTGCCACGGCCGAGGTCTCCAACGGTCAACTCGAGTTGAAGGTCGGGGGACAGAACTCGGGTGTTTTTTTTGGCGACCCAAAATGGACCGATTACAAAATGGAAGTCAAAGCCCGTAAAGTAGCTGGCCCGTACTTTCACCTTTTTACTCGAGTGCAGAAACCAACCCAGGATTTCTACTTTATAGAAATCAGCTATAACTCAAACACCAACAGTATATTTCGCTTTGATGGGGGAACCGGTATAGAAATTACCGGTGGAGACCGGCCCAAACGTCCAGAGTCCACAGACACGAAAGGAGGAGACGCTTACACTATAACCTTCGAGGTCAAAGGTGAAGTTATCAAAACTTATATAGACGGCAAACTGCAAGTAGAAACAAAAGATAAGACTTATAAAGACGGTCGTCCAGGTCTTGGCGGAAGGGATTCGACAATATTATATGATTATGTTGAGATCAATGGGCCTGGAATAGATACCAGTCCAGTTGAACATCAGGCTAAACTGACTACCACTTGGGGAAAGCTGAAACAAGTGAATTAAATCGCAAAATTACCGGTCGCTCACGGACTGATTAGAAAAGGCTACATGCCTTTTCTAATCAGTCCGTGAGCACCGTACAGTTATGTAATTAACACCTGATTGATCAGTAAATCCAGATCTTTTATTCTTTAAAACTATCTGAGCAAAACCAACTTCTATTGGAAACTAGC
>JACLAC010026003.1_pt1 | contig 12831 bp, 7 predicted proteins | sample 8027881 | NCBI WGS metagenome assembly JACLAC01 (sample SAMN15725517, study PRJNA655200) | protist metagenome | isolation source: fluorescence activated cell sorting (FACS) single amplified genomes of... | place: Spain: Blaines Bay Microbial Observatory, Mediterranean Sea | collected 2016-01-19 | reverse complement strand
TATTGATACTAGTATGTTAGACGATGAAAAAAGAATTTTACAGAGAGAAAGACAATCTATAAAATACAATACGCCCCCCCCCCTCAAACATGACATCGTTAACCACAGCAAATTCACCATCGTCATCTTCCTCCCCAATCATAGTATCGTCTTCCATAGCAACGAGACGTGAAAAATATATACAAGAAAAAGTTATTAATGTTGAAAAACATAAAAAAACACGTGAATTATTGACTAGAATTGAAAATGAATTTATAAATAATAAACATATCGATAAATATATATTTATTGAATTCCTTGATCCTTTTGCGAGAAAATGTGTACATGATTTTTGTGAATTAATTGATGGTATTTATTCAAAAAGTTTTGGTGAAGGAATATGGAGAAGAATATCTTTATATAAAGATGAAAAAGATATGCAAATGGATACAATCAAATATATAGAAGAAGCTAAAGCTAAAGCTGATGATAATAATAATAACAACAACAACAACAACAACGATGAAGAAACATTTATGGAAATGGAAGCATGGGTTGAACATATGCGTGAATTGATTCAAATTGCAAGAGATGCTGAAATAGAAGAAGCAGAAAATGGTTTAAAAGAAAGAATAGCTGAAGCTGCAGAAGCAGAGGCAAATAATAATAATAAGAAAAATAACGATGTAAATAAAAAAATTATTGAAAGACATAGAGGTAATAAAAAATCATTAGGACCACTTTTTATAAATGATTCAGAAACTGGTTTATTTGGCAGATCTTTAATTAGTTTAAAAATGCATGGTGATAATAATTCATTAGGTCATCATAAAATGACTGTTGGAGATATTGTTGCATTAAGTCCATATCGTGGAGAAAGTATTAATCCTGATAATTTACCAAGAGGTATTGCAACTCGAGTGAAACAAAATGAAATTAAAATAGCATTTGATGAAGATGTACCAGATGAATATTTTTCTCAAACATTATATTTAAATAAATTAGGCAATGAAGTTACATGGAGACGATTAAATGAAGCATTGGAGAAAGTGCGGAATTATTCTGGCGGTGTTGCACAGCGTGTTGCAAATGTAGCGTTTGGACTACAATCAAGTGAGTCTAGTAAATTATTATTACGTAATAACAACAAGAAGACTGACAGTAATAATAATAAAACAACATTTGTACCGTACAACAAGTCATTAAATGGATCACAAGTAAAAGCAATTAATGCTGCATTATCTACTAAAGATTTATGTGTTATACATGGCCCACCAGGTACTGGTAAGACAACAACAGTTGTTGAACTAATTCATCAAGCAGTTAAAAATGGATTAAAAGTACTTGCATGTGCTCCATCGAATATTGCTGTTGATAATATGGTGGAACGTTTAGCACGTCCAATTCGTGATTCAAAAACAAATAAATTAATCACACCAGCAAAAATTGTTCGCGTTGGACATCCAGCCCGCGTAACAAAGGAAGTGTTAAAGCATTGTTTAGAAGCACATATTGAACGCGCGGAGGGAACAGATATTATTGCAGATATACGTAAAGATATATCTGGGCATATTGATTCATTGCGAAGTAATAAAAAAAAATCAAATGTAACAAAACAATTATTAGATGATGATGATGATAATAATAACAAAAATAATAATTCCTCAAATAATCATAATAATAATAAAAATGATGATGTAAAGAACAACAATAATAATAAGAAAAAAAATGGAAAATTAAATCGAAATGATAGAAATACGATACGTTATGAAATACGTACATTACGCAAAGAAATACGAAAACGGGAAGAAGCTGTAGTGAAAAATATAATTAATGAAGCACATGTTGTTTTAGGTACAACAGTAGGTGTAGCTGGACGGGTATTACGAAACAAAGATGGCCCATTTGATTTAGTTATTATAGATGAAGCTGCTCAAGCATTAGAAGCAGAATGTTGGTTGGCAATATTAAAAGGTCGACGTTGTATTCTTGCTGGTGATCATTGTCAATTGCCTCCAACAATTATGTCTGATGAAGCTGCTAAACGAGGTTTAGGGATTACATTAATGGATAGAATAGTACAATCATCATCATCATCTAAAAAGAAAAAACGAAGAAAAAATAATAAAAAAAGAACAAAGCCTATATTAAACGTTCCAATTGTTATGTTAAATATACAATATAGAATGCATGATTCTATCTGTAAATGGGCATCAAAGGCAATGTATCATGGTGCATTACATTCCCATGAATCCGTTGCTCAACATTTACTTACAGATTTAAATCGTGTTGATGATATAAAATATGAATCCTATTTTCCAGCTGGCACTGCAATGGCATTGATCGATACAGCAGGTTGTACTGGTTTTGAGGAAATGGAAGATGTTGAAAGAGGATCAAAAGCGAATCCTGGTGAAGCAAAATTAGTTATTGCATATGTGGAACGAATGTTAAATTGTGGTTTGATGGAAAAAGATATTGCTATTATAACACCTTATAATGGTCAAGTGAATTTATTGCGCTCTGTTTTATTAGATACATATCCATCTGTAGAAGTACGTTCTGTAGATGGATTTCAAGGTAGGGAGAAAGAATGTATTATCATGTCTCTGGTTCGTTCAAATATAAATAAACAAGTTGGATTTTTAGCTGATCAACGTAGAATCAATGTTGCTGTGACAAGGGCAAGACGCCATATCGGTATTATTTGTGATTCAGATACCGTAAAATCAGATAAATTTTTATATGGTATGTTAAAACATGTTGAAACCATGGAAAATAATTGTGATGTATTGAGTGCTATTGAATTTGAAAATGAAATAGTAAATTCTACTTTTAGTGATGCTATTGAAGATGCAGCAATGGATAGTTTAGTGGATAGCAAAGCAAATGTCAAAATCGATAATAATAGTAATAATAATAATAATGCAACAGGTGTCATTGATAATTATAATAATAACAATCAATCGAAAATAAGAGTAGTAAAAAAACAACGACAATCTTCTTCAAAATCTACATCATCATCAGTTGCTAATAGGAAACAAACGAAAGAAGAAATAGAACAAGATAGATTAAAACGTATGGATGAATTGACGAAACAATTACAAGAAATTAATAAAGCATCTGAAATTAATGAAGAGAACGAAAAATTGAAAATTGCACAGCAGCAAGAACAACAACAACAACAAAAGAAGAAGAAAAAAGATGATGAATTATTAGATACAAATGGTATTAAATCATCTTCCATAGAAGATAAGAAGAAGAACAATAATGATACTAATGATGATAAAGATCCATTGAAAGAAATCAGAAAGAAGATGGCAGAAGATTATCAAAAATCAATATCATTATCAAAATCGAAGAAAAAAAAGAAAAAGAAAAAGAAGAAAAAAAGTTCAAACAACGATAATAATAATAATAATAATGATAATAATATGAAAAGTATGACAAAAGCAATACCAGACGAAGAACTTAGCGAAGATCAGTTACTTGAACAATTAATACGTGAAAATAATATTGTAAAACCTAGAGCAAGACCCAGTTTTTTAAATAAAAATAAAAATGAGCCTTTACCTTCGTATACATCAAAAAAATTAGAACATAAATTACAAGAAAAAAAGAATACTAGACAAACTGCAAGAGCTAAAAAAATGAAAGAAGAAATTGCAAAAAAAAAAGCAGCAGCAGCATTGAAGAAAAAGAAGAAGAAGCGTTAGGAATTTTTTGCTGGGGAGGTGGGGTGTCAGGGAGACAATATCTTTTTGTGTGTGTCAAAAGAATGTTTGTGGTTTTTAAATTATATTTTTTTACACACTAAAAAACTTTTTTGCTTTATTTTAAAAAAATATTTTTTTATAATAAAATATGCACACGATGTACCAATGGACATTCCATTGATTTTATCACATTACGAAGTCGTATTCGGTACCTCGTAAAATTCGTAAATTTATGTAGAATTCGTACGGAACCACATCTCTCTCTCCTGTCTCTTTTTTTGTGTACCCACACCTAGAACCATCTTCTCCTCCCTTTTCTCTGATCATTTCTCGTATTTTATATTTTCTCCTTTCCTACATTTTACTATTAACACTCGTACTACTATCATTAAAAGCAGATGTTACATGTTGACATAATTCATTAATAAATTCTTCCGATTCATTTTCACCACAACCTTTTGGCATCATCCAAAAAATATGTATACCAGGGAAAATTTTCAATGTATGTTCTACACCAGCTGCTTTTAATTTTTCAGCATAGATAATACTTTCTGTTAACAATGGATCATGACTTGCAGCTGCAATGTAAGTTAATGGTAAATCCTGAAATGATGTTGCTAAATTAGGACTTGCTAATGGATTACTAGTTTCTTCTTGACTATTTCGATCATGAAAATAACTATCTCCAAAGAAATCCATTGTATCACCTAATAAAAAATGACCTTCTTTAAATGCATTATATGATTTTGATGCAGCACGTCCAGTTGGTGTACTATCGAATGCACCACATAATGGTGCTTGAATTTTTATTTTCTTATGCAAACCATCTTGTACAGCTAATGATGATATAACTGCCGTTAAATTGCCACCAGCGCTATCGCCAGAAATTGCAATTTTATTATGATCAATTTTATTACCAAAATGACCATTAGCAATATAATGAAAAACATCATAGGAATCATGTACAGCACCTGGAAATTTAACTTCAGGTCCTAATGCATAATCAACACTAATACATATTGCTTGTATTTTTTCACAAATTTTCATCATAAATGCATCATATGCTAACGGTTCACCAATAGTCCAACCTCCACCATGAAAATATAAGAAACAAGGTAATTGACTATTATTATTATTATTATTACCAGGATGATACATAGTACATGGTATCTTTCGATCACTATTACGAGAATCAATTGATATATATTCTAATCTTACACCATTATTTGGTTTCTTCCATCCAAATAATTGATCTGATAATAAATCAACATAACCTTTTCTTTGCTCTGCCATTGTCAATGTAGGTTCTGGACCTTTACGTGGTCTATTTAATATTTTTAAAAATTGTTGTGTAGCTTTATTTAATTTATATTTATACGACATTTTCTTCTTTTGTTGTGTGTTAATGTATATATATTTATAATTTTTTTGTTTTGCAATTGGTGGTGAGGGTTAGGAAGTGATCATATGTATATTTTAATAACTATATGTTGATTTGTGTATATTAATAATATATATATATCTTTTTTGTGATATCTTTTTTTGTACTTGTAAGTATACTAAATATGTAACATATATTAAGTGAATAGCACCAAAGATTATCCGTCTTCCGTCTGGCCCTTTTTCTATATTCCTATCAACATTTTTATTTACGCAATAGCATAAACACAGCATTAAGTTATAATACATCACAAATTTTATTAGATTTTTTGATGTATCCCAATAAGATATAAATTTGGACACTCGGTCCCATCCTGTGTCTATGCTATTTTTTTGCTGGCGGGATTAAGACCACATAGCACTGATTTTTGAGTAAAGTACAAATATTTGTTATACATAATAATATATATTGCCTATCAAATACCGTATAAAACCATAAATGTTAAATTTTGATGTTGTGTATATCAATGCTATTCCCATGCTATTTGAAAATGGTACATCTACACATACATGTGTATAAAACATGTATATGATCAATATTTAGATCAATAAAACGCATCAGATATCATGCGTTTGATACATATAAACATTATTGAGTGATTATTTTGTTTATTATATGTATATATTTATCAAACGCATACTCACTTTGACAAATACAATTAGCATATAAATAGCACTATTGTATTAGTATGACAATAGCATTATATATCACGTATATTGAGTATTCTACTTTTAATTTTATAAAGAAGGTGGTGTATGCAATTCAAACATTAAAACATTACCGAACATATTTATATATAGCTAAATATGATATTCGACGCGTTTTATTGATCTAAATACTGATCATATACATGTTTTATACACATGTATGTGTAGATGTACCATTTTCAAATAACATGGGAATAGCATTGATATACACAACATCAAAATTTAACATTTATGGTTTTATACGGTATTTGATAGGCAATATATATTATTTAGTATAACAAATATTTGTACTTTACTCAAAAATCAGTGCTATGTGGGCTTAATCCCGCCAGCAAAAAAATAGCATAGACACAGCATGGGTCCGAGTGTCCAAATTTATATCTTATTGGGGAATTTAAATTGCGATGATGAAAATTGAAAATATTGAATCTATAGTTTTGAATAGGGTTTTTTACGTTATGGCTCTACCGTATTTCAGCGAGAGGAACTTGTTGGGAACTTTATTCTTACTCTATATAATAATATCGACCCTCTGTGCAATATTAGCATGTCCATAGCATTCACACTCGAAGTCACCGATGTCTTTCCTCTTCCTTTTCGGTAGCTCAGCATAGCTGACTTCTGTTTATCTACTGCTAATGCTATTAGCCTACTATAATAGCCTGGTCAATCACTAAAATCTCAAACTATGTACATAAATCTCCGGCGTCAAACAACATTTCTTAGGATTTCGTTTGGTGAAGTGGATAAATTAGCAGGCAAATACCATTATTGGGTTCTTACAAAAATATTGATCCACGCACCCATCACACCTAAACTGGTCATTGTACATATGTTTTTTGTTTATAATGAAATCAAAAACAAACAACAACATAGAGACAAGACAAATAGATAGATAGAACTCATCTCTAATACCAATTAGAAACCTAATATATAATAAATATATACATACTCGCTAACGAATTAATTTTTTTTTTACAAAAACCAGTGACAAGAAAATTTTGTTGTTACAACATTTTATACATCAAAATTAAGATAAAGAACAAAGAAAATTATACATACTGTTCTTCTACAAAAATGGGAACATTATCAGAAGAACAAAAGACGACATATACTGCTACTACTAAACAAGGTAAAAATAATAATAATAAACCATTAGTAACGAAAAGTTCAAATGTGAAATCTAATTTATTTGCAAGAAAAGGTAGACGATCTCTCGCTGATTTAGAATCAAATTGGCGTTCAAGTAAACCTCAGCAACAACCAGCATTTGGTAATAATAGCCGAGGTCAACAACGCGCGCAAGATTCAAGTCAAGCGAATATGCCTTCTGCTTCGAAATATATCCCTCCATACCAACGAGATCGTACTGGATCTAACTCTGGTACCTCATCAGCTGGTGGTAGTAACAATGGCAACAATCGAAATATGTTTTACAACAGAATACGTAATAATAACTCGAATAACAATCGTAGTTATAATAATAATCGTAATAATAACAACAATAACAGGAAGTATCAGCGTAATGGTGGTAATAATAATCAAACGACGAACAACAACAATAACAATAATAATAATAAAAAACACCCTGATTTATATAAAACACAATTATGTGATACATTTGAAGAATTTGGTGAATGTAAGTATGGCGACAATTGTCAATATGCACATGGTAAACATGAACTCAGAGACAAACCGGAGATTGTACAACCATCAGCATATAAAACAGTACGTTGCAAAAATTATTGGAGTAAAGATAGTATTTGTCCATATGGTAATAAATGCAAATTTGTACACGAAGAAGCAATTGGTTTTGATGCAGATAAAGTAAATAAAACAAAGGCACATAAAAATTACAAGACGAAGGAATGCGAAACGTTTAATAAAGTTGGATCATGCCCATATGGTGACAAGTGCGCCTTTATTCATAAGCCAAAAAATAATATGCTTGATCCATCATCTTCCGTAGAAGCAGGAGATTTACTTACACATTTTATATCAGGCAATGTTAATACTTTGAAGACATGTCGTCGTGTTAGTCAAGAATTTGAAAATGATGTATTTGGCATGAACTTTGCATCGCATGTAACAGATGAACAAAAAGAAGTTTTACAACAAAAGAAAGAAGAAGATGTGAATGGTTATATCGACGCATTGGCAACTATGGATTCCGTAACAAGCAAAGATGGGATGAATCTATATGCTGGTGCACCATTAAAACGTCAAAGTTCTATTGAAATCTTTCAAGAACATTCTAGATTTAGTAAATGGATGGGGAAAAACTTAAACGATTCCATTGAACAAAGGCAAGATTAAATATCATACATCACAGTATATCGAAAGTATACAAATTCGTAAAATTTGGAGGTTTATGAAGTTACATGGTTACGAAACCTAACAAGATTATTTTTTTTTCAAACACATATCGCTACCTATTCATCTTTGAAAAGAAAAAAAATCATTGTTGTACATAGTTATCACCGCATCTCATAGCAAAAATCTATTATAAAATAAACAAAAAAAATGGAGAGAAAAAAATATAGAAAAGTGGAAATGTGTTATTTCAAGATATATTATATTATATCATACGTTTGACACACATCGTGGTCGTCAGTAGAGCGGAGTGTACAGATACTCCATCACACACACGATTCTATATTTTTACGTACAATTTATAAAAAAAATATCACATATATATATAAACGTCATTTATATAAAAATACTAATTTTTTTTTTGTACGAAATATTAATACGACGTACGTCTCGTATTTTTTAATTTCCGGTTTGTAGACGTTAACGTGTAGACACGCTCCACTCTACTTCACAATTTACATAATATTCTCACTAATAATTTAATAATTTCCATCGTTTTATGTCTTTTACAAAATATTAAAAGGTTTTGAAGAACAATCAGGCATTGGTAAATGAAACATATGTAAAGTACGATCACTTATTGTTAATGGTGGCAATTTTGCTATTAATAAATCGACGTTATTATCATGATAACTGTTTTCATCTACTTCTTCAATATTATTATCATATATCTTTTTACTACTATTATTACCTGGTAAAAATGTGGAATTTTCATCTTCCTCCTCCTTTTTCTTCTTCTTATTATTATGTACACCATTATTTCTAGTATTATTATTGATAGTTTTTCTTTCTTTTTTCTTTTTTATATTATTATTCGTATTATTAGTTCCATCTTCTTCTAGCTTTATATAGCGTGTTGGAGAAAGTATTATATCCTCATTTTCAAAAGCAGTATTTGCAAATAAAAATGATGATGATATTGATGTTTCTTTTTTATCTTTTTCTATTATATTTACACCATTATTAATAATTTTTTTTTTCGAATTTTTTTTATTATTATTATTAATATTAGACGATGCACTCGTTGTCGTATTTCTTTTTCTATACATTGTTACGTGTTTTAACTGTATCTATATATTGATTGATGATATTATCCATTGAAAAAAAAAATATATATATGTTTTTCTATCACATCTCTTACTCTTTAAAACCGTTTATTACATTTATCGTTTGTTTTTTTTTGAAAATATATATGTTTGAACACAAAAAAATGGTGGTGCAAATTGTTTATATAGGTTCGTTCCCTATCAAATTGATACTATAGTAATTAGTATTAAAGGTATTTAAGGTTTTAGGATTAGGGTATTTATATTAGGGTTGTTTATTTTTAAGGTCCATCTGGCCTAGGCGCGTTAGCGTTAGCGTGGCGGTAGGAATGATTTCGCATGTTGGATATAGGCAAAAGACCCTCTATTAAAGTACTAATATATGTACACTTCAAAAAAAAACTGTAATGCTATTGCGGCGTCCAATTATTTGAGGCAAAAAAATCTCTAAAAAAAAAAGTGTTTTTTATTTTGTTGATTGTTGATTCGTTCCTCTATATATCTATATAATCTATATTGGGATTATGTTTTAAATGATCGTTTGCTGCATCATCAGCTTAGTGCACTAGTAGTATATATTTTTAACATATCGCTACATTATTATTATTATTTATAATTGTGATGAGTGATGAACGAAAAAACACGGCTGGCCTAATCGTTATTTTCACTACTAGTGTGATTCGTGTGCGTGCGTGAGAGAGAGAGAGAGAGAAAGAGAGAGAGAGAGAGAGAGATGAACAGTATTTTTTTTGACCTTCTTTTTCTTTCAACTTTGATTTGCTTGCTTGCTGAAGAAGCATCAAGTGACAAAAACCCATATCCATTTCAACCATATAAACCCTCTTCATCAAGATACGTGGCTATCTCATATTCAACGTGGTTCCCAAATGTAATACATTTCCAAGCTAATGGTGGTTGCACATGGGGTATGCCTTCATTGGGTCCATATAAATCTAATAATCATAGTGTAATCAGGCAACATGCATTGTGGCTACGTGATGCCAACGTTGATTTTATTTTAGTTGATTGGTCCAACGATATATTATACGAGCCAGTTATTCACTCTGGGTTGCAATTTTCTGATATAGCGTACATTGAAAACAGCACAAAGGATGTATTTGAAGTGTTTTCTCAAATACCAGGTGCACCTAAAATTGCTATATTATCCGGATCACCTGCAAATAGGTCAGAATATGCCCCACCACAACGAAGGTTAAAGGCAAAGGCGGATCAAATAATGCAGTGGTTTGTTAATAATGAAACAGTTGCGCATCAATATTTTTATCTAGATGGTAAACCTCTTTTAGTTGATTATATCAGCACTCCAGCATTTCGTTTGACTACAAAATGGAATGATAGCAGGTTCACGATGCGGCACTTAACAGGATTTGTTACTGATCAACCAGATATTTATCGCTCTGATCCATATGGCAATAAAATTTCTATCGATGGAATATGGAGCTGGGAAGACAGGGGTGAAAGTAGTTTTCCCATTGTTAACGGTTTTCCCGAGGTGCAAACTATCACAGCTGCATATCGTGGTGAACCATGTGGGTGGTTATGTCCAAATGAACGAGCGGGTCGAGACAATGGTACTACATTTATTAAAAAGTGGAACTATGCAAATAAAATCGGGCCCCGTATTGTGTTTGTGCAAAGTTTCAATCAATGGGCTGGATGTAATAAGAAGCCAGGTGAAAATATGAATGAAAATTATTCTACTGATATTGAACCGGAGAAAGGTGGGCATGGAGACCTGTATTTAAAATTGTTAGGCCAGGAAGCACGTACCTTTAAAGGCTTGTAAATTTATTATTATTTATTATTATTATGTACATATATTTTTATATTTTTATTAGGGGCGGTAATTCCATCCTACCTTTCAGTTTCATTCGTACCAAATACCGATCAGCTTCAAGTTTTTTTGTTTGATCAAAGAGGATCTTTCTTTGCAACCCTTTCTAGAGTTCTGGAGTTCCCAGTTGCAGTTGTGACGCATCTCATTCTGGCATTTTTTTACCACAAAAGTGCAAAAGCAACAAAAAGTCACCTCTACCCATAAAACGTAAAACATACAATTTTAACACACACACATATATATATATTTACAATATATATATATACCCTATAAAATTACTGGGATTATTTCCAGCTATTGCGATTTTTGTCATCACCATCAGTTTTTGCTAACCCATCTTCTACGTTATTATCAGGTTGAGTCATTAATGGCACACTAAGTTTGCGGCTAATTTCAGTTTGGTCCTTGTTAGCCATGTAATGTTTACGATAAAAACACGAAATCCAAGCGAGATTCACAAATATTAAACATAACCATATCCATATACCATTTGCTATTTCTCGTGCATGCGAACGTAATCCAGGCTGTGCGTAACGAAATGGTACTTTATCCATCATTAAAGCTTCTTCAACAGTTACTTTCGGATTTTCAAACAGTGGCATTTCAGTTTTTAACTTGTCTTTTCCTGGCCCTGTTTCCCACCAGCCATTTACATATTTAGATGCAGGATTCTTTACTTCTTGATGTAAAGCCCAAATGCGATCAATGTTACCATGTAAATGACCAAATAGTGGATTGTTTGGAGAAAATGGAGTTGCTAAGCTACCCCCAACACTAGTGTGAACACTACCATGATTATGCAAGGATGCGCCAAGACGTTCAAGACCAGCAGCATATTTGTCTTTAGGATTATTTCCCTCAATGCAAACCGCCCAGTTCTCGTCACTTGTTGCATCGTATGCAGGAGCAACATGAAATGGATTCTGATTGTCGAAAAAAACTTTCTTTGGGTCACTTGGTAAGAATTGTTTCGCTTTTTCACACTGTTCAACTGGTTGAGGAGTTGGTGCAAAATGTTTACATTTTAAAGTAACCATCGTTCCATCTGTGTCTTTACCATCATAATAACGTACGCAATCTAAATCTTCCCAACTACATTTCAAATTATCTGCTCTTGGTTGAAAATTAACCAACACTTTCGGTGGACCATCTTTACCAGGTGGTGCATACAATGGAAGATAAAGAAATGGACCAACAGATTCAAAGTGATCAACACTAGGCGGATTAAACGGTGTATCCAAGAAGTAATTTTTACCACTACCATCCAAACACATTTGCAATCCATTTCCCGGTGCAGATCGCATCCAATCTCCTGACGTTGGTAGCTTTAACTTCTCGTGGATTTTCCATCTTTTATTTTTTGCTCCAAAGGGACCATCCTGGATTACATAATCAGGATAAGTACCTTTTGCACCAAGGTAACTTGGTAACATGATTGCATCTGTACTTGCTTCGTCTTCCCAATTCCAATATGGAAGCGTGATTCTTGGGTTTTCAGAAACTCGTTGAAGTTCTTTATGCAAACGACTTTGCATTTCACGGTGCCATGGAAAGAATAAATATCCACTGCCATGAATTTCTGTGTTTGGTACGGTAGCGCGATAATGTAATTCAACGAAGTAATCATAAGCGTTGTAATTTTTATCATATGCTGATGGGGTCTCTTTCATTTTTAAAAGTGCCTCAACAACTTCGTGCCTTTCATTCGCTG
>JACLAC010016200.1_pt1 | contig 12831 bp, 9 predicted proteins | sample 8027881 | NCBI WGS metagenome assembly JACLAC01 (sample SAMN15725517, study PRJNA655200) | protist metagenome | isolation source: fluorescence activated cell sorting (FACS) single amplified genomes of... | place: Spain: Blaines Bay Microbial Observatory, Mediterranean Sea | collected 2016-01-19 | reverse complement strand
CCTTATCGCCTACTCCGCCACCAACTAAAAGACCAACTCCTAATCCAGATACAGATTTATATCTTGAAGTTTCGGCTAGCGGAGCAGTTCCAATTGGTGAAGAAAATCTGGTTGCACGAACTTGTGCGGAACTTCAAGTAATTCGTGTTGAACCTCCTAATGGAAAAGAACAAGTAACACCTAACCCAATTGGCGGAGAATATTATTATTATCAGCTTGACGGAGATGGGTCATATAATTTTGTAAACGAAGCAACTGCAAACGCTGCTGGTGCTAATAAGCAATATTCTAATTCTCTTTGGACCCGTGATCAAAATGGAGGAGGTTCGCAAGATATTAGCAATACTTATGATGTTGATGTAAACGAATGTGCTGATTTATGCAGCGACGCCGAGAATTGTATGGCGTTCACATTTAGAGAAAATAGTGGTGGAAACACCCGTGTATGCAAGTTAATGGCTCAATGCCGAAGTGTACCAATTCCCAGTCCAACACCTGTAACTTCTGTACAAATGAAACAAACATTTAGAAGTCAAAATGGCACCCTAAGATTTTTTGCTGAAGAAGTTTTACCTGGTACAAAATGTAATTCAGCAAATTTCATATCGAATTTTACTTCTAGTTTTCCTGCTGACGTAGCAACATGTTATCAAATTTGCGCCTTTACGTTCGCAACACATTTTACATTTAATGCCGACATGCAATGTGATTGTTATGAAGGCTGCAATTTTGAAGATGACGATTTTTCGACTACTTATAAAATTCATCCAGGCGACCAAAGAACATTATCACCAACTTTAAGTCCTACTTTTAGTCCAACTTTACCAACTAAATTTCCAACTCAAAGTCCTACTGACTCTCCAAGTGTTTCACCAACTTTAAGTCCAACAAATGCACCTAGTTCAAGCCCTACTTTAAGCCCTAGTACAAGCCCTAGTACAAGCCCTACTAATGCACCAACTTTAAGTCCAAGTACAAGTCCTAGTAAAAATCCTAGCTCGAGTCCTACTTCAAGTCCTAGCGCTTCACCATCAGCAACCCCTACTGATGCACCAACTTTAAGTCCTAGCACAAGTCCTACTTTAAGTCCTAGTACAAGTCCTTCTAAAGCGCCAACAACAATGTCTCCTACTTTGAGTCCTTCTAACGCGCCAACAACAATGTCTCCTACTTTGAGTCCAAGCGCAAGCCCTAGTGCGTCACCAAGTTTAAGTCCTAGTAACTCGCCAAGCGCAAGCCCCAGTGTTTCGCCCACCCAAGCCCCAAGTGATTCCCCAAGTGTAAGTCCTAGTAACTCACCTACTTCAAGTCCTAGTACCTCACCTACTTCAAGTCCTAGTACCTCACCAAGTGCAAGTCCGAGTAAGAATCCAACAGAATCTCCAACAACTTCTGCACCGACAATATCCCCGACACAAGCACCGTCGCATTCACCGACAATAGCAGTCCCGTCTTCAAGTCCGAGTAAAAATCCTTCTAGAGCGCCAACGACATTGAGTCCTACTACAAGCCCTTCTGAAACGCCGACAACAATGAATCCTACTACAAGTCCTAGTATGAATCCAACAGAGTCGCCAACAACAATGAACCCTACTAAAAGCCCTACAGAAAAACCAACAAAAGCCCCAATTACGCCAACCTATTGGCAACCCGGGTATTTTAAATATTATTCGAATTCTCCGGAGAAGCCAATGACTAAGTCAACCAAAGCTGTTCTAATTGCATTGCCTTCACTTTTTGGAGCAATCATACTTTTCATGGTGGCTTATTTATTATTAAAACCCGGATTAGAAAGATTTTGGTTGAGACGTCGATATGGGGAACTTTAAAGTGCATAACCTAAAATTAATTCTAATAAATAACAAAAATGGTAATATTTTTAATTTTAAGTATTCTTTGTTTACAAGTTCACGGACAAATAAATACGACTGGAACTTTTGATGGATTTTTATACACATTTGTACAAGATCCAAAATTAAATCAAGCAGATGCTCTAGCTTTTTGTCAAGCACTAGATGCGTCCGGTACATTGGCAGAAATATATTCCACCGAAGTTAGAGCTTTCCTTCTTGATGATTTAGGTATGCGAACTCATAATACGTATATTGGTTGCAGTGATCTACTAGTGACAGGAATATGGGAATGGGAAAATGGTAATTCTTGCCAATCTGGTAACATGAGTACATATACAAATTGGGATCCCGGTGAACCGACTGGACAAGGACAACATTGTGTGCAAACGAGACAGCCATTAAATGGCCGGTGGGCCGATGTATTCTGTACGGAGGTTGATATGTTCGTGTGTTCACAAGATGCGACACCGGCACCAACACTTAGCCCAAGCGTAAGCCCTAGTGCGAGCCCTAGTGTTTCGCCGACGAAAGCCCCAAGTGATTCGCCAAGTGAGTCACCAAGTATAAGTCCTACAGAATCACCGATTTCAGCTGCACCAAGTGCGAATCCTACTACTTCGCCAACAGCAAGTCCTACAACGTCCGAACCAACAATTGCTCCTACAACGCCCGAACCAACTGAAAGCCCAACTGAGACACCAACAAATGCTCCTACCACCAAAGCCCCAACTTCGGCAGCAAGTGTAGTGACTGGAACTTTTGATGGATTTTTTTACACATTTGTACTAGATCCAAAATTAAATCAAGCAGATGCTTTAGCTTTTTGTCAAGCACTAGATGCGACCGGTACATTGGCAGAAATATATTCCACTGAAGTTAGAGCTTTTCTTCTTGATGATTTAGGTATGCGAACTCATAATACGTATATCGGCTGCAGCGATCTGTCAGTGACAGGAATATGGGAATGGGAAAATGGTAATTCTTGTCAAAATGGTAATATGAGTACATATACCAATTGGGATGCCGGTGAACCTACTGGACAAGGCCAACATTGCGTTCAAACTAGGCAGCCATTAAATGGCAGATGGGCCGATGTATTCTGTACGGAGGTTGATATGTTCGTGTGTTCGCAATTTGCAACACCGGCACCAACACTTAGCCCAAGCGTAAGCCCTAGTGCGAGCCCTAGTGTTTCGCCGACGAAAGCCCCAAGTGATTCGCCAAGTGTAAGTCCTAGTAAGTCACCTAGTTCAAGTCCTAGTACCTCACCAAGCGCAAGTCCTAGTACCTCACCAAGTGCTTCGCCATCAACAAGCCCTAGCGAAAGTCCAAGTAAAAATCCTACTGCAAGCCCTACCGACGCACCAACAACATCTGCGCCAACACTAAGCCCTAGCTTAAGCCCTACCGAGGCACCAATTATAGGAACCAAATCGCCTACTTTACCAACCCCGGAGCCGACTGACGCGCCGTCTAAATCCCCTTCCAAAGGACCGACTGTGAAACCGACAAATTCTCCTTCTGAATCTCCGACAACTCCTGTTCCTACGGACTCGCCTACAAAAAATCCAACAGATTCACCTACTAAAAAACCGACTAGTTCACCAACTGAGCAGGTAGATCCATATACCGACCAACCTCCTGATGATGACAGTGACGCGCCATCGCAATCACCAACAACCGACTTTGGGATTCAATCGACTCCAACATCTGCACCAACACCTAATCCAGACCCGCCAATGACCGAAGCAACCAAAAGTGTAATTATATTCTTAAGTACACTCTTTGCAGCCGCTATATTTTTTATGGTATTTTTCATGTTTGTTTCTTCATACAATCCTCCTCCAATTGACTATGGCAAACTATAATAAAAACCTCTATTCTCTAGGTAAAAAAAAAAACAATGAAAATATGTTATTTTTTGTTATTCTCTATTTTTTTTATTAAAGTTTTCGGTGACGATGTAACGGTTATTGGCAACTTTGAAAATGTAAATTACGTATTTGTTGCTAATCCGATGTATAATTACACTGATGCAAATCTTTATTGTAAAAATATTAGTTCTTCGCACACTCTTGCTAAAATCCCAAACGAAAGGGCAAGAGATTTTGTTTTAATAAATCTTGGAATAAACGTGCAGGATGTATATATTGGTTGTGATGAAATTGATTCTTTTGGTTATTGGACTTGGCAAGATGGTACAGATTGCGGCCCAGGCTCGCCTAACTTTACCAATTGGAACCCTGGCGAACCTAATTTAAATTCTCAAGCTTGTACTCAAATGAGAAGCAGTCAGGGCGGTCGATGGGCTGATGTTTGGTGCGATTCTGTTTCCCGCTTTCTTTGTTCAGGTGATGTACCAACAACGAGTCCTAGTACTTCGCCGTCAAGAAGTCCCACAACCGCTACACCAACATCGGCGCAGACAGCTTCCCCAACTTACACACCTACGGAAAGTCCAACAAGAAAACCTACTAATTCTCCTACTGATTTCGTAGATCCATATACCGATCAACCTCCTGACGTTGACACTGACGCACCAACCAAAAATCCTACAATCAGTCCAACTCCTCCAACAAGCTTCCCATCAAAAAATCCTACATTTGAAAATACAGCGTCACCAACAGCACCAACAGAATCACCAACAATTAATTTCGGAATTCAATCGACTCCGACATCTGCACCAACTCTTAATCCTAATCCACCAATGACAGAAGCAACAAAAAGTACTATAATATTTTTAAGTTCTCTTTTTGCCGCTGCAATCACGATGATGATTTGTTACGCATCATGTGCGCCTCATAAATAATTTTTTTATTTGTTTAAAAAATAATGAAAGCTCTTTATATTTTTACTTTAATAACTTTAGTTTTTGGCGTGGATGTAAGAAAAGAAGACAATTTTTTAGGAAAAAATTATGTTTTTTTTGAATCACCGTGGTTGAATTACACAGACGCAATAGATAAATGTAAAACTATAACTCCGCAGCATACACTTGCGAAGATTCCAAGTATAACGGTTAAATTATGGCTAGAAACCTCATTTGCTGATATTGGATTACGAAATAAAAATTATTTTATTGGTTGTGATGAACTTGATAATTATGGATATTTTGAGTGGCAAGATGGAACAACTTGCGCTCCCAATCAAAATATAACTTACACTGATTGGGCTTTTAACGAGCCTGACAATGATGACCAAAGTTGCGTTCAAGCAAGAGCCGCTAAGCTAGGAAGCTGGGCTGATGTATATTGTTGGGATCCTGCGAGTTTTCTTTGTTCAGGCCCTCCAACACACAGGCCAACAAAGTCGCCAACGCTCAGACCAACAAGGGCACCAACACCACCTCCTAGTCCAATAGTTGGAACACACGCACCTACATTTAGTCCGACAAAAAACCCAACAGATTCACCTACAAATAGTCCTACAACACCGTCTCCTACTTTAAGTCCTACAAATAGTCCTACTACAGCAGCGCCTTCTGAATCACCTACAAATAGTCCTACTACACCAGCGCCAACAAATGCGCCTACCGAAACTCCATCTAGAGCTCCAATAATTGGAACACACGCCCCAAGTTTGACTCCGACAAAAAAACCCACAGATTCGCCTTCACAAACCCCGACTCATTCGCCGACAAAAAAACCAACAGATTCGCCTACTAAAACACCAACAACAAAACCAACAGATTCACCGACTAATTCGCCGACCAAAAAACCAACGATTTCACCAACAACAAAACCAACAGAAGCACCTACCGATCTAGTAGATCCATATACCGAACAACCTCCAGATATTGATACTGAAGCACCGACAACTGATTTTGGAATTCAATCTACACCAACATCAGCACCAACAAGTGAAAAAACGTCAATGACCGAAGCAACCAAAAGTGTAATTATATTTGTCAGCTCAATTTTTGCAGCAGCAATATTGATGATGTTATCTTACATTTTAATATTTTCATTTTGAAATTAATTTTGTAATAAATAAAATAAATAGTTAAATAGTTAAATAATAAATAATGATAGAAGTGCGATTACGCCGCAAATTCCGTATTTGCGATATAGTTTTGAATAATATTAAAAAGATTTGTGCGCTTCATATTTTTACACGTCTCTAAAGCTGAAACTAATGTGTTTTTATTAGTAGTACGTTTTGATTTATTTAGTTTTTCAATCAACATTTTTTGGTCATTAAATAAGATTGATTCATAAATGGAACTCATTTTTTTAAGGTCATCTTTAAAAATTGTTTATATTAAATTAACATAATTTGGTTTCAGGGCAGCTTTCATATCCACTTATTGCTTCGACGAAATAGTAGTTGCTTTCGTTTATATTTTGTATCCATAACGAGCTAGACATATTATTAGTTTTTAATCCATTTATTTCAACAAAATCACTACTATTAGTTAATAAAAAACTTGTAGTTTTTCTAAAATCTTCGGTTGCAAATACTGTGTTGCTTAAGAGTTGTGCTAATAACGAGAGTTTGTAATCGTTAATATTAAATGGACTTTTGCGTTTTATTCTTAAACGCAATTCATCATTTATTCTTAAAAGAGTATGTTGAAATTCAAAGCTTTGTTGTTTCATTAAAAAAATATAGTTGTTTACTGCTTCGACTGTTCTACTTTCTGTCAATTTATAAATAGTTCGATTTGTTGTTAATTTACAATTTTGCGTAAAACAAACGTTATTCGGAAAAACTTTGTAATCGTCAACAAAAAAGATTACACTTGCGAAAAAAGAAAGAAGAAAACTGTAGAAAAAAAAAAGTCCAAAACTAAATTTATCCATGTTTATTTTATAAATTGAATAGACTTTATGCTTATTTTAGTTTACGGGATTTTGAGAATAATATTTAATCATCGTATTAACATCAGCATCCGCTTGAGTGAGATTGTGATGGTTAACTGAAAGTGCGAGTGTGACAGCTGAGACTTTTTCGCCACCATGTACTTTAATTTCATCCATTATTTTGAATTTGTATGTTTCAATTAACATTTTCATAACATTCGTTTTTCTATATTGAACCGCGAGCAGAAGTAATTTGTCATATAAATCATCACTAATCAATTTTTTTTCAATCATTCGCTTAACAACTGCCGCATTTCCATGTTGTATATTAGACACTAATATTTGTTTTACGTCGTCTTCATAATTTTTCAGCATCTCTCTATAATTACTAAAATAAAAATTTAAAAGTAAATCATACGAAGCTGGAGCTTTACGAATTTGTCTGTCAACAAAACCGTTGCGAAATGAAACATTATAATAACTAGCTTTTACCCCGAGCAAAATCATAATTACACTAAAATCTTTATCTGAATTAAACAAGAAATCCTCATTTGATAATAAAGCTTTCATTATTGTTTTTGTGCTAGGATCCACATTAGCAGGGAACACTCGATTTGATAATTTGGCTTTTCTTACGTGATAATCAAGAGATTGTTTAGCTTTTACTATTTCTGAATTAACAGTATTACGTAAATCTTCCTCTTCCAAACTTAAATCATCCTTTTCAAAAAGTGCTTTTCTTACCTTAAACGCATTACGAAGATGCTGATTGTCGTTATTCAAAAAGCGAATTAAATCGTTCATTTTATTTTTAAATTTTTAATAAATGTTATGTTTTATATTATAATGGGGCTTCCAATTTAAAATTATTTTTTTCGATGATTCTGTCTTTTATTATTCTGATTCCCTCATTATTGTCTGTTCTCATCGCTAATTTTAACATGTGGCCAAGTTCATTCCTTGTTAAATAGCTCACAGTTATTTTTAAGTATTCATTGTTATGAAGTTTTATTAAAGATTTAGCAATATCAATGTACTTCAAATGTAGAGGTGCTTTTTCTAAAATGTTCTTCTGAAAAAGCTTGATATCCCAACCCAAGTCGTAAAAGTTGAACGTTTCCATGTTCTTAAAGTAATCATCACCGACGCCCGGAATTAACAGAAAAAACTTTTTTAATTCGAACTCTTTCTTTGCTATGTTCCAAGCTGATTTTGAACTTTTCGAATTTTTTTTTTCAACGAAAATAACTTCCCTTGAACCAAGTATTTTTTCAATTGTCTCATAAATTTTAGAACGTATTTCTTCGTTATCAATGAACGCCATATATAATTCAACAAGTTTGCGCAAAGGCGTTTTATCATCTGCATCTGATGTCATAACCAAAATGTTTCCACTATTTTGATTTAAAAGATACATTACAATTTTTTGAACAGTTTGGACATCAGTTAAAGCAAAAACCGGCTGCAAAACATTTTGTAAAGGCGTCGCTGTTTTTTTAATATTTCCTGAAAGAAAAAGATCGTTTACAGAATTATTGTAAAGAAGACTTTGAATTTTACTCCAAAGGTCTTTTGACAGAAAAACTTTATCCATATCTGTGCGAGGAATTTTTTTCAAATTTTTTAAATGAATTTCCACAAGACTATTCAAAATATTTACAGAATTTTCATCGCCTTTTACAGGCATTTTTGCACGCTCCCAAGCTTTTAATAATCCTGTTTCGCTTAGTGCAAAATGTAAATAATAATTATATAACGATTCGGCTTTTGCAAAACCTTTAAATTTAACTAAAACTTTTTCGTATGTATTTTGTATTCCAGCTTTATTACTTTCAGATTGAGAAAAATAAATTTTCTCAATAGATTCAAGTAAATCGTTCTCAGCGCTTTTAAACGCATTCACATCATCTAAATATTGTACGAAATAGTTAAGAATGTATCTTGCTTTAAAGTCAAACGTTTCATTTTCAAACAAAAGATAAAACACAGGTTGATTGGTATTGCCAATAATAGAACTCGTTTCTGTATGAATTAAGTTTGGATACTTCGTAATCATTGCAGAAAAAAGTCTAGTGTATTTTTTACGAATTACGAAAACAAAAACACTTTGAAGTTTTTTTTCGTCAAAGTTTCTTACATAATTAATAAAAAGTTTTTCATTTTCTTCCAAGTTTTTAATTTCTTCAATTTCTTTATCTTTCAAACTTGTCGACATTTTTATTTTTTTTTATAATATATATATGTACAATCATTATACTAGAAATTAGGCTAAGAAAAATGGCTGGCTTGTGTGAGTTTGTTATAGGTAGCATGAACCGAGGTCCAAGTGCAAAAGAAAAACAAATGAAAAAAGTGGCAGAAGCAATTGAAACCTTGTACGCCGACTTGTCTGAAGAAACTGGAAAATTAAAACAACTAAAACAAGATTATAAATTAATTGCAAATACTAAAAATCAAATAGATCCAACCGGATTACCGCGCGATATTCTTCTTAAAAATATTAGCACAAAAGCAAAACGACAGAAGACCAAAATTGATCACATTTATTCAAGAATTGGTTTAACTGAAAAACTGCACTCAAGTTTGCAGGACAGTCACATGTCTTCCGAACTAGTTTCGTACTACAAGGAAATGAAACGCAACTTAATTGATTCAGGTATATCAGAAGCTGAACTCGAGCAAATGGTTGACGATAATGAAGATGTCGCAGAAAAATTTATTGATTTAGATCAATCAAATGTTGAAGTTTCTTCTCTTATCAATGCTTGGCAAACTCCATCAGATCAAAATACTGTTGAAGAAGATGCTTTTATTAAATCGTATCTATTAGACGACGATCTCGACGAATCTGTTTTTGATCCAAGTAAAAAAATTGTAACACCAATCACAATTAATGTCCATGCCCAATCAAAAAATGATTTAAAAGCGAAAGCTAAGGCAAAAGCTGATGACGCTAGAGCAAAAGCAGAGGCAGCGGTAAAAGCTGCAGAAGTTGCACAACGCGAAATGGATGCAATTCAAGACGCTGTAGACGAAATAGAAGACAATGCTAACACTGAAGTTAAGAAAGATGCCATTGCATTACCTATCTAAATTTTCAAAACCACACCCACACCAAGCACAAACACATTTTTCTTCTTTTAAAACAAAAAAATGAATGTTATTTTTACAACATTTGAAACCATTTTGTTTCAATCTTACTGCAAATTGATTAGCATATTTTATAGAAAACTTAAAATCTTTTCTGGACCAATAATTTGGTATACAATAACAATTTTCAATAATATCTCGATACATTATTATTGATTTGTCTTTCATCAGATAACATAATATAAATGACTTCTTTAATTTATATTGGAAAAGTATGAATCTTCCAATATCTCTTCTCAGAATTTTGCAATCTTTTTTTCTTTTTTTACTATGCGCCAGTTTAACATCACTTCCAATATTTCTCGTTGAAAAACCACAATTTTTTATTCAACCTATAAACATAAATTAATTTAGAAATTAGATTTAAAACAAAAACTATTATTATGCTCAAAGTCCAACAGAGATGCGGTTATTTTTTTATATTCGCTTTTATAATTGCGGCGTTCCTAATATTTTTAGTTCCGAATGCTAGAAACACACCGGTAAATAAAATTTTTAAAGGTCCAAAAGCAACTTCATTCCCGACCGTAAAGCCAACAGCTTTTCCGACCAGAAATCCTTCAGATACATCAAACCCAAGAAAATTTGTTCGAACAGGCGGAAAAGTGTCTCCACCAGGAAATGTTCGTTTAAACGCCGCGAATTCTCAAGGTTGCAAACAGGCTTGTCAGGACTCAGATTTTGATACGTGCTTAGGTTTCTTCTTTGACATTTCTCTGACACCTAATTGTTTTTTGTACACTAATAATAAATTTCCAGCAAGTCTAACGATAGAAACTGTCAATACTGAAGATTCAGACATTGTTTCAAACATTGTTTTAAATGAAAACGGTTTACAAAGATTACAAAATCAAATATCCGCATCGTCGTGCGGAACGCAAAATTACGAATTTTTTGTAAACGGTTTAAGTTTTGAAGAATGTCAGGTGTTTTGTAAAAATCAACGACAATGTAATAAATTTGGATATTTACAAAGCACAGAAACTTGTGTGATTTATAGATTTTTACCTTTAAAATCTCAAAATCAAGTAATTCCTTCCCCTGACGCTTGTTTTTCCGTTAAATATGAAGGTCAATTTGTTGAGTTGGGAGAAGGACAATGCAGATTGCCTCAAAACGTATCGAAAAACTTTTATCAAGAAGTTCTACAAAAACAGCAGTTTTCCAAAAATGAATGCTTGACGCAAGTTCTTAATACGAAGCCAAAAAGTCGCGGCATTTTGATTGCACGACAATTTCAAAAATCTTTCGAAGATGATGTACATGCTTGTATTCCATTAACAGAAATTCCAGAAACCGCAGATTTTGCATTCAATGATTTCTTGTGCTTTACATTATTAACGGACCAAGGTGAAGGACGCACTGTTTCATCAAAAGAAAACAATTGCTTAAAGTCCGCCGAATTAATCGGCATTGTTTTAGAAGAAATTGAATGCAATTTTCTTTGTAAAAACAGAAATTATTGTCTAGGATTCGCAATAAAAAATATCGGACCAAATAAATTCCAGTGCTTTCATTACAACAATATTTCACCGTCCGATCCTTTTTTGACTAACGAACAGCTTAATGTTGATTACTGTAGAGAAATCAAAGAGTCTGGAAACCTGGATCTAATAATTTTTGACAAAGGGAAAGTATTTACAAATAAAAATATTGCAATTTCGCCAGTTTGCAAAGATTTTACAAATACAGAAATTACAGAAGAAACTAGCTTTTTTAATGAAATTCCAACGTTAGAAAAATGCGAGCAAAAATGTTTAGAACGAGTTGAATGTATTGGTGCCCAATTCTTTGAAACTCAATGCTTTTTATATACTCAAGGCATTTACCCTGAAGTGGACGATTTCCTCAATCAACCAAACGCAAATTTAACTTGTTTTCTAAAAGTGGTTGACAACACAAACAACAGAGAAGATAAAATTCAATTCGCAAGCGGCGATTCTGTTGTTCTTTCGGAGTACACCTTAATAAATCGAGAACAATGCAAATTACTTGATGTAGCAAACAAATATGCTCTCGTTGAAACGGATGAAATTTGCGCCATTATTTGTAAATATCGAGCAGACTGTACCGGTTACCAATATGAAGCTCTTAATAAGTTTTGTAATTTAGCTATTTTTCCGGAAACTGTTTTGAAAACACCAACAGATTCGCCCGCGCAATTCAATGCTTTGTGTTTTGACAAAAACATTATTGACAGACCGAGCTACATTAAAGTCTTCCAAGGAGATTGTGTTTTATTTGATGAAAATCAAGATTTTTTATTTTTACCAAAATATAAAGTTGTTGGTGACAAGTGCATTTTGCGAGCAAATTCTTTAAGTAAACAGTATTTTATGAACAAGCAGCAATGCGAGAGAGCTTGTTCAAGCAGCAGTCCTTTTACAACACAATGCGCTGCTTACAGTTACGAGGATTACGGAAAATGTACTTTGATTTTTTCTGTGGGTGGATTTACTGCTGATAAAGAATTTTCCGGCGGAATTAATGTTTGCATGGTTCGACAAAGAGGATCGCAACTCACGCGCTTTGGCGGGACAAAACTTCAATCATTAGCCATAGAATGCTTAAACTCTAATTCTTGTACCGGAATTCAAAACGATCAAAGATTGTTTAATAACGAAATTCTAAGCGCAACAAATCCTATTATAAACTTTGATTCTTCCGTGACACAAAACAAGTGTATGGTGGCAATGAAGAATTTCAACGATTATCGAATCAAAATTCAAATCCCCAAATGTTTTTTCCCTGTTTCAAATATCGGTTATAATACTCTCGACACAAAATTATTATCTTACGACAAAAATTCGAATAGTTACGTCAACAATAACGAGCAACTAGACGAATTTGATTGCGAGCGAATTTGTAAATTGAACGTTTTTTGCACCGGCTTCGCATTTACAACTTCGTTAAAATGCATAATCTCAACAGTTCAAATAGACCCATTCGGGCCAGCTTCAGGCGTTGAAGATGAAAACGGCGCGTTAGCATCTTGCTTTCAAGTTGGTCCGGCAATAAACTACCAA
>JACLAC010007136.1_pt1 | contig 12831 bp, 7 predicted proteins | sample 8027881 | NCBI WGS metagenome assembly JACLAC01 (sample SAMN15725517, study PRJNA655200) | protist metagenome | isolation source: fluorescence activated cell sorting (FACS) single amplified genomes of... | place: Spain: Blaines Bay Microbial Observatory, Mediterranean Sea | collected 2016-01-19 | reverse complement strand
ACGTTGCAGAGAGGTGACGCGCCATCGCCCTCTGTATGATCACCATCAGGGTGTTCAGCAGCGAGGGAATAGACCGGAGGAGTGCGTCCACGATGATCTTCATCCCCGGGTTCCGCTTAATCAGCCGGAGCGGCCGGAGCCCGCGGAGCGCACGGATCACCCGGAAGGAGCCATTCCCGTTCGAGGCCATCCCAAGGGCAGAGATGAGCACCACGGTGCTGTCGAGACAGTTCCACCCGGAGCGGAAGTAGCCCCCGAAACCGAAGCTTCCGTAGGCCAGAATCTTGCAGCACATCTCGGCGAGGAAGACGGCGAAGAAGAAGGTGTCGCAGAGGCTGAGGGACCGGGCGAGGGTGCTCTCCGGGTCCACGTAGGTCGTGTCGATGGCGACGAGGCCGCAGGAACCCGCGATGAGGAAGAGAATCACCGTGTCGAACCGGCGGTGCTCGCAGAGCTGGCGGCAGGCGTAGCGGACCGGCCGGAGCACGAGCCAGATCCCCCGCTCGAGGGGGATGTCGTCCACGAAGTCCTTCTGCTGCATGTCCCGGGCCTCCCGGGCCGCGAGCTTCAGCTCCAGGAACCGCTGGTAGTGGGCCTCGAAGCCCTGCATCTCATTCCGCATCTTCAGGAGCTTCGCCCGGTACTCCTCGAAGACGTCCTCCCGGGCCACGCCGAAGGAGGCCCCGAGGATCGCCATGAAGAGTTGGAGAAGCACGAGGTTCCCGAGCACCACGAGGGACACGAAGTAGATCACCGTCGGGATCTCCATCCCCGAGACGTGGGCGGCCTCGAACATCACGTCGTACCAGTTCTCCGTCGTGACGATGACGAAGACGGTGGTGAAGGCCCAAAGCGGGTCGTCGAAGTGCAACCGTGGCCGCTCGTCCGCCTCCCCGAGCTGCCGCGAGAAGAGCTGCATCCCAAGGAGAGTGTAGATGTAGAGGAAGATCGCCGCGACGCAACAAAAGTTGGCGCAGGCCGCGGTGGCCTTCGCCAGGACCGTGAGGAGGATCCGGAGGCTCACCATGTTCCGGGCGAGCTTGAAGACCCGCAGAAGCCGACAGCTCCGGAGTGCCGAGATCGCCCCGCCCCCCGCGCCCCCGAGCACCATCTCGAGGAGGGAGAAGAAGACGACGAGGGCGTCGAAGAGGTTCCAGTTGTCCTTCGCAAAGATCCGCGGCGGATAGGCCACGAGCTTCAGCACGAGCTCCACGGTGAAAAGGACGTTGAAGGCGGTGTTCGCCGTGTGCCCGAGCTCCTGCGCCGTGCTCGGGAGCGGCGGGTGCCGGTCGCTGGCCAGCAACACGGAGTTCCCGGTGATCCCGAGGAAGACGAGGCCGACGAACGCGGGGTGTTCCACGAAGGTCCGCACCCGCCAGCGCAGAAGCTCGAGGCCTGTTGTGAGGCCCTGGCTCGTCCGGTTCCGAGCCATGAGGTTAGCCTCGATGGCCTCGACCTGGGAGCAGAAGATCATGACCTCCTCGAGGGAGTCGAAGTTCGTGTTCACCCAGCCCGTGACCTGCTCCTCGGTCACCTGGCGCCAGGCCTTTTGAAACTAGAGAGGTTCCATCAAGTCGATCATCATCCTTGAAGGAGGAGAATGTGGAAGGAGGCAGGTAATAGAGAGAGACCGCCGCCCGCACACCTCTCGCCACAGTCCAACAACTTCCGCCGTGCCTTCCACCGCAAAGTGAATTCGGCCGACCTGCACTGCTACAGAGGCGCGCGTCCTTACGCCACTACTTTGAAATTCACGATACTAGGGCACCTGGGTTGCTCGATGGTCATCGGAGAGGGAGACACACTGCTATATACACGGAAAGAGCCCCCATCACTCCCGCGCCGGGGCAGGGACGACGCCGTGTTTCTTCACGACAACGCCCCCGGACCGGAGCTTCTTCTTGGACCCCGGACGACTGAGTCCTGTGTGAGCCTGGCGCCAGGCCTTGATCAGCGACTTCAGGAGGATCCGTCTTTGGTTGAGCATCATGCCCACCCCGGCCTTCTCGTAGCCCCTGTGGAAGGAATGGTTCTTCCGGAGGTCCCCACCGGAGGGCCTGTGGAAGCCTCCGTGGTCCTCCCCTGCCTTGAGGTCCCACCAAAGGTCGAACGTAGAGCTTTAGGCTTAACGAGAATGAAGCATAGCGTCGATCCCCTCTTGATCTCCGCCCTACAAGGGGACACGGGGCAAAACACATGGCGGGCCCGATTTGAAATCGGACCACATTCATCTCAAACCTTTCATGCCCACCTCTCTGCTCCCTTTCACGGCAGCAGAAGATCCCTTACCTTGCCGGGCTTCCTTTTCCTAACCTTCCTATGAGACTCGACTGCGCCTCCGGGGATCCCACGCATGGTTTGAGCGTCGGTCCGGCGCAGCTTCACCTCTTCCGCAACGACCATATTCTCCTTCAACTTCTCCTGTCTCACGGCTCGACTTTCTTCCGCCCCTGCCAGTCCTGTGGAGCTTGTTGTGAGCCTGCTCCAGAGGTAACCTGGCATTTTGGATCCCACAGTGCAGAGAATTGTCGCCATCTTAAGGGCCTATTCGCACCTATTAACGCCTATTAACGCTGGTATGGGCCGGTTAAACACTGGGGCCCGACAGTGCGCGTCAGGCCCCGGGCCCCCGGGAAGGGGCCCCGCGGAACCGGCCATCATATCCAGCGGTATCGAATCTTGACGTGCGAAATTTGTGTTTGTTCTACCACCGCTTTCGACGCCGTCGACCCGAGAGGGAGGATCCGGGGGACAACAACCCCACCCAACTTTCAAAGCAACTCCTCCTCACCATTCGGCTCCTCATCGCGCCCGTTCCATTCCTCGGAAGCCTCGAGCGCAAACGCCACAGCGTCCCAAGCACCGTTGCCGGCTCCTGCCCCAAACCCCTCGGAACCACGGACAGGCAGGCACCGCCCTTGGTTGGGAACGACACGGCGCAACAATTGCTTTTGTTTTTTTTTGAACTGCGGTGCGCCGAGACATGAAAGTGGCGCCACTCTTCCATGGCCAACAAATGCCGCAGCGGCTTTCGAAATCTCTTTTGTCCGACTCCGAGTATGTGCCCAAAAAGCGCATGGCCTCGCACCTCGCGTAGCCGGCAGGGGCCATGCAAGCACCTTGCCGCGTTTGCGACCATCCTTCTGGACACGTCGCCAAATAGTTCGTCTCGCAAGAAGGACAAGCGAGCCTATCTCCCAACCCCACCAGCGCCTCGCCCAAGGGCCCATTCTGGATCGTGCGGTCGTCCATCTCGTTCTTCTGAACCACCTCGCCCATCATCGCCTGAACGGCGCAGCACAAGGAGCCAGAACGGTTGGACGCGGTCGTCGGAGATGCTCGCCGGCCATCCGCATATGCCAAGCACGAAGTCAGTCGCACGATTACGTTAGTAGAGATCTTCCTGAGGGCCGCTGACACGAAGGGCACCGAGAAGTGGATGGATCACGTTTCTCCACATGCTCCGACCCTGCCACACAGACGCGCTGCCGGCTGCCCAAACATGCGCAACGCCCCGCTGAGTCCGGCGGGGTAAGATCTGCAAACAGTGCTCCAAGACTCGACGGTCGCGCGCATCTGGCCGACGGTACCGCGTACATAATCGCTGTACCCTGCCTCATTGACAGGTTCCTGCACACGGAGGCCGCTGACGTGGTCATTTCGCGCGCGCGGAGCGCAGGGGCGGGAGGGAGCGGCGATGCGCCGAACAGAAAACGGTGAGCTCTAAGGGGGCAATCCCGTGTCTCACGAGGTTTGCCAAATAGCTGCCTTAGATTCGATCCTGGCCCGCTCAGCTCGCGTTGGAAAAAATGACACATGATCCAACATGGTTTCGCTCCCAATAAAAAAAGTACCCGGCCTCATTGACAAGGCTGCTACCCTTGCGGCACCCACGCATGGCATGCGGCAGACGATGGCACCGCGTCTCTGCAACAAGAAGCCTCCTCCTGCGCTCAGCCGAGAGCTCCAAGCCACCCAAGAATCTCCAACGGGGGCCACCCCGAATTCTTACTCCCTCAGGGGCCATCCCCGGCGGCGCCTTAGAGCTTCGCAACGAGGTCCTCCATGGTGGGGTCAAAGAACCCGAGGTTGTTATTGTGCATCGAGTACCCGGCCAAGGCACGGAGCTCCTTCGAGAGGCTCTTCGCGACTTTCGGGGGGATATCCAAGCTCTGGTTCTCCTCCGTGCGCAGCCAACCGCAGGAGTAGGAGGTGAAGACGCTCAGGCGCCAGTTCGCCTCCGTGCTGTTTTTCCCCGCCCCATGGAGGGTACCACCGAGCCATACCTTGAGGTGGGACCGTTGGTTACAGAAGTGCATCCCACAATGGGGGCTCTGGGGCGCCGACAAACGCCTTGACGGGACCCCCCGGAAGTGGCTTCATGTCAGAGCCCTAAGAGAGTCCCCGGGTGGATGCCCTTCTGTAACCAACACGCTGTCGTCCCCACGCGAAAGCGGGCTGCTGGTTACAGACGGACAACCCCCCCGGGGACCCTGGAAGCACGCTGACAGAAGGCCGCCCTGGGACCTCGTGTCAATGCCCCTGTCAGCGCCCCAGAGCATCCATTGGGCGATGTATTTCTGTAACCAACGGTCCCCCCTCAAGCCATACCAAGAGAGATCCGGCGGGCATCGTACCGTGGCACACCTCATCAGGGCGCGCCTTCCGCTCCCTCGGCCACGTGTGGCTCCCTGGAACGAGGAGGGTCGCGCCGTTCTCCTCCGTAAAGTCCGTGAGCGCCAGGATGCTCGCCAGGATCACGGTCGGCCTCGGGACTGGGAAGAACGGGAAGAGGTCGTCCTCCCGGTGGAGCTTCTGGTCCCGCGCCCCCGGCCCCACGGACAAGGCAACGCAGAGGTTCAGCTGGTACCGCTTCCAGCCCGGGGTCCTGCTCAGCTCGGTCGCGGACATGCTGTCGGGGTCCGCGGGGCAGTTCGGGAGCAAGAACGTGTCGCAGAGGCCGAGGAGCCGCGGGTCCGTCACGAAATCACGGACCGCCGGGGTCCGGACGATGAGACCGGGGAGCCGCTTCGTGTTCCCCGAATAGAAGTCCTCGGGACCCTTCTCCTTCGGCGCCGGAACCGAGGTCAGGACGTCCTGAAGCTCGGTGATGAGCGGCCCGCGGTTCGCCTCGTCAGCATAGTTCGTGAGCACAATGCACCCGTCCCGCTCAAGCGCGTCGGCGATCGCGGCCGCAGGGGCCGAGGCATCCAGTGTAGGAATCGGCATTCTTATCTCTCCCGCCGGGAGAGCCGGTAGGGCGGTTGGGGAAGAAGAAGAAGAAGAAGAAACAGAAGTCCCACGTCCTTCAAAGAACGTCGAGCAAGGGCTGAGCTGGAGCCAGAATGGCTTGAGCCAAGACGTGCCAAAGCCGTGACAACCGTCGTCTTGGCATCACGGGCCCCTGTCCGAGACCAGGAGCCTACAGCGCTACAAGTGGGAGTCGGTTACAGGACGGTCACGTGGCGCTGGCTCGCGGCGGGCCCGCCCCGGCCGAGCACGGCCTGGCGCCTGGCCAACCGGCTAGAAGGCCGATCCTACCAGGAGCTAACACTCGGGCTGCCAAAACACGGCCGCCCCGGGGCCGTCATAATCAGTGCCGAGAATGCGGGTCGGCTGCTCTGTGGGGAACGAGACGTAGGATTGTCGATATCAATGTGGCCAACGGAACTGGCCAGAAGCAAAGAATCTTTGTCTTTCGCTTGCGAAGTAAGCAACCGGAGGCAACACGCAGAAAGGCTGTCGCAGCCAAGGGAAAGGCTGTCGGCTTCGTACACGTAGGTAGGTAGGTCCGTAGGTGTGAAGCTCATTGGACTAGTATGGGCAATATTAATCAAAAGCAAGGATTCCTCTAGGTTCCGCCGTTCCGGTAGCTGCACATGCGGATGATATGCCCCCCCCCCCCGGGGACGGCTATTCATAGTCATACATTATGACGCATAGTAAGCATGTTTAGGAAGAAAGACAGGTGTGCGTTTAGTCAAAAGTAAGCGGAGTACGTCAAACAAAAATTACTCCGCTTACGTTTAACTTCATTTTTTTACTCCCCTTACTTTTGCGTATGACTGGCCGCCCCCGGGCGGCCGGATGCAGCTAGTGGGACCCTAAAGGTTTCGCAGAATGAGGATTTCGATATGGGCCCATACCAGTCCAATGGAACTTCTCAAGCTGTCGCAAGTGACTCTTGGCTTCCCTCCCTTCCCCTCCCCTCGCCCTACTTTATGTTTACACACCCTGAGAGGCTGCAAATACGTTTTGTCGACCTTATCGATGCTTCCCAAGGGGGCCCGGGCAGCCTGTAACCAAGGGTCCCACCTAGGGAGTTCTGCCCCGGTCTCGCCGCCCTCCTCGACGCCCTCAGTCTCTTCGTTCGCGCCGCCTCAGATGAGCATTGTGGCCGCACAGGAAACTTCACCGAACAGTTCGGGCCCGCGTTTTAAGTCACTCGAGCATTGAACCGCGTCCTGTTTCCAAAGGTCGCTTTCAGTGAGGCTCTGTAGTGCGGCTGCGCCCCCACCCCCCCCCGCCCCCCGGGCGCCTATTTTGTTCCCTCGTCGCGATTCTGGGCTACCGCACGTGTGGGTGAAAAAAGCGGCCTTTTCATCAACGCCTCGCGCTGCGTTCATGAAAAGCGGGGACATTTCATCAGCGCCATCGATGTGTGTTAGTGAATTTCACTAACGCACATCAGAGGTGCGGCCAGGGTATACTGAAGGCAGGGCGTCCTTTCCGCTTAAGGGAAAACAAAACATGTTTCATTACCGGAGCGATCTCATCGTGTCGCAATTTTTTGTCTTTTTTGCATACAACACGCCTATTTTGTTCTCCCGTCTCGATTCTGGGCTACCCCATGCACCAGGTGCCTTTTTTTGAGGATTTGGCAGTTTCCGGCTAACGCCCAGAACTCCGTGCAGAATAACGGTCAGACTGGTTCAAATCAGCGAACTCAACCTCTCCTTCATTACGCTCCCGGACCGGAGGTCCTCGAGGGAGGCGCTACCTGAGGAGCGTGATCTATGGTCGTCCCGATCCCGTAGATCCCTCGGGCCCGCCTCAGCGTGGCGGGAGCCGGCGAAAGCTGGGGCTCTCGCGACCAATGCTGAGCACATCGGAGAGATCGGGCGTATCAGCATCCAGCTCAGTGAAGTGTTGCGAGAGCGGGTTCAGCAGCGCCACCGCCAGGGCATATTGGGTGGCGACGGAGAGCATCCGGAGACACCGGGTGTACCACCACGCGAGTTCTGCTGAGCTTCGGAGCAGGTCGGGGGAGCTCCGACATTTCGCCTTGGCCAGGTCCCGGTCCCGGAGGATTTGGAGGGCTTCGGGTAGCCACCGGCCGCCCGTCTCGGTGCCGAGCACGACCAAGCGCCCCCTGCCCCCATCGACCAGCGCGGGGTAGGTGTCCTCGTGCCTTTGGCGGGTGCGAGCGATGCCGACACCGTCCACGTCCGCGGCGCTCCCGACTCGGCTTTGCCAGGGTGTCCCGTCGCGGTGTGGCGGCGACGCCAGTGACGGGTCGCCGCAGATCGGCACGCCGCCGAAGAGTGGGAGCCCGTGGGCGATGGGGTCCACCCATCGACCACCGCGGCGTGCGGGCGCGTATCCTAGGGAGGGCGTCGGCCCATGCCGCCCAGTATGCGCCCGGCGCAGTGCGCGCGGCATTGCGGATCCCGGCTCCACCCATGCGGTGGGGCATGGTGGCGATCCGTGCTGCCCGGCTCCGCAGGCCCATCGGCTTCTGGGCCAGCAAGCGGGACGAGGTGGTTCGTAGGGCTGTGTCGTTCGCGCGGTGGCGCAGGGGGGGCGCTGCTGCTGGCGGAGGAGCTATGGTATCAAGTGGTTTGCGCCCTGGGGTAGACATCCATCCCCATTAACCCATCCAGCCATCTCGCTTCAGCCTCCGAGCTCTCTCCTTGCTGCGATCAGCCCAGGTCCGCCCGGTCTGCCATAAAGGAAAGGGTGGAGACTCTTGAGGAGCAGGGCGAGTCCGGTGGGGTGAGCTGCTCGAGGCACCCCAAACCCTCGTCTTCCCCTTGCCAGGTATGCTCGGCGGGTGGGAGCGCGCCGGGGACCAAGGCAATGGAACTCGTCGATGCGAAGACATCCACGACCGCAAAGAGCGGCTTCGAGGCGAGGTCGCGGGCCGAGCTGTCCGCGAAGAAGATTTTCCGCACACCGTCCACAAAGAGCATCACCTCGCCCCGGAGCGTGACAAGCAGGCCCACGCGCTGCCCAGGCTTCAGGTCATCCGCCTTCCACTTCGTCCTGTACTCCCGACCGACGCAGAAAATTCTGCCCCAATACCCCGCAACGAAGGTGTTCGGCATGCGCATGGGCTTGTCCGGGATCCGCTTCAGCTCCTTCTCCGGATCCGTCTGCGTCACCCCAAGGCCGAGGCCCCCAACCCAGCCGTTCACCACGCTCCGCACCTCCACCGCGAAGTAGAAGCCCAACGGCCCGAGGGGCACCGGGGCTACGCTGAAAGCGACAGACTGTCGGCAGCCTTTGGCCCGGGTGGCGGTGATCCCGTCCGGGGACAGCAGCAAGTTCGCCCCTGCGCGGGCCTTGTTGAACCGGAGCAACAAAGAGGCCGCCTGAAACTCATCAGTGGCGCCGGCGATCCCCACCTTTGACATTCCAGCTGGCAGCAGCTCAACAACACACTCTTTGCTGGCCGTGGGTTCCTGGTCCGGTATTCGGGACCCAGGGCCTGTCTTCGCGGACACCGACCTCGACTCCTCGGTGGGGCTGAAGGCGGTGCCCGGACTTGTCGGTGCAGCGGTAGCCGCGCCGAGTCCGCGGGCCAGCCGGGTCTCACCCACCCGGTTGTAATCCTTCTCCACAGCCTGGGCGGCCTGGCGCAACGACAAGCCCTGCTCCTCCACCATACCCATCTGGGCCTTCACTTCCTCCAGGCGCTTCCGGAGATCCGAAGAGACCGGAGCGCCCGGCTCCGTGGTGGCGATGGTCTGGCCGATCGCCTCCGCTCGCTCCTTCTTCCCCCAGTCCTCCAAGGTCAACTCCAGGGAGCCCCCCGCCACCGGGCCTGCTGATGTGGCGATGTCCCCGGACTTGGAGCCGTGGGTCGGGGCCAGCAGAGGTGAGGTCAAAAACGAGCCGCCGGTCGACGTCGGGGTCGCCCCCATCACAGAGGAGGGGAAGCCAACGAATCCCTCGGCTCCCGGCCCCGATGTACCACCCCAGCTGCTAGGGAGCTGCCCCTTTGCCTCCGCGAGCGCCCAGGTAAGCTGTTCCGCGCAGGCCACGAGCCGTTCCCGATCCGCCATCCAGGCGCGGGCCTCTGCCTCCCGGGATTCGCCCGCCTCGAAGAGCTGCCGCTGGACCATCGACACCTCGAGCTCCCGGGCCTGTAACAACCGACGGGCCTCCGATAGCTCATCCGACTGGATCAGAAACGCGCGCGTCGGGCCCGCCGGCTGCTGCTGCTGCTGCTGCTGCTGCTGCTGCTGGTGCTGCTGTTGTAGCAACTGCTGCAGCTGCTGCAGCTGCTGTTGCTGCTGTTGCTGCTGCTGCTGCTGTAGTCCTGCCATGAGCTCCTCAATCGCCTGCCGGTGCACGGAGAGTTCCTGGGAAAGCGTGGCGTTCTGCTGCGCGAGTTCCTTGGTGCGCGCCTCCGCCGTGTCCGCCCGCTCCTGGAACCGCTTCCTCTCCTCTAAGAGCACGGAAAACTGGAGCTGTCGAATGGACTGATCCTGGAGCTGCTCTGCCGTCGCCGCCAGGGAGCCGCCGCTGCCGTGGCGCTGCGAGTCAGACAACAGCTGCTGCTCCCGTGCAGGCGTCATAGGCAGCCGGTTCTCCGATAGCACATCGAGAGGCTGGAGCGGCGGCGCCGCGGCGGACGAATATCTTCTCTCAATAGCTTCCTTTATTATCTCCTCCATAGTTGCTACCGAATCCCCCTTCGATGACGTCCGGGACGAGAGGTCCAGTGTTTGCAAGAGATGCTCGTAGCCAAAAAGCTGGCCCGGCGTCGCTCCCAGCCCCATTCGAGCGGCGGCGACAGCGGCGTCCCCCTGCACGCATGGGGACGGCGTACTCTCGCTGGCCGTCATCGAGGAGACCGTGGAGTCCAGGTGTTCGGCATGATGAGGAGGATGGCGATCCACGCCGGCGGTCGTGACCCCGACACCGACCTCTGTTTTCACCACCTCGATCTCTTCACGCGTCGCTTCCATCTTCCGCAGCAGCCCTTGTCCGGTTTCCAAGCTTCGCAGCAGTCGCGCGGCTGGATGTAGGCGGTCACGTTGATCATTGGGTGTTTGCTGCTGCGGCTGGGGAGCTCCGAGCCCGGGGGTATCCTCCTTCACCTGCCCAAACCCAAGCAGGCTAAAGGTCGCCGGCCTACTGGGGTTGGTTGTCGGCGATAAGGTCGTCCCGTCGAGCCCCTGCCCCGCAAGGATCGCCGCCAGGGCCGAGCCGGCCAAGGCTCCGCCATAGGCCCCTCCTGCGATCAGCAAGGAGGAGGACGGCTGGGGGCCAGCGCCCTTCTCATCGACTATCGGCGTGGGGGGCGAGGAAATTGCTGCCGTCCCGGGGAGCGCGGGCGGGTACTCCTGCCCCGGAACCGCTGGCGTCCCTCCTCCCCTTTCTCCTCCTTTTCCTTCTCCTCCTTGACGGGGAAGGCGTACGGCCTCCAAGGAGTCCGAGTCCGGGGAGACCGTCTTGACCGTCGGATTCCTGACGCATGTCGTCGTCGTCGTCGTCGTTCGACGAGGGGGGGAGGGCACGGCGGTCATCCTCGTGGAGCAAGAGGAGGCAAGTGGAGTGGCCACAGCGGCGACGTCGGCCTGCACAAACCTTCGGATCGCATTCGGGAGCGGAGACCCGTAAGGCGGGATACCGCCGACGGTCCCGGCGGGGGGAGCCAGCTGCGAGGGGGCGCAGTAAACGTACTGCGGTCGTTCGGGCTGCTCCCGGGGGCGCACCCGCACCCCCTGCAGTACCTGGCCCGAGGAGGAGGACAAGGAGGAGCTTGACTCCTGCGGCGGCAGCGCCCCGCTGCCTTCTTTCGTTGAAGCTCGGGTCCGGCCATCTCCAGCGGTGACGGCCGTGGTGCTCTTGCCGCCGTAGTCGATGACGGGGAGGGCCTCGCCACGCAGCGTGGAGGCAACGCTAGCACTGGCAACGCTAGGAGGCAAAGGGACGGTCTCGCGCAGGGTCGATATCACGCTAGGGGGAAAAGGGTTCACGGCCTCGCGCAGGGTGGAGCAGACACTGGAGGACCGGGGCGGCGGAGATGGAGCCGACGCGGCACCCTCGCGCACCGTGGAGGCCAGGAGCATCGGCGTCCACGAGGACGAGGACGACCAGGAGGAGGAAGAGGACGAAGAGGAGCCCATGGAGCTCGTGGCGCCGCCAGTGTCGCTGCTGACGGCATGCCCTGCTGCGGCGCCGCCCCCCTGCGGCAGCAGCACCGGTGGCTCCGCTCGACGGACCGCGCGGAGGTGTGGACCAACGGTATGGAGTTGTTCCGCAGGGGGTGGGGCCGCACCCGCGGACTGGGTCGAATCCGATGTTTCTGGGACCTTGCCCGGCAGTGGCGATGGCAGAGACGATGGGGTTGTCGCCGGGACCGTTGTACTAGTAGCCGAGACCAACGAAATGGGGGACGGCAACTGTAATGGGACGCAACGAAGTGGGCCGTCCCGACGTTGCGCAGGCGGTGTGAGGGAGCGTCGCGGCCCTGGCAAGCCAGGAGTGCAGCTGGTGGAGCCCTCAGCTGCGGCCGGGGGAGGGGTGAGTGAGCGCCGCATCGGTAGAGCAAAGGGTCGAGCCGGCTCCTCCACACGCTGGCCAAGCATGGGTGAGGAGGACACCAGAGTTGACCCCGCGCCGATAGGCATCGGCGAAGAGGTGACCACCAGCGCCGTCGTCGGGGCGCCAGGCATTGGGGATCCCGGCAAGCGAAAGGGCATTGGGGACACCGAGCGCCCCCGACTGGCATCGGAGCTCATAATAGTGCCACCCCAGGCGCCTCCTCGAAGCTCAAGACCGGTCGTTTGGTTCCTGCATCGGGCCGGGCTCCCGCCACGAAGTAGGGCCTCGAAGCTCATGACTTCCGGTGGGCCATTGCGAGGCCGTATGCTGAACCGGAGGAGGAGCAGGGCAGACACGAGGGTACCACAAAACGTCTCACACTCACTCCTCTCTGTCGGGTCCAGCCTCCGGACACCCTTGTGCCAGACCCATAGTGGCGCCTCACAAGCGGTGCGAATCGCACGGAGCTCGACGACGGCGTACGCGACCCACTAGACGTGCACGAAGACCTCGACGGCAGTGTCCACCGTGCCCTTCTTTAAACAACTTGAGCCACTTTCGATCAGGGTTTCCTTTTTTCCGCAACGCCCCCGGTGCGAGTCGCAGACGTCGCTAGAACCTCAAGACTTAGCGTCCCGCCGCCGCCCGCGGTTTAGGGTCGGTCTTAAGACTTAAGGCCAAGGCGAGCCCACAGGCGCAGGGCACCCGCAAAACCCCCCACAGACAACGCACCGTTTTGAGTACGACACCCCGAGAGAAGCCAAACCACGGGTTTCCGGAAGGTATGCTGCCAGCGGTGCCCTCGCAGAATACCAACCCTCCGCCCGCACCCCAACTCGGGTACACACACCCCCGGACCACTCGGGAGGACCAGCCAAGAGCCCAAACCACCGCGGTGCACACGCCGGAGCCGGGTCTCCGGGGCACTAAGACTGGATCAGGGTTTCCGCGGGGGACGCACATCATCATCGGGCCGCCACCGCCTCGCTGGCTCTGCTCGAAGACCTCCCAGAGAATCGCCTAGTAAAGACCTCCGGACCATAGTTTAGCTAT
>JACLAC010005907.1_pt1 | contig 12832 bp, 13 predicted proteins | sample 8027881 | NCBI WGS metagenome assembly JACLAC01 (sample SAMN15725517, study PRJNA655200) | protist metagenome | isolation source: fluorescence activated cell sorting (FACS) single amplified genomes of... | place: Spain: Blaines Bay Microbial Observatory, Mediterranean Sea | collected 2016-01-19 | reverse complement strand
TCATTGAACGCTCCTTTACGACGGTCTTACATCATCATTGTAATTGAAAGAAGCGAACTTTCTAGCTCTGATTACTTAATCATGAGGGCTGCCGAAGAGGATGCTTCGCTGGACTTACATGAAGAGAAGAGAAAATCTGACGCTTTAACCAGCTCGCCATGGCTGAAAGCTCCGATCCTGCCTGAGTAAGCTCTGCTTCTTTCCAGGGTAAAGAATAAATCGCAGCTCCCGTGAGCAGAACGATCAATACAGAGGTCAGGACAGTAAACATATAGGGCATCATGATGGAGCTCCTTCATTTCTCAATAAGAGATCGGTTGGTTGGTCAAAAAATAAAATTTCCAAACAAAGTCTTTACAAGTCAATACAGGTATCTAACTTAAAAAATGAGCATCCAAGCCAATTTTGCTCAAGACGTTACGAAGCTGCCACAAACACCCTCTTTTTGCGATCCGATATAATCACTGATACTTATTTCTTGAACCACTACACTGGTGCACCATTAGAAGCTCTCGACGTCTCTTCCTCTCTTCTTTGTTGCTAAGCGGCTGTGGTCGCTCACTAAAACACTTCCCTTTTGAGCCAGTCGATGAGCTAGAAAAGGGAACTGGGCTTGAAATTTACTTTCACAGTGTTTGTTGTTTTCGAGTACAGTGGAAAGAGACAGCTTTTCTCAGCGATCCTTTTTTTACCCACCTATCACTACCCAAAGTTGGACTGGGTAAGGTCATTCCGGATCCTGCGGCCGTAGAGCCTCACTTAAGCTCATTTCAAAGTGTTAAGGCTGTCGTTATCGGTCACAGTCACCATGATCATGTTCTCGATCTGCCTCTTATTTCACAATCACTACATAAAGACGCCACCATCTACGGCTCTCAAACATTGGCACATATGTATGCCAACAGTCCTCTTAATCGTCCCATACAGCCAGTGAACAAGCTGGCTGCAACGGCTCAGCAGACAGGATCTTGGCTCTACAGTACAGACAAAGATCTGCGAATTTTGCCAATACGCTCAGGGCATCCAAATCAATACCTCTTCTTTCACCTTTATGAGGGATACTACGACACAGATCTTCCTTCTCCTCCAGTAAGAATCGGAGATTTTCTTGAAGGAGAGACCTTTGCTTATTTGATCGATTTCTTAGCAGACGATCACATTAAATATCGGCTCTACATTCAAACAACCAGTACAGGTTTTCCAATTGGTACCTTCCCTCGAGAGCTTCTTGAAGAAAGATCGGTCGATGTTGCCATTCTGGCAATGGACTGCGCAACACGAAAGCTCAAAGGTCAGCCTTCTGTCATTGAATTTCTAAAGCCCAAAGAGGTTTTTGTCTGCCACTATGAAGACTTTTTTCGCTCTAAAGAGAAACCTCCAAGAGAAGGAGTCAAGGTCAACCTCTACAAACTTCTCCGACAGCTCGAAAATGAAACCAGCCCGAGCTATCGAATTCCTGCTCAAGAAAGTCGCTACCTCTTTCTCTAAACAGCGAGCATCAACCTTCTTTGCTTACCTTTAGAACGGACGTTCTTCCCAAAGGAGCTGCTCTGTCGGATCAAGACAAATCTCCCCTTGTGGTATTCCGCGTACAAAAAGTAAACCACATCCATCACAAGCATCTGATTCTGCGGCAAAATTATCATTTGTTGGTCCATCAAACCGAACATCAAGCCAGCCATGCTCCTCGTTAAAGTAAGATAGCCCTCCTCCGTACTCTCCTGGACATGCTGTACCGATCTCACTATTGGCAACCATCAACCCCTCAAGCGCTATAGCTCCTTCTTCTGATAGAATCACACCATCACTGTAGAGTACTCGACCACCAGCTTCTGTTGCCATGGCCCACTGACTAAGCTCAGCGACCGTAAGCTCTTCTGTGGCTGTGCTTAGCTCAAAGCCGCTCTCATGAAACTGAGAGAAAATTTGATGACCATCTCTATTGACCCCCTCAATCAAAGAGGTAAACCCTGAGAGCCTTAAAACATCACCGTTGGGATATGTCAGCTCTCCAAGACCATAAACCTGATGACCTGAAAGAATATTTTCATCAGGATCAACCACACCATTAAGCTCAACATGGGTACCAACACCTGAGAACTGCATTCCTGAATCAGAAACACACTCATCTGACCAGTAAGGACCATCTTGCCCATTGTACCAAGTAGGACAAGACCCACTCATCTGCATCATAGCCTCTTGATAGCGCTCAATAAAGGGGGCAGATGATTGAAAGCGAAGCTCAGATAGTCCTCTCTGGAGGCGAGCTTCCAGCTCCTCGAGATCAAGCTCGAACTCCTCTGCGTCTTCATAAAGAACAAAAGGTCCGCCCAAAACCTCTTCCTTCTCAGCTTGACAAGAGAGTAGCAAAAGAATCATTTTTCCTCCATACAGCCCAACCAGAGCTCAAGCAGCTCACGATCTAGCTCGGTAATACCACCACTTGGAGGCATGTCGGCAGCCTCTGAAAGCGTCACTCTGTAGATCTCATCGAGCTGCTCAAAGACAACCTCTCTGGTATCAAAAAAAATAGCCTCTGGTGCACCATAGCGGTTGGCACTTGAGCTGCTGTGACACGGCTGACAGCTCTCCTCTAGAAAGCCCTGACCGAAACTCTCATAAGTTACTGCAGTTTCACACTCTAAATCACCAGTGCCTCCACAGCTTACGGCGGAGATTAAAAACCAAGTGTTAATCTTCATCTATGATTCCCCACAAGGCCTCTGCATCTGGGATCCAAGCTCGAGGCTCCTGACCTGCAAGAGCTAACAAAGCGGCCCCTATCGATTCTGCCATTAATAGCTGGCCTCCATCATCAACACTGCCCGTCATCAGATTAATGCTCTTTCCTCTATACCCATCATCAAAACCTCCCAAAATACGATTCGCTGTGAGCCGCGGCCCCCAAAGCATCATCGATGTATAAGGCCAGTGATCCTTGCCCAATGTTCCATTAAGCTGCGGTGTTCTTCCCATTTCACTCATAACAACAACAATCGTTTTTTCAGAAAGAGAGCGCCCCAATGAGTCGGTTCTCTGTATCAAACCTTGCTTTAAGGAAAGCAGAGCATCAAATAACTCTTCAAAAAGCTGCGACTGTATTGCGTCATTATTGGCATGACTGTCCCAGCTTAATCCACTGAAGAGACCGGGATGATTCATTGACACACAACGAGAAAGTCCATGCTGAAGCAGGTCTAAAGCAACATCTACCTGTGTGGATAGGCTCTGTGTTTGAGAGAAGTCAACCCAATGCCGCTGATCTTGCAGCTCCAGAGCAGAGCTATGTGCTATAGAGCTCGCCTCATAAAGGTGCTTCGTTCTGGAGGACTTTAGCGCCTCCGACTTTTGAAACAAAGCTCTGTTTCGTGCTTCTAGGTGACGATCGATTTGATGATGATATGCGTTGTCAAGCGGTGAAACACTCAGCTCACTTTGCTGTAAAATACTTCGATCAAGCAAGCGCTCTAGCTGCGCATTATTACCCGCTCTGGCCAAATAAGCTCCGAGCTCTCCAGCAAAAGAGGGACCACCTAAAATAACATGTGGAAGTGCATATGTTTGAGAGCTGTGTGCGGCTATCACTGTTGCCCAATCTGGCCGGTTACCAGAGGTTCCCCCCGTCAAGGCCAACGATGTGCAAATTTCATGAGAAATGGAGCGAACCTGAAGGCCATTAATGATGAGAACCTCAGAGCTGTGATGCTCAAAAAATGCATTTACAGAAGGACGTTCTTGGTGTGCAACCCAAGCTAGGTCGTTGTTTGTTGCTCGCTCGGCATCAGGCTCCATATCGATCAGCTCAGCGTCAAATAGATCTGCAAAGACTCTTGTGGGATCCCAGCCACCACCATTAAAAACAAACAGGAAGCGAAGCTCGCTGTTTTCATCTGTTTCGGAAGCTCTTGCTTCATGACCAATCAGCCCCGATAAAGGAAGAAAAAGTCCTGTGCTTGACTGAATAAAAGCTCGGCGATTAACAATATGTGACATCTGTTTATCCACATTAATAGATCAAGAAAAGAGGGTCTCGAAAGAGAGAGATCAGAACACCAGCCCACGCTGACTCGTTGCTCTGCTCAATGTTGTAAAGATCGTGCCACAGAACAATGGAAGCCTCGACTTCTGGCCCATCCTGCTCAACCTCAAGGCTTAATACTTGCTCATACCAGCGCTGCAGCTGCTCTCTTCCTTTAGCTGAGCTTACCCCCTCGTTCACAGGGTCTATTAGCGAGAAAAGAACACGTTCTGACAGCTCCTGCTCTAGCTCGTGCTGTAAGGCATAGGGAACAGCTAGCTCTGCCAACCGACCTTGAACAAGAACCATCGTGGCATTTGGCATCGTTGCAGAGGAGAGCTGCTCTAGGCCGTCATCTCCTCCGGCCAAGCCCCTCAAGCCTATTGTACTCTCTTTCAGTAAAGGAACCCCCTGATAGCTCCATTTAAACCCAGTTAAGGCTTCTACAGAGCTTGATAGCTGATCTACATTTATAAGCTTTGCATCGACAGCCCCTGGCTGATTAGGCTCCTTCTGTGAGGGTGTAGTGAGGTAAAGAGGGTCAGAGAGAAGAGAGCGGTAAAGGGCTCTGAGCTGCAGCCCACCACCAATAAAGGCTTCTCGATGTCGCGCTAGCTGATCAGAGCTTAATATTTCTCTCTGAAATAAGCCTTGAGCAACCTGCTCTACAGCACACTCCACAAAACGAGGATCTTGAGCAATCTTTTGTCCCAGATCAACAAGTCCCTCTGTTGGCTCACCAAAGTAAGCTGGAGTGGTGGAAAGATAGCTGCGAAAGAGCCTTTCTCGATCTGGATGATAGTTAAACATTTCCAAGGGAATCCCAAGCTGCAGAGCCCAAAATCCAAATAGATGTGCAGCAAGTGGATCCAAAGAGCTATGACAGCCGATACAAGAGGGATCATTTAAAACAGCCGCTTCTATCGCCTCTTGATCCAGCAGGTCGAGCCCTCTATCAAACTCAATGGGTTTTTGAAGATAGTCATTGCAGAGAAGAAGGCTAGAGATCATATTCGCTCTTTTTCGATTCGCATTGGACTGTGTGGTTGTGTACCTCATCCACAGACCGGTTGTACTGAGTACACCTGCAGCTGGCCTTGAATCGTTATATCTTGCCTGAAACCACCCCTCTCTGTTCGGCTCTGTTAGGAGCTCTAGGTCGAGAAACTGTGCTGATGTTTCGGTTGCCATTGTCCACTCTGCAACAACAATCTCACTCCAAGGAAGATCATGCTCAGCAACATGCTGTAGAATCCGAAGTGGCTCTTGCCCCAAAGCCTCTCGATAACCCCACGCATCATCAACTCCTGCCGCTGAGGCCGTGATGGAAAAGCGATCAACCTCAGTATGGTAGTGCTCAGAGAAGAGCTCACGAACACGACGTCCCCACTCTTCTGAATACAGGTATGTTTCGGTCAGCTGGGCCAAAGCTTCGGGGTCTTGCTGGAGCAGTGAGAGCTCCTCTGGAGAAGGACGCTCTCCTCTTAGGTCAAGACTCCGTCGAACAAGCAGATCTCGAGGGTTTTCAACAACCTCTTTGTCCTGCCGACATGCAACAAAAAGAAGAAAAAACGCTACCATGGACGCCCCTCCCAAGAGAGCCAGTCCAGCTCAGGCAAGCAGAGTAAGCCGAGATACTCTTCATTCTGAAACAGAGTCCCACATCCATCACACTCTCCCTGAAGCTCCCACTCCTCAGAAACATCGAACGTCACATCATACCAGCGACCGTGCTCATCCCGAATAGAGAGAACACCTTGGGGCTCTTGTTCACAGGGATAGCCAAACAACGCGCTGTAAAAGATCACGCCCTCAAACGAAAGAGCCGACAAAAAATCATGATGAATTGGTGTCGTTCCATTCAAGCTGTACGCATTTACCTGAGCACCGTTAATGAAATAGCTGGCAACATATTGCTGTAGCTCCATGCTCAAAGAGAGCTCCGCTTCAGAGAAGTAGAAAGATCCAGCAGCACTCATAAAATCAATCTGAGCTCCATCTATATTGGTACCAGAAATAACATTGGCAAATCCCCCCCACTGATAGCTTACAGCATCATCACTGGTATTAATATGTGCCGCACCATTGATGCTTTTTGAATCATAGATTCCTCCATCTCCCAGCACATCACTTTGCTCTTCTGTGTTGTAGAAGAGATAACCATCAAAGTAAGCATCCTGCTCTGTTTGACAGCTTCCATTCCAATAGTCATTACCCTCATACTGATAATTTTGAGGACACGATGCATCCGCATAGCTCATTGCCTCTTCATATTTTTCAATAGCCACTTGAGGAGCAAGCTGTATCGTAGACCCCCTCCACTCACCGAGAACCTGTGCCAGAGCTGCTTCCACCTGCACCGGCTCTAAAACAGGAGCTGCTTCATCCGGAAGAAATTCAGAAGGGTCATATGCTGAAGGCTCAAAAGCTTCTTCGGCAGTACATGAAAGAATGACAAACAACATTATTCAGCTTACCACAACAAAATTTTAGCTTCAAAAAACGCCATAAACATTCTGAAAAAACGACTCTCTCAAAGCTCTCATTCAGAGGCTAATCCTCATAGTTAATATTCAAGATATAGTTTCCTTGAGAGCCTGATAAGCCACCAACGGCAATCTCATAGGAGCTTCCTTCCTCAACCTCAAGTGTGACCAAAGCGTTAAGATATTCGTCCTCTACAGCTTCCAAAGCATCATCATTACAAGAACCCGCAGAACATGAGCCGGACGAAACGGACAGGATGGTATCAAAATCAGAGCCAAAAGTGTCGATATTTACTGTTCCTGTTGCAGGTGCTGTCCACATAAAAGCTTCACCAAAGCTTAGATCACCACAGTTGGTTTGAATTTCAACAGTCCCTTCCAGCGCACGTAAAGAGACAACCTCTCCAAGCGCCGCTCCTAAATCGGTCGGAGATCCACTTAATGAAGCCCCCTCATAAGGAAGAATACTTAGATTAAAAAGAGGAAATTCCGACTGCTCTCCTTGCGGTAAACCATCGATAAGAACTACTGCTGATTCATCTGCACTCATCTCACGTATAATTGCTTGAGAGCCACAATCAAAAATCTCCTCATCACATGCGCTTCTCAGCTCTAAGGAGAGGTACGCAAAACTTCCTGCTGTTGTAAACTGATAGCATCCTGCAGCTGGCGCGGTCCATAAAAAAGCAACATCAACACCATTTTCGCCACACTCTGGAACAAAGTCGTCCTCAACATCACTTAAAGCTCCCCATGCTAAGGCCTCACCCTCTTCAGTACCGAGGTCCAAATCATAGCAAGCCCCATTATCCTCAAAGACAGGAGGCTCTAGCGTCACTGAGATTTCCTCTTCTTCTGTTCTTTCTGGAATCTCACCTTCAAATCGCTCCCACATGACCTCCGTCCCATCTATGAGGCAGCTCAGCTCTTCTCCTGTGAGCTCACAGACAAGCACTTCACCCTCAAAATCAATCAGGTAGTCACCATTCTCAGATACAGAAACATCAACAGCATATCCATAGCTTTCACCATATGAGGCGTTGTATAGCTCTTCTTCCGCAATGGAGAGCATCATGGAGTATTCATATAGCTGAATAAAATATGAATTATCCTCGGCTATTGAGAGAAAGAGCTGCGAGTAGCTTTGGTAGCTCACGCTTACCCCATAAGAAATTTCCTCCTCTGAGTAGACATAAGGATACTCATAAAGCTCTCCATAGCCATCGTAAGAGTAACTCATGCTCATTGCTGCCCAATTGCCAACAATTGCCTCAATAGAGCTCTCTAATTCACCACTCGGCTCTGCTGCAGGCTCTAAACTCGGCTCTGCTGCAGGCTCTATCGTTCCTTCTTCTGTTTTGTCCGAATCGACACACCCTGTTGTGGTGAATCCAAGTGCTGCGATTACAGGAATCTTTTTCATTGCGTGCCCCATTGCCCATTAATGTGAAAATACCAACTGCTATTCAGTAACAATGGTTTTCTTTATTTTTATAACATATTGTTGCTCTCTCTTATGAGGCCCCCCTTACTTTTCCTCCGAGGCCACCCTCTTTTCTGCCTCCTGCTTCGACAAACCCAGCTCAGAATAAGCCTGTAATAAAGCTTTTTTATTCTCTCTCTGAGCCTCCTTGATCATCGGAGCCAGCTCTTCATTCACATCATTTAAGGTTGAGATAAAAGCACCACTCAGCGGTTTTTGCTCGTAGAAGAACTGATGTAGCTCATCAAAAATCTGCTCCTGCTTCTGGCTCAGTGGAGAATCATCAACCACGGGTGACTTTTGTGTGTTGAGCTTCTTTTCTACACATGCAATAGCCGCCTCTTCATCACCTCCTCCACACCACCTAAGCACAGGCGGAATAATGACCTCCGGCTCCTCCAATAGTTTTTTATAAGAGACGAGATTAAAAGGATACCTTCGCACAGCAAAATTACAGATTAAATCATAATTTTCTCGCCACCACTCCAAAGCGGGGTGAAGTCCACCTCTTCGCAGCCGAACAAGCTCCAAAGAGGTCTGCTTTGGAGCTGCTTTAGTGTTGGTAATGTGCTCATCCTCAAGAGCATACAAACGCCGTAAAGAGCTCACATACTCACGCCAAGGACGAATCGTTGCAACCACCCGATAAATATAGGACATATCCGACCGTATTAGCCCAGGAATAAAGACCTTGACAAGATGTTTTTTTGTCGGCTCTGGGGGTAGGTACTCTCCTGTTTTTGGATCGGGATTTGTGGCGTAGTAAACGCCCATTCGAAAAGGAGATTCATAAAAGCCACGCTGGTTGGCATCCGAGATAGATTTGTTCCAGTTTTTAGGAAACGCAGCTCCAATGTACGAGAATCCTGAGGCGATGAGAATCTGCATCCACAGAGAGGTGCCAGACCTTTTGGTTCCAGTCACAAAAATCATGAGGTTCGATCACCGACGAGGCATTAAGAGGGCAAGTAAAAAGTAGATCAAAATTGGAGAGCCCACACCTATAAAGCTACTGAGCACAAAGATAATCCGAAGCACTGTTGGATCAATTCCAAAATACTTTCCCAGGCCAGCACAGACACCTGCTATTTTAGCCTCACTTTGAATACGAACAAGCTTACCCATCGAGCACCTCACTTTAGATGTGATATAAAATTAACACCTCTTAAGAATGAGCGCTCTAGGATGAATATTTTTCCAGTTCGATTGCCCCCTAATAGCGATATTAGGCGTTCACTTGAAGCTCTTGTCCAAGAGCACCGATGGAGCTCAGCCTTTGTTCTTAGCGTTGTTGGCTCTCTAAAGGTGGCACGGCTTAGAATGGCAGGAGCCTCTGAAACCTGCATAAAACAAGGACCTTTTGAGATCTTTGCACTTGGTGGAACTCTCTCTCTTTCTGGTGTACATCTTCATATTGGGCTCTCTGATGAAGAGGGACGATGTATTGGAGGACACTTGTGCCACGGATCACTTATTTATACCACAGCAGAGATTGTTATTGGCTACTCCGAGCAGTACTCTTTCGAGCGCACTTTAGACCCTCAGACGGGCTACCCAGAGCTCTTCATTACGCCTCGTTGAGCTCCTTCAGCCAGCGAAACCAAAGTGCGATCATTAAAATTGAGAAGAGCTGCCGAGAACGATCGCTCTTACCTCTCTGAATTTCTCTCCAAAAAGACTCTAAACCAGAGCGATGAAGAAAAGGAAAGTGCGCTGCTTTCTCTGCAAATAAAAGTCGCTCACAGCGTGCTCTCCACACTCCTTTACACCAAGATTGAATCGGAACCTGAAACCCTTTTTTCTTTCGATGAACAATCCTAGATGGCAAATAATGCTCTGCCATCGACTTGTGAATAATCTTGCTCCGTCGAAGCTGAACCTTCTGAGCCAAGGGAAGAGAATCAACCCAGCTGCTCAAATGAAGATCCAGCATCGGAACACGCATCTCAAGAGCTACCGCCATGGAGATCTTGTCACCATAAATCAGAAAATCATCTGCTAGCTGCATCCGTGTATCGATCCGCATCATCTGCTCTGTAGGATGTAGATGCTCGCTATCAAGCCAGCCTAACCAATAAGCCAGCTGCTCTTGTGCCTCCACTGGCTTAGAGTGCCCCAACAACCGTGAGCGCCATGTCGGTGAGAAAATAGAATAGGCTGAGAGAAAGCGCTCGTGCTTATCCTCAAGCGCCACGGACGATAACCCTCTGCTCAACCACAAAGGCCACTTCTCAAATTGAGCTATTCCTCTTAATGGAGAAAACAAAGGTCTCATAGCTGAGGGAAGACGAGAGCGTAACAAGTCTAGCTGATATCGACGATAACCTCCCCAAAGCTCATCGCTACCCTGACCGGTCAGAACAACTGTTACCTCAGAGCGTGCTAACTTGACAAGGTCCCACAACGGTAGAGCTGAAGAAGAGGAGATCGGCTCTTCAAGAGAGGCGATAATGCGATTAAGGTTCTGCCACAAACCTTCAGGGTCTACCAGAACATGACGATGCTCAAGTCCCAAAACATCTGCTGTTTCGGCTGCTGCATCCAGCTCACAATTTTCATCCTGTCCACCAAATCCCACGGTAAAGCTCTTAAGCTTCTTTCCCGCTTCTGCTGCCATACTTGCTACCAGAGCAGAATCGATACCACCTGAGAGCAAAACACCCACAGGAACATCACTAATAAGCTGTCGCTCTATCGCTGCCTGAAGCTGCTCTTTATAGGCTCGCTCAGCCTCCTCTTTAGGCAGGTGTAGCCGATGATCTTTTGCTTGAACATAGCAGCTCAGCCTCTGCTCTCCATTTCTCCAAGAGAGAAGATGTCCTGCAGGAAGCCGACACACACCCTCAAACAAGGTAGATGGAGAGGGTAAAAAACCCAGGGTCAAGAAAGAGGCAAGAGCCGAACCTTTTGCTCGGAGCTCAGTACCCATTGCTCGCAGAGCCTTGACTTCAGAGGCAAAAGCAAGGGAACCGTCAAGCTGAGCATAGTAAACAGGCTTAATACCGTAGGGATCTCGTACAAGAATCAGCTCTGCTGTATCGATGTGGTAGAGCGCAAAAGCAAACATACCGTTGAGCTTGGGTAGGGTTTGCTCTACACCGAGCGCAGCAATAAGCTCGATCAAGGTCTCTGTATCTGAATGTCCTCTAAAATGATGCTCTGGTCTTAGCTTCTGAAGCTCTGCTCGAAGCTCAAGATGGTTGTATATTTCACCATTGAAAGAAAGTATCCACTGCCCGCAGCTACTTCTCATCGGCTGGGCCCCTGCATCAGATAAGTCCTGAATAGAGAGGCGAGTGTGTCCCAGCCACACATTGCCCTCTCTCAAAGAGCCCTGAGCATCAGGACCTCGATGCTGAATTGCTGAAAGAACCGCCTCAGCATCTTGTACTCCTCCAGCTATCTTTCCTGCGATTCCACACATAAACTCTTTCCCTTCATGCTAAGCACACTGCTAAAACAATCTTCTCTCTGTGGGGCACAGATCTCTTGTGCTGCTGTTCTATTACTACTGAAGAGCTCCTGCATCAATCCAAGCAGCTATACCAGCCAAAACCTCAGCATCAAGAGCGGTCCCTGGTGGCATCGGATCGCCAACAATTCCCGCCTCTCCGCGAAACTTTTTCATCAAGTAACTTCCATCGGAATCTCCTGGTATGACCAAGATCTCTCCCTCCATTTGAGCAGAGGGTACATCGACCAACCGCTCATAATCATTAAGTCCATCCAATGTAAGCTCTCCAGCACCAGCACCATGACAAGATGAAAAAGCACAAGAGAGGCCCAAAACCTCATTTTCAATCTGTACAAAGCTCATCGCCTCTGCATCATCTGCCGAAGCTGCAGTATCTGCTTTTTCACCACACCCCACTAGAACAAGCAGCGCAAACATCTTAGCCCCCAATAATGTCTGGCTAGAGACTAATCGATGTCACAAACAATGGCAACCGTCGCGGGATAGACCATCGCTGTCGCGACACACATTTCCTCTGGAAAATGAAGATTTTCATCTGTGTCATTGTACCAGCTACATGTGGTTGTAAATGACTCTCCCGCTTTGACCGAGAGGGTGCCATTTTCAGAATCCTCACCGTAGCGAGAAATGGGAGGTAAGTCTCGATAAAGCACATCCCACTCTTCTATCTCGTAAAGACGCTCAGTGGTTCCATCTTCTTTATTGTAGTCAATAGAAATAGAAGTACCCCATTCGTGCATATGCCCAAGTAGATAAAGAAAAGTGTGATCCTCTTCAAAAATACAGGTGACCTCTTTGGTCTCTGCTCCTGGAGCAATGTCAAGGTTGGTCGAGGTGTGTGCCAATGGAGCCACAAAGGTCTCTATCTCCTCAACAGGACGAACAAAAAGCTCAATTCGATCATTAACCAAGACAGGCTCTGAAGTCGTGTTGATGTGATGCGACTGTATCAACAAACGCTCTCCAGACTTGAGCTTATTGGCCATCCCCTCCGGAAGCTCGAGGTGTGTCAGCCCAATGCCTTCTACATCAGAAGGCAGGACAAATGGCTCCATATCACTCATGTTCTCTGAGGTACTGCAGTCCACAACCATACCGTCTGGATAATCATCTTCATCTGCATTGGTCCGCATTACAATTACGTGGTGACCAAAGAGCGTTGATTGTCGAAAAGAGCCATCAACAATCCCCACACTCTCTCCCTCATAAGTTGTATACCAACAGGTCTGCTGATCGGTATAAGGAGGAAGCACAAGTGCTGGTGGCTCAAAAATAAGATCTGCATCTGTTTCAGGGTACTCTTCTCTATGGTCTACCCAATTCTCTTCCTCTACTTTCTGCTCAGCCAGCTCTTCTCCACTGCATGCAAG
>JACLAC010013540.1_pt1 | contig 12833 bp, 6 predicted proteins | sample 8027881 | NCBI WGS metagenome assembly JACLAC01 (sample SAMN15725517, study PRJNA655200) | protist metagenome | isolation source: fluorescence activated cell sorting (FACS) single amplified genomes of... | place: Spain: Blaines Bay Microbial Observatory, Mediterranean Sea | collected 2016-01-19 | reverse complement strand
TACTGCTGTGGTGGTATGATAGATAAACTGATGGCTACGATATCATGTATTAAATAAGTATGAAGTACGAGAGGCCTAATTACTATAGAAAAATGTATTTAAAATAGAATTACAAATTAAAATAATTAAGGAACATATATTTATATTAAGGATTTAGATATTCTTCTTCATAATTGTTTTTCGCATCTTTTCTTTTTCTTCGACGATGATTGGCAATGATGGATGATGATGGTATCCACATTGGCATACCTTGGTACTCGAAGAATATTATTATAATAATTTTTTTTCCCTTCTTCTTCTTCTTCTTCTTGCCCCTGCTTATTATTATACCGGCCTTTTGTTCCCTGTTCCCTGATCGATGCGATATATCTATAGCTTAATTACCAATGAACGAGGGTTTATTTGTTTCATGAACGCATGTACATCTACCTCATTTTTCAATTCATTCTTGCTTAATTTTATTTGTTTCTGAATACTGTACGTGAACACTAATACCAACTTGTACTGCCCAAGAGTTCACTTCACAGGATGGCTTCAGTGGCGGACAGCGAATCGGTTGGGGGCACCAATAAAACGAAGCTAAGGCGGCAGCGACGAAAGGGGAAGCGGGCCGCCGCCAAGGCAAGGAAAGCCGCCGCGGAGGAAGGCGCCGCGCCATTGACAGCAGCGGCTAGTGGTGGAAAGGTATCGAAGGCGGGGACACCGAGCGAAAAAATAAAACATTGGATTGCTGGGCAAGGCGGAGACAGCGAGGAAGACATTGCCGACGAGGTGTGCGAGTACATTTTTAACATAGTGTCCGACACAACCGTTGAACTGGAGGACGTAAAGGAATTGCTGGTGGGATTGGGCGTGGCGCCATCATTTTCGAGGCTAGACGATGCCGAGCAGGACAAAGAAGTGGCGAAGCTCGCCAACGACCTCCGAGGCGTCGACAAGTCCAAGGTTGAGGACGCAAAACTACCGAAGACCCGTGGGTATGAAAATGTTCCGCAAGCGGGCGCTCGCTCGGGCAGCACGTCCTATTTGTTGTCCGACGTCAAACAACGGCGAGAATGGCGGGAGAATCGGGAAATTGAGGCGGTGAAAGAAGAGGACATGAAGAAAAAGATGTCGATAGAGCAACGGCTGAAGAGCGCGACGATCAATGCGGAAGAAGGGACCGTCAATTTCGAGGAGTGCAACGTCCAGCTGCAATCCAGCAACGTCAGCAAAAGCGGCAGCGGCGCGAACTTTACGGACGTTTGCCTCAGGCTGGATGGCTTGATGATGGCGTACGATTCGACAAATCTGTTGAACGAGGCCGACGTAAAAATTCTTACGAACCACCGGTACGGTCTTATTGGCCGGAACGGCGTCGGAAAGAGCACGATGATGTACCACATTGAAAAGTTGGCCCGGACGAAAATGAGCGTTTTGTACGTTGCGCAGGAGGCCGAAGGAACGGACACGAGCTCGCTGAAGAGTGTCCTGGAGGCGGACGTTGGAACGACGGAACTTTTGCAGCGTGAGCAAGAGCTGACTAACATGGAGAACCCCGACACAGACGAGCTGAACCGGATTGCGGCGCAGCTGGAAGAGAGGGATGCCGCCTCCGCAGAGGCTCGGGCGTCGTCAATTTTGAACGGTTTGTCGTTCACCGCGGAGATGCAAGCCGCTCCAACGAAAAGTCTGAGTGGGGGGTGGCGAATGCGGCTAGCGTTGGCGAGGGCCCTGTTCCTGAAACCGGACCTGCTTCTGCTGGACGAACCGACGAACCATTTAGATTTGCACGCCGTTATATGGCTAGAAACTTACTTGGCGGATTGGGCAACCACACTCATCTTAGTGTCTCACGACTCGTCGTTTTTGAACCATGTTTGCACAGACATTGTTGAATTTCGGAACCGCCAGTTGCAGTTTTACAGGGGCAACTGGGATGCATACAGAAAGAGCAGCGCCGATCGTTACCTGGCCCAGAGTCGAGAGTACGCTAAGCAGCAGGAGGATATTGAGCACAAGCAGCGCTTCGTCGATAAATGGATAAACAACAAGTTTGGCTACAACGCGGGCCTCGTACAGTCGCGTTTGAAAGAGCTGGAAAAGATGAGGCCTGGGGGAGAGCTTCACGTGGAGAAGCCGCTCCCCCCAGGAAGCGGTATTTTTTTCAAATTTCCCCAGCCAGAAAAGTTGGCAAGCCCGCTTATTCACATGAAAAACGTGTCGTTTGGCTACTCAAACAGCAGGAAGCTGTTTTCCGACCAGTCCTTGAAAGTCGAAAGGGGAGCAAGGATTGGTTTGGTGGGCCCCAACGGCGCTGGAAAATCGACGTTGCTCAAGCTGTGCGTTGGCGAGCAATGGGGTGGGCTTCGACCTACCGATGGGGCAGTGGTTTCGAAAGGGAAGCTGCGGCTGGCGTGGTTTCACCAGCACTTTGTAGAGCAAGTCGACCTTGCGCTCTGCCCCCTGGAAGAAATGCGAAAGTTATTGGGCCCAAAAGTAAGCGAGCAAGAAATGCGGCGACGGCTGGGGGCGTTCGGGATCAACGCGGACCTGCAAGTCCGAAAAATAAGTCTACTTAGCGGAGGTCAAAAAGCAAGGCTTGCCCTTGCCAAGCTTGCCGCGAAAGAGCCGCACGTGTACATATTGGACGAGCCTACCAACCACTTAGACATTGAGTCTGTTGAAGGATTGGCAAAGGCTCTGGTCAATTTTCAAGGGGCGGTAATTTTTGTATCACACGACGAATCGTTCTGTCGCACAGTGGCCACTGAGCTGTGGCATTGCGATGGAGAGCAGAAGAACATAGAGCAACTATTTTGTGGTTTCGATGGGTATAGAGAATCCGTCCAGAAGAGTTTGGAGGCAAATTGACTCATCATCCAATAATCAATCAATTATTTTTTTGACTGACTACTGTCTATTTTTCTTGGGTTTTTTACTAATAACGATATTTTTCATTTTCTACAATTTTGAAGAAGAATGTTCTATGATACCGTTCAAGTTTATATTACGAAGCTCCGGGCTCCGGCGGGGGGCCCTAAATTTTAATACGAAATATTACAAGTACTATAATTTGTATTCTTAAATAAACTTACGAATCAAATAAGTACTCCTCAGGGGGTGGGGAACAACAAAAAATGAAAAAAAAAGAAGAAGAAGAAAAAAAAAGTTTGCCATAAAAACATCCTATCATCTATCTATCATACTGGTAAATAAATTAATATTAATAGCTATAAAATACAAGGACACAACACAACAACAAAACAACTGAAACTCAAAAAATAATAAAATAAAAAAAAGTAGTATAGTCTTCTTCGTCGTCAGAAGAAGAAGTAGTATTTTATTATCCGACATAAATAAGAGAGGAGATTATTATCCCAATAGTTTTGGTGGATTTGATGCATATATATATGCATTAATCCAAAAAAAAAGCTTCTATCTTTCTTCCTGTCTTCTTCTTCTCCCCATTTAGTCCACGATAGCCCGAAACCTTCGTGTCTTATTTTGTCGTTGGTTACTGTTGGGCGTATTAATTCCTTAGGGAAGCCGCTTGACCCTATATGGCCCACCCGCAGGTCGGTGCACCGCCGAGGGCGCACCCGGAGCAACACGCTTCTTTCTTGTCTGAGGTTCGCACTGCGGCGGAAATTATACCGAACGAGCTCTACTTCGTCTCCCTATCGAAGACTCCAACGGAGGCGCCCGATTTGACCTTCTTTTGCACGGACAAAGATTTCCTGTACGAGAACTTTTTTGCAGACTTTGGTCCGTTGAACTTGGGGAAATTGTATAGATACTGTTATGCGTTGGATCGAAGGCGGGAGCAGGCGCTTGCGGAGAAGAAGGTCCTGTACCACTACACTGCAAAGGACCAGCACAAGCGGGCAAACGGCGCATACCTGATTGCAGCCTACACCTTGCTCCGTCTCCACCGGAGCGTCGAGCAATCGTTCCAGCCCTTCTTGGGCTGTTACCCGCCGTTCACCCCCTTCCGGGACGCGTCGTTCGGACTCTGCACGTACACGGTCTCCGTGTTGGACTGCCTGAAAGGCCTCCAGAAAGCCGTTCGGTGCGGTTTTTTTGACGTGGGGAAGTTCGACGCCCAGAGCTACGAGCATTATGAAAAAGTAGAGAACGGGGACTGGAACTGGATAATCCCAGGAAAATTCCTTGCGTTTAGTGGACCGCATGACCAGCGGCGAGAGATCAATAACGGTCTCTCCACATTGTCCGCCCACGATTACGCCGAGCTGTTCGGCAGGCTGGGGATCAAGACCGTGGTCCGTTTGAACACCCCCTGCTACGACAGGGTCACCTTTCTGAACGCGGGGATAAAACATTATGACTTGTTTTTCAAGGACGGCACCGTCCCGTCCATGCCCATAATGAACGATTTCTTCCGGATCTCCGAGACCAAGGAGCCGGTCGCGATCCACTGCAAGGCTGGGCTGGGCAGGACTGGGACGTTGATCGGCGCGTACCTGATGAAGCACCACGATTTTTCTCCGAAAGAGGCAATTTCATGGATGCGTATTGTTCGGCCCGGCTCAGTCATTGGCCCGCAACAACATTTTTTGGAGCAAATTGCGCCGCAAATGAAGCGGCTGGGAGAGCGCTACCGGAGCAAGCTGCCCTCGGTGGAACGGTCCGAGGCAGCGGACAGGATGGGGGCCCCGAGGGCGCACGCCCGGTCCCCAGTCGCAAAACGAAACAATCACAGTCGAAAAGGTTCCGGGGAAAAGCGCGAGTTTCTTCAAATCGTCCAGTCCCGCTCGCCCCCCAAACAGCGCGGACACAGCCTGTCCAACCCGTACTCCGCCGCTTCGCAGGCGTTGGTCGGTGCCGGCCACGGGCAGGCAAAGCACCACCAGTTTGCCTTGGCGCGCTCGCGCACCCCCCAATACAACAACGCCCAATATTACCGCGCCAAGGCGTCGGCGAGTCACCCTACCCCCGATTTTTCCGTAAGCGTGGGCGCGGGCCACAATGAGCTGACGGCCCGAAGGTCAAACGGGCGCATGCCGCAACTGCGTACCTCGAAAACGGTGAGGTCGACTCCCCAGTTTCGCGCCAATAATAGTATTCATGGTTCGGTAGACACGGCGGCCGCTACGGCCACCGCCACCGAGCTCAACCAGAAAACTTCGTATGCGGACTTGGTGGTTGCCCAGCCCCAGAGCAAGTTGCGTGGGACTTCTGGGCGACCCCTTGGCAGCGAGCGGATTGGTTCCCAGCAAGGACATAGAATAAGCCCAAGCTCCAGGCGGCAGCGGAAGCTGGGGGATAGCCAAGGGCGCAGGATGGCAGATCGTGGCGAAAAGAACTTTCTCATACAGCCAAACATGAACCGGAATTACGAGAGCATGCCCAATTTGAAGATGGGGTTGCCGTTGACGCGATGATCGTTGTCGATTTAGCTCGCGCTGTTCAGTGGAGAGAGATTTTATTTTATTTTAAAAAATCTATTTTACTTAAATAACAGATAGTCAAGACTATGGCGATAATAAAAAAACAATTACGGCAGACACAAAAGTATGGCTTAGAAAAAGAATGTGAAATGAGGCAAGATAAGTAGTAATGGAGCTATCATACTAAGATAAGTTTAGCATTTTATAAAAATCTGTTTAAAAAGTTATATTTAATACAATGCTTTTAATTTACAAACGTCAATTTGACGTTAAGAAATGATTGTTTTATCATTAGCTTTTAACAGTCCCACATGTCTACCCATGAAAGGGGCCAAGTCCGCCTGGACCCCCTCCCGTGAAACGAAAAGGCCTTTTTTTCGCAGGAGAACAAAGTTCTACCCTGCTGCCAGGTCACGAAACACCCTCAGTTTGGTTTCCAAGAGCACGTCTATAAGGGAGCAATCTATTGCACAGTAAAGGCCTGCCAAACAGGCTCTTTACAGAGGCGTGCGGTATAGACAAATAGCCGTCTTTCCAACGTAGAAAAATATAAACGTTTTTGCCAGGTGGCTACAGTAGCATCGAAAGTTCGTCCCAACAATGCAGTGCCAGCACGCCCCGTACTTGGCGTCGAAATGGGTTTTAACAATTTGGGAGACTTCCTGCTCCGTTCCCCCCTTTGACAACGCTTCTGCAGCTACTTTCATGGCGTCTGGGCGCATGTCTCCATGCTCGTCCATGTCGGTAGAAATCAGACTACCTGTACCACCACCGGATTGCGACATAGTATTCTCCCCGTTCAAACAATACAACAGAATTTGAATGTATGTATATTATTATTATATATGTATATTTGTGTATAAATGCACAAATGTACGACGATGGAGAGAAGATACGAAAGAAAGAGAGGGGCCAGATCTTTTTTGCGTGGAAGCGAAAACCTGAGGGAAGAGAAAGAAAGGAAACAAAAACAAATAAATCAATTGTTTCATTTAAATATTATTCTTTTCATCATCATATTTTTGTTTTGTTTGTTTGTATTTTTTTTTTGAATGAAGCAAATTGAACAAATGCTACTACTTCTACTTACTATTACAACTACGCAGAACTAAATAAATAATAAATATAATAATAAAAGATTTTAAAGTGCAACGCCTCTTTTTATATTTTAATATAAATTATACATTGAATAGCATCTAATAAAAATTCAAAAAAGAAGAAGACAGAAGTGAATAGATGATTCGTACGATATTTTTAAATGGTGTGTTCATACAGTATTATAGTATATATAATAATAGCATCAAGAAAGGAAGGAAGGAAGGAAGGAAGGAAGGAAGAGGAAGGAAAGAATTGAAGTTTGTTTTATTCGTTACTCTCTCTCTTTCTCTATTAGCTCTTTGTTAAGAATAAAATATAATTTGAATGAAATGATGAATGATGATCTCATTCATGTTTAGTTTGTATTTAAAATAGCTATAAGTTTTTATATTAAACTCATTCCTATTATTTTATAAAACAATACATTTTGACATTGTTCACTAACAATAGCTAAATATACATTATACTATGGCTTATTATATAAAAGTTTTATTCCTAATTCCTTTATATAAATAGAACTAACTATAATAACAATAACAACAACCAACAAAGGAAGAACAAAACTCACTGATAAAAATAAATAAATAGGAGATTGCCTCGTTTAGTTTACCACTTTATTCTGAATGTTCTTTTAATAAATTGTTCCGTTTTACAAAGAGGTCCTCTATAAATATTTAAATACAGCTAAATACCATCATAAATTCAACAAAAAACAAAAACCCATTACGATTTATCTATATTATTTACCTGCTGTGCTAAGCAATTTGATGAAAACTTCTTCTTGTTCGTCATCAATCACAATTTAATAAATAAATAATCAATCAACCAGAAGAAAACCAACGCGAGAAGATTTTGTTTGCATGCTTTTCCCCTTCACAACTCACTCACTCACTCACATTGTAGTTTACACCATCTTTTGAAAACAATAGAATTATTAGAGAAGGGAATACAAACAAACGCGCACCGGGCGGTTCCCTGTCTTTGTTCCATTTCGTTTAGCCCGCTCCAACATGAATTTGTCCCCGAGGCTGGAAGAAGAGAAACGAAAAAAATTGCCCGCGGGCAGTACCACGTCGATGCGGCCGCCGATGCGTTCCAAACTGAGGCAGCCGAACCCGGTCCGGTACGGGGGCCAGGGGATTGCAAAAGGGCGACGGAGAAAACATCCACAGTCCAACCGACCGAGTGCGTTCGATCGGTTGTATAAACAGGGAAAACAGCGGCAGCAGCGCTTCGATCTTTGGGAAAAACAAAAGAGCCTCCGGCCTCCACCCGGGTGCACGTTCAACCCCAAAATAGCGGGCGGCGAACGGGCAGAGAAGCAGCCACGGATGAGTCGGAACGAACTGGTCAACGCCTCTGTTGCGTCTATGCTGAACGCGGTGGTGGAGTCGGATGGCCAGGGCGACCGCACACTGCTCGTATCGGCATACAAGTCGAGGATGCGGGAAATAGAGCAGGACCGGGAGAATGCGCGACGAAGGGCAAATCGAAGAAACCAGGACACGTTCACCGAGCTGTACAAGATGGGGAAACGGCGTTTGCGGAAGAAGGAGGATACGCTGCGAAAGGCAAAATCAAGAAAACCTCAAAACTGCACGTTCAAGCCCCGGCTGGAGTCGTCTACGTACCGGAAGAAGAAAAAAGGGAGTGGCCGGAGCACCCCGAACTACTTTGCCCGCCAAGGGAAGAACTCGGACAACGGGAAGAAGACGAGGTTTGACTACTTGTACGACGCCCACGAAGACGAGCGAAAGAAGAGACAGATGGAGTTGAAAGCGGCGCTCAAGAAGCGCAACGAAACGAACGCATTGCCCTCTATTACCCCGCCGACCGACCAGACCACCAGGCTGCCAAAAATTGCCAAGGGGAAGCGAAGCAAGCCCTCGGGGGGGAAGGTGATGGGGGGAAGGCCGAACAAGAGGTACGACAAGCACCTCCACAAAGAGCAGGTCGAGAAGTTGCGGTATCTGAAGCAAAAGCAGGAGTGTACGTTTCGGCCCAACGTCAACCGGTCCAAGCGCCCCGCGGACGGGGAGGAAAGGGTGGACATCGTGACACGGCTGCTGAAAGAGGGGACGCTGCGGAAGCAGCGAATGAGGAAGCGAGAAAAGACCGGGCTGGCCCTGAGCGGCTGCACATTTAAGCCGCAAATCAACAGGGCCGCCAAGGGGGGAAACGCAGAGCCGGGGGGAAAGCCGCTCTTCCAGCGCCTGTACGACGACGGGACGGCCGCGCTAAAGAAGCGCGAGGACCGGTACAAAAATAGAGCCCTTCCGAAGTTCACGCCGGACTTGAGCCCGTCCAAGCAATACTTCGAAAAGCATTGGTACAGCAAGGAGCACGCCCATCAGCCAAGGCCGGTCCCTGTTCGAAAATCTCGCATGCTGGACAAGATGACGCGCAGGGGGCCCGCGGGCGCTGAGATCGCACTCCTCATGAAGCGTATGAAACGGATCTTCATGCGAATAGACAAGGAAAAGATATATAAATAGTCCTATCATACATAATAATATTTTTTACTACACCACAAAGTAGAGAGTAGTAGTATTTTATATAATAAAAAATTTAAAAAAGGAATAAATATTTTTTTAATTATATTATTTTTTACATGATTTTTTTAAAATGGTAATTTGTTAGAAAAAGATTGCATTTAAATATTTATGAAACTTAACACCTTCACGTTTACTTTAATTGTTCGTTTGATTGAGTTAACGTTGCGACATACACAACAGAACGGTCGAGTCCCCCCACTCTCTCCCGCGCGCTCAAGCCTTCTACTATGCCCATTGGAAAACCCGGTCCAAAGAGGGAAATTAAGCCAGAACGGTCGTTCTGGCTTGTCCTCGACGACCCGTGCGGCCTTACCTGCGCGATTATTACCTACTTTGTAGTCTTCTTTGTGGATTACATAACCGTCCGCCGCGTTATAGTTCCGTCGTACTTTAACCCTTCCGACTATCGCTATGGAATTGTACACTTTTTGTTCTTCCAGTCCGTTATTGGTCTAATTTGCTGGTCTCACTTGAAGTGCATGCTGAGCAACCCAGGCACCTTGACGCGCGTGTGGCCCAGCGCCGTGATGGACAAGGTTTGTCAGATTAAGGAGGCTCAAAAGGACCAAGAAGAGCGAAGAAAGAAGCACGGGTATCTGGACGAGAAGCGGATATACGTGCCCTGGTGCTCTAGATGCGACAATTACAAACCAAAGCACACGCACCACTGCAGCCAGTGCGGGACCTGCGTGGAAAACATGGACCATCACTGCCCTTGGATGAACAATTGTGTAGGCAAGCAAAACCACAAATTTTTCATGCTTTTTCTGCTGTACGTTGGCACGGGCTCCCTGTATTCCATATGCATGACGGGCGTGCGGCTCTACTCCTGCTACAGGTACAAAAATGCCGGGGCAGTCGCACTGAGCATCTACACAAGGCTGCAATGCGCCGGCAGCTCGGCGCCGTTTACGATCGTCGGGTATATTATGAGCATCATATTTTCCTTTCTTTTTTGTTTGTTTGTAACGTGCATGTGCTGGGAACAGTTGGAAGAAATCGGCGATGTGACTACAATGATTGAGAAGAAGAAGGGAATGGAAGCAGAGCGCCGCGGTGTCGTGAAAGGCCTGGAGGTCGTGTTCCAAGAGGAGAGGTCGTACAGGTGGTTGCTCCCGTTGCGCCCTAAAGAAATGCTCGATAGCTTTCCACGGTACGGGGATATTGTGAAAACGTACGGGTGGTCGTCGATCGTCATCAGCAGTGTTTTCTTAATGGTCATGGCGTATTGGTCAGATCTGCTCATCAGGCTCTTGGTTATAAAGTACAGTAGAAAGTTCTCGAACTAAAAGGATGCGTCGAGCTGATAAACGCCGTGTGAGTTTGCAAAAATATTTTATCACTATTTAAAAACAAGAAAAATTGGCTGTTATTTTATAGTAATTAAAATTAAAGAAAAAAGAAGAAGATGCTAAGCTTCTTCTTGTTTTTCCCAGACGACCCCTTGCGTTTGGGTTTAGCGGCACTAAAGGATTGCGATTCCTGTCTCGCATGGTTTTGTATTCCAATCATCGTAATGGAATGCAACTCCGTTTCTTCCGCAATTTCCTGGGAAATCATACACCGTCGTCCTTTGTACCCCCAGACTAGAAAATAAAATAAAACGGCAAGAAAAATCTTCGCCCCCAAAACTATTTGGATGGCTCCAACGTTTGCTTCGCGCATCTCTTCTGTGTTCCAAAATTCGAAAAAGGACTCGGGATTTCGACTTTGCCCCCAGCCTTTCACCGTGCATTCCCTGTAAGTTGTGTTGATGCTGGCCTGCCCACAGTTCTGGTCGATGCGCTGCAGTTTTTTGGCACGCACTTCATCGACAAGAGCGCAGTCCAGTTTGTCGTTCGATGTGTAGTGCATATAGAAAAAGCACATTACCACGTTTTCAACGACGGACAGGATGTTAATCGTGATGAAGTAGCGGGACGAGTAGCGGCTATTCGCCGATGTGGTATCCTTTAAAGAATACTCTCGCAGCCACCTCATGGAGAACGGCAAGCACACAAACACGCTTAGCATTGTCCAAGGCAAGGACTCTGCCAAAATGGCGTTGAAGTGAGACGCATTAAACCCTTTGTTCCTTTTTCGCCGCGAGCGCCTACTGAGTTTCAACTTATTTGATGTATTTGCCCCGCGTACTTTTATATTTATATTTGGGGTTCTCTCGTCATCGGAATCACTGCTAGAATCGTCGTCGCCTGCTACCGCCTCGCGCGTTTTCGGCATTATGTCATCCGAATATTGCTCTTCCTTCGAATGATTTCTAGTAATCACCGAGGGCCTGTGGTCGGCTTTAAAATTCTCCATGCCTTTCAGCTTGCAGTCCGCCAATACTACAAAGACGACTAAAAAGCGCAGCGCCAGAACGAACGCGTATACAACAGCAAACCCAGTTTTGAACCCATAAATGACGGTCAATGGAATCCAAGACAACAATCGGGCTGCAACATCAACGATATAATACACGATTGCGATGAGCATCCACACCATCCCATTACAGCAAAACTTCTGCCTCATTCCCAAAGCAATGACGTGCGGAAATACCCCGAAAGGAATGTCCCTCTCTAAGAGGTCTTGCAACGTTACCCCAAATTGAATGGCACTGATCGCTAGGGAAATAAAGAAAATGGACTGGTCGGAGCAGAGAGTAGAGTCCTCGCCCTTGTTCATTGGATCAATCATGCCCCAGTGGAAATTTGTTCGCCAATTGTTCCAAATTGTAATCAAAACTAAGGACTGGAGAAAAACTTGCGGGATTGTCTCTGTGCATAGTTCGAAGACCTTAAAGATAACAAATGATTCGCTTTTAAAGTCGTCAGTCACATTTAGTCCAATCCTTAGCTCGTCGTCGATGAGTTCAGGCAGGCCCTCCTCCTGCGGTGCCAGGTCTTTTAACTCCTCCTCGTAGTCTATCAAATCGATTGAAACCTGGCACGATTTGACGAGCTCAATTAAGGGGCGAAGGAAACTCAAATTAAGCAGAAGGTCTTTAATCCTTATTGCAACACTTCTGTCTCTCCAGCCTTCGCAGTACGACAAATAGTAAGAGTGCCCTATCGTTGGCGCAATAATATACCATAAACATAACCAAATCCAGAATCGCCTGGATTCGACTTCACCCACCAAAGTTGTCACGGCAAGGAGAACAAACACGTCAGACACCGTATCGAAATATGCAAAAACGGTGGAACAGAAGAGCTTCAAGCGTGCCCAGTACGTACCACGCTTGCACGTTCGCTTAACACCAACAAGGCAATGCCAGGCCTGGCACGCCGGGGCTTCCTCCCTCTTGACGGACAAATGGCGGAGCCGTTGATGAACTATATCAATAACCTGCTCCTCGTCTTTTTTCGAAAACCTTCGTGTCTTAAGTCGTAAATCCTGGAGGGACGTATGAAGTATGTCATTCCGAAATTCTCGGGAAAGTTCTTTTTTCAGCCGTTTGCTTGTATTCCCACCCCCGCGGCGGGGTTGACGAAATGCAAACTTCACGAACAATTTGTTTGCCGCCTCAATCACCCCTCTCCTAGACAACTGCACAGAAGTTGGAATGACATTATTCGAAGTAATTTCTGCTGCAACCTGATTTACCAACTCTAATTCTGCTTGGCGACTTAGCTGATTTTTCTTCTGGCCCGGTATATTTGATCGCTCCTCCTTGTTCTTACGCAACGGTGTCATCTGAAAGTCTGCCATTGGACCGATCGACTGATCGACCAAGCAACTCCTCCGCACCTCAAAAAAACTGAGTGATTCTTGCAATGTATCACGACAAGTTGTTTGCTCGCTTCGAATC
>JACLAC010025430.1_pt1 | contig 12835 bp, 15 predicted proteins | sample 8027881 | NCBI WGS metagenome assembly JACLAC01 (sample SAMN15725517, study PRJNA655200) | protist metagenome | isolation source: fluorescence activated cell sorting (FACS) single amplified genomes of... | place: Spain: Blaines Bay Microbial Observatory, Mediterranean Sea | collected 2016-01-19 | reverse complement strand
CATTGCAACCACGGTGCGACAGATACCGCAGATTCTTCAGCGTGCTATCGCAGACACTGTACTGATCACAGCCAATGTCATTGCCCCGCTGAAGCTAGAGCAATACATCAATTCTATGACTGAAGGCTATCAGTCCACCCGATTCGCCAATGCGGTGTTGCAGGTTTCGATGAACCGAGACACTTGGATCTCATTATCACCAGAGGTCAAAGAGGCATTCCTCAAGGCAAGTGACGAAAATTTTTTGCGCCGGATCGGTGAGGTTTGGTCTGATTATGAGCTTGGTGGCATTGAGCGTTTGAAGACTTACAAGAAAAAACACATTGTTCTGGATCAGACGCAAACCGCTGAGTTTGAATCAGCGTTGGAGCCAGTGATTGATCGCTGGATTATGGAGGTGCGCAGTAAGGGAATAGATGGGAAGGACTTAGTCCAAAAGGCCAGAGCCTTGGTTCAAAAGCATTCAAAATGATTTTTTTTCTTCCTATCGTTAAAATACAGGCTCAATATTGCCCAGACCCACTGTATCTACTATCAGCTGACATGGCATGAACTGCATGTTTGATGTAATGTGATTGAAAAAGAATGCAATACCACTATGCGGGCTCATTTAGAACGAGGGTTGGCTAATGGCCGCCGGATGTCTATGAAAGAAAACACATAGCTCCTGATGCCAGAATATTAGCAGATTTGATACGCTTGCCCTAAACCAGCAAAAAGGTTAAGAAGATCCAAAAAGTAAAACCGAGTACGAGTAGAACAACCCCTCCCCAAAGTGGTGATTCTTACCTCTCAAGGTGTTGAAATGGATTCCGTCAATCCCTTATACCTGTCAACGTTTCTTGATCTGGGGGTTGATTGGTCTGACCAACCTGAGGAATTCGCCATCATCTCTGGCTACGCTACTACGGGCGAAAAATGGCCTACCGAAAGGAATCAACAGGCGGATGAACAGTTACATCATCGGCTGGTGGAAAATGGGACTTGGCTGAGAAGGGTTACCGGCTATGCTACTGACACTGGTCATAATGAACCGTGCTGGGCAATAGCCATCTCTTTTGACGAAGCCTGTGATATTGGAGAGGAGTTCCTGCAAGACGCAATTTACTATGTTGTAGGGGATGATCTTTTTGTAAGTCATTGCGATTCAAGACGCGTCAAGACCCCAATTAGTAAGTTCTCTGTAAAAATCCGTCCGATGAAGCAAGGAGTTTAGTAACATCGAAATGAATATTGGATTGATCTTACTATGGTTTCTCCGACTATGGCTAAATAGCCATTGAAAGAAGTCATCTCAATACATAATCAAACCCCAAACATGGTAGCAACATGGCAAAAGCAAATGAAATTGACTTTGAGAAGATGGATATCGATGAGATTGATGAACTTGAGAAGAAGCTAGCTGAATTGAAGAAGCAGAAGATGAAGGGGGAGAAGGCAGCAGTAGTAAAGAAAGTGAGGAAGCTGTGTATAGATTATCAGATATCAGCTACGCAGTTGAGGGGAGCACTAGTGACAAGAGAGAGGAAGAAGAAGGACAAGTGATACTGTGGGGGGAAAGGTACTGTGAGAAGCTAAATCAGAAAGTACATTTCGTGTTAACGCACTTTATCTGACATCAACTCACATGCTGTTCTCACCAATTTTACGTATTTCTGAATAACAGATAGGCTCCGTTCGTAATGGAGCCAATGCTTTAAGAATTTACTCTGCCTTCTTCACTTGTGTCGTCACTGTTGGGTTTTCAGAAGAAACCACAGAAAAACTCTGCTTCTTACCACAATGATAACTCAGATAGTTCGCTAGCTTGCGCCAACTGCCATTAGATTTTTGAACAAGATTAAGCAGGAACTTATCACTAAGTGGTGTCAAATTGTTCTGAACAATTAGCTGTCGCAAACGTGGCAGATAATCAATATCATTCGCAGAATTGAAATCAATTTCGTAGTATCTGTCACGTACTCCATCATCCACACGATTCAGATAATTGGTAGTTAGTATACAAACGATATTCTCCCTGTTCATAAATGTTTTCAATAATCTCTGTTCATTTAATTTAAGATTATCCACCTCATCAAAAATAAAATAAACAAGGCTACTGTACGTTAATGGTACCCAATTACAGCAACCTTCACAGTTTTGGATAGTTTTAGAAAAATTGGTTACTTTTCCACAATTAATGGAGTGGACGTTTGCAGTTCCCTGCTGTCCACCTCTTATAATTTCAAGCTCATTGCAGAAGATATCTGCATAGGTGGTTTTTCCACTACCATAGACTCCGTAGAACAATAATCCGCTGATACCATTCTTCGAAAAGGGTAATTCCCCATCCAATATACCGTAGATTGTAGTCCTGCTAGTATTGTTTGAAAAAACCATTTCAGAAGTTTTTTTTGGTGTAAAATTCATCATTATTTCTCTTATAGATTAATTGTTAAATTCGTTAGGCAGCAACAAGTTCTTCAGTGTCAACAGTTTCATCTGCATTTAGCAAACTAGTGTGTTGATTCTGAGAATCTTTCTCTACTGTCAATTTCTGTTCAATGTCCTTGTTCCTACGGCAATCTGTAGAGTAAACAGTTGAAAGCACAGTTTTCACAGCTGTCTTGTTGCTAATCAATAGTTTGCTGTCAGCAGATTCAAAGCAGACATCCTTTATGTCAACAGTACCTTGTGCTGTAGCAATACCTACTAACAAAACAACCTTACCTTTGACAGTTGCTGTATTGGTTTTAACGATTTCATTAGTAACAGTTTGAAGTGTGCCTCTCTTAACAAGCAGTTTCCTACCAATTTCTGTTCGTTCAGAAGGTGATTTAGTATTCTTTGTTTTAGCAGCACATACTTCTTCAATGCCTCCATTCTCCCTGATAAATTCTGGCATATCACTAGCGACTAGGACTCTGCGTGATTGTGCTGCAGTATTCAACACACGTGCATATGAATTTACGCGTCTACTATCAGCAAGTGAGTCATGGAAAACTAACTTGGTGATTAGTTGAATCAGTGTTGGTTTATTACTTTTAAAAGTAATTTCTCATTCTTCACACTGTTCTACTAACCAAGTTCTCTTACTCACATCAGCTTTCTCACCACCTTTTGATTGGAGATACAGTTCATATATCTTAGCAAGCAAATCGTAAAGCATCTCATTTGATGTTTTGAATTGATTTTCCTGCCAATCAGAACGCTTGCTTATTAATTGGGTAACTTCGTTTTTGAAGTTAACAACAGTTTCAACAACCAAGTCTTTTTGCTTTCGCATATTGCCTTTAAAATAAGGAGGGTTGGGTTACTGCTGATATCTGAGAGATAAACAATTTATTCCTCAGCAACAGTAAGAACATTATATCCAATCCATCCCACTAAAGAGAAACACAGGGAACACTACTTTTAATCGTTATTAACAATGATTCGTTTTTTTATTTCTCCACACCCAACATTTGGAAACTACAAGAAACCTGTCAAATGGAAGGGAGAAGCAAGTCCCTATTTTTGGTGGTGGTATGCGCTGACACTGAGTGAGGATTACAGGAAGCTCTGTGAACAGAAGGCAAGTGGAGAGACAGTACTAGCTGAAACAGCTGAACAAGAGGCACAGCTTCAGGTATATGAGGATTTTGGGGATGTGCAGTACAAGGGTTGTCGCTACGCTGCTTTTGCGAGTTGGTGGACAAAACGTGTTAACACACTTGAGACAAGGGGAGAGTACCTGTTTGCGGAACCCTACATGGCAGGAGCTGCGAACAAGTCGGACACTGTGGAAGCTGCACAAGCTGCAGTTGAATCAGCAAACACACTCGTACTCAGCGTACAATTGAATAGACAGCGACAGCATGTGGATAAAGCAATTGGTAGGTTACTGGAAAAACACATGCACACAGTGAAGGGCAGGACAGTGCGGAATCCTAAGTTGAGTTCCGCTCGCTACAGTTTAGGCACTAGTGTTGTGGTGGATGCACTGAAGAAAACATTTAATGTGTATGATGCTAGGTGCACAGCTGAACTGCGAGAAGAACGGATAACGAATTGGCAGATTGCACAACAGGTGAAGTTAGTTATAAAGGAGCGGAAGAGAAAAGATGAGGAAAGGGACACTGCCGCAGAAAAGAGGAATACCACAGTTGTAGTGTCAAATCTGCTTTATAGAGCAAGGAACCTGATTGATGGAGCAAGCAAGGGTGAGTTTGTTACATGAGATGTGAAGGTAATGGGTGCGGTACTGGTCTGTGCACAATTGACATTAATGAAATAGGTTACTCAGTCAAGAATCAGATGTAGCAGAACGCATTTCTATCGCGCGAAATTGTTGGCACTGCACAATTCATCAATAAGTAGTAAAGGTATAATATGAAGAAAGTTTATGTAGCATTAATTGCGGATTTGATTCATGCAGGCCATGTTAGGTTGTTAAAAGAAGCCACAGGCTTAGGTGAAGTAACTGTTGGCTTGCTAACCTCTAAAGCTATTGAGGAGATGAACGATAGGGCATTTTTGAATTATGAAAAAAGATATGAAGCGTTAGATTCATTAAAATACGTTAATCATATCGTTCCGCAAGATTCAGCCAGTTATAAAGATAATATTTTAAAACTTAAGCCCGATTATGTTGTGCATGGTGATGATTGGCAGTATGGAGCATATCAGTATTTAAGAGATGAGGTTGTGACACTCATTCATGATTATGGAGGTTCATTGAAAGAGATTCCATATAGCTCAGATATCAGTGATTTTAATGTCAAAAATGAGCTTATACAGTTGGGCGTCGCTTCAGTTTCGCGTCAAAGTCGATTGCGCGAACTAATTAAAATTAAACCGGTGGTAAGAATACTTGAAGCACATAATGCTTTGAGTGGATTAATTGCTGAATCGACTAGTGAAGAGAGGAATGGAAATTTGGTTTCTTTTGATGGTATGTGGTCAAGTTCTTTAACTGACTCTACTGCTAGAGGGAAGCCTGATATTGAAGCTGTGGATGTAACCTCTAGACTAAACATGGTAAACGATATTTTTGAAGTTACTACTAAGCCGATGATTTATGACGCAGATACTGGTGGAAAAATTGAACATTTCGAATTTACTGTTAGAAGCTTAGAGCGAACAGGGGTGAGTGCGGTAGTTATTGAGGATAAAACTGGGCTAAAAAAGAATTCATTGTTTGGTAATGATGTAGTTCAAACTCAAGATACCATCGAAGGTTTTTGCGAAAAGATCATAGCGGGCAAAAAAGCTCAGATAGGTAAAGACTTTATGATTATAGCAAGAATTGAGTCTTTAATACTTGAAGTAGGTATGGATGATGCTCTTGCCAGAGCCACAGCATATATCCAAGCTGGCGCAGATGGGATCATGATTCATTCTAGGCATAAGGATCCTGCTGAGATTATTGAGTTTATGCAGAAGTTCAGAGCTTCTGATAGACACACTCCAATAGTAGTTGTTCCTACGAGTTTCAATTCAGTTACAGTAGAAGAGTTTGCCGAGATGGGGGTTAATATAGTTATTACTGCTAATCATATGTTACGATCAGCTTATCCTGCAATGCTTAAAGTTGCAAAAAGTATCCTTAGTCACGGACGTAGTTTAGAAGCAGAACCAGACTGTATGTCAATTAAAGAAATTTTGGAGTTCATTCCTGGAACAAAGTAAGTTTTTCACAGGGCATTGTTTAAGATGAAACGAATTATGGTGTATATGTCTGCTTCGCTTATACACCATGGGTATGTGAGGCTCATTAAGCGTGCATTGGAATATGGCGAAGTGATTATTGGGTTAACCACTGATGATGTAATTGAACTAAAGAAAGGTTATCCCCAGAGTTGCGATACGAGCATCGTAAAGAAGCGCTTGAAACAATGGCTTTTGTCAAAGAGGTAGTGCCAACACCGTGGCTCGTTACAGAAGATGTACTGGCTAAATACGATATTGATCTGTTAGTTCATGGCCATGATAACTCAAATGATATTCTTTAAGATAAACTACTAATCTTCCCACGTAAAGCGGGCATCAGCAGTATCGACTTCCACCAAAATCTAAGACGGTCAATTGCGCAGGTCAAAAATAAAAAACTGATTCTGACACCTGGGCCTGGTGCTGTACCCTATGAGGAAACCAAAGTGATGCGCCCATTGTTTGGCTGTGGTGACGAAGGCTATACATAGATGTCTGCCGAGGTTATTGAATAGATAAAAAGGTTGTCTGGTCAGGATGAGGTCTTGTTTGCTCAAGGCTCTGCTACCTTTGGTTAGGAATTGGCTGCACATAGTTTGGTCCGGGGTAAGGTTTTGCTAATATCAACAGGGTATTACAGTTATCGTTTGGAAAAACTATTGCCCAGGGGCTGTAACGTAACTAAATGTCAGTATGTGGACGTTGGAAATTTTGCTGGTGTTTTCGAGTGGGTGATGTGTGTGTATACTGAAACAAATTGTACGTTCAAAGTAAATTTAAGAAATATCTGCAAAATCGAAGATGCCTGAGGTGTGGCTTTGTATGTCAATGCAACTGCTTTTGTTGGCTTAAAGGATCAACATGATTTAGCAAATGCCATGGCTTTCAGTTCTTGTAAGGGATTATTTGGTATTAGGGTTGCTGCTTTTGTGGCTTATAAAAATTTGCTGAAGATTCATGACTTTGGTCAATTTTATTTAAACTTCCAGACCCATCAAGAGCGCGGAATTACTGGTCCTTACTATGCAGTAGCTTCATTACATGACGTCATGAATATTCATAATGATATTGTGCAACGTGTCAAGCCTGATCAACAGCCATTGTTATGCAAATATATAGACGTAAAAGTAACAAAGGATGATACTAATGTTGTGCTTTATCCAACATGTAGCGATCTTAAGGGCTCAGTTGTGTATTCCTTGGAAAAACATTGGAATAAAATAAATATGTGTGATCAAATCATCGTAAAGGAATTTAATTAAATGTTGGATACAATCAAATTTACTAAATTGTTAATTGAAGAAGGTTTTACGCACTTGGTTGTCGTTCCTTGTAGCTTTGCAAAAAACCTTATAAATGCATCTATTAACAATAGCGATAAAATTCCTTATGTGCCATGTGCTAGCGAAGCGGTGGGTTGTTCAGTAGCTGCTGGTCTGTCTATGACGGGCCAGCGCCCTATAGTGATTGTACAATCTTCAGGATTAACTAATATGGGTAGTTGTATAACTAGCCTATTGATGCCATACGATTTGAAATTTCCCATTATCACCAGTTGGCGTACCTACGAGGCAGGTGATAGTGAAATTCAGCATGCGCATCTCGCAACACGCCTGCCTGATCTGATAGATGCATACGGCTATGAACATGTGTTGCTTGATCTTGATAGTGAGGTAACGGCGAAAGAGCAAATTAAAGCCTGTGAACAACGAATGCAAATCTGCGTATTGCAGAAAGATACATTCTCACCAGTTAAGTTAGAAACAGATGTGTTAAATTTATCAAAATATCCAAAGCGTAGTGAATATCTTAAGATGATGAATGAGAAATTTTCAGGTACCGAAAAAATTTTCATTGGTACTACCGGTAATACCGCACGTGATATGGGTACTTTCATGCCTGACACTTCTAATTTTTTTATGGTGGGTAACATGGGTGGTGCCTTGAGTCTTGGTTTGGGTGCAGCAATGGCTGGGCGTGATATCTGTGTCTGCGGAGGTGATGCTGAATTTGTTATGCACATGGGTGGGCTTACAACTGCGGGGCGTTATAACAAAGGCAGTACGGGTAAGCTTATTTACATTATGTTTGATAATGAATCGAATAAGAGTACCGGTGGACAGAGAACCTATCAGGACCACCTAAACTACAGCAAAATCGTTGAAGGTAGTAGCATTAGTGTCGACCATGACATTGTCACTACAGTTGCTGATTTTGCTCAGGTTTTAGAGGTATTAGACGAAAAGTCCGGTATACATTTTGTGCATGTGAAAGCATCGTATGATGCTGAAACACCTCGTCCTGAGGCAGAAATAATCATTAATAGCACAGATGTTTTTTTAAATAAGTAATCGCGAATTCAATTTGGCTCCTTAATGTAATGATTTAATTATTTTTATGAATTATATAGACATGATAAAATTAGTTTATAATAGTAAAGATTTGAGCAAATCTCTTAGTTTTTGTAGTCATCTCGATATCGTTGATTCTTATTATCGCAAAAGACTTTATTTTTGAATATTTATCTGAAAGTAGCTTTTTGCCCATAGAGGATGTAAAAGCCGTTGATATGGGCTCTGGCTTTGGTGCTCGCTTGCAGAGTACGGAGTGTTTTGGTGCTCATCCCGCTAATTTGTATGGTGTGGGTCTTTCTGAAGAGAGAGCGGCTATTGCAAAAGAGATCTCACCAAATATGAATTTGATTGGTATCTATTAGTTGAATATCTAACACAAATCCAACTTAAGTTTGGAGAGGTTTTTGAAAATACTTTGAATCAATATTAATACTGTTCCAAAATAATTCCTTTAGTAGAAAAAAATCAACAACTTCATGCTGATGGTAAAATAGATAAACGTCAAAATCAATATCTTCAAGAAAAGAACCTTGTTAATGAAAATTTGTTTGATTTTAAATGGTTAAAGAAAGTTGATGCAATTCTTGAATACATCAATTCAGAATTATCTGAAATCAATTTTAATAATTTCGATTTTCACAGGTACTCGTATGAAAAGAAAATTTGTTTAATTGATATTGATGTCCCAAGATTTCTTGAGTACCATCTTGATAAGATAGAATCTCTTACCGTTTCTCAATAAGCTAAACTTGAACAAATACCTGGTTGGAATTGGAAAAAAATAATTGAAAAGGATTGGGATAAATTTATCCTTTCACTTACTGAATATTTTGATGATAATGGAACCGCAAAAGTACCGGCAAAGTTTATCTCAAGTTCTGAATTTAAGTTTGGCTCCAAGGTCAGTGAAGTATAAAAAATGCATAAACGTGGGAATCTGTCCCCTGAGAGAATACATCAATTAGAGTCTTTTACTGATTGGTCTTGGAGTCCTACAGATGACTATTAGAATGTGATGTATAATGATTTTATTAAATATCTTTCTGAACACAGGAAATTTCCATTCATTACTGATTCTTCTTGTGCAAATTTACCCCATTGGTACACTCAATAACTTGAGCATTAATGAAATGGTAAGCTTTCAGATCAACAATCAAAAAAATTCAATACGCTGAAGTCAAGGCAATTGAAGTTCTCTGAATAATTACCGGTTGTCCATCTCCTAAAGTGATCACACAATACTAGTGAACACTTGCTAATAAGGAGGCAACGATGGAACTACTGAAGTCACTGAAGCTGACACAGTATCAGCGAAGCAATACAAACAATCCCATCCTACAGCGCAGAATCAAGCTTGCTGCTGGTATAAGTAAGCAGATACAGCTTGCTGAAAATCCCAAATATAAATCCGTTAGTGTACGTGCTGTTGCAGATGATAGTGGTGAACTACGTGAAGTTGAAGTGGGTAAACGTGTACTGCGTTGGTGGCGTGTGGGTGCGAATGGTACTGTTGAGTTAACCGTACGCTATGGCAGCAGGGTATTGGAACTTGCCAAGGGCATGGATGCTGTGGAGTTGGCAGGTATGGATGAGTTGGTTGGTGTGTTGGAGCAGTTCAAGGCAGCTGCTGAACGGGGTAAGATGGATGATATGGTAGCTGCACAGTTGGCAAAGCAAAAACGTGTTAACACACAAAAGCAGGTCAAGCTGAGCTAGTTTGGCATTGAGTGTGTGCACTGCAGATGGTAGCAATTGCACACACAAAGAAGCGTGTGCAAACTGCGTCTGATGCACATCTGTTACACACTGGAAATTTCTGGCTGTAAATATATGAAATAAAATATTTTAATTTGATTACTGTGTTGCTTCTGTACACAACTGCTTTGGTTCTCCAAAAATCCCATTAAAGTTGATGACATGCCCCAAACAGGATACCACGGCGTCACATCCCTTTGCTAAATCAGCCATCTGCTCATCCGAAAGGTCAAGTAAACTGGCTTCAATGAGAGTGATGTTAGGATGTTCTAAAATTTCTGAAGGAAGCCTGTTGCGCGACCGCACAATTACACGAACTTTGTAGTCATTGGCCAAAGACTGTTCAACCACCAGCCTGCCTGTTTGTCCGGTTGCACCGGCGACCGAGATAGTTTTCATGACCTATATGCGCCAAGGGTTTTACGTACACCTCTCAAAAAGAATCTCCTCCCAAAGGTTTTGGATAATATCTGAATCTGTCAGAGATTAACATCAAATCCAAACGTCATTGTCAGCGGTCAACTCACCACGAGCATCGCCTGTGTTGACCACCCCCTTTGGTTCAACCAGCAACACCTTGCACTGCTCATCAGCGAAGGGCTTGTGTTCTTCCCCACTGGGAACCACGATCATTTCTCCTTCACTCAATTGGACCGTCCGGTCCTTGAACTCAATTCCCATAGAACCCTCTAGCACAATGAAAGTCTCATCCGTGTTGGCATGCTGGTGCCAAGTAAACTCGCCTTTGATCTTCACCAGCTTGAACTGGTAGTCATTCATTTCCGCAATGACTTTCGGGGACCAGTGTTCTGAGAAGAGCTCCAGCTTATTTTGGAAGTTAATTGGTTGGTTCATAACAGCTTCCTAGAGCTTATGAATGACATGTCGCACGACACCCCAGATCTGGAAATCATCATCAACTGAAATGGGAATACTCGGATAGTCCGGATTTTCTGGCAGCAGCTCAAAAGACTCTGGAGTCTGTACAAGTCGCTTCAGAGTGAACTCTCCATTGAGAGAGGCAATCACGACTTTCCCATTGGGCTTTTTCTTGGAGCGATCGACGATCAGTAAATCCTGATCAAAGATACCTGCGCCAGTCATTGAATCTCCATGAGCACGGACGAAGAAGACGTTATTGGGATCAGGAATCAGATACTGATGTAGGTTTAGATATCCGTCGTAGTAGTCCTGAGCAGGGCTTGGAAAGCCAGCGGAGACCATTGATTCAAATAAGGGACGTTGGTAGAGGTGTGCAATTGGGGAGTGAACTGGCAGGACGAAGGTGAATGGTAAAAGGTTCATGTGTTGTCGTTGATATTGAAATAAAGGGGTGAAGACTAATAAAATCTGAGCAGCAAAAAACTAAATCTTTTCAAACTATCTTCAACTATGATCAAAACCTCTGCACATTATTATTGGAGAATTCTTTGTAGATTCTGCAATTGTACTGTCTGAGTGCCTGTCTTAAAATTTGGTTTATCGAAATGAACTCATCAATTACTTTTCAAAATAGCCTGATCTGACTTGATTTTCCCAAATGTGAAGACCAGATATTTGTTATCAAAAGAATTTCCTCCAAAATAAGTTTACAACTGATAATCCCTCGTGTCCCCTCTTTCGAGGTAAGTGTACAAGCAATTGCAATGGTTCAATAAACTAAAGACTTTTGAGAAATTTTGCGACACTTTAAGTCTGCCACAATTAGCCTACTTGGAGAATCATGCAAATAGATGATATTGTGCAAATACAGTTTAATCATCAGCTTTGAATTGTCTTCACAATAGAAATTAGCTACATCACAAAGCTCTTTACCTCTTCAAAAAAACAAATTTAATTAATTCAACTCAAAAAGATTTATGAAAAATTTAGAACTGAAGCAGAAATTAAAAGAAGGTGATTTAGTCTTGGGAACACTCATCGTTTCAACATCACCCTTTTGGCCAAAAATCTTAAAAGATTGCTCACTAGATTTCATCTTTATTGACACTGAACACATAGCTATAAGTCGTGAAACGCTATCATGGATGTGTCGGACATACTCAGCGATGGGACTGCCTCCCTTGGTGAGAATGAAATCTCCAGATCATTATATTGCTACTGAGTTTTTAGATGATGGAGCAGCAGGAATTATTTCGCCGTACACTGAGACAGTCACTCAAGTTAAAGAATTAGTGGGTGCTACTAAGAAGAGACCATTAAAAGGCGGTAGATTAAACCAATTGATGGCGGGTAAGGAAAACTTAGAAGAATCATTAGATGATTATATAAATAAATCAAATGAAAACAATTTGTTAGTACTGAATATTGAGAGCAAGCCTGCTATTGAAAATCTTGATCAGATTTTAGATATTGCAGGCATTGATGCCGTCCAAATTGGTCCACATGACCTTACAACTAGTTTAGGTATTCCTGAAGAATATGATAATCCCATTTACCTAAATACTATTGAAATGGTTTTCAAGAAAGCCAGATCAAAATCTGTCGGAGCAGGAATACATGCTTGGGGTACCCCCGAGTATCAAAAGAGATTACTGGACCTTGGTGCAAATATGTTAATCCACAAGGCCGATGTTCTTTTCTTTCGGGATGGATTAGAGAATGATCTCAATGAAATTAGGATTTTAGTTGGTAAGACTGATTTCAGCAGAAGAGAGGATGTTAATATTTGAAAAAACAATTAATTTTTTTAGCAAACTCGATGGTTTTATACATCTAAATCAATATTGGGAGAGAGCCATTCTGTTAGGTCCTTGGCCCCCTTCTGACAGTCCAGATGACGGTCTACAGCAATCAACGTATCTAGTCCAGATTGTTCGTACAGGCTCTTTTTCTCAGCTTCTTGACTAACAATCTTTCCGTCTTTGTAGTGAACAGAAGTTGTAACTGAATTGAAAATAGCGATGTCTCTGTATCGGTTGTACCTTTGAAGACGAACTAAATCATCGCTCTCAGATACGCTGATTGATCTGGTGAGTATGAGATCATGCCTTAAAGTTAGCATCACTTGTTTGTCAGATTCTAGGTTGACCTCAACTCCTGCAACAGGATCAAAG
>JACLAC010011215.1_pt1 | contig 12835 bp, 11 predicted proteins | sample 8027881 | NCBI WGS metagenome assembly JACLAC01 (sample SAMN15725517, study PRJNA655200) | protist metagenome | isolation source: fluorescence activated cell sorting (FACS) single amplified genomes of... | place: Spain: Blaines Bay Microbial Observatory, Mediterranean Sea | collected 2016-01-19 | reverse complement strand
TTCATCGGCTTTGTCTTCGGACCGCCAGCCGTCGGTATCCTTTCAGACCTTCTGGTAACGAGTTTCGAGCAGGACGCGCTGCGTTACAGCTTGTTTACCTGGGGGTTTGTTAACTTGTGGGCGGCCTTCCATTATTGGCGTGCGGGCTTTCACCTGGCTGGAGATCTTGCTCGCACCACCAGCAGTTAATTGAGGTGAAGATAGCTTACCCTGCACAGTGCATAGGCACCGGGTAAGCCGTTACCGGTAAACAGTAAAGCAACCGACCAGTGCGGTTAAATTCATGAGGCTTTTGATAATGATGTCGCGCCAGGGTGACTTGGACCTCGGTTGTGGCGTCTGTGTCTTTAGCAGGAAACGGCTATCTGGCAAGAAAAGCAACTGCACGAGAAATTCTTGAGCGGCCTCACACTGGTAAACGCTACTGTGAAGAGAACATCTACGATTGAGACTAGCCCGGTAAATGCGAAATCAAGATGAAGCGAATCTGCAAGTAGCCGGAACATGTCAAATGTCCCCGGATCGCAGCCATGCAGCTTGAAGTCAATGCATAGCGCGTCCTAGGGCGGTGTTTGGGCCCCGGTGTTGTCGCCGCGGCAAATTATATTGATTAGCGTTGAGAGAGCGAAAGGCTGTCGGCGCTGGCAATCTTGTCACACCGATGTATTGCCAGCATATTGAACGAGAGAACACGAATGTGGGTAATAAAAGCGTAGCGTCTAGCGGAGGAGGTGTTGTTTTTTCGTTGCGATTGCTGAGGGTTGCGAAAGCGTAGATGCACAATAAATGCGCGCCAGTCCCTTAATCCCAGTTGGATCCGTTCTATCGCTAAAACATTTGCATATGGGCGGTTTGGGGCTTACCGGAATGATGCAACCACCTGTAGAAATTCTCGCGTAAATAACGATGGGGCTTCCTCTTCGAACCATCTGTTACCGGACTCTGTGTTGAGAATCTTGTTGAGATAGGGCGCAAGAAGGCCGACAACTGCTGCCTTTTCCTTTGTGAGTTCTTGAAAGCCAATACCGCTGGCACTTTGATTGAATGCTGCTTCCGTAAGGGCGAGAAAAGTATTGATGTAGACGCAATAGCGCAACTCTTCTACATCATTTAATCGTTCACCCCGCGTTGCTTTCAAATAGATTTCCGCCAAATCTGCGTTTTCCATCAAAGGCTGCCAGATTTGTACGTAAAGGGTGTTGTTGCTCATCACCGAGATGGCGCTTTGATATTCGTTTGCGCGCTCAAGTTCGCGTGCATTTATCCGAATTTGTTTTGACAGAAAGAACAGAGTGGCAATGACGGCAATCGCACCAGCAATTTCCCCTGCCGCGCCAAGGGCATCCCAAGACATAGACGTTCCTTAAAACAATTTTGGTCATGCTAGAGTCTATCGACGGGTAAATCACAGGCTTTTCTTTTCTTTTCAGAAATTGAATGCAGGGCAATAACATAAGGGGCGTAGGTGTGATGATCCCGGGCAAGTAACGCTTATCCCTGTAGATCGCTTCGCTTGATGCTTGCGTCGAGACTGCTCTATTTTTGCGCGCTGCTAACGCATGCTCGCTAGTAAGAAATTGAACCTGTTGGTTGTGCTATTACAGGCGCATATGTTTCGGCTTTAGGTGTAAGTAGCCCAGGAGTGTAAAATTAAACCTTGACGATATCGTCGTTTAGTTTTTAAGGCATGGCCAGGGTTCTGGCAGATCGCTCGGCAAGCGTCTGGTTAGAGAAAGCAGATAACTGGCAGACCGTGTTGTCGAACACGTCGAACAGTAAGAGGAAGGTCAGGCAATTCAAGGCGGCGATGCTAAGACTGTCGCCGCCGTTGAGACTACGCGCTAAAGATTGATTTACGGCTGTACCTCCATCGGTCGATCGCCCATGTCGGGAGATCTTCGCGCGATTGGCATCAACAGGTGCTGCTGCCCGGTCGGTGCGTCGACGAAGTGAGCGGCAATGCGCTCAATTTCCATCATTGCGCGCAGCACCGTTTCCTCTCGCCACGGCTGACCGACTACTTGAAGGGCGATTGGTAGACCCACAGAGCCGGCGCGGGAGCGCAGGCAGGCGGCCTGAAACGAGTCTTCGACGGAGGGTGGATTCAGAGGTATATCCCACGGGACGTCCAGGTCCTCATCCGTGACCTGCCCGACCGGAAGGACACCAGCGGGTACATCAAAGTAATTCCAGGCTTGGGTAGTCCACACCGCTGGAGCGAGATTCCGCACTTCTTCTACCGGCGGCGCTGGGAATGCCCAAGCGGGACAAATCAGTACATCTAGCCCGGCCTGACGCCAATGCCGGCTCAGAAGGTCGCGCTGCTGGTCCCGAGTGGCGATGATCTTATGGTATTCGGCAGCATTACTGGCAATCGGCAGACGTTCCCCGGGCCCGTTGCTGGCCAGTTTCATGGCGGCCAAGTCTGGATGAATTTCGTCTATGGTAGTGTCAGTACTTTTACTGCTGTAGCTGCCCTCGCGCTCGTTTTTTCGCGGCCCATTGGTTTTTTTGTCAGCATCTTCGTCCACCCCGACGCCATATTCTGCGAGTAGAACCGGGTGCAGGTCTGCCCATGGCACGACATCTGCAGGATCGAAAGGCACGAGCTTGTGTCCTGCATCTGTTAGCGCCTGCACAATGCGTGCTACACAGCGGACGGTCGATGGACAGGGTGTCGGCTGGGTATAACCGCCGCCCACATGGTAGCCAATGGTCAACTGTCGCGTGGACGCCATAATTTGTTCATCAAATGCGATTGGTGGCGTCCGTGTATCAATTTTCAGCATTGGACTGTCTTTGGCCCAACAAACCTTGAGAATTTCTGCCAGGTCCGCGACATGCTTCGCCAGCGGGCCACCGGTTGCAAGTACGCCATAGTCACCAGGTTTGTTGAGAATCGTCCGACCGTCGTCCCAGGCAAAGGAGAAACGCTGTGCCGTCGGCTTCAACCCTGCGACCCCACAAAAAGCGGCTGGGCAGCGCACAGAACCGCCGACGTCCGAGCCGATACCAAAAACTGAAGCGCTGCTGCCGACGGCTGCCCCTTCTCCGGAACTGGAGCCACCGGTGGTGCGCAGAGTGTTCCACGGATTGAGCGTATCGCCATAGGCCGGATTACCACCGCCCCAAGTATCTCCGTGTTGCGTCATATTGGTTTTGGCGATTGGAATGGCCCCTTCTGCACGCAAGGCGAGTACCGCGACCGCATCATGGCGTGCACCACCGGACGCACTCATGCGATCCCGCATGGTTTTCAAGCCCATCGTAACGGGTAGGCCCTTCATGGCGTAGTGGTCCTTGATCGTGCAGGGGATGCCGTGCAGCCTGCCGAGCGGTTTCCCCCGTTCTGCTAGATGGCGATCACAACGCCTGGCTTCGTCCATTGCTTCAGGGACCCAACACGTAAAACAGTTGGTTGCAGCCTGTATCTGCTCGGCACGCCGCAAGTAACATGCAACAATATCCACTGCGCTGACATCGCCACGAATTTGTGCCTGTACTAGGTGCGTGATTGGCAGGCTTAAGAGCTTTTCATCGGTAAGTGGCATTGGTTCAGCTTCTAGTGGGTAAAAGAAGCAATAAAGATCCACTAAATCAGCCTAAATTAAAAGCGTGGGGAAACAGAAATTCCTCCGCGCAATATGATGGCCCTTGCTACCGTTTTCAGACCGCGTCGTATCCGCTTTTTTTTGCGTAAACGACGACGCACATTTTTGCGACGTTCACGGGGGTTTGGCTATGGATGCGCTGCTCTGTTGATAGGCTCATGGGGCCAAAGCTTGCGCTGCTAGGTGGTCGTGGCGTTAATGGTTGCATCCGGTTTCGTGTAGGCTCTCCGCTATAGGGGAAAGTGGTGGTTTATGACGAAGTATGCATTAGGCAGTCGTGCGGTGCCGTGTATCAAGACGATGACGGCGATACTGATAAAAATGCCGATCGGTCAGGGGGAAGAGTGAGCGAGTTCCTTAGTGCAATAGCTAAAGGCTTCAAGAATTATTTCCGATTTTCAGGCGCATCCAGTAGATCGGAATTCTGGTACTTCACGCTGTTTTTTTTTCTCGCCTACGGCGTCGTCGGTTTGGCTGATCATACAATGCTCAGCCCGGTGGTGAACTTGAAAGAACTTTCTTTTGGTGAATATCTGCCCTTAGGAAGAATTGATCCGGAGGTAGGTCTGCTTACCTTACTGTTTCGCCCCGTCATGATGATACCCACTTTATCCGTGACGGTCCGTCGCCTTCATGATGTCGGCAGATCAGGATGGTATGCGCTTCTGTGGGTCTTACCTGTCCCTGTTTTAGGTTGGCTATGGCTTATCCCGTTGCTGGTCAAACCATCTCAGTATTCGAATGTGGAGCAAGCAACACCATGATTGGTGGCGGCTCAGGCTCGCGTTTCATTCGGTCGGTCTCGATGCACGGGCTATGCGCGACTGCGTCAGGCTGGGACGTAGCCACGGCGTCTCGTAGAATGGTGCAAAACGGCGGTGTTTGACCGGCACCTCGAGGGCGGGTGTTAATCATCGCTGATGGTGTGGGAGGCCGGGTTCGCTATGAGCCGGTCCCGGAACGAACAGCGAATGGGTAAGGAATGGTAGGGAGGGTGAGCAATGGACATCTTTGAATTGGGTGCGCTCGGGGATATCTTGAGTTCACTAGGGGTCCTTGCCTCATTGATTTATTTGTCCATCCAAGTCCGTCAACACACAAGCCAGCAGAAAAAGCTCGAAGTCGAGACGCGTTCTGCAGCTGTAAACGCCAGTGCGCTGGCATTGCGGGAAAACCGAGTCGGGGTGTACCAGGATGGTGAATTTGCAGCCATCTATCACGTTGGCCTGTCATCGCCAGATGAACTGACAGAAGTCGATTACCTGCGTTTTAGAATTCATATGCAAAACGTCTTGGATGGATTGTGGGACATTCACTCGCAGACTGTTTGCTCAGGGGTCTCTGAGGAGATTTGGTACACGTTGGGGGAAAAAGCGATCGAGCGAATGATATCGACGCCGGGCGGTCGTAAAGTCTGGGCGCAAATGGCGACCGCTTATCCTGACGAGTTTAGGCAAGCCGTTGATACGATCCTGTCACAAAATTGAGGGTTCGTTGGGGTGCGTAAATTGTTTTTTAGACACCGACGGGCTTTACCGCAACCAGATTGTTGAGACCACTGCAGCATCGTTCTGCCCACGGCGAGAAAACAGCATAGCGCAAGGACCTTGCGGGACATCAGCCCAGGCAAAGCTTGACCTATACCGGCCGTCTTGCTGTATTCGTTCACGAAGCAAGGGGGCAATCGATCTCTGTCGATACGCTCCCTTCTGCCTGAAAATCTGGATTATGATAACGGCACGTCTTTTTAATTGACGTTGTTTCGGATCTGCCAGATTGTTGGAGACTGCTATGTCACTGTTGGACGAACGCTCACGGATCGAAGATATTCGCGCCCTAGTGCACACTTACGCTGACGCGGTCACCTGTCAGGATACTGATGCCTGGTCTATGACCTGGGCGCAGAATGGTGTCTGGGATATCGGTCGTGGTGCGCAAGTGGGACGAGAAGCGATAACGGATGCGTTCGATAAGGCAATGGCATTGTTTGACTCGGTCGTACAACTGGCGGGCAACGGGGAAGCCAGCTTCGACAACAACCAGGGCCGTGGACGTTGGTATATGACTGAGTATGCCCGAACCGCAGCCGGTAGAGGGCTCTTCTATGTGGGTCACTACGACGATGAATACGCAATTGAAGATGGCCGTTGGTGTTTCACGCGGCGTGTGCTGACCTGGCATTACCAGGGTCCCCCGGACCTTAGTGGTACATTTGGCCCACCCGCGGGTTACGAACGGTAAAGATCTATTTGCTCAATGCCATGATTGCTCGCCGCTTATCGATGACGGGGTGCGCGGTTTGAACGCATGGCAATCCAGACAATAAGTGGCACTGGATCGATGAGCGGCCGGTACAACCCACCGAGGAATTCTGCGGTTATTGGCTTCAACCGGGTACTGATGAGCTTTGGCGTACGCGGTTTGGCACCTTGCACGGTTATTTATTGAAAAGTCGAGAGGCCGAATAATCTTGCTTGGTTGGCTGGATTTTTACCGGGTTCTGGACCCTTGAATACTGATTGTATGTAGATCCCTGCTGTCGGTGGCTTAGTCGCGGCTAGTGTACTGCGTGGGCCAGCGGTCGTCCCACTTTACAACGTCGCCCTGTTGCCAGCGATGTCGATAGATATTGGCAGGGTCGATAGAGTTTTCGTAGAGAAACTGAAGTAATGGTCTACTGTCTTCGGGCGTCGTGTTGTCGAACTTTGTCCTGTGTTGCCGGGTCGGCCGATGAAAAGGGCGCGCTGCTCTGTTGCTGGGTGCGTACATACAAGCAGGTGAAATACGCTGGTTTGGGGTAGGTCACTCGGTGCCAAACGGGGAGCGACGCGCGCCGGTGAACTCGGCATGCACGCGCACGAGCATCTCTTTCAGGTCGGAAGATAACTGCTCGGATGATCGATACTGCTTAGACCACATGCTACCTCCGCCGACCGGGATTGTGTGAGGTGACAGAATAGTTAATGCGGGCGATGCTTCGAGGAATGATGAATCTCAGTGCCACTTTTTAGTCACCGATCGCGCTTTACCTGGGTTAGACAACGGCAGAACATAGGGGTGCTCGTCCACATATTTAACCGGCGGAGACACGCTGGGTTCGCCGCAGCGCAGGGCAAAGTCTTTGAGCGTTTCGATGGATAATTATTGATCGGGAAACACAAGCAGGCAGTACTATAAAAAGGGGCTTTGATTTGCGATGTTGTGCGGGTGAACGAAATTGATCACGCCCGCCGGCTGTGCTGATCTGCCGAGCCATTAACGGGGGGGTTACGGTTCGAATATCCTGCGTCGTTGGATGAATCTGGGGGCTGTGGGCACTCTTTGAATTGGCGCGAATGGTGGCCCTAGGGCATGTCGACGATGGATTATGCTCAGAGCGGGCCTTCGGCAAACTTGTCAGTGTCCGAGGAAAGACGGATCCAGGGTTGGGCGCTTTTGGTGAAAATATCCATGCTGGGTCGCACCCAGCCGTTGTCATCAAGGCTGGTGGCTTTAATCGAAGTCAGGCCTTCAAATACCTCTGGGTCGACCGAGACGGGTGTCCCACAGCTCGGACAGAAACAGTGATGTACTTTGCCACCGTTATCACCTGTACTGGTATATCGGGTTAACACTCCTTGGATTTCAAGACACTCCGTGGGGACCAGTACGGCGGTGGTACAGGGACCGCCTGCCAGCTTTTGACAGTCTTTGCAGTGACAATTAAAGATCATCTGCGGCGCAGCGCTGCAGGTGTATCTGACGGCGCCACAGCAACATCCGCCCTCTAATGGTAGCTCCATGTTCGTCTCCTGATGATTAGACCGCCGCCTAGCTAATAAACAGACTGAGTAGGCTGGCCCCGGATGTCAATTGGTTTTACGGTCATGTTGGCGCAATTACTGTGCGATTGCTGTTGCTTCAATACCGCTATTCAGCACGAATTTAGCCCCAACGGCACCAATAACAGCAGAAGATCGGCTCAAACCCAAGGCTTCTTTCAGAGAGAACATAGGCATGACACCGGTACAGTGTCCGGCCATCAGGTAAGACAACCCGATTTCTTTCAGTTTATTGCCTGTCCAGGTCAGTGTTGCGGGCGATGCCTGATAGAGGTGTAATCCTCCCATCAACGCCAGTACCGGCCCTGTCTGAATCGTTTTGGTGACCTGAGAAAGCAGGTTGACGGTGCCCGAATGGCCGCATCCAGACAATACAATGGGCCCCTCTTTGGTTTTGACGACCAGGCCTTGGCTCTCCGGTACCGAATCGATGTCGTTTGGTTGCGGGACTTCATGAAAATGCGAGAACTTCGGATAATTTTGTTCATCGTATCGGCGTTCAACAGGGCCGGTGGCCCAGACGCCGGGAGCAACCTGGGTGGCGGTTGAGATCTCGACAAAGCGAGCACCGATGGCCTCCAGGTGTGGTTTGTTTGTCGCCATCAGATTCCACTGCTTAGCGCCGAGATTGGTCGCCAGCGAATGGCCGGCGTCCGTACTCGTGTCGATAAATCGGGCGCGAAAAAAACCTTCTGCAACGACAACACGAATGGGGTTGGTCTTAGCGTCGGCCTCCAGGTGTTGAAGAATTTCCTCAAGTCCGCCTGTATGGTCAAAATGAAAATGACTTAAAACAATCGTGTCCACGCAGGACAAATCCGCCCCGAGGGATGCCGCATTTTGTAAAACTGTTTTTGGATAACGGCCTGCATCCCATAGCAGGCAGCTGTCGCCTGTTTTGACGAGCGCCGAAAACCCCCATTCTCCGCGCGTACCGTTATCCGCCAGATTGGTTGACAGGATTTGGATAACTGCTTCATCCACCAGATCGTCGGCAAATGCCGGTACCGCCACCAGTAAAATTATGCTGAGTACTTTGACCATGAGTCACCTTATCTATTGCTGGGTGGAATTGAGAACAACAAGGACGGTGCTTTGCTTGAGTTTTTCTACTCTAGCAGTGTATCTGGTCGTGATGGCAATGACATGTGCTTGCAGTTTTCGGTGGCGGTCGGACCGGTGCTGTTGACTCAGCAAATAGGTGTTATCGCGAACGCGGCCCCCCCCCAATCTCCTTTCGCCAGCCGAATTTGACGCTCGGCACTTGTAGTCGGCACACCCACCCGGTCTAGATTTATGGGTAAACTCGGAGCCTGCTCGGTTGCGAACATTTTGTACGAATGTCTGACATTGCAGTGCTCGCGTGCGTTGATAACCCATTACAACGTTGCCATTAGCACCGATTGACCGAGCGGTTGCAAAATCGACCGACCATATTGATAAGGAGAAGTGAGAACGATGAGCTATGAAATAAGCAACGAAGTGGAACTGCGCCGACACCTGGGCGAGCCGATACACGAACTGGTTGTCGCGAAAAGTACAGATTCGCTTAACGGCGCCATGCGGCGCTTCATCGCGCTGTCACCGTTCGCGGTTCTCGCAACCCACGATACCGACGGCGCCAGTGATGTCAGCCCAAGGGGTGATGCCCCGGGTTGGGTTCATATGAGAGACAACAAAACGTTAATTCTGCCCGAACGACCCGGCAATAAGCGGCTGGATAGTGTGCTCAATATCATCAGTCAACCAAAACTCTCTCTCCTGTTTATGATTCCTGGCGTACTGGAAACGGTAAGAATTAATGGCACGGGGAGTGTCTCCATGGATCCTAATTTGCTGTCGCATTTTCGCGTGAATGGCAAACTGCCGGAACTTTGTATCGTCGTCACCATCACAGAAGCGCTGGGACATTGCTCCAAAGCCTACCGTCGATCTAAATTGTGGGAAGACGTTTATCGACCGACGTCGCCGGTCCCGTCCCTTGCCCAACTGATGTCCGATCACCTCGATCTGAATGCCACTTTGGCAAAGGAACTGGATGAGGGTATTGAGGCCGACGTTGCTGAAAGAATGTATTAAACAAATACGATCCAGCACTGGATCTCGGTCGGTGGTCGAGAGCGAACAGGCGGTCAATCGTGCAAACCAGGTTGCTATCGCCTCCCGTATAATTGGCGCTGCTGACTCCTTGTCAGCCAATAATCGATAATGGTGGGCCGAAAATCCGACTGGCAATGCGCCATCGCGAGACACATAATTGCCAGTCACAAAATTTTCTCATGAAAGGAAAAGCGTAATGTCCTCACGACGAGTCAGTCTAACGCTAGCAGCTGTTCTATTTTTCTTTAGTGCGGCAGCCATAGCGACCAGTTTTACGCCTGCACGGATCGGCAATCACAATGAGTCTTTAGCAAAAACTATCTCATTTCCTGATGGTGTAGATGGTGACGTCTCCGTCTTTCTCCGCTGTGAAGCGAAGGTTTATCCCGGTGGCACAATCGATGAAGCAGGTTGTTATGGGGATGAGTCTACAGACCCTTCATTCTTTCGCGCGGTGAATTTGGGTAGCGAATCAGCAAGCATGACGCCGGCAACGGTAAATGGAGAGCAGGTGCCCGTGCTTGCCCTGTTTACGGTCATGTTTAAACAGCAGAATGGTGAGCGTGTTGTCGCTGTGATCCCCAATCACGGTACCAATGCAAAAACGTTGGGCCTGAATTACACCGCCCCGCAACGCTTTGGTCGTGGAAATGTCTATCAGCCACGCACGGACCTGGGTCTGCTGTGGCTCGACTCGATCGTATCCGATCAAGGAAAACCTGGTGATATTGAGTACATAGACACAGAGTGGACAAATCGAGAAACAGAGCGATATGCGCAGAGCTACATTAATGACAACCGATTTATCCCCGGGTTCGTAAATGGAGCAGCGACTGCAATGCGTTTTGTGAAGCCCATTTTTGGCTACAAGAACGGCTTCATGGTGCATCCTATAGACAGCAAATGCCAATTCACGGAAATCTCCTGCGACGAAACGTCCGGCGCCACAGGCAAACCCCGCTTTGCCTTCGATGACTGACTTTAGTGCAAAAGTCTAAGCGGGCGAGTTAATGTGCTGACAGGGCGCGTCAGAAACCGTGTCCTTATACCCATTGCTTTTCTCGCTAGAGCATCGTTCCCTTGCATGTCATTGTGCCGTGCCAAAACTATGACCTGCTATCGCCCATTAAACGCTAGACGATAGACACTGGCTCGCAAGCATTTCCTGCCAGTTCTGATCGATTGAGCCCAGCGTAATCATTGCCCGTTAAGGACACGTGCTAACTTGCGGTTGTAGAGGCTGCAATCGAGGCAATCTTTCCTGTTTTCGCTTGGCGCGCGCTTCGAGACCTAGACAGACGTGAATCGCGCAGCGCTACCTACCCTTTTACTCTTATGGCGCTTGGTACTGACTGTGCGGAAGCTGCGGAAGGGGGAAGGTTGCTGCGGCAAAGCCAAACGATTCATCCAAGCGCGATCAGCAAAGAGCTCAAGGCGTAGCTGCGTAATCTCGAGGCAAAAAAAAGGGTGTCATAGACACCCTTTTTCCTTAGCGTAATGGCTACTTTCCTATTGGAAAGCTCCGAATTTATACGAAAATTCGACACCCGCCATTCTCGGGTTTGAAGGTTCGATACCACGCTTGTAGCCACCCTGGCTACCGTAGGTGAACATGTTCCGAGTACCAACCTCATTGAGGATGTTGTTCACATAACCGGTTACAGTGATTTGCTCACTGGCACTCACCCAGCTAACACGAGCGTCCCAACGAGAAAATTCTGGTGCCGTCACCAGAGGTCCTTCAGGTAATGGTCGACCTGCTGCAGGGAACTCATCGGTATAGCTGTATGTCGATACGCCAACCAGCTTGCCACGATCGCCCAACTGATGGGTGTATTCTGCCCACAGGGTCCATTTGGTCTTAGGTATTCGCGGTAGCGGCTCGCCGTCGATCAGCACTTTTCGTTCCTCAGAAGTATATAGCTCCACGGGCGCGTAGGGGTTAGAGGTATCAACGACCTGCTTGTCCACCTCTAGTTCGCCATCATACGTCGCATCGGTGTAGCTGTAGTTGAGACCAATGGTTAGCGCATCAGTTGCCAGCCAAAGTACGTCGATTTCACCACCGATAGTCTCAGCACCAGGTGCGTTACTAACGGAAGTACCTTCACCGATTAATCCAGACTCAAGGAACTGCAGCGAAATATCTTCGTAGTCGTACAAATACGCTGACGCATTCAACTGCAGAGTGCCGTCGAATAGCTGGCCCTTATAGCCCACTTCGTAAGACGTGATGTCTTCTTTGTCGTAGTTCGTGGTCGGGGAATAATAACCGAGGTTAAATCCACCCGCGCGATAACCCGTGGTGACAGAAAAGTAGTAAAGATCGTCGTCAGTTGGCGTGAAGTCAAAATTGACTCGCCACGTAAGATCGTCAAAATCTCGCTCAAAACTTCGATATAAGCCCAATGCCCAAGGGACGCCGTTCTTACGATAAGTATCGTAATTAATCATGTTGCCATCGGCGTCTATTGCCCCTGTGACGTTCTGATTGTACTCAGCAAGGGTGACTACACCGTCAGCGTTGCCATCGCCACAATCTGCGCCAGTGTGGGTGAAGCCTTCCGCACCGACGTTATCAATACAAGCTGCCGCGCCGCCCATATCTTCGCGATAGAGGTAGAGGCTTTCCTCGGCTTCTTTATCGTCTTCAGCCCATCGGCCACCGAGTGTCAATGCCCAGGTTTCGTTGATTTGCCACTCGGTTTGAACGTAAATCGCGCGAGCATCAGTTCGGTTTTCCGTATCCCAGATGAATACCGTGCCGTCTGAAACTGGACCGGAATCGACTCGTCCTGCTGTCTCGAGCGTATCACCGCCCCAATGACCGAAGCCAAAGCCTGCGCGTCTCTGAACACCATCAGCGCTGACCGAGCTGAAGGAGGCATTCTTGGCGGTGCGATGTGTGATCGTGTCTTCAGACTTGCCCCATGCCGCAGGTCCCAAACCGTTGTAGTAGCTACCACCAGTTTCTGCGTCTGAATCACTGAACTTCGACCAAGACTCGGGAGAGTAGAAATCAAGTTGCTGATCAATGTCGTTTGCGTAGGTGAACAAACCAGCGGTCAATGTCCAATCTTCCGTGAAGTCATAAAAGATCTGCAACTCGTGCTGGAAATTCTCGTTTTCCTGCGCGGCATAGAACTGCATGTCGTTGGGTAGGCTCGTACGATCGTGTTCAGTCGTACGATCATAGAAGTAGTCGGTGTAAGCGCCAATGTACTTCAAGGTCAGGCTGTCGCTGACGTCCCAAGTCACTGCGGCATAGGCCGCTTCGTGGTCGAAATACTCGTCGTTTTCGCC
>JACLAC010000729.1_pt1 | contig 12837 bp, 9 predicted proteins | sample 8027881 | NCBI WGS metagenome assembly JACLAC01 (sample SAMN15725517, study PRJNA655200) | protist metagenome | isolation source: fluorescence activated cell sorting (FACS) single amplified genomes of... | place: Spain: Blaines Bay Microbial Observatory, Mediterranean Sea | collected 2016-01-19 | reverse complement strand
TTCCTTACTTTCCAAACACGTTTTCCAAATATAAAGGAAGAGTCTTGTCTGATAAATCTAAGAAAAATGAACGGGGAATACCCAAAACACTTCTCGCTGAAGATAAAGACGAACTTCAGAAGATCTGTGAATCTGATTTTCTTGATTCTGGCGGAATTGAGTCTACTGTTCGTGTAGATCAAAGAGGTTTCTTTGAAGAAAAAAAAGAAATACACAATGAGCGTTTTTTTTGGGTTGTGCGTGTAACTGCTGGTCAAGACATGCTGCGTTTCATCGTTATTCTTGCGAATGAGCAAGCCTGGATTGGACGAGATTCATCAAACGACCTACAGATTAATGGACGAACGGTAAGCAAACGTCATGCTCTTTTACTCTCAAAACCGTCCATAAATCCCCAAAAGCAAGATCCGGGACGCCTATTCTTAATCGATGAATTCTCTACGAATGGAACAATCGTAAATCGGCAGAAAAGACGTTCTCGCGTTAAGAATATTGAGCTACGGATCGAAGATCGAATTGAAATCGGAGAGGTTTCATTGGTCGTCAATTTGATGAACACAGAAGAACTTGAGCATCTTAAAAGAGTCGTAGCCCAGCTCGAGGCTGCGAATCATGATCCTCTGACAGGATTACTCACTCGTCGATTTGAAGAAAATACTTTACCTGAACTTGTACAGCAGGCGAATGTAAAGCAAGAAGACATATCTTGTGGTTTTATTGATCTAGATAAGTTTAAGAACGTGAATGACAATTTTGGCCACAATGTTGGGGATGAAGTTCTTAAAAATTTCTCTCGTATTATCCTCTTTCATCTCCGTAATACCGATTATTGTTTTCGTAGAGGAGGAGATGAGTTCTTAGTCATCCTCCCAAATACCAACGAATCTGTTGCAAATCGTGTTTTTGAGCGAATTCGGCTAGCCGTAAAAGAGCACTCCTGGCAAAATCTCGCTCGTGGTCTCAACATCTCTGCAAGCTTTGGCGTCGCCCAAAAAGATCCAGATGATTCAATCGAAGAATGGATTGATAAGGCTGATCAAGCTGTCTACATATCCAAAAATACAGGTCGAAATAAGGTGTGTTCCTTTTCTGAAATTTAATGGAGTTTCAACAGAATACATGCTTTAATAAGAATACTCCTAATCAGCTAGCTACAATATTTTCTACGCCTTCTTTTTTCGATATCGGTTAGAGAATGAGAAAAAGAAACTGGATGTATACTTTTTATAAATGATAACAGTCATTATTTAGTACCTAAATATTCTCTGTTAATCCGCAGACTAAGGTAAACGAATGAGCAATTCTTATCTCTCTGAAACACTACAGATCAGTGATATTAATATCACTGATCTCGCAACACAATTTCCTTTTTTAACCCTCCATCCAAAAGACGCTACGATTGGATCCGGGTCTTTTCAAAAATTCAAAGAGCACCCTACCCAGACCTTTGTCACAAATACCTGCTTAGGTAAGGGAGGAATGGGCAATATTCATTTGGGAAGACAGACTCTTCCAGAGCGAGACGTTGCAATTAAAACCTTACGCAAAGATAATTCGGATACAAGACAAATTTTGCTACAAGAAGCAAATGTAATGGGAAAATTAGAGCATCCCAATATCGTACCTATTCATGAGGTCATCATCAATGATAACGATGAGATTCAGGTGATCATGAAACGGATTCAGGGAGATACTCTTGGAAATTATCTAGATAAGGAAGAATTCAATGAAACACAGATCCGTAAAGGGTTACACATCCTTATTCAGGTCTGTCATGCTCTAGAGTTTGCCCATTCGCATTCTATCTTACATAGAGATATAAAATGCGAAAACATAATGCTTGGTGCCTTCAATGAGGTATATCTGATGGACTGGGGGCTGGCTTTTGATATTACTCTCGCCTCTTCCGTAAATCCTGGGATTATGGGAACACCAAGTTACATGGCGCCCGAAATGCTTCAAGGCGACCCGAAAGTTTTAGATGTACGTACAGATGTTTTTCTTCTGGGATCGACGCTTCACTATATCTTAACGAGAAGAAAGCGACATGATGCTCCAGACATGTGTCAAACAATCGCACTCATTGAAGCCTCAAAACCCTTTGATTATCCGGAATGGATTCCAGAGCATATTGGTGACATTACAAACAAAGCCTGTGCTAAGGATCCAGAAGATCGCTATTCCGACGTCCTCAATTTACGAAAAGATCTCGAAAATGCTCTGCAGATATGGGATTCGATTAAAATATGTGCAAGAGCAAATCAAAAGGTGGAGGATTTACAGAAGCAAACAAGACAGCCCGAAATATTAGATGAAGATCTCTCAGCCATTCACAATATGTTCATAGAGATATTATCCACATTTAGAACAGCTGCTGAGCTCTCTCCGAATTATGAGGAACCACAAAAAGGGATCATTAATACAAATCGATTAATGATAGATTTTTATCTTTCGCAGAAAAAACCAAAGGAAGCCCTGTCTTTATACAAACAGATACCGAACGACCCCCAACTCGAGCAAAAGATTCTGAAGCAACTAGAATATGTAATCGATATAGAAAAGGCTCAGAAGGTTGCCAGTGAAAGAGACCCCTCTCGTTCAAAATCAGGACGTAAGATGCTAATGTATTCACTCTCTATTGGAACGGTTGGTTTGGTGACATTTGGGATACTTTATCAAGCTATTTATCGCTCAGAGATCACCCCGAGGAGACTCTTAGTCAGTACCTCTGTACTCTTATCCTTTATTCTTCTTGGTACCTTTATCGGTCGAAAAACGCTTCTATCCAATGAAGTCGGAAAAGAGCTAACCAAGAGCTTAGTTTTAGGTTCATTTGCTGCAGTTACCAATTCATTTGCTGGTTTCATTTACGATGCATCTTCTGGTTTTATCATGACGCTGGATATGTTCCTACTTGGCTTTACATTTGGAACAACAAATATGATTCTAAAAAGTGGCAATCGTATCATGATCACGTCCTTTACACTTGGTTTTGTCGCTTTGTTTTTCCAGAACAACCCAGGTACTATTCATGCTCTTCTTCTCGTCTCAATGACAATTGCTGGCCTCGTTAGTCTTCTGGACTGGTATCAAGAAGAACAATTTTAAAATCACACAACCAGCACACATAAAAAATATATTCTCTAAATATATGAGGATGTACTTCTATTTTTTAGGTATGTGACCAAACGCCTCATTTTTTCGAATAAATATGTATGTGATTATTGAGTAACAGCATGGCATAAATGATTGGTATTTCCGAAAATCTCAGTTATGATGGCCCGGAAAATACTACCTGGACGATCCTATGCTTTTATCAATCCTTTTCCTGACTCTTGCCTGTAACAAAGTGGAGCCTGTAGAGCCTCAAAATGTGATCACATTGGAATGGCAGGAAGGTCAATCTTTTTATATTTCCGCGTCGAAAAAGCAAATCGCAAACATGACGGAAGAGTCAGTCGTATCTCTTGAAGATTACAATCCAAATGATGCGCTGAGTGAATCTTGGTCCGATGAAGTGATTTGGACATACAAAATAACGGAAACACATATTCTTCCAGCCACCAATGACAGCTTATATGATTTTTCTCTGTCAGCTTCGGGAGTGCAAAAAGAACTCACCGTGATCAAAGCCTTTATTGATCCAACATTAAATGGTGATCCTTCTATATTGGAGCTAGATCCAGTCGTTTATCTCGTATTTCGTTCTGATAACAATCGGCTTGTTGGAATGGTTCAATTTTCCACCGTAAATAACGAACGAATAGAAGAAGCGCTATCCATTACAGATGGAAATCTCTCTACATCTATCCTTTCTCAATCTAATCTCTCACTTGCCCCGACCTACTTGGCTCCGTTTGGCGCTCGCTGGGAAACCGCTACTCTCTCAACCGAGACCGGAGGATATCTATACTCTGAAAGAGTAGATACCAATACTACGGATGTAACATTTCGTGATGAAATGGGGGGAGAACTCGTAACGGCGCGATATGAAAAGGGAGCTCCTTGGCCAACAGAGATCGTATCTGAAAATCTAGATGCATACGTACTCTCGGACGAAGACGTTCGTTCTATTCGCGAAAATGTTCCGATGCTCGTCGATGAACCAGAGGATTTTGATTTTCGCTCCGCATTATCTTCAGCTGTAAATCTGAGTCATGCCATCCATCTCAACCCAGATTGGATCTCTGAGCTTACAGATAATCACGATAAAATTCTGGAAGAAACGTGGACGGCTAGAGAAGGTTACCGTCCTTGGGCTGGTGATTTTTGGCCTCTCAAAAAAGGGGAACTAGTATTTGGGTACGCAGATACAAGAGACACATACTCTAATTTACTCAAACCTGATATCGATCCCTTAAAAGAAAAAATGGATGGTCTATCTGATGAAATTCGTGAGCTGAGAAAAGAAGACGATCAAACCGACGATATTAAAAATCAGATTGAAGACAAACGGAAGGAATATACTGATACCCAAGAGGAACTAGTTGAGAAACTAATCGAATTTTACAGTAAAATTCGATCGGACTTGGATGGTGGTATAATTACCATAAAAGATGGATATCTCAAGAAAGAAGCCGACGAGGAAAATCACATTGATTCTTGGAACTATGAAATCAATGCTCTATCTCCGATGGATAAAATGGCCCTAGCTGAATATCTCTCCGATTCAGAATATCATAATCCATTCTATCTTCCTGCCTGGGAAATTCTAAACTCTTATAATCCAGCTGGAGCCACTTGGTGGGGACACTGTAACGGTTGGGCTGCTGCGGCTATATTAACCAATGAGCCTCGTGAACCGATCACATATTCCATTGACGATAGAGATATTGAGTTCACTACCGCTGATGTCAAAGGACTATTGACCGAATCTCATTATTCTACCCACTCTCATTTCTATGGAGAAAGATACAATGGAGAGGAAGATGATCTCACCGATCTTTCACCTGAAAACTTCCATAAATTGGTTACACACTATCTCTATCAAAAAGAAATACCTCTAATCTTTGATACAACTGCTTCTGAAGAAGTTTGGAATTTCCCTGTGTGGAAAATAGATCTAGACATTCAATTCATCAATCAAGACGAGCAAAAAGGTGACATGAATATAAATACATCTACCATTACTGAGCTCGTTGATTATGGAATTCCAAAAGATTATGCCACCCAAATCGTAGAATATCGTGAAAGCATTGGTATAATTGCCTCTCTTGAAGAGCTACAGACACTTGAAGATTACGATGAAGACTTTGATATGTTTTTCCGGATCGAGAATAATGAAATCACCTACTACATCCAAGTAAAAGCGTACATGACCTCCGATGGTGTGGATGCTGACCATATTGACATCGATGAAAATGATCCCGAATCATATGTTGAAAATTGGGCTTATTTCCTGTTTGTAAATGAAAAGGGATTGATCACCGGTGGAGAATGGAAAATGCAAGAAGTCTCACTTTCTTCTCTAGAAGACTATCCGGAAGATCACAAAGATCTAAAGCATCCAGATTTCGCCTGGGTTCCATATCGAAATCCGACAACAAGCTCAGACCAGAGCTCTGAAAATCCATTCCTAAGCTATAAGAATATTCGTCATTTCTTTGGAGAAGAAATCGAAAGACAATAGCATAAATGAGAATGCCCTGATTACGGAAATCGATAGACATTTGTTCGTGGAATAGAAGACCAAGACGGATTGTGTAATGCATCTTCTTGGTTTTCAGGTAATACAAACCAGTGTTTATTTTGAGGGGAGGAATTGCGAAGGACGTGAAACTCTTGCGCAGGCATAAATCCTTGTCCTAACAATCCAATCGCCTTTCCTTCGGAATTTTGTGCAACATCAAGCACGAGAATCGCATGTCCGGGAGAACCTGCTGTAACAAAGAAATCTCCAGGTTGGATATCCTGTTCCATACTCACAGCAGTTGAATCCAGATGTAACGACCGGGTACCTGCATATAAAAAGGTGTGGCGTAGCCATTTTTGATATTGCGTGTACGATCCATCTGATTTGGCTTTCTGTATCTGCTTCACCTTCGCACCTGAGACTTGAAAACGTTTTCCTGCTGACCAATCTGTCCAAGAAGAGATATCTCCAGAAGTAAAATGCATCGCCCAAGAGTCCTGTGTCTTCTGGTGCCATCGATACTCAGAATAAAGTCGCAAAATAGAATCTGCACATTGCTGAACATCTCCCCTTCCTACGTCTATGGGCACGATAGCAGCGGCGGGTGCATTAATGCGCGAACCATCATAAGCACGTACATCATCTCGTTCAATTACAGGCATGTTCCGAAGCCAGTCTCCAAATGAATCCAGAGTGACAGCGACCCTTTGATATCCTGTAGGGACGGGAAATTTTTCCTGTAGAGCAAAGATATCCTCTTTTGTTGTTAAAAATGGATAGTTTTCCTTTTGAACGATGATTGTTTTTTTGGGCTCTTCAGCTGGCTTCTTTTCAATGGTATTTTGGGGAGGCTCAGCTTCTGTCTGTAAGCAGGATAATAAAAACAACATAAATCTATGATACCACATCGATAGCTATATGGCACAATATCCCCGATCATGGTATGATTTCATCATAATTAATTTGGAGAGAGATATGAACATATTATTCTACTTGATGGCGTGTGGTGGTAAGTGTCCAGATGGATTTGTAGCAAATGATGACGACCAGTCTTGTGAATGCCCTTCTGGAACAGAACTCAGTAGCGATCAAAGCACTTGTGAAACGAAAGAAGTGATCGATACCGGTGCTGATCCGGACACAGATGATACTGGTGAGGATACAGAAACTGGAGAGACCGGCGAGGATACTCCTGTTGATCCATGGGATGAGCTTGAGCGTATTAATGGAAAAATTATCATTCCAACTCTCTTCGAAGGACGTGTAATTCCAAGATCCTCTTTTTATCTTGAGCAAGATGGAAAATTATTGTTGTATATGTCAGCCAGCAATTCTGCGACCTGTGATGTTGTCGGAAACCATCTTAATATCAATGGTACTCGCCCAGATCCTTCTTCTATCTTTGTACAAGATCATTGTAATCTACGAATTACGCTCCAAAATTCTACCGATCTAAACTCTGTTGCATTCTTTGCTGAGTGTACATTTGGTACAGGTTCATTCTCATCTGCCGGCTCTTCTTGGCAGTGGTCTGGAACGGATGAAAATGGTGTGGATGCAGAATATTTTGAAGCTGCAGCACTCAATGGTATTGTGAGCGCAATGGAAACTGAAGTCGGTCGCATTGCCATGGAAATGGAGGTCACAGAGTGGGCTGGATCATTTCCTTATTCCGATAACTACACAACATCAGAAGCTGTAGGAACAGGTGCTGGCTATATCATCGCAGAAGAATGTGCTTCGCTGGCAAATGCTACTTTTTTCGAAGAGCCTCCAGAATAATCATCCCCGATAACAAAAGCAAAAATCTACGGAAAGACGTCCTTCTTGGAAACCTTTCTCTTCATATTTTGAGATCTGACGCCAAGAGGGACGTGAGCTAAATTGCCCTATACCTGATGTATTCAGCCAACGTGGATTCATTTCAAATTGCTGCATCGCATACTCTGCATACTCAGAAACATCTGTCGCACAGTATAGCCTTGCCTCAGGTCTAAGATGTTTCTCCAATATTTCTAGAAAATATAAACGTAAAATACGACGCTCTTCATCCGCCCAAGGTTTTGGAAAAAACACCAATACCTCATCTATTATTGAATCTCTCAGATGATCCAGAAATACAAGATAGGCATCTTTTTTCAGAAGAAGAACATTGTCTATGTTCAGCTCGCTAAGCTTACCGAGGCAAGCTGCAATGGCAGGTTTATGAACCTCTATCCCAATAAAATTTCGATTGGGTTCTCGTATCGCTCTATACAGAAGAGTTTCTGCCTGTCCGAAACCAATTTCTAGGCTCACTGGATTCTGATTACCAAAATATTCTTGCGCTGAAAATCGAGTGTTGTACTCTAAATTCAATCCAAAATTAGACCAGTATTCTCGAAAATATCGCTTTTGCGCCTTGGTCATCTTCCCCTGTCGTCTGAGAAATGATGGCTTAAAACGCTGTTTTCCATCTCTCTGATAAGAGGACATTATTTTCCTGTTTGCTCCAGCTGAATACCAAGTAAATTACGAGGAGGCAGTCTCTTTGTTCCCATCATTTGCGCAATATACTCATGATGAAAATAATAAGGCTGCACATCTTCCGGCAGGATTGTGCGTAGCATTTTGTGATAAGCCGGTAGCTTATACCAAGGCACATTAAAATTGGCATGATGCTCATAATGATAATTAATATTAAATGGAGAGAACAACCATCTAAGAGGATAAAAATAGCTTCGAGAGCGTAATAATGGATCTGGTTCATACTGGAGTCCGGCTCCATGTTCTTGCGCGATTTTACAAAGATTTAAGGTTGGGAGCACGGTAAATCCCCCATAAAGAACGATAAGACTCTGCCAATGGTATTGATACAATCCATAAAAAATAGGTAGCCAAATTAAGCTACCAAGTGTGATTCTAAGAAGCTTATTTGGATATTTAGTCGAAGGATTTGCTGCTAGAAACCCAAATGGAACGAACCAAACCAGCGCTATCTTTTGTAACAATCTACGCCCATATAAAGGATCTGGATTTTGCGGATCATCTGTCTCACAGGGTCGAAGATGATGAATAACATGTCCCTCTTCCCAGTGTCTTACATAATCGGTAAAAACTGGCGATCCGGCGATCCTTCCAATGAGAGAATTCCATTTTCTTACCTTTTGTGCATCTTTGAGATGAATAAACATATTATGAGAACATTCATGAATAATCAGAATAAAATGCCCAAAAAAACAAGCGCCAAGAAAGATAGAAAACACAGGCCAGATGTACCAAGGAGTAATACTGGGAAGAAATAATAACAGTCCCACTGTTCCCCATAGAAGAATACTTGATACGATATTGATAGTATTATTGGCGAGTGGTGACTGATGACGAATATGAAATTCTTTACCAGCTCGCTTGGATTCTTTCATCCACTGATTTTTTGGCATCATACCCCCTGCTATTCTTGATTGTAAGTGTAAAATAAGGAGTTTCCGCTCACTATAACAATATTGTATATGTAGGAAAAGCAGTGTCACGAGATCGTTTGCTGAATGTTGAAAAAATTTCTCGCATCTATTATCTGATCACAAATCTGAAGGTTCTATGAACATTACAATCATTGGTAAGGGTAAACTTGGCACGTCTATTTCTGCCCTTCTTCAACAATCTACTCCACCTGTTTCACATCAATTACTTGGACGTCAAGCCGAGTACCATTGTTCTGGATTGGTTTATATCTGCGTTCCTGAGAGCAAAATCACTTCTGTTTCCTCCGTAATTAAAGGTGCGGATATTGTTTTACATTCTGCTGGATCTTTAAAGCCAGATATCCTGAAACCACATTCAATACGTGGTGTTTTACACCCTATCATGTCTTTTTCAGATCCCAATATAGCATTGCCATCGCCTCCTATTCCAGCGACATTATCCGGTCTAGAAGAGTTCTCAGAAGAAGCCACTATTGTAAAAAATTTCGCTGAAAAAATCGGGTTTCACCTCTACCCTTACCACGGATCTCGTACCCTTTATCATTCTGCAGCAGTACTATCTGGAAATTTTGCAACCATCCTTCTTCATGCAGGAGCATTGGTTCTAGAGTCTCAGGGAATGAAATATAAAGATGCTCTTGATATTCTACAACCTCTCGCTCTCCAATCAATTACAAACGCCAACAAAGGAAAGCTAAATGATGTTCTCTCTGGCCCTCTTGCTAGAAATGAAATGGAGACCATTCACAAACAAATTACAGCCTTAACTCCAATATCTTCTTCCTTAGCCGATCTGATGAGTCACTTCGAAAAAGTTCATCAGGAACTTTCTAGAGAATCCTGAAGAAACATGCGATAGAGATTTGCTTTTTTAGGTAAAATTGGATAAGTGTGAGACTGTCTATATAATATTCACTGTATTGAGGTAATCATGTCTCGTAAATGTCAACTTACTGGTAAACGTCCAAATGTAGCTAACCGAGTATCTCACTCCAATATCAAAACAAAAAAGCGTCAGCTTCCAAACATTCAAAAAAGAAAAATCTGGTATGCTGAAGAAAACCGTTTTGTTACATTGAAAGTTTCTACATCAGCCCTTCGTACTTTGCGTAAAAAATCCTTAAAAGAGTTTGCTGCTGAGGCTGGACTCGATTTAAGCAAGTGCTAATAAAGAGTATTGAACTCTTGGATGTAAAAAAAGAAGGCAAGAGCCTTCTTTTTTGCTTTTAGAACCTCACTGTCTTAGATTCTTTTTCTCGTTGTCAATGAGGACCTTGGAATCAAATAACTCTCCACGCAATCCCATTGTTCCAGAACCTCGAACAACATCATTGGGCCAGCTCCATTCCTTAAATTCAATCTCCTGCTCGCCTGTCCAATTGTCTAGATCATAAACCCAAACACCGTCTTTTTTGATGATAGGCTTTCCAAATAGCTGCTTTGAGATTCGATGATAGGTTTGAAAGATTATAGCCAAATCAGAAGAGAAGAGTTCTCTATCAATTACCCAATATTGAACGCCCATCTCTTTGATTTCAGTGATATCTTTTTCAGTAATCGTGATCTTACCAGAAAACTTAGTCGCCTCAAATTTCCAGAAAGTCCCCAAAAGAGTATTCCCTTTGATCATATCGTCCCATCCAGAAGGACGTACGCGATCTACCCACTGTGCATGACCATTCAGCATTCGTTTTCGATGAACCATTTGGAATAGTAATGGGGCTTGCGTACGACAGACCATTGGATTCATAGGAGGCTGTACGATTCCATCTTTCTTAAGCTCAGCAAGATCTAGATACACCTCCGGGGGAAAATTCACCGGTGCATGATGAGAAGTGAAGGGTCTATCCCCTTGGAGGTACAGTGATAAGGGTATAGAAATAGCCAAACCAATCGACCATTTCATCTGTCTGAAGCTAGAAAACTCTTTTCCCCACTCTCTAAGCCCGATAGAGGCCAATATTGCAACCCCAATTACGACCCCAATGATATGTCTTCCCGGCCACCAAAATCGCCGTAGAGGCTCATTCAAACCATAAATCCATTCAAAAACTGGAGTGTTTGTTCCACCTGAAAGTAAACCAAACAAGAGAATAAGAGCGATTCCTATCAAGACGTCTATCTGTCGTTTTCGACTATTCTTCATCCCCCAAAAGGCTCTTCCCACAAAGAAAAGAGTCACAAGTGATTGTGTAACCACTGCTGATTTTCCATATTTATGAATGATAATCCAGCTTGGTGAGAGACTGGATAAAACTACCTCTGATGCTGGAAATTCCGTTTCATTGGTTCCTGGAATTACATGCCAATTGAGCATATAAAACCATAATACTGGTCCTGCGATTACAATTGCGCCTGCTGCCGAAACAAGGAGATTTTTAAAAGGTATTTTCTGTTTGGTCAGTATAAGAACACTAACGACAGCACAAGCAAAAAGAAGAAAGAAAAAGCCATAGTACCAATAAAAGACTGCCGTTAGACCTGCAAAAATTGAACAGGAAAATACTGGTTTCCAGCTATCATCTCGAAATAACCATAAAAATGAAGCCACCGCTCCCACAAACCAAAAAATATCGACCTGTGAAAATCGTCCGGCTGTTAGCTCTTTCGCAAGATAAGGCGCCGAAGAAATAATCGCTGATGGAACCAAGGAGAACCAGCGCGATAGGCCCATCACTCGCCCTAATCCATACCCCGCAAATCCAATCGCAACAAATAACGAGAGCAACCAAATTGGTACAGCTGATGGATATCCAAACAGAAGATGAAAGGGTAAATATAAAAATCCCTCTGTGCCATTACCAGCAATCCATGGATAATCTCCGTATGGAAGATAATATTGATCATTATGGATTAGCGATTCCCATTTAGAAATACGCTCTGCAATCCACACCAATAACCAATGATTACCTAAGTTATCTGGATGTCCCCAGCCTCCAACAAGAAACTGCTTCGGAGCATACGCTGGTGGCCCAAGTCGAGCAGCGCCAATACATAGTGAAATGATTGCACAGGTTAATAAAGGAAGGAGTTTTTTCATCGAGAAAGTTTATCATGGGAAGGTAAATTCTGTCCATTAATCGAACCGTTAAAATGGGTCTAATTGATTAATTATAGGGTACAGATATCGCTATCTTAGAGCGTGACCATTGTGAGATCACTTATTTCTGTATCGATTGCTATTCCTGTACGTTCGTGGACTATCGTTTATATCTCTGATAGATTCCTAGCATGCCAAAACCATCTCCCATTATCTATTTCATCATATTTGTTCTCTCCTGTTTCCCTTTTATTTTCAATACAAACATCTCGGATCAGTTTATCGCTGATCAATATTCAGAGCTTCCAGTCAAACTGTGGGCATATCAAGAATTTTTTGCCTGGGATTCTCTATTGGGTAAGAGAATTGAGAATGTGGGATATCCCAATAATCTTGGAGAGCTCAACAATCCAGACATCTTCGCATCGATATTTATGGGTATTTCACGCTCTTTGCTCCCTGAAGCACTCTGTTACAATCTGATGCTCTGGGTCATCATGCTATTAAATCTCAGCACAAGCTGGTTACTTGCCTCACGGTGGATTCGTGATTCTTGGTCAGCCTTAATCTCGTCGATGATCTTTGCTTGGTCTCCCGTAGTTCTGTCGTACTGCATCGCTGGAGCAATTACCGATGTCTATCATATCTGGCCATATCCACTCGCACTCTATTTCTTTCTACAAGGTCTGGAGAAACACCCTCGC
>JACLAC010018505.1_pt1 | contig 12843 bp, 12 predicted proteins | sample 8027881 | NCBI WGS metagenome assembly JACLAC01 (sample SAMN15725517, study PRJNA655200) | protist metagenome | isolation source: fluorescence activated cell sorting (FACS) single amplified genomes of... | place: Spain: Blaines Bay Microbial Observatory, Mediterranean Sea | collected 2016-01-19 | reverse complement strand
CTAAGTGCCTGCGTTATAAAAAACGAAAATCAAATTTTATAGTTCGATTGGATTTAGAAAATACCAAATTAATTAGCCTGAATGCCTGACGTGTCTATACAAACTTTGTACTGTTTACTCTTTTTTCTAGTATCCCCATTTTTAATAACTATACAAGCGGGGAAACAACCTGATTGGGTAGTCAATTATGGTCAATCTGACAAATATGATGAACAAGTTTATCTAACTGGTTTTGGTGAAGCGTTAGGCATTAGTCGAGAGAGTAAAGAAATCGCTCAAGAAAATGCTCGTGCTGACCTCTCGCAGAAGGTATTAGTCAAAATCGACAGTACAGTCTCAAATTATCAGTTAGAAGATGGAGAAGAAACATTACAACAATTCTCCACTGTTACTCAAAGTTCATCAGAATTACAAGTAATGGGACTAGAAACTCTAACTTACGTAAGAGATAGCCGAAAAAACCCAATGAGCTTCGCGCTGGTATATATTGAACGGAAGAAATTGGCCAAACTATACCAAGCTGAAAAAAAACGCCTAACTTCCCAAATCCTACAATTGATAACATTAGCAGAAAACCAAGATAACCCAAAATATACATCAGTCCAATATTATTACCAAACTTGGCCTCTACTGGATAAACTAGCTGAGGTCCAAACAATTTTATTGTCTGTTTCAAGTACACAAATCTTTTCTGATTTAGCGTCTCAAGATCTAGCAGATCAGCCTCTAATACTTAGTAAAAGTCAAATTAATAGGAGAATTCAACAATTATCGTTACACTCGATCGATAATTTGGATGATGTTGCTGGGGCTATCCAGTTTCAGTTGTACCAACAGTTTGATCTTCAACATCAACAACTATTGGTACAACCTTTTTTTTATCAAGACACCAGATTAACTAGTAGGTTTGCTCGTTATTTCAAGCAACTATTAGAGGGTAAATTGGAAAATAGTATTAAGCCTCACAGGGAATTCCAAGCTAAATCGGTGAATTATGAAAAAGATATGGCTGTTTCTGCGGGCGCAGATTATATCATCACCGGTTCTTATTGGGAGAAAGAAGACAATGTCCAAATACTGGCTTTCTGTCGATTGGTGCAAACAGGTGAAATAAGAGCTAGTGCAAATGTGGACTTCAAAAGAGGAATGCTCAAGTCTAGTCTAAATCTGAAACCAGATAATTTTGAAAAAATAATGAGTCAGCAACTCGCCTTTGAACAGGAAGTGGTCGATAGCGGGCAACTGAAATTAGAAGTTTGGACTGACCGAGGGCAAAATGCCTTGTTATATAGTCAGGGTGAGTTGATGAAGGTTTATCTGCGTACCAACCGACCTTGTTATGTACGGCTGCTGTATATTTTAGCTAATGGTCAAAAAACCTTATTGGTCGATAATCTACAAATCAATCTGGAAAGTATCAATCGGCCATTACTCGTTAATGATTTGTTAGAAATTGATTTTGAATGTACTAGCCCTTTTGGAGCAGAAATGATAATTGGGGTAGCTCGGAACTATCCATTTGATACAATAGAAACCACCGAGAGAGATGGTTATATATTTATTGACACAGATAATCCCAAACATTTGGCTAATATCACACGAGGAACAAAAGGATTTAAGAGACGAAAGAGAAACGATGAATCAATCCAGCAAACAGAAACTAAGTTGATACTGACAACGGTTGCATTTGACCTTTCACATTAAAATCCAAAAAAATCGTCCCTAAAGCCGAGTATCCTATTATCATCTGCGTTTGGGTGTATGCGGTTGGTGAGTAGAATTTGGTAGGTATTCTGATCTAAATTTACACGAAGAGCTGTGCCAGTAAAACCATTATGGTAAAGAGAACCATCTTTTAATACAATCCAGCCAAGGCTTCGATTAGCGTTTAGATCTTCGGTTCGTGAGCGAGCCATTTCATTGATTAAACCATCAGGAAAGATTCTTTCATCCCGGCCTAAAATAGCTTGACAGTATAAAGATAAATCAGTAGCTGTCGAGAAAACTCCTGCATTACCCGATATCCCATCCAAGTAGTGGGCATTTTCGTCATGTACTGAACCAACCAGCGTTTCTTTCCACCAGTCGTTTCGAAGATAATTACTTTTGCTCTGACGATGTTCAGCACTAGCTCTGGACTCGGTGGCCGCACAACGAAATTGCCAAGTAAGTGGTGGTTTATAAGCTGTATCAACCATATCTAATGGCTGAAATATCCGATCCATTGCCAACTGATCTAATTGTTTCCGAGTTATCCTCTCAATCAATTTTCCCATCAGTATATAGCCTATACAACTATAAACTACTTGGGTCCCCGTTTCATAAACTAGTGGTAGTTTTCCTAAATTGGTTATTAGATTTTGCTTAGAATTACTGAGTCGATTAGTGGGAGGGTATATAGCCTGCCAAGCTGGATAGCCTGAGGTGTGCGTTAGTAAATCGACAATCCGAATTTCTTGATGTATGACTTCAGGTAAGTACTGATGGATGGGCGCAGATAGCTCTAATTCACCTTCTGCAACCAATTGTAAGCTTAATGTTCCAACCACAATTGGTTTAGTTAAGGAAGCTAAATCGAATATTGTATCCAGCAACATAGTTCTTTTTTCTGGAGCGACCATTCGCCAACCGATAGCTTGTTGAAAATGTATCTGATTAAGACTACCCATTAGGGCTACAGCCCCCGGAAATACGCCATCATGAACCCCTTGAGCTAGTAGTAAAATTCGTTCTTTATCAGTCATAATCGTTTCCCTATCCTGGCTATTCTAAGTTTCGCTTGTAGCATAGAGTGTCAATATCTTACTGTCAAGTTGAATAATCGATTGTCGAAAAACCTTGACCTAGTAGACTGATTAAGGCAAAATGAGACTATCACAATCGATGGACTAAAGTTCTTATGAATCAGCAAGGTTTTGACGCACACGTCTTGCGTATCAAACTGGAGGGCTATACGGTTTTATCCGGCCAGTTGACCGATAAAGAGTGCCAAGAGGCTAAGTGGCAACTTGAACGACTAGCTGATGAAACTCACGATTATTCAATCGATGGTATTAACAACCTATTCAATAAAGCTCGAATCTTTGAACGCATTTACCAACTACCTGACCTTCTACGAGTAATACGTTATTTTTTGGGTGAAGATGCAGTTCTGAGTGGTGCCTATGGTAGTATTCGTCGGCCTGGATCCAGTGGTGGGGGACTTCACTCCGATGGTTCTCAAACTGGCCATAATCGAGCTCTGGCAGAAGCTGACAATGACCAGCGTATAACTAGTCATGTCTTGGGTTTGAACGTGATTTTTTGTGTTAGCGACTTCACTAAAACTAATGGTGCTACTTACCTTGTTCCTGGTAGCTTTCAGTACGATAGTTTCAGGCCACCAGATGCACCAGTTCCGGGGCAAAGAATTGTTGAAGCTGGCTGTGGATCAGTTCTCGTCTTTAATTTTAATACTTGGCATGGCCCTTCCGAAAATCAGAGTCAGGATACACGTTATGCGGTTCTCAGCCCTTGGCGAAGGCAATGGATAAGACCAGAAAATGAATTGTCCCGGTTGGTTGCTCCAGACGTGCTAGAGCGAGCTGGTGAGAATGGTAAAAAGATTTTTGGCATCAGTGCACTGCCACCTTATCTCGAAGGGTGGCAGTGGGACCGAGCTAGTGGTGGACCTAAACCGGATTGGGAACATCTCAGGCGTTTTTAACAAGAGGTACTAGATTTGTCTCAGTCCGTCCGGATTTTATGTCCCTTAATTATTCTGTTTGTTCTTGTTATTGGGTTAACTTGGATGGGCTGTGGCGAAGAAGACGACTCGACCGATCTACCACCTCAACCCATCAATCTCAAAGCCACTGTCAAGCCTAATCATGTTTATTTAGAATGGAAGCTGTCGGAATCTAACAATAACCGGCTGAAATTCAACGTTTATCGACGAATAGCATCCGAAAACGAATCCAGACAAATTGCTAATACTGAGCAACCTTCCTACCAAGACTTTTCAGTTATTGCTGACACGAGCTATTTTTATTACATATCGACTACTAGGATTGAAAAAGACCAGAAGTTTGAAAGCCGACTATCTGAACCAATTCGAATAGATTTTTTTCAGCCTAAATTGATAATCGAACCTGCTCAGATCAATCTTGTGTCTTCAGAAACTAATGCTAAATTTCGGTTACAGAACCAAGGACTAGCAATTCTGAATTGGTCTATTGAAACAACTCCTGATTGGCTATCGACTGATATCAGTGGAGGTTTCATTAATCCAAGTCAATCTGAAACTGTTGTGGTAACTATTGTTTCCGGTCTTAAACCAGATCTTTATCAGTCTAATCTCCAGATAGATGTTACCGGATCGGGACCAGTAATTCTACCAGTACTTCTCGAAATTACTGCTGAACCAAAAATTTGGCTTAGTAACCAAGAAATCCAATTCGGTTACAATGACGATAGCAAAGATTTGGTCCTAAAAAACAGCGGAACAGGTATCTTAGATTGGACAATCGTTAGCCCTGAAAATTGGCTGATTGTTGAGCCTGGCAGAGGACAGATCGAGGCTGAAACCAAGACTGTGAAGTTAAGCGTTGACCGATCAGTCCTACCATCCGGAATGACGAGTACTCAATTAACACTTTCAACTAGTAATGGCCAAGTGTTGCCTATTTCGGTCAATATTGGCACATCTCGACCCATTTTAGCTCTTTCTGCTAATGAGCTAGACTTCGGATTTGATAGCCAGAGGAAAACGATCATTCTCCGTAATGAGGGTCTAGTAGATTTATCCTGGAGGTTAACTCCACCCAGACCACGTTGGCTTCAAACTATTCCTTCTAGAGGAATGTTACCGCCGAAATCATCTACTGAGGTCGGGTTGACTTTCGATCGAAGTTGGGTACCCGCGGGTCAACACAATTTCGAAGTTGAATTTTCTCCTTCACCATCGACGGATAATTTTCCCAGTCAGTCTTTACGAATTTTTGCTCAGAGAAAGGGGCAGGTTTTTGGCTTGGTTAAGGATAGTAGAACCGGTAGATCGTTGGCTAATGCTGAAATATATTTACCTCCCTACCGAGAAAAGAGTAAGTCTGACGGTAAATTTGTGTTGCCTTTTGACAATGAAGGACAACACAAAATTAATATTACAGCTGATCGATATATAGGTCGTGGAGAGACTATTAAAACCACATTTGGCGAGGCTAAAGTGGTCATCTATCTGAGTCCAGTTCCCAAGATCGATCAGCAAATCATGGCTGGCAAACACATATCTCATCCTATTCGTATTGCCTTTAGCGCTAATTCGATTTATGTTACCAACCAACGGAATCATTCACACTTAACAGTAGTCGATTCAACTGGAGTCGCGAGTAGCCTTCATCTGAATGAACCAGAAATCTTACAGAAGGATGAGCATCCTGTTGGTATTGCCATCACTAAAGATAAAATCTGCTTAGCATTGTCGGATATCGATAAGGTTTCAATCGTGTCAGCTGATGATAGTAGAGAAGTTCACCGTTTCATAGTGGGGGACTATCCAGTCGATTGCGCAGTTTCAGATGACGGGCGTTGGTTATATGTGAGCCTACAGAGGGAAAACCGGATAGCAGTAGTTGATTTAGAAATACCAGCCCGAGTTCAACGTATCGTAGTCGGTGCTCAACCAAACCGTTTACTGATTAAAGACGGTATGCTTTATGTGTGTAATTATGGGGATGCGACGGTTTCGGTGATTGACCTCAATAGACGTATAGAGGTTTTGCGAATTCGAGTTGGGCAACTGCCAACCAGCTTGAGTATAGCTCACAATGGTCGTTACCTTTATGTAGTCAATTCTTTGTCTGATGATCTGTCGATTATTGATCTCAATACTCACCGGGAAATTGCGCGGCCACAAGTTTCAGTTTCACCAGTCGCTGTTTCATCGGTTCGTGAACCCAACGCTAGAGAACTTGTTTACGTTGGTAACCAGAACGGTAGCTTGCAAATTTACGAGGTCTTTGTCCAACACGACAAATTGGAACTCATTCCACGCCTACGTTTAAATACAAACCTCTGGATACAGGATATGAAGTACAATCCAAATCAGGAGAAGTTGGTTGTTCTAGGTAGGAAACAAATCACTATTTTTGGCTATGATTGATGATAACTACCCTCAAGACAAAGAACCTGAAGTTCAGTCGTTGTGGATCAATGGAGAACTGGATTTACATACTTTTCGTCCGAGTGAGATTAAATCATTGATTCCTGAATACATGAATGCTTGTCTAGAGCGTGACATTCGACGGATACGAATCGTCCACGGAAAGGGAACTGGAGTACTACGACAAACCGTACACGCAATTTTGGATAAGCAGCCTCAGGTTTTGACATTTGGCTTAGCCGATCAATCGGAGGGTGGTTGGGGAGCAACCATTGTCCATTTACATTCTTCCAATAATTCTCACTGAAAAGGAAGTAGATGTTTACTTATGTTTGTTAGCCACCTATAATCCGATTTGGTTAATTATTGAAAATCTATCTATGATCTTCTGTCTAACAGAAGACCATAAAGGATGTTTGCACAATGTATAAAGCAGGTATTATTGGGTGTGGAGGTCGCGGGAGAGCACATGCTCAGGGCTATCAGTTATCACCGGATGTAGAAATTGTGGCTTGCTCTGATCCAGTTGAAGACAGTCGTAGTGGTTTTGTAAAACAATTTGGAATAGATCGATCTTATGATGATTACCAAAAAATGTTGGATGAAGAAGACCTCGATTTTGTTAGTGTGTGTACTTGGATTCGTCTACATAAGGATATGATTGTAAATGCGGCCAACAGTGGAATCAAAGCAATTCACGCCGAAAAACCTATTGCGCCTACTTGGGGAGAGGCCAAAGAATTATATCAAGCTTGCCTAGATAATGATGTTTTAATTACTTTCTGTCATCAGCGTCGTTTCGGTGCACCTTTTGTCAAGGCCAAGCAATTAGCCCATGATGGAACTATCGGCGAACTAGTTCGAGTAGAGGGCAATTGTCCCAACATGCTAGATTGGGGAACACATTGGTTTGATATGTTCTTTTTCTATAATAATGACCAACCCGCGGAGTGGGTTATCGGTCAGGTTGATGGTACTAGTACCAAAGAAGTATTTGGCGTACCAGTTGCAGCTGGTGGAGTTTCCTGGATTCGGTGGAAGAGTGGATTAGAGGGGTTTTTAGCTACTGGAAGTACTGGTCTGCAAGGAGCGGCCAATCGATTGGTTGGTACACACGGAAAAATTGAAGTCCATGCTGATGGAGTCCCAATTCGAGTTATGTCTAGTAAGTCAAATGATTGGCAGTTTCCGAATTTGAGTGGGGTTATTCCTACCATAGGTGATGATACGTCTCTATCAGTGTTAAACCTCATAGACGCAGTCAAAACTGGTCAAGAACCTGAGCTTAGCGGACGTAAGGCTATGCAAGCAACAGAACTGATCTTTGCAACTTACCAATCTAGTCGTATCCGCCGTAAAGTTGTACTACCACTCAACATAGATGATTCTCCTCTTCTGTCAATGATTGAAACCGGTGAAATAGCTGTATAAAATCCGATGTTTTAAACAAATGAACTCCAGAAGAACCAGACCACGAAGTAGCTAATTCTAATAAAAGTTGGTCAAACATAAACTGTCTCCTTCCGATTGACCACGACATGGAAAGCAACTTTCACTTTTAACTATTGCTCATCAAAATCAGTCGTTATCATCTCTAAACAACGAATAAACGAAATTCGAATAGCGAACGGAGCAACGATAAACACACAAAAAACAAAAAACTGGCTGATTCCAAGATCTTACGTTAAGCTCGAGGAGCCAGCCAGCTGAAATTAACACGGAGCGCCCAGCTGGAGCCTGGGGCTTTAGTTGCGTACAACCTAATAGGAGGTTAGTACGACGCATGCTCAACCCCATGCTAGTGGGGTAAGCACGCTTCGATTGTACCATCTAAATATATCTACATCAAGCTGCAGTTTTTTATCTTTTTGATTTTTAGTTTTTCGAAAAATCGGAAGCTCGTTTTTTCCATAAATACAACATCTGTTCAATATGGGTCAACAAAAGATTAATTGCTGGGTAAATTTAGGTTGTCAAGTTTCCACAGCTTTCGAATTACTGAAGAATCTGATGATATATCTATATTTTCAGCATTTAAACAGGTTGTGGGCAATTGAGTATTTTGTCTTTTTCGACTAGTAGCAAACTCATCACAAATACGAGACAAGTTATTAATGAAACAATTCCACCGATTTTTTTTATGACGCGACTGTCCTTCGGACAAAACCAAGGCCAATTCATACAAATTGGTGTTTGATTGACGGTCATTTTGGGTTAAACAACTACTTTTGGGTCGATTTGTTTCGTATTCTAATTCCATCAGATTTACTGCCTATAAATTTGTATATACCAGTTTAAATTAATTGATGGCCACTGAGTGGCCAAAGCGGCAAAGGTTGAAATTAAAAAAATAACAAGTATCATAACTATATTATTATTTTTTCAGTTTACCTTCCGGTTTAAGTAAATGATTTTTGACTGAATCTTTACGGTAGTGGTTGCTACTAGGTTCTAACTTGGTATTGGCTAGTTTCGTTGACAGTTAGATTTTTAGTACACGATTTTTTTTCTTCCAATCAGTTGTTAGTGCCCGTTCTATAGGACTTATCAGCTCGGCGAATGTTCGGGTTTTTATAAATGGTAGTTGGTGAAAAACACCACTCTATTCTTTGAAGAATAGGGCATCGGTAAAAAACGGGAACCCAGTATAATTCCTGATCCAAGAAAAAATCAGTATATGTCTTACCGTGTTGACAATCGAGGAGAACTAGAACCGCTAACAGTGTCTATCAACAATTAGCCAGACAGTCTCTCAACTTTTAGATTCAGTTAGACAGAAAACGGCTCCTAGTTATAGCATCTCAGTGTAAATTCTTTAATCCATTGTATTCTAAAAATAAACAAACAAAGAATATAAAATGATGGACTATTTTTACGGTGTTTTGTCTTGCTATGTAACTCGACTAGTCAGCAAAAATTTTAATAGAGATGCAAAAAAATTCTATGATTAGCCAGAGTGATAGATTATGAACAGAATTATCTACCCAGCCATTAAGTCGATGGATGTTTGTGATGCTAGTTGATGTACAAATTTAAACCTAACCTACATTTCGAATGATCGACCTGTCAGATTACCTTTGACGTAGGCATCTCTGAATAGGCTCTGGCGCTTTGGTGGCATCGTGGCCAAATAATCGGGATCTGGCTGAGATTTTGTCCAACGCCGATCGATGGAATTGTAAGCGTTAAAGATAGCGATTCGGTCTCGATTTGGATTAGTCCAAGGCTGGCCGCTGTGTGTTATAGCCTCGGTGAAAATGATCGCTGACCCAGCAGGGCATGAGTAAGTATCCCATAATGAGGATTTGTTCTGGTAAGCTGATTTCGGAGCCGTAAAAGCTGATTTGTGGCTACCAGTTATAAATAAAGTTCCCCCGTCTCCTTCTTCTACAACGTTTAATTCCCATACCACTCTTGTCAATCCAGAAAAGGCTTTTCCTGGTATACAATGGTATTCGTGACAATCACCTGGCATTCGCCACATTCCATTACCATTATGGGGTGAAAATGGGGTTTCTATTTGACTTTTTGCTGATCGAAAGGCAGCAAAGCTCATTTCCATCCGAAAACCGTAGCAATCTTGGCTCGACAGATATGGAGAAGCCAGAAACTCATTTGCAAAACCGACAACCACCGGATGGTCCATTAACCTCTGTAAAGGCCCACCATAAGTCGATCGTTGTTCAGCAGGAATTGATTCTGGTTCTTTCTGTAGGCGTTGGCAAAAAAGACGCATTTCCTCCAAATCGCTTGAATTGAGTACACCAGGAATTACCAACCAGCCTCTCGCATCAAAAATATATTTCTGTTCTGTTGCCAGAGATATTATTGGTTGATCTTCGGAATTGGTTTGAGGAAAAGTATGTGGCTTTATTGTCAACGGTTGTCCAAGATCTTTATTAAAAAGAACAGGTTCAGTCACTTCGTATTCCATAATATTTCTCTCCACAAAATGAAGCCACGAAAAGGTAGCTAAGTTATACTGAATGATTGGCTACAAATGAATGTAATAGGGTAAAGAATTATCGTGTTTTCTTTCTAGATGATTGAATCTTTTGGCATCTATCTATTTGTTTCGTTGTGGGTTACATTGTGTATAAAATATGGCTGAAGAATTAAAAGCCCATTTTAAATTATTCTTTAATTACGGGTTGACAAGCTTGAAAAAAATCATAATTGGAAGCACTAAACCCGTACTGTTGTTCGACTTCACGAATAGCAATTTCCGTAGTCAAACTGTCATCTAACGTATCGGGAAACTCAACACCCGTTGTGGCTTCCCGAAGCAGGATTGTATTGTACCCTCTACTTGCCATGGAACGAATCCCATAATCTCGTCCCAGAACACACCAGTTAGTGGCAAATCCAACGTAGATCAAATGAAAAATTCCTTTCCCTGCTAGTAACTGGTGTAGTTGTTGACCTGTGGCAATTACTTCGTCTTCCGGTTTTACAATAATCTCTTCTGAAATTGACAACTGGTCTGCTAATTTTTCCCAATGGACACTAATACCAGGTGGTTGGCTTCGCGGGCCACGGTAAATTTTATATTCGCCCGATCGGTTCCGAAATTTGGTTGGTGGCCAAGCATCCGATTCACTCTTAGGCCAATTTGATATCTGACCCAAAACAATTGATTGATCAAAATGAGCTGCTACTGGTGGAGATGGTGCATGTACAATGGTTATACGTTCACCGTTAGACTCACATTTCCGAACTGTTTCCAAAATTGGCACAATCGAGTCCTTGGTGATCTTTTTTGCTCTTTCAATCCAACTCTCGATGAAATGTACATTCCAGACATCGACTAGAACTAATGCTGTTTGAGCTAGAGGTAGTGGCATTTTGATTTGACGTCGAACAAAATTTTCTTCGCGGCATGATACATTCGTTGGCGTACTATCTTGAAAATATCGTACTTGCAGTTCGATCATTGACATGTAAAAGTCCTTCTATCTACTTAATCTAGAAAAGGTGAAGCCTAACGAGGCATATCCCTATAACTATGCCTCGTTAATAATTAAGGCGGAACCTTCTCACCCGCTGCTATTTTTATTTTCAATCACTTATAAGATGGGGATGATCAATTATCTCTTTATTTATTTGCCCACACATACATTTCTTGTACTATTACAATTTTTTTCCTAAGATCTTTGCATGAATTCCCTTTTTTTGCTATGGTTCAGTAGATCTTGAGTATGACGGAGTTTAGAATGAAAAAGCCAATTAATCAACTATTAATTCCACTTTTAGTTGTGTTTGTGTTTCTCTGTTCGTGTGGCGAATCGGATAGTCCCACACAAACCGTGAGTTCACCCGCATCGACCACAAAAGAAGACGAGACGGGTTTAGATGAGCAGGTGGTAGAAATCGATTTAGTTGCTGAAGAAGCAGCAATTAGGGCAGAACACCAAGCCTTGGTTGAGGATATTAATTCTAGGGACCGAGACCCAAATATAGTTACAGCACACTGGCTAGAAAGAGGGGCAGTTTTAATGTCTCATAACTTCTTTGGCGAATTAGTGTCTAGTAAAAGCCTTCAAAAAATCAGAGGATCGTGGAAGGTTGTTTTTAAGCGACGTGCTCCCTGGCCGATGAAAAGTGAAATTGAAACTCTTTCCATAGACGAAAAAAGAGGGCAAACTGCACGGATAGAAGGTTTGTTTGAATACCAATCTCGCACAAGAAGACCATTTAAAGCTCTATACCAAAAAAATAAAGAGGGTAAATGGAAAATAAAAGCCATGGACTATGGTGATAATGGCTTCATTAAAGGATTTAAAATTGTCAACTAGAGCTAGTTGACCAAAAAAACAAATTCTTTATGGCCCTTTTTTGAACTCGAAAAATAGAGGGATAGTACCTAGTTATTGGTACGACATAGGTAAGAGGGATACGAGCAACCTGAAATAGATGAAAGATAGGATGTCGTATCTTCTATCCTTCTCACTTCACTTTAAGGTGTCCAGTTTAGATAGTTTTCACCTTGATAATAATATTTCTTATTGGTACGTAGAAAAGTATATTCAGTACATCATCAATATAAATCATTCCCTCGGTATTGATGCTTTCGTCTCTCAGGCCTGCCAATTCAGCCCTCTTGTCAACTCCATTCAAGCTCTTCAGCTACTCCAAGAGTGTATTAAGATCATGCCCAAAACTGGTGATAATGGACGTCCCGGCTGGTTCTTACTCTCCATCTCTGATTCCTTCTTCAAGCGGGCCTTCTGCCCCTCTATTGGCAACAACATCAAAATACTGCTACTAGAAGCTAATCAAGAAGAAAAGAAAGTCGGTTTCTGGGGACGATTAATCGGTCAACGCGCTTAGTCTGGTCAACCTCTCGGCCCCGAGATTCTCATTTTTAAGGCCGATTTGAGGCTTAATTGGCTACATCTTCTCTATTTCAATCTATTTTCATTACTAGCAGCCTATTATTTGGCTAATAAGTGCTACTTATAATTTGAAATATTCTACCCGTTAAATTGGCTCAAATCTCCATCTGCCACAAATATCTAGGCTGAATTAGACCCAAACACCGTCATTACAACTGTTGGAACAATCCCCTTAATGAGAGCTGGAGTTATGTGGAGGTTATGTGGGTTTTGTGGAGCCAAATCGATGGCCGAAAAGACCAGAGGCTTATTTAGTCTGGGATGAATACAATTAGGTGTCATCAAGGGGGGATTGTTCCGACAGTCGGC
>JACLAC010020293.1_pt1 | contig 12844 bp, 6 predicted proteins | sample 8027881 | NCBI WGS metagenome assembly JACLAC01 (sample SAMN15725517, study PRJNA655200) | protist metagenome | isolation source: fluorescence activated cell sorting (FACS) single amplified genomes of... | place: Spain: Blaines Bay Microbial Observatory, Mediterranean Sea | collected 2016-01-19 | reverse complement strand
ACCTTGTTTGAAAAAAGGTAGGTTTTGAGTGGGTTATGGTGCGTAGACCTCGGGTCGGTATGTTTGTTACATGTCTGGTCGATTTTTTTCGGCCGAGTGTAGGGTTTGCAGCCATCAAGCTGATGGAAGAGGCCGGTTGTGAAGTGGAAGTACCGGCATCCCAGACTTGTTGCGGACAGCCCGCCTGGAACAGTGGGAATCGGGCAAGTGCGAAAGCCGTTGCGCGCACGCTTCTCGATATTTTTGAAGATTACGATTATGTGGTGGCTCCATCCGGTTCTTGTGCAGGCATGATCCGGTTCCAATTTCCCGAGCTCTTCGGGGATGAAGGAGAAGCGGCCACCCGAGCCAGGGCCCTGGCAGAAAAAACCCATGAGCTGGTCTCCTTTCTCGTGGATGTATTGGAAGTCAAGACAGTGACTGCTTCCTTTCCCCGTACGATAACCTACCACGATTCTTGTTCCGGCCTTCGTGAGCTGGGGATCAAGAACCAGCCCCGCACATTGTTAAATACGGTCGAGGGATTGTCTTTTGAGGAAATGGCCGATTCGGAGTCCTGCTGCGGTTTCGGAGGAACGTTCTGTGTGAAGTACCCGGAACTTTCGGATCGGATGGTGGGAGACCGGGTGAAGGAAATCGAGAAAAGCGGAGCCGAGGTCCTGTTAGGTGGGGATATGGGATGTTTATTGAACATGGCGGGTAAGTTGAGACGATTGGGCTCGAACATAGAAGTTCGCCATGTAGCAGAGGTTCTTGCAGGTCTGACGAATGGAAATTCACCCATCGGGAGATGAGCCGTGAGCGATCCAGCGATGCATACACCCACCTGTTCCAATTTCAAGGAGAATGCACGAGAGGCATTGGCGAATGTGGATTTACAAAAGGCATTGGGCCACTTGAAGACGGGGTTCCGGAACAAGCGTGCCGCCGCACTGAAAGGTCTTCCCGAGTACGAACGTCTTCGGATAGCGGCACAAAACATCAAAGACCATACCCTGGATCACCTGGATGAATACTTGGAAGCCTTTGAGGAAAAAGTAAAAGGACAAGGGGGCCGGGTCCACTGGGCTCGAACCGGGGATGAGGCACGGGAACTCATCCTTGATATCTGTCGTTCCGTCAAAGCCGGAAAAGTAATCAAGTCAAAGTCCATGATTACCGAGGAAATAGCTCTCAACCCCTACCTGGAGAAACAGGGCTTGGAAGTAGTGGAAACGGACCTGGGTGAGTACATCATCCAACTGCGCGGCGAAACCCCCAGCCACATCATCGCTCCGGCGATTCACCTTCACAAAGAGCATGTGGCAGAATGTTTCCGGCGAGCTCACACGGAATTGGACCCTGAACGGCCACTGGGAGAACCACGGCAACTCCTGGATGAAGCCCGTTCGGTGTTGCGTGAACATTTCCTGAGTGCGGATGTGGGTATCACGGGCGCCAACTTTCTGGTAGCCGAAACGGGCAGTTCGGTGCTGGTCACCAATGAAGGCAACGGCGACCTGAGCCAGACCTTGCCAAAAGTACATATCGTGATAACGAGCCTGGAGAAAGTGGTACCCACCTTGAATGATGTTTCCACCCTACTGCGTTTATTGGCTCGTTCGGCCACGGGCCAGGAGATATCGGTTTATACCACATTCACCTCAGGCCCCAAGCGAGAAGGGGACCCAGATGGACCGGAACAATATCACGTCATCCTGCTGGACAACGGTCGATCAGAAGTCTTGGGGGGGGCGAGCCGCGCCATGTTGCGATGTTTCCGTTGCGGAGCCTGTATGAACTATTGCCCCGTGTACGGCGCCATTGGGGGTCACGCCTACGGCTGGATTTATCCCGGCCCCATCGGTTCGGTACTGACCCCCGCCCTGATCGGCATAAACCGTTCAGGACATCTGCCCAATGCTTCCAGTTTTTGCCATAAATGCTCCGAAGTCTGTCCCATGTCCATCCCTCTTCCGGACCTGTTACGCCGAGAACGGGAACGAGAATTCGATGCGGGATTGGGTGCGCCCATGATCCGGCGGGGTTTAAGGATATGGGCTTTCCTGGCGAGCCGACCCCGTCTCTATAGATTCGTAACCAGGATGGCTGCCTGGGCCTTGGCCCTGGTTGCAGGCAGAAGGAAACGCTTGAAACGCCTGCCCCTTGCCTCCGGCTGGACCTCGGTGCGGGACCTGCCCGCCCCGGAAGGAAAAACCTTTCAACAACTGTGGAAAGTGCATAAGCGGGGGACACCATGAGTGCCGGCCGAGATGCAATCCTGAACCAAATCCGCCGTTCGCTGGGCAAAACCCAAGGAGTACAGGCCCGGATTGTTAAAGCACGGTTGGCAGGCGCCGAACGAGGCCCCGCCCTTGGGCGGATCAACCTTCCCCGAGCCCAACATTGCCCCTTTTTTGTGGAGATGTCTACCCGCGCCGGGGCCACATCAAGGAAACTGGCTACCCAGGAGGAAGTGCCGGCGGCGGTGAGGGATTTTATTGAGGAACACCATCTCCCACGAGAGGTCGTGCTCGCTCCGAAACCGGAAATCAGGGGACTGGCCTGGAACCAAACCGGATTGGCGGTCCGTACCGGACGGGCTGAGAAAGATGATCTTACGGCGATCACCCCCGTCTTTGCCGGCATTGTAGAAACGGGGACCCTATGCGTTTGCTCGGGCCCGGACCACCCTTCCACACTCAACATCCTCCCCTACAACCATATCGCCGTTCTCCGGCTCTCACGCCTGGTTCCGGCCTATGAGGATGCATGGGACCTGGTAAGGGAAGGTTATGGTCCGGGAATCATGCCGCGGACTGTCCTGTGGATTACGGGTCCTTCTCTCACGGGTGATATCGAACAAACTCTGCAGCGGGGCGCTCATGGACCCCGAAGGTTACACATTCTATTGATCGAAGACAGAGGAAAGGCCCGGGCTTGAGAATCGGAAACAGTGCGCCCCACAGGAACTCGAAACTCTTGTCTGATCAACGAAAATATGCTCTCTTGTTTAAGTTGAGTCTAGAGTTCCTTGCAGTGCAGAGGTTTCTCTGTTATTCTTCATATGCGAGCGACCATGAGCTCACGTGGGAAAGCTGAGTTTTTCAATGATGGAAGTCATAAATTAAAGGACTTCCCGGTCTTCCCTGCAACGGTTCGGGGACTTGTGTTCCCAAGAGTCAAAAAGGCAAATGTTATTCCATCTCTTCCAGGCCCTCCTACCCGGATATCGGAGTCGTGACGGTGGAAACCTTAACAGAATTAACACTGGCAACCTACGGGGTTCTCGTTGTTTTATGGACGATCATCCTATTTATATACGTCAAATACTACCGTGAATCCAAACCTATTGACCTGATTTTCACCCCTTTGCTGGTGATCTTGATTATCGATGCGTTCCGCACCTTGTTCGAAAGTCTGTTCTTCGGAATCTACTTTCATTCTTTTTACGGGTTCCTGGCCCCATGGATCCACGAGCTCTTGGGTGACCCCCGTTTACTTGTGGTTCCCAAGCTTTTGAACGTTTTCACAGCATTGTTGGTGCTGACCATCCTCCTGCACCGATGGCTGCCCAATGAGCTTAAACGCAGGGAAAAGACCAAAGCCGCAGCCGAGGAGAATAGAAGGCGGTATGAATGTATTTTCAATAATGCCGAGGTTGCTATTTGGGACCAGGATTTTTTGGAAGTATACGGAGGGTTGGCCCGCCTGAGAGCGGAAGGGGTGAAGGACCTGCGAAGCCACCTGGCCGCCAACCCGGAACTCGCCTGGAAGATGGCGGCACCGGTCAAGGTCAATGACGTCAACAAGGCCTCGTTGAGGATCTTTGGCGCAACTTCTAAAGAGGAGTTTGTTAAATCCATCCACAAGGTTTTTGGACCTGAAACTACCGACCTATTCATCGACGTGTTGGTTTCCATCTGGGAGGGCAGGGAAATTTTCCATACAGAAACCACGTTATCCACCTTTGACGGAAAAAAGATTATTGTGACGCTGACCATGCCTATTCCCAAATCTCCGGAAGAATTCCACAGCATACCGGTGTCCCTGGTGGATATAACCCAGCGTCGCAAAGCCGAGGATGCACTACGAGAAAGCGAACGCCGCCTGCGGACCACCATCAATAACGCCCCGGTAGTCCTTTTTGCCCTTGATCAGGGGGGCAAGTTTACGGTTTCGGAAGGCAAAGGTCTAGCACCACTTGGGTTGTTGCCGGGAGAGGTCGTAGGTCGTTCTGTCTTCGAGATGTACGCCGGCTACCCAGCAATGATAGAACAAATTCGGAGGGCACTGGCGGGTGAACGTTTCTCCGCCACGGTCAAGCTTGATGATCGTTTTTTGGAAACCGCCTATAATCCAATTGAGGATAAACGGGGCGAGGTAACCGAAATCATAGGGGTTGCAACGGATATTACCCCTAGAAAGCAGGCCGAGAAGGATTTGCGCATCCTCTGGCGCGCCATAGAGCAAAGCCCGGTTTCGGTGTTGATCACGGACCGGAACGGCGCCATCCAATACGCCAATCCTTTTTTCGAGAAGAGTAGTGGTTACAGCGAGGAGGAGGTCATCGGCCGAACACCTGACCTGCTCAAATCAGATCACACTCCGGCGGATGCCTACAATAGTTTGTGGGATACCATCCGTTCGGGCCAAACCTGGCGGGGAGAAATACTTAACAAGAAAAAAAGCGGTGAGTTGTATTGGGAATATATCTCAGTTTCCCCTATCAGTGGAGAGGATGGCGCCATTTCTCATTTCGTTAGTATTCAGGAAGATATTTCCTTTCGGAAAAAACAGGAAGAAAAAATCATCCGCCAGGCTCATTTTGACAACCTGACGGGTCTGCCCAACCGGTTGTTGGCTATGGACCGTCTCTCCCAGACCATGAAATCGGCATTTCGGGAAAGTAAGAAAGTGGTATTGATGTTCATCGACCTGGACAATTTCAAGAAAGTCAATGATACGTTAGGCCATGAGGTGGGGGACCAGTTACTGTTGGAAGCAAGCAGCCGCTGTCGTGCCGTGATTCGGGATGCGGATACGGTTGCGCGGCTCGGAGGAGATGAGTTTCTCATTACCGTGGGTGACCTGACCAGGACCGAGGATGCCAAAATTATCGCTGAAAAAATTCTGCTTGCTTTTTCCACTCCCTTCAAGGTGGGAGCCCTCGAGCTGATTGTTACGGCCAGTATCGGTTTGGCATTCTACCCCGATGACGGCATGGACCCCGTTGTCCTGCTCAGGAATGCGGAAGCAGCCATGTACCGGGCCAAGGAAGAAGGAAGAGACGTCTTTCATTTTTTTGAACCCTCCCTCAATGAAGAAGCCCTACAACGGTTGGAGATGGAGCGTTACATGCACCGTGGATTGGAGAATAGGGAGTTTTTCCTCCGGTACCAACCCCTGGTCAATGCAGAGACCAGCCGGGTGGAAGGCGCCGAGGTACTGCTCCGCTGGCAGAATCCGGAGTTGGGCCTGGTTGCCCCGGACAGGTTCATCCCCGTTGCCGAGCAAAACGGCCTCATTGTCTCAATCGGTGAATGGGTTTTGATGACGGCATGCCGGCAGGCAAGGGCTTGGGTGGATCAAGGACATGCCCCCTTCCGCCTTGCCGTCAATGTTTCCCCCCGCCAGTTCCGCGGAGGTTTTTTAACCCAAGTGATTCGGCGGATCCTTGGGGAGAGTGGCCTGCCGGCCCACTGTTTGGAAATTGAAGTTACCGAGGGGCTTCTGATCAAAGAGAGTCCTGTTACCAGGGAAACTCTAAACGATCTCAGTGCAATGGGAATCCACCTTTCTCTGGACGATTTCGGCACGGGTTACTCTTCCCTCAGTTACCTGCGCAATTTTCCCTTCAACACACTCAAGATCGACCGCTCCTTTATCAGGGACCTGGTAAGTAATCCCGAGGACAGAGCCTTGGTGATCGCAACACTTGCCATGGCCCGTGGCCTGGGTCTCAGTGTGATCGCCGAAGGGGTCGAAACCCTAGAGCAGTTGGCCTTTTTGCGGGCCCATGGCTGTCCCATGGTGCAGGGTTATTTTTTCAGCAAGCCGCTATTACCGGAGGAATTCTGCGAATTTCCCTTGATTCTTGATTCAGTGGGTGGATAGAGGTGACCAGGATCAAAGCGGACTCTTGTGATGTGGTCATTGTCGGTGGCGGAGTGATCGGCAGTGCCATTGCCTGCTTTCTCGCTGCGGACTCCCAGTTTCAAGGTTCTATCATGGTCGTAGAAATGGATCCAACCTACGCCCGCTGCTCTACCAGCCTTTCGGTAGGCGGTATCCGCCAGCAGTTTTCGGTTTCCGAGAATATTCAAATCGCCCTGTTCTCGGTGGCATTCTTCCAATCACCGGAACAAATGCTGGCGGTAGACGGCGAAACTCCCGAACTCTCCTTCGTGGAGGCGGGGTATCTCTACCTGGCCACCTCCGCAGGCTTACCGGTCCTCACCCGGAATCACCTGCTCCAGGCTTGCCTGGGGGTGGATGTATCCCAATATGAGCCCCAAGAAATGAAGGCCCGCTTTCCATGGCTCCATGTGGCCGATCTTGCCGGTGGCTCCCTGGGCCGTCATGAGGGATGGTTGGATCCCTACAGCCTGCTCCAGGCCTTCAAGTCCAAGGCTCGATCCCTAGGTGTTCGATACATCACCGACAAAGTCATCGGCATGACCTCGAATGGGCGGTCCATCGAGGGGGTTCATCTCGCCCGGGGAGGGGAAGTCTCCTGTGGTACCGTGGTCAATGCGGCGGGTTCTCAGGCCTCCCAAATCAGCGCCATGGCCGGGATTGATCTGCCCGTTCGGCCCCGTAAGCGATTCGTCTACCAGTTCGAATGTTCCGAAACCCTTCCGGGTATGCCTTTGCTCATCGACCCCAGCGGGGTCTACGTCCGGCCCGAGGGCAACGCCTTTATCTGCGGGGTCTCTCCTCCGGAAGAGAGTGATCCCGATTGCCATGACTTCCGCTTGGATTACCATTTGTTCAACGAGGTCATCTGGCCCACGCTCGCCCACCGCATTCCCGCTTTCGAAACCATCAAACTCACCTCCGCCTGGGCCGGGCATTACGCCTTCAACATCATGGATCAAAATGCCGTTCTAGGTTTCCACCCCGATCAAGATAACCTCCTCTTTGCCAATGGCTTCAGTGGGCATGGTCTCCAACAGTCACCCGCCGTAGGCCGGGCCGTGGCGGAATTGATCGTACATGGTGTTTATAAAACCCTCGATCTCAGCAATTTTTCTATCCAACGATTTGCCTCAGGGAACCTGATCCGGGAACACAACATCATTTGATACTACCCCAGTGGTTGGGCGCCGGGGTCCATTATCATGGTTGACCCGGAGTTTTGTGCTTCCCAAGAATTGCCAAAATGAAAATTGCTGCTAGAATAGGACCTATCACGAATACTAAGGCAACTCATGCAGTTTAAATGGAAACAAGAACCCAAAGACACCAACATCCAGCCACCCAAGCTTCCCCAATTTGAGGTGGCCGGTCATCAATTGGATAGCGAGTACCACGATAAAGCACTGAAGCTGGTGATCTCACGGGTCAGCATGGTGGCCATAATTCTTGCACTGGTCATCCTTGCCATTTTCGCCCGAGACGCCTTCAAGCCGCCCAAGGACTTCGCTCAGTTCGATACCTCCACACCCCACCAGTTCCAGGATAAACTTTCCCTGGCCGTGCACAACATCAAATGGGAAGACAAGGTCAAGGGTCTCCTATTCAATGCCAACCCCCGACCTGGCTTTCGTTTCGTCGTCGCCGAGGTTTCCGTGACTAATCGAGCCGAAAAGAAGTACTGGCTGGACATTTATTCAGTCAAGCTGGTCACTGGTGAAGATACCAATTATTCCACGGATCTCCACACCCGCGCCTATAAAGGAAAGCTCCGGAGTAAGGTGCTCGATCCCGGGGAATCCATGCGTGGCTACCTCGTCTTCATGGTTCCCAAGGGCAAGAGCCTGAAAGCAATGGAGATCCGAGGTGGCCAGGGCGCATTGGCAAGGGTTCGCATCTAAGAAGATATAACCAGCCACGGAGGCTTTTTGGAATATGTGGGGGCAAAACTGCTGGGATTTCAGAATTATCTTTCTTAGCGAAACGAAACTTGAACTTTCACATTGGTGCATTTTTTACGATAATAGAGGGAAGCCTCTCTGGAGCGCTCCCTCCCTCGGTGAAATATTTCCACCAAGGAGTATCTCGTGAATTCAAGGGCCCGCAGCTTTTATATTCCTCGCATTTCTTTATCCGGTTGGCCCCTCTTTCCGGTTACTTTCTTTTTCCTCATTTTTTTTCCGGGCCTTGCCCAGGAAGGGAAGGCACGATTTCACCGGATTGCAAGTGACCAGGGCCTCTCCCAAAGTAATGTGTTCTGTATTCATCAGGATCAGAAGGGTTTTCTGTGGTTTGGGACCCGGGATGGACTGAACCGGTATGACGGTTATGATTTCAAAATATACCGGAACGATCCCGCCGATCCCACATCCATATCAGATAATTACGTTTACGTTATTCACGAGGACCCTGATGGAAGCATGTGGGTAGGAACGCGCGGTGGGTTGAACCGGTTCGACCGGGTCACCGAAAGTTTTACCACCTACGAGCATGACCCGGAAAACCCATCCGACCCTTCCGGTTTGAGTAATGCAACGGTATTCTGCATCATCGATGATGGGGAGGGTTCCCATTGGATTGGTACCCAGGGAGGCTTGAATCATCTGGTATCTGCCGGCGCCGACGGGGAAGTCAGGTTCGAGCACTTCAGGCACGATCCGGAGAACAAAACAAGTATCAGCCAGAACGGAGTTTCGTCGATTCTCCAATCAAGAGAGGGAATCCTATGGGTTGGTACTAATTCCGGGTTGAACCGCATGGACCCCAAAACACCGGGCGTTTTCTCCCGCTACCGGCACTCCCCCGATGATCCCAACAGCCTGCTCAGCGATGAGATCTGGAGCCTTTTTGAGGATGAGGAAGGGACGCTCTGGGTGGGTACTTATAACGGTGTGACGTTGTTCATGTCTCACGGGGCAAGTGGTCCAGGCCAGATGGTTAATATCCGGCAGGTCCCCACAAAAATGGGTATGAAGGCATTGGGACGTGTTCAATCCATATTCAAGGATCAAACGGGGACCATGTGGCTCGGGACCATGGGAAATGGCCTGTACCGGTTCGATCCACAGCGGCCCGAGGATCCGTTTATCCATTATGGGCATGATCCGGCCAATACCCGAAGCCTGAGTAACGACTCGGTTTGGTCTATTTTTGAGGATCGCGCAAAGGCCCTTTGGATTGGTACTTACGGAGGCGGAGTGAACAGGTTGAATCCCGGTGACGAGCCCTTTGCCCATTACCAATACGGAACCAGCCGAGAGAGCCTGAGCCAAAAAGTAGTGACCTCCTTTTGTGAAGACCGGAAGGGAGACCTCTGGGTGGGAACGTTTGGTGGCGGTTTGAACCGCTTGGAAGGAAGAAGATCTACGGACCGCCCGAGCCGGTTTTCCCAATTCAGGCATGATCCGTCCAACCCCAACAGCCTGAGTGATGATGTGGTGCTTTCCCTGCACACGAGCCGGGACGGCTCTATCTGGATCGGTACCTTCAAAGGGGGGTTGAACCGCATCATTTTTAAAAACGGCACCCCACATTTCACCCGCTATCAGGCCGACGAGCGCAACCCCAACTCATTGAGCGAGGTAAGGTCTATTTATGAAGATTCGGACGGCATCTTGTGGCTTGCGACGATTCATGGAGGACTGAGCCGAATAGATCCCGGCGTCCCCGTCTCCATCACCCACTTCCAGCCTGATGAGAATGATCCCCATGCCCTCAGACATTTAAGTGTTATTTTCGGTGATCGTGAGGACACGATCTGGTTGGGTACATGGGGAAACGGCTTGAACCGTATGCGAGTTAAAGAGAAGGACCGGGTTAGTTTCGATCACTTCAAACACAACCCCTCCGATCCCACCAGCCTCAGCCACAACTTTGTTTTTTCACTCTTTGAGGACCCGCACGGCACGCTTTGGGTGGGTACTTCCGCCGGGCTCAACAAGATGCTCAGGAACCCCAATGATCATGCCTCCTTCGAGACTTTTGTCAGTTATGGCGAAAGAGATGGCCTGCCCAACGACGTCATTTACGGGATTCTCGGCGACGATGACGATTGTCTCTGGCTGAGCACCAACAAGGGATTAGCCAAATTCGACCCGCGAGAGGAGACCTGCAGGAACTTCGATGTCCACGACGGCTTGCAGAGTAATGAGTTCAAACCCGGAGCATATTTTCGCGATTCCCGGGGCGAATTGTATTTCGGGGGCACCAACGGTTTCAACGCATTTTTCCCCGAAAACATCAGGGACAATCCCCATCCACCCCAAATGGCGATCACGGACTTTCTCCTGTCAAACCAATCCATGCCAATCCGCCGGAGACAACCCGGCTCGCCTCTTGAACATCCCATCGATGAGACCCGAACAATCACTCTCTCCCACCTGTATAATGACTTCTCGATTGGATTTGCCGCGCTTCACTATAGCGGTCCCAGCAAAAACCGTTACAAATATAAGCTGGAAGGGTATAACCAAAATTGGATTGAGACCGGCGCCGGCAACCGGATGGCCACATACACCAACCTTAGGCCGGGCAGCTATGTCTTCCGAGTCACGGGCAGCAACAAAGACGGCGTCTGGAATGAAGAGGGGAGGTCTCTTGAAATCAATATTAAAACACCTCCCTGGCGCACCTGGTGGGCTTATTTGTTGTATACAATGGCCCTGCTTTCACTCCTCCTTTCCTACCTCCGCTCCCAGAAGCTGAAGCTGGCCCATGAGCGTTCGGTTGTGGAACGCCTGACCCAAATCGACAAAATCAAGGATGATTTTCTGGCCAATACATCCCACGAATTACGCACACCCCTCAACGGCATTATCGGCTTGACCGAAACGCTCATGGACGGCATCGCCGGTGCCCTGCCTCAAAAGGCCGTGGCCAACCTGGCCATGATCTCCGCAAGTGGCCGGAGGTTGGCCACACTGGTGGACGATATCCTCGATTATTCCATGCTCGAAAGCAAGAGCCTGGAGCTTGGACTTCAACCCGTTGACCCTTATGCAATCACGGAAGTGGTCTTCACGCTTATCCGACCCTTGACAGACCACAAAAAAATCCAATTGATCAATGCCATTCCAACCGGGGCCGGACCGGTCCTCGCCGATGAAAATCGTTTTCAACAAATCATGTACAATCTCATAGGCAATGCCGTCAAATTCACCGAAGAAGGTTCGATCACGGTTACCGCGGAAGTGAAAGACCCGTTTCTCGCCATGGGGGTGGTCGATACCGGGATCGGTATACCGGAGGATAAATTCACGCGTATCTTCGAGTCCTTCGAGCAGGCCGATGGCTCAACCGGACGGACTCATGGGGGGAGCGGCCTGGGCCTGGCCATCACCAAAAAGCTGGTAACCTTACATGGTGGCGAACTTTATGTGGCGTCTACGGTGGGCACGGGATCTACCTTTACTTTTACCCTTCCCCTTGCCTCCCAGACAACAGTTTCTTCCAAAAGCCTTTCTCCGATCCCTACTACCACATTTCCGGAAAAACTCCTGGCCAGTGAGGCAGAATCGGAACCAGAACTTTTCATGGCATCGGAAACCAAAATCTCTTCTACCGGGGACGTCTTTCACGTGCTAATCGTCGATGATGACCCGGTCAATCGCCAGGTTCTCCACAACCATCTCTCCATGCAAAACTACCGCATCACCGAGGCCGACAGCGGCCAGGAAGCGCTGAGGATTCTTGAAGAGCACGAGGACATCGACCTCATCCTGCTGGACATCATGATGCCGGGTATGACCGGCTATGAAGTGTGCAGCCGGCTCAGGGAAGGACATCCCGTTCACGAGCTGCCTATCATTTTTCTGACCGCCAAGACGAGAGTTGTCGATTTGGTGACCGGTTTCGACACCGGCGCAAACGATTACCTGAGCAAACCCGTAGCCAAAGGAGAGCTGTTCTCCCGTGTCAAAACCCACCTACAATTACTCGATATTACACGCACTCTGGATACCAAGGTATCCGAACGTACTCGAGAATTAAAGGGAAAAAACGCGGAACTGGCCCAAAAAAATGAGGAACTCGAAATCATGGATCACATGGTGGGGACCATCAACCAGGAAATAGAATTGGGTGACTTGCTGCAAACCCTGCTTGATCAGGGCCATATCCTTTTTCCCCAGACAGACAAGAGCGCATTTATTATCTGGGAACAGCGTCGGGCCCGCTTTGAATTTGCCGCTGCCCGAGGTTATGACATGGTCCAATTCCGAGACATATCCTTTTCCTATCATGAACTGGCCCGGCAATACTCGGAAGGAGCCGAATGTATAAAACCAGGTGTCTACCGCATTCGCATCGATCGTTTCCCGGTTTTGTCAGGTAAACTAGAGGACTTCCCCATTCCCCAATCCATGGTTGCTTTGATGCTTTCATTCAAAGGGCATGTCCACGGTTTCCTGCTACTCCAAAATTTTTCCAATCCCAATGCTTTTGATGATTCAGATGTTCGTAAACTCTTGCGTTTACAGGGGCATGCCGTTACTGCCCTAGCCAAGGCCAGAGCATTTGGGGACCTTCTCGAGGCGCAAAAAGAAGCTATGGAAGCGGCACATTCGGCGGGAATGGCCGAAATCGCAACAGAAATGCTCCACAATGTGGGCAATACTCTCAATAGCGTCAAATCTTCAGGTTTCGTCATCAATGAACTGGTCCGGGACAAATCCTGGATTACGTTCCTCGAACGCCTGCGAGAAAGTGCTATGGATCCCGATACACCGAT
>JACLAC010003726.1_pt1 | contig 12845 bp, 16 predicted proteins | sample 8027881 | NCBI WGS metagenome assembly JACLAC01 (sample SAMN15725517, study PRJNA655200) | protist metagenome | isolation source: fluorescence activated cell sorting (FACS) single amplified genomes of... | place: Spain: Blaines Bay Microbial Observatory, Mediterranean Sea | collected 2016-01-19 | reverse complement strand
CAGCAGAGGAAAGGGAATTGTGGGGATACCTACATCTGGTGGGAAACGTCGATGAAGAAAGCAGGCTGCAACTTGCGCATCCGAGCAGCGGCGATATTTCGACCACCGAAGATCGTACTTCGGCGCAACCAGGGCCAGGTGGAATGTGACCACCAGCAGGCCTTACTCGGAGCGCTGAACGACCTACTTCGACATCACCCGAGTTAGCGGCCCGACCTCGAGTACGAGGCGTCCGTGACGGTGACTCTCGGATCGAAGAACCAGCTAGCAGGTTTCGAGCTCTTCGCGCTCAGTGCAGAGCGAGAACCGCCAGAATGGGAAGTGTGTTGCGAGCCACGGACGGCACGGCAACAAATCGGTGTTGATGGTGCCGTATGATTGCGTCAATGAGTGTTAGTCAGCTTTGCTTGTGCAGACGATTCGCCCATAGACATTGGAGTGAAAACGAGGAGCTCGAGCAAGCTCAGCAGAGGCATGGAGGCCCGATCATATGCGATAGCGGGCAGGCTTGCACGACTGCCGTCGATACGAGACAAGCTGGGCACGGGAATGACGTCTTGTGCGAAGTGCGAGTGTAAGAAACGATGCTCGTATGGAGCAACGTTTGACTGGGCATGCTGGCGATGCGATGACGCTAGCATGGTTCACGAATGGAAAGGTGTTGGCCGAGCAAGGCAATGCGCGCCATGCGTTGCGCATACGGCATATGGCGTATAGGAAGCTCAGCGCGTCGACGCCGTTGTGCTAGGACATTGTCGATCATGCTAGCGGCTGATGCGTTGAGTGGACGGCCTATCTCGTGCACTGTTGCTTCGGCCGCGACTCGGCACGCCGAGCGCACGGCAGACAAACGAAGTCGCGCAAGGCCCCGAAGGAGTTCTAGCTTAACAGTAAGAGCCGTTGGAAGCGTCGAAAGACGATGCGTCGACGTTTAGCTGTCCGACCGTGATGCCCCATTGAGCTTGAATGCCAGCCAGCTAGTTGGGATTCAGATAACGAGTGAGTGAACGAGTTGACAGACATGCTGCTGCGACGACTGGGCTTACAACACCAAGTCACGACGACGGCGACGCAACAGCCACAGCATAGCCGAGCTCGACAATAACGAAATGGGACGACGGCAACGGCGTTGTCCCATTCGACAACAGCACTGCTGCCCAGAGAAGCAATGCGGAGTCGTTCGAATACGGTGCGGCGTCGCACACGGCAGCGCCGGCATAGTATCGAGTACTGCATGTAAGCTCGGTCGTGCTGCGTTGCTATACGACTTGTCAGAGCCAGCGCGCATGATGGACAGTCGGCTGCGTTCGAGCGTTGGTATGATAGCGACTGGGCTGGGTGTGCAGCAGCAAGGACGTTTACGACCGGCTCCGTTGCAAGCGTCGACGATCCGATTCGATTTGGTGCGAGCACGCACGCATTCCATGCGCGATAAGCGGCGGCAGCTGGGCTCTGTGTGATGAGTTCGGCGGCAACAGACGTTTTGCAAGTCAGCAGCTTTCGCCGCCAGCAGCGGCAACGACAAATGGTTCTCGGTACTTAAGCCATTGCCTGTCTTGCGATTGAGCGTGACACGTGCTGGGCGTGGAGGCACGCTGCGACACATGCAGACACTGTGTCGCAATTGTCGCGCATTTCCTTCCCTCGGTGTTGTGGTGACAAATGACGGGAAATGTCCTGGCAATGCCGTGCTGTGGCGCGGGGCTGTGTACACATGTCCAGGGAAGTTGCCATTGTGGCCCGCGGCGAGTGAGAGGTACACAACAGCACCAACGTTGTGACGGTGTCGACATCGGGAGGGAACCGACAAAGGGCTTGCCCCGAGCACATGGCCTCGACCGCTGGCTTTTCGCTACCAGAATGCTACGCGGATGTATCAGGCAGGCACACTCTTCGTGCCTCTGAGCTACGGGCCTGATGGGCTGGGAGGGGTAGTGGCGGGGAGGGATGGGGGATATCGCCCGCTCCGCCAAAAGGCTTGCTTTAAGAGCGATGCATATAGTGCGACAATGACGTCACACGTTCGACAACCAGGGAATTGTTGTGGGACCGATGAGAATGCGTTCTCGTCGTCTGAGCCGCAGGGCCAAGCAGCAAGGTTGGGTTGCCTGTCACAACACAGTGGCCACATCTCGTAGCAACAGCCATTTCGTTTGTCGGCCACATAGGCAACACTTTTCATACAGGCACGCAGTACAACAGTCCTGTGCATGGATGTCAGCGGGGACAGGGCCACCGCACCACGCAAAGCAGCACGCTGTCTTCTGTGCCGAACACCTGTTGGTACTACTATCGTACCGATGCGATGCGCTCACAGGTTCTCCATTGCGCCGTGCGCGTCACCAGAAGTTCGTTCTGACGTATGCATCGTTGGCGGGCCAAGCCGTTGCCACGTATCTGCTTGACTTGGTCGAGCAAAAGAAAAGTACGTCAGCAAGACGTTCCGTCGAGTGCACTGCGGCAACGGCCACCCGCGCCATACCACAAATAAGTGCTCCTCGCGCTGTCGAGTGTAGGTCCCGCGTTGAATGACACCACTGGCAGAATACGCATCGGCGCCGTGTGCAAGAGGGTGGCTAACGTCGCATGCAGAAGAAGCGGGCAGGACTCGCCAACATGTGTGGGCCCTGGCGTTTGGCGGACTACTTGCCGAAAGCAGACGAAGACTTATGCACGTGCAAATCACCACACGACACTGGTATCGAGTGGTGAAGTGTCGGCGCGGTATGTCCCGCGCACTCGTATACGCAATACCGCGTTAGCATGATGTCGTCGTTAAAACGCGGCCAGCATACGATCGTACAGCACCGTATGCAAAATACCCTGCTACAATAATGTAATGCCCAACACCTTGTATGTCCTTGACAAGCCGCTTAGTGGATGTGCGAATGGACGCAACGTTGTTGCTACCACAGCATGCAGCTCGGATTGCATGCGAGTGACAACTGATCACGGCTCGGCAAACCACACTTTATCAGCACGCTCATGGAGCTCTGGCATGCGCGTTTAACCACTTGCTCTGCGGACTACCACAGCATTGGCAACGCGGGCCTTCAACGTGTATGCATTATCATTGCTATGGGTGAGCGCCTGACAGCTTGATATTCTGGCGCTGCCGAAGAATTAGCGTCCCCCCCAGCCAGCGCCACTTTAGTGCTGCTTGCATGTTTATTGCTGTTTTCAGGCTGCAACTGAGCTGGCCCAAAAGGCAACTGAGTTGATTGGGCGTCAGCTCGATGTTCCAGCATGGTGGTCACGCAAGCAGAAACGCGGCATATGCAGGTTCGAAGCAATACACGCGAACGCTTCGCTAGATAGGTATGGAGTTCCTTACAAGCTCCCCCCCCAGATGGGCTTGGTGGGGCTGTCATACCTTACATATCGGCTTGCCGCCTTCGGGCCTCTGCGCAATGCGTGTTGCTGCGTCGCCCGGCAGTCGTGCTTCATGGCGTTGCTACGGGGAGCGCGGGTAGCTAGTCCGAGCTTTGTCGTACCGGGCGTTGTTGCTCCGAGAAAGCCGCTCGAATCCGTTTTCGAGGTACTCGTTTCGAGGAGGGTGCTTACGTGAGAGGTGGTGTCGAGAAGACTCACTTCGAGGAGGGTGCTTACGCGAGAGGTGCTTACGTGAGACGTGGTTTCGAGAAGTCTCGTTTCGAGGAGGGTGCTTACGTGAGAGGTGGTCTTGATTATGGTGGTCTCGGTCTGAAGTGGCTTCGAGGTGGGTGGTCCCGAGGCAGGTGTTCCCGAAGGGGCCGTGTTCGAAGGACCTGTCGAGCGGAATCATTGTTTTCGATGAGAAGTTGCTTCGAGGCGGGTGGTCCCGAGCAGGGCGTTTTGCGCGATACCTATCGCGTGGAATCGTCGTGTTCTATAGAATGGTTTCGAGGCGGGTGGTCTCGTCAGGGCCGTTTCCGCGACACCTGCCGCGCGGAATCGCTGTTTTCGATGAGAGGTGGCGTCGATGAAAGGATCTCAAGCTTCCCGCCGGGAAAGCCGTTTTGTGTGACAATTGCTCAGTTTCCAAGGTTTTCGGGGCATCTCGAGGTTTGAGCTTCCCGCCGGGAAGGCCGTGTTGTGTGACAGTTGCACAGTTTCGAAGGTTTTCGAGGTATCCCGAGGTTTGAAGCCTCTTCTGTCAGTCTAAGGGTAGAGGAAACGCGCCTTTTACCAAAAAGTGAGAACGATTGGGTTTTGAAACAAGAAGCGTGTGCGAGCTGTCTCTCCTGCGGAAAAATGCTAAGAATATGAAAATGTAAAAGAGATGTACCCCTTCTCATCTCCTCTTAATAGGGAATGTACCCCCGCCCATTTCCAGTTAATAGGAAATGTACCCGCCCATCGCCTGCTAATAGGAAATGTGTCCGCCCCCTCTCGCCTGCTAATAAGAAGTGTACCCCGCCTCTCCTGCCTGCCTCTCCAACCTCCAGCCGCAAATAATGGGTCCCGCCAATCCACGTTTATACTGTTTCATACGTTTCATCGTTGCACACATGTTAATGCATGTTCATGTGTTTCTTGATGCTTCTTCTTTCTCCGGATTTTCCTAAGTTCAATCGTTTGAATAATTGTGCATGCTTTGATTAGTTGCAGTGGCTTCTACATGCTTTACACTTTTTCATAGTTCATGAATTTAATAGTTCGCATACTGCTCATATTTCATGCAATGGTTAGACACGTCCGCGTGGCGTAGAAGCATGCACGTGCCCACGACGCCACAACTTCAGACAGCAGCTGCAGTGGCACGCATGGCGTCGAAACACTTGTGCGCCGCCACCAGCAATATTCTGACACGTCAGTGTGGCGTCACAGGTACTTGCGTACGGCACCAGAACTTACGACAACAGCTACCGTGGCACACATCGCGTCTAAGCAAGGCGTGTCGCAACCAACGATGTGTAGGCACGTCCGCGCGGCGTATCATCATGCCGTTGCGTGCGGCACCACAAGTGTAGACAGCAACGACCGTGGCTCACATCGCGTCTAACAGCGTGCGCGCCGCCACCCAAACGGTTTACACACGCCCGCGTGGCGTATACACATGTACTTGCGTACGACGCCACAACACCTACCGTGGCGCACGCAGCGCATGCATAACTATGTGTCGCAGCCAGCAATAGTTAGACGCGTCCGCACGGCGTCTATGCATGTACGTGCGTACGGCACCACACGTTTATTCAGCAACGACCGTGACACACATCACGTCCAGCCACCTGCGTGCCGCCGCCAACAACCTGTCGGCGCGTCCGTGTGGCGTATAAACATGTACTTCTGTACGACACAACAACGTAATACAACAACTACCCTGGCACGCATCGCGTCGACGCACCGCGTGCCACCATCAACTGTATGCAGACACATCCGCGCGGCGTCTAAAGCTGCACGCGTGCACGGCACCACGAATATAGACACCAACGGCCGTTGCACACATCGCGTCTAACACGCTTGCGTGCAGCCACCCAACTGGGTATGCACGGCCGAACTGCGTTGCACCATGCACGCGCGCGCGACAACACACATTTCGACAACAAATGGCATGGCACACAATGCGTCTATATTGTGTCGCCACCAACGATATTTACGCACGTCCGCGTGACGTAAGCGCATGGACTGGCTAGCACCGCCCATATGTAGGCACGCAGCAGTGAAACGTACACACACCGTTTAACAGCTGGTAGTTAGACAGCAGCACGGACCGCCTAACGATGGGCCTGTCGTTCTGCGGCTGGCGCACAAGCGGGGCAGTGGCACACGATGTCTAAACAGTGGACTGGCATCGCACACAGTTTTGCTTCGGCAATGGCGACGCGCGTCTAAACGCAAGCGCCCCGCCCACACGGCACATCGTGTAGGCAACCAGTCGGCAGTGGCAAACGATGTCAAAACGCTGGGCGGGTATCACAAACCATTTGTTGGACAACGGCGACGCGTGTCTAAACGTGCCCCCACATAAGACAATGTGTTTAGACAACCACTCGGCAATGGCAATTCGCTGCATGAATTAACTGAGCGCGGAGCCAAACAATACACCACGTCGACGCATTGGCATCACACGAAATATATGCCCGAAGGCCCCGTAGCACCTCCATCGCGCACGACTGTCATGGCACGCAGCAAGCACGCATTGCGCAGAGGCCCGAAGGCTGCAAATGCGATGGCATTGCACGCAGACACACGCACACTAGAACGATAGTTCACTGCTCCGCAACTCGAAATAAACTCGGGCAGAGGCCAGAGGGCAGCACCTGCGATATCATGTTGCAGCATGGCGACGAAATAGCTGATCACAGCAAAACTTCGTGCTAACCACCAATTGTGTGTGGCACGGGACACAGCGTCATTCCACCGAATACAAAGCAGGCGGCCAACGCCATTTTCGTCATGTTGTGGGATCCTGGTGAAGCACAATCCTTGTCCATGAAGGAAGCAGACCAAAGCTCCCCACCAGCGCCGCCGCCAGCAATACAACAGGGGTGTTTGTAGCCCTGCGTGAGCTGTGCCGTCGTCGCAGCGGTCGTCTCGTCATGCAACAACGCGTTGAAAGTTGATGCGTCAACGATGATTGCATCGACCTGCTCTTCGACGATGGCCAGCAGACAGTACGGATCTGCCGTGCGTTGACGTTCCGACGCCAGGGTTGCGATATAGGTGGCCGTATGTTGTACCGACGTCAACACCTACCGAAGTGCCGTCGCGGTGGAAGCAGGCACTGGCTGGTCCGACTCGCTATGGCGCAGGACGTCTGACGTCTTGCCATGTAGGGTTCGAGCTGCGACGATGTGCAATCTTATGTCCGGAAACAAATCGCCCTCGCGATTGCCCGCCATTGGTGTGACAAGTAGTGAGAGGGAATCAAGCATTGGGTTTCCGGTGTCCAAGTGCGCGGCGCGCTTGCTTGTCAACGATGGCCAGACGCATGAACGTCGTTACTTGCATGACCACAACCGAGCTTAGGTCGATGCCGACGCACTGTTACGCATCGCCTTTGACCACAGCCAGTGTGTCAACTCGTTCCTCGTGTGCTGCGCCCGCCGCACATACCTGGATCGTCGCACTGAGACCGAGTGTCAACCGATCCTGACCTCGAGTGCCGCCATGCTCGGCAATCAGGCGTTTCGACGTGTGTCGCATGGCCGCGGCCTCACGTCGCGTGGCATATGCGAGAGCAACCGCGTTCAAGCAATATTGTGCAAGCTGCATGTAGAACTCAGTTGCAAGGCCACGCGCAACACCGTCAACGATAAGCATGATGCCGCTGGATGTCTGGCCGCACGATGCCAAGGACAGACGGCAGCACCGACACTGGGATCGTTGGCGAAACCGCCGGGAGTACACGTGCGACCGCATGAAGTGTAACCCACAACTCGCCCTCTGTCAGGAACCAAAAATGCGGCGCAATGCGCTCCTTCGCATTGTGGCTATGCTCGTCAAGTGCCTTGATAGGTGGCAGCGCCCGCAGGTCGGTGCTGATGTTGCTGCGGTCGTGCGGCGAGCCACGAAGTGCGGCCATGACCATTTTGCAGACATGTTGTGAGCATCGCAATCGGCCATGGAGTCAGCAACGGCAGCAACAACAGCGCGACAGCGACGCTGCAAACGCGCGTCGTGTACGGCCACGGTTACGTCAACCGCGACGTTCGACTCGTTGCGATTGTTGTGTTGGATCTCACCCAGCATGACCACGCCAATCAGCTCGAAGTGGCTCTGCGCCACGCGCGCAATCCCCGATGCGTTCGTGCTTTAATATTTGGTGTTGTACATGCACGGGACGATGACATTGCCCCAACATGCCGTGACACACTGTGACATGCGGTAACGCTGCTTCTTCCAGCAGAGCAGGCTGCCTCGAGCACCGAGCACATTCATGGAAGTGACGGTCGCCGACCATGGCCCACACAGCAAACGAATGCCAAGCCTTGCATGCGCAGTTTGCTGCAGCGCCAACTTCTTGTTGAAGCCGACCATGGCCATGCTGTGAGACGAGTCGCCTGGCGGCATATTATTTGTGATGGCGTTGGGGTTACCGATGAACTCCTCCTCTGACCAGACATTGTCCTTCTCGTGCCTTATGACACTGGCCGCTGCGCGCGTCGAAACGTAGGTCTGTGCCGCCAGAGCCCTGGCCTTGGTGGCGGAAGCCTGGCCCCACTTCTCAACGCCGTCCGTGATCGGCTTCGCGGAACGCATGTCCTTGTGCTTCACCTTCTGCCGCAGTTGAGGCACCGACAACTTCATCAGACACCACGGGATAACGTGTCATGTAAAATGCCTGCGACGGTCACATCAACACAACGCACGGCATTGCTACGTAACCGAGACTGGGAAGCTTGTCGATGTGGCGGGGCTGGCCAGCAAATCACTGCGGCAAATTGAATCAAGCAATTCAACACCTGGCATGCTCGGACCGCCAGGCATGCGCTTGTACTTGGCCCACTAAATATCTTGAAAGTGTGAACGAGAGCGAAGTCTCTCTCGCAATGCATGATATGTGCTGAGTGCAGAAGCGCCCACCTCCCCAAACACCAGTGCATCCCAAACTCCATTTGTGTTTGGTTAACACCCAATGAAACCCTCCCCAATACCCACCCGGAATAGAACCCCTTTTTTCCCAATAGTCAGCATATGCACAGAACATGGTCGCCCACCTCCCCAATCGAACACCCACGCCCACCATTTTCACATGGTGTTGCAAAGCGTTGCAAATCAAGCATGTGCATGCGAGAAAAATACTCACACTCAGACCCGTCCTTGCCGCTTCTGCCACATACCTGGCAGGAAATGTCCGTGCAGGGACGCTTCTCGCCAGGGCCAGAAGGCGACGGGGCAACCCCGTCGTCGTTAGTCGTCACGTCAGCAGCCAGCGCACCAGGCCGCGATGTTATCTTGCCCATGGGTCCTGGATCAAGGCAGCACGCGACCATGTGTTGCCAATATGGCTGGAGGAAACGCATCAGGATGATACGTTGCGTATTGCCCGACATGCGTTCGGCGAACACTGCAGGAGGTTCGCACACTTCCTCGCGACAGGTTTCCATAAGGGGGATGTCAACTGAGCCACACGATGCAAATTGAACAAGACAACGTTGGCCCCTTGTCATTTGACCTTGGCATTGCGACAAAGCCACGCACATACATCCGCACATAAGCATCGCGCACCGACCAGGAAGCGGCCCGAAGGTATGGCAGGGCTAGAACCCAAAGTAGGGAACGCAGTTGTTTTCTTGCGCGTCAAACATGTCACCTCTTTGCCACTCAGCCGCTGCACTCCAAATTAGTACGAAGCAGGCCAACGACTTTGTCGTCCCGCATCTACACCAGATCCGTCGAGGCCATGAACAGCCATATAGCTTGGCTCGGAATCATGCTGTTGGGATTCGCGCTATTGTCCTGAGCAGAACACCTCGTACACCTGCTAGTCCGTACTCGCACTCGTTGAAAGTAGCGGGCATGCAGGCCACTTGAAAGCAAAAAGCCGTCAACGCACTTGCTCGTTCGGTATCACGCAACATTGGTTCGAAAACATGCACAAACAAAGTGCCACGCAGACTGACAGCCGCATGGCAAAAGGGGGCGGGCGGGCGTTTACAATCAGGTGGAAAACAGGTGCGGTTCGCAACAAAGGAAAATGTTGACACTGCCCGTTTGAAATATGTATGGGGGTCATCAGTATAATGCCACGGGTGTTAGGGGCAGTTTGACATGACGTTCGAGCGCACGGAACCGAGGCTGGGCAAAGCAGCATGAAAATGCGAAAACCGCGGCCCTGGATTGCAACTTCTACATTGATAAAATTCAGAAAAGGTTGGTCGTACCCAAAGCGTTGATTGCGATACCTGAGCGAGTTTTGTTATGTAATTGTCCTCAACGTGTGTGCAAAGCATCAGACTTGCAGCAACTGTCGTGGAATCGTCGTTTGCTGTGCCTGCATCGTATTGTTTTGCGGGTTGGGCTGTCTGCAAACTGCGCTTCGACAAAACCAGCCCGCGCGAATTGTTCTGGCATTGTCCCTTTTTTATCGTGCCTGACTTGTATTTTGTGCTGTTTGGGTTGTCTGTCAATTGTGTTCCAGAAAATCAAACCTGCAAACGTTGTCCAGACATTGCTACTTAGTGTGCCTGAATTGTCTTGTTGCGTTTTGGGTTGTCTGGCAATTCTGTGTCGAAGCATCGCGCTTGCACACTTTGTACTGGCATTGTCCTTTATTTTGCCCGATTTGTATGTGTGCTGTCTGGGTTGTCTGAAAACGGTGTTTCGAAACGTCGAACTTGCAAGAACGTGTCTTGGAAGTGCCCCTTATTGTGGCTGAAGTGTCTGTTTGCTCGTTGGGTTGTCTGAGAACTGTGTTGGATCTGATAACTGAGTTTGGATGTTGTAGCAACATTGCGTTTCGTTTCGCAACTCCTACACACCGCGTGCCGCCATCAACTCTATTTAGACACGTCCGCGCGGCGTCGAACACTGCACGCGTGCTCGGCACCACGAGCTTAGACAACAACGGCCGTGGCACACATCGCGTCTAAAACGCCGGCGCGCCGCCACCAACAATACGTATACACGTCCGCGTGGCGACGAAACATGCATTTGCGCACTGCACCACAACTTTTGACGACAATTACAATGGCACACATGGCGTCTATATTGTGTCACTACAAACGACATGTGCACACGTCCGCGCGACGTCAAAGCATGGGCTGGCTGGCAACGCCCATATGTAGACAAACATCAGTGAACACACACAATTTAACAACTGGTAGTTAGACAACAGCACGGACCGCCTAACGATGGGCCTGCCGTTCGGCAGCTGGTGCACAAGCGGGGCAGTGGCAAACAATGTCTAAACAGTGGGCTTGTGTTGCACACAGTTTTGTCTCGGCAACGGCGGCACGCGTCTAACAAAAGAGGCGGGCCCCACACACACGGCACATAGCTTAGGCAACCAATCGACAGCGGCAAGCGATGTCCCAACATCGGGCGGGTATCCCACACCATTTGTTAGACAACGGCGACGCGTGCCTAAACACGCCCCCCAAATGCGGCAAGCTGTTGTGACAACCACTCTGCCATGGCAATTAACTGCATGAGTTGACTGTGCGTGGAACAATACATATACCAAATCAACGCGTTGGCATCACGCGTCATGTCTTCCCGAACTCCCCGTAGCACCTCCATCGAGCACGACTGTCATGGTACGCAGCAAGCACGCATTGCGCAGAGGCCCGAGAGCTGCAAAGGCAATGCCATGACACACCGGCACACGCACACTAAACCGAGAGTTAACTACGCCGCAACTCGAATTCAACGCGTGCAGAGGCCAGCGGACAACACCGGCGATACCATTTTGCGACATGGAGACGCAATCGATGACCACAGCAAAACTTCGCGCTAACCGTCTATTGTGTTGACACGGGACACCGCGTCATCCCACAACATGCAACTCTGGCGGCAAACATGATAACCGCACGAACGCCATTTCGTCATGTTGAGGGATCCTGGTTAATCCCAATCCTTCCCCATGCAGGAAGCACACCAAAGCGCCCCGCCAGCGCCGCCACCAGCAATGCCGCAGCGATGTTTGTAAACCCGTGTGAGCTGTGCCGCCGTCGCCGCGGTCGCCTCGGCATGCAACAACGCGTCGAAAGTTGTCGATTCAACTATGATTGCATCGACCTGCTCTTCGACTATGACAAGCAAGCAGTATGGATCTGCAGTGCGTTGACGCTCAGACGCCAGGATTGCGATATCGTTGGCCGTGTGTTGTACCGACGTCAATACCGACCGAAGTGCCGTCTCGGATGAAGCAGGCACTGGCTCTTCCGACTCGTTGTATGACGCAGGACGTCTGACGTCTTGCCATGTAGGGTTCGAGCTGCGACGATGTGCAATCTTATGTCCGGAAACAAATCGCCCTCACGATTACCCGCTATTGGTGTGACAAGGAGTGCGAGGGAACCAAGCATGGTTTTCCGATGTCCAAGTACGAGGCGCGCTTGCTTGTCAACGATGAGCAAACGCATGAACTTCGTGAATTCCATGGCCGCAACCGAGCTTAGGTCGATGCCAACGCACTGCTTCTCATCGCCTTTGACCGCCGCCAGTTTGTCCCATCGTTCCTCGTGTGTTGCGCCCGCCTCACATACCTGAATCGTATCTTTGCTGCAACGTGTCAACCGATCCTGACGTCGAGTGCTGTCATGCGTTGCAGTTATGCGTTTCAACGTGTAGCGCATGGCCGCGGCCTCACGCTTCGTGATATGTGCGAGGGCAGCAATGTTCAAGCAGTATTGCGCAAGCTGCATGTCGACCTCAGTTGCGAGACCACACTAATCACCGTCAACGAGAACCTGTGATGCCGCTGCATGTCGGACAGCACGATGCCAATCACAGACTGCAACACCGACACGGGGATCGGTGGCAACACAGCCGAGAGTACGAGTGCGACCTCATGCCGTTGAGCCCGCCACGCGCACCCTGTCAGGAACCAGTGCGGCTCGGTGCGCGCCTTAGCATTGTTGCGATGTTCGTCAGGTGCCTCGATATGTGACAACGCCCCCCCCTTTTCGGGTCGGTGTTTAGCTTGCTGCGGTCGTGCGGCGCGCCACGCATTGCGGCCATGACATTCGAAGAACTGTTGTGAGCATCGCGGTCAGCCATGAAGTCAGCAACGGCAACAACCTCAGCGCGATAACGACGCTGCAAAAGGAACATCGCTTACGGCCACGGTTACGTCAGTTGCGACGTTCGACGCGTTGCGCGTGTTGTTTTGGATGTCAGCCAGCATGGCCACGTCACGCAGCTCGAAGTGATTCTGCGCCACACGCGCAATATCCACTGTTTCCGTGCTTGGCTAA
>JACLAC010013539.1_pt1 | contig 12846 bp, 4 predicted proteins | sample 8027881 | NCBI WGS metagenome assembly JACLAC01 (sample SAMN15725517, study PRJNA655200) | protist metagenome | isolation source: fluorescence activated cell sorting (FACS) single amplified genomes of... | place: Spain: Blaines Bay Microbial Observatory, Mediterranean Sea | collected 2016-01-19 | reverse complement strand
TGGGTTTGGTGGTACGTGTTTAGTCCACGCTTTAAACGCAAAGCTATTTGATGCGGGAAAGAGAATTATCAAGCTCGTGCTAGAGCAGACTATTCCTATTAATTTTGATTGCGGTGAGATGGATGATATTCGTTTATTGTACCCAGGACTCCAGAGCAATTCTTGCATTAGCCCCTGTGCACTAAGCAATTCGTCAACCAAGTTATACCAACATTTGAAGGAAAGCTTCCCCTACTTAGTGCGGGATACAGTATGGCAGGGGAATGCAACTCAAAAAAATCGCACTCTTGTGCTAAAATTTCGAAACGGTCGTCCTGCTAGACCTTTGTCTGCAATCCATTGCACTTCCCAGCAACGCGCTAGAAATAAATGCCTGAAACAAATGAACTTCTCCATTATGTCAAAAAATGTTCCCCACATATCATCCCATGGAATACTGACGAGGGAGGCAAAGACGGTGAGTTTGGAGAGTGCATTCTCAGGCGCAGGATTTTCCGATGCCTACTTTACACTTTTTCTTGGGGATAATCTCAACTTCATGCAACATATCACATTGCATTATTCCAATCCCTTGTCTGATAGAATCTTTGCCGGGGAAGATGTTTCCAAAAGTATTCAGTTGCCGAATGAGAAGTGCATCATTGCTAGTGCAATCAATTATGGGGGAAACCTTTTGTCAAATAAGATTGTTATGTATTTCTATCAACCGGCTCGAATATTTAATATTTCTTTAGTTTGCCCCGAACAGTTTTGCGGCTGTGCAATCTCTGATGGCACGAAATATTTCCCGAAAATTACCATGGTTAATAAGGAAGATTATCCCGATGTACAAGACAAAATAGCATTTTACGACCCTTTTAATCATGGGGTTGACTTTGCGTTCCTAGAACTACGGAGTGAACGACATTTGTATTTTCAGTGTGAATCTGAGAAATGCGGTGGTCCAATTCAGTGCCCCCCAGGTGTGTTTTGTCTTGCCGGTGTAGCGAAGTGGAACGCGTACGAAAATTGTCCGCGCCCCACGGAATGTATAGTTGGTGGAGCAAACGATAAATGGGAAGAAGATCTCCCCGTTAATAATCTGAAGGAAATCAAGGTAGGCGGTAAGATAGTACAGTTTTTTCGTGCGTCTTACGAAGGTCAATATTTTGCGGTGTTTGCTTCAACCCAGGGAGATGTTAGCACGTGGGGAGTCCAAGAGGGTCAATATTCACTGGATGGAAAAAACTGCGACTCGGTAACAAAACAGTACAAAATACAGGTCAGTGGATCAGACTATTCTTATATAACAGAGCCAACAAGGCAGTTTTGTACAAGTATATATAATGCCGACGACGACAAAGCCCCGAGAACATTTCCACCTCCTGTAACAGAACCATCGGAAAAAGTAAATCTGAAGGTTTCAGTCGATTTTACACAATATAGTTACCCACAGCCATGCTTACAAAATTTTTTTTGTGGATATGGCGCAACGTCTCCGGCAGGAAGCGGTAAATGCCCGAAAGGGCAATTTTGCCCATCTCCAAAATCAATATTTGAAACGTTTGACCAAACATTGTACGCCTACGTAGGCCGGGATTTACCAGAAATCCAAACTTGCTCCCTTTTCAAATGCGGACAGAATAAGATGTGCCAAACCCATGACTGGTATCGTGGGGAAAAGAGCTGCTCCGTTGAAATGGACGCCAGCCCCGAGTGCCCAATGAACCATCTAGATTGCATCAAGTTGTGCAGCCCGAATACCGATAGTACTGATAATTGCCCGCTGGAGTGTCCACGATGTATTCGTAACGAATCTGCTGTTGGTTGCCAGGGCACAAAACCACCCTCTTTGCTTACTCCTGGAATACCGATTGACCAAATTATCCGCTGCTCATATGCTCTTGGCATAACATCTGGGAAAAATATTACTACAGGCGCCGATATTATCAGTGCCCCTTATGCGCGACGGGGCCGTGCATCTACGACAGAAGGCCGTTCATTGGACCAAACGTGCACACCTGGAACGTACGGTCCTACCCTTGGGCTAAAAGAATGCAGAAAATGTCCACCCGGGAAGAAGTGTCCCAACTCGCGCATGTATGACGGGATTCCGTGCAAGGCTGGATTCATATGTCAATTAGATGTTTGTGAAATATACCCGGTCAGAAAAAGTACTATTGACGCGGAAGATGATTCACGGACTTGTTTAGGACCGGCGTATACGAGCTCCACCGTTGTTTGCAAAGATTTAAACGTAGGCCAATGTCGGCAAACATTTTTGTGCCAGTGGATTGAAGCTGACAGCATTTGCCGGCATAGTGAAATATGCTGGACGTGCAACCCCTCTTGTCCCCAATGCGCTCCGGCGTTTTCAGGCGAGCAAATACAGTGTCTGAAAGGGCATTACTGTGAAGAAGGGACAAACACTAGGTTTCCTGGTCAAGGCGTTGATCCAAATCATCATGCTGGTTACAGCGGAGAGGCATTGGGGATAGTTGCAACAGCAGAAGAACACAGTTTTGTATTTAAAGGACCAATGCCTTGCCCAAATGGTACCTTTTGTCTCCCGGGAGTTTCTACCAACGAGTTCAACGGTGCCAAACAGGGAGAGGCGGGCTGGCCCCAGTTGTGCACGCCTGGGTATTACTGTCAACCCGGGGTGGGATTATGTCGCACAGAGTCAACCAACCCTTTCACAGGCGAAGCATACATTGAATTTGGCTGCGCAACACAAAAAGGAAGTGGTCAGTGCCCTGCTGGAACGTTCTGCCCTAGAGGTTCGACAGATCCAACCCCTGCGATTCCTGGAACTCATGTACCGAAAGCCGGCGCATCATTTCCTGTTGATTGCCCAACTGGGAGATTCAGCAAAATTACTGGGTCGGAAGAGTGTCAAACTTGCCCATCTGGTACCTATAATGACGAAACGCGCCAAAGCGGCTGTAAGACATGCCAAAAGGGGCGCTTCATGGAATTATCCTATGCGATGACTGGGAAAGAAGTCCGGTGTCAAGACTGCCCACAAGGAACGTATTTACCCTTCACGGGCTCAAACTCTTCGTCCACATGTATGTCGACACCATCGGGATTTTTTTGCGATCTTTTGGGACAAACTGATTGCTTTAAACGAGTGCAGCCAAGTGGGCAAATTTCTCATTGTAAAGAATGCCAGGAAGGGTTCCTCTGCAGTTCAGGTACGAGTGAGTACCTTGATTCTATGAAATGCCCTGCTGGCTTTTACTGCGGTTTAGGCACATATTCTGGGATATTGTTCGGCACACAACCGGGCGATAAGCCTGGGTCTGCCTTCTTCAAAGAGGTGGCAGATAATTGTATGCAAGAGACCTTCAAAAGCGTCCAATTTGAGAAAGAAGAAAAAGTTTCGACCATTCGATCCGTATACGAGCAGTCTACTCAAAAGCAGGCCCGGGAATCTGGTGTTTGCCCCGAGAATTTTATTTGCCCCCTGGGAACGCTAAAAACCCAAAGAGAACAGAGTAGTTGCCCTAAGAACCATTATTGCCCCTCCGGGTCGTGGGTTGGTGTGCCTTGCCCCCCAGGCACTAAATCAGAGTCTCAGAAAGGGTCTGTTCATGATTGTATATTGGATAAGAACTGGTTAAGGACTCATGGTGACCGTGTAGTTTCTATTAACCCCACGACCCATGTTTCTTTTGAGTTAGACCCATATGCTTACAAGCAACTATCCAGCACCAGAGACATTTCCTCTCCAACGAATTGGGACAATTTGCCTATACTGAACCCTGAAGACACAACATTTTCTTACGCAATACAAACCTTGCAAGTTGCTCACTTTAGATTTAATTTTTCAAAAGCTATTGCCAGTGGTCTTGTGTACGATAATGACTACAGAATAGCATTATACGTGGACGACTTTCCGGTAATCGATTATGATACTTTAATAGCATTAGGTGAAGACTCCCGGTACAGTCCGTTTTACCAATATGAAGCTAGTATAGGTGCGGGCACGGAAGACAAAGCATCCAAATTCGATCAAGAAATAATTGATTTTCATAATATACAAGACGAATATATGAGTTTCCCATATCGACGCTGGACAGAGCAGTGGGATTCCGCAATGAAAGCCTTAGACTCGGATTATGGTGGAAAGAAGGAGCGTCGAGTGTTTGGGGAACGGTGCCAGTATGACTATGACTGTTCTTGGTGCCTTATCGGAGTGCCAGTGCCAACTCTAGGACCAAATCAGTGCCGTTTTGATTCAGAATTGGACCCTTTTGGAGGCCGGACGGAGGATAACGGCGTGATCGATAAATTATTGCACCCAGAGAATGCTAAAAATCCTGTCGGGTGCACGACGACTACGGCTGATTCTTGTTATACGTCTCTAGGTTACATGGGCAGTGAAATCAAACAGCGAAAAGTGAGGACTGTTCGCCAGATGCAATGGCAGCAGTCCCCGTGGAACAATTGGGCAAACATGAAAGCCGAGTTTGACGAGAACAAAGACAACCAGTTGTCGTTTGAAGAAGTCAGGAAAAACAATTTACCCGGTTTTGACTATCCAGCGCAGAAAACCCGCTTCGATACATATGCAGGGCTCGATAGCATGTTATCGAATATAGAGTTCTTAGAGTTAATGGCATCTGAAGATTTAAATTCACATTGTGAAGCAGATGGTGTATGTTGTGGGGGCACTGGTGGCAACTTCTACACGGATAGATGTAACGATGAAATGAGCAGCGATATTCGAATTAAGACCCCGTTTGATTACCGTCTTGAGCAAACAAAAAGAGGTCGAGATGTGTGTTTGTCGTGGTGTAAAAATATTAAAAATGAACACTTCAAGTCTCGTGAAAAGCTTGGCGTTATGTTTACAGATGATGGCAGTAAATTCGAAATTCCCCCGGTGGGCGTTGATATCGGGAGGCCGTGCCGTGTTCTGAAGGTTGGAACAACCACAAACACGAGGAGCTGCGCAAATGATAAGGGGCCACTGCAGGGTAATATTGTAAAGCGTTACGGCCTTCCTCAAACGGCTCGACAAGTTTCCACAGTGGGTGGAAGCACTAAACTTGGGCTTACATCGGAGGTTCGTCAACAACTTGCATCAACGGGGTTAATACATCTGACAGCATTGGCTCGACGTAATTGCACGATTTTGATAGAAATTGAAGTACTAAACGGGAGGCACTACAGCAATGCTTTTCCTTTGTTCTCAAATTCATTGCGTTGGGTGGTGGAACAACCACAAGTACCGATGCTTTCTGGCGATACTATTTACGAGAGCTTTATTGCGATATACAACTCGGGAATATTTACGTGGTCACTGCCCCTGAATTTACACAACCATTATGTGCATGAATCTGAGCCACTAAACAGTGCTGCTACAATGTACGCAAGGGATTACACCGATGAATTAACCCCGAATGAGCACAAATTATCCAGGGGACCGCATAAAGTGTTGTTTGGCTCGTTAATTCTGAAAGATGCTGCTCCATATAAGCCTGATTTAGTGGTGCAAAAGGAAATTGATGGTATTGTTTACGTTAACAAAGGTTCGAAAAAATCAATTTTAAACTCTGCAAAAAACACCAGAGAATGGGCCTTGATGAAATCGTTACAACACGACCAATCAATAAGGGGGTATGATATCAACTTAGACGTTGCAGCATCGGAATTTCAGCTTGGCCCAGATGATCCCGTGTCAAGGGGCACGACCAGGTTACCAGATGACATAAAGAGGACTGCGAGTGGGTTTTGGACCGGCGGCCTAAGTCATGTGACACTTCCATACATGCCATACGTATCCAATTGTGCTGGTTACGATAGCCACGTGCCTCTCTGGAAATTGTTTCAAAATTCTGAACAGTGCATATTCCGTTCACCTAACGAAACAACCACCACATCCCAATTCGATTTGATTTCTTCGGAGAAATTAACCGATTATTGTGATGTCCGGTTACATTGCCGTTACGAGGAAGATATCACAACTGGCGACGCGTCACGGGCTTACTGGTTTGAAGGCAATTTTCCCGAATTCCTTTTTTTCTTGTCTAGAGAACCCATGAAAAGCTACGAATTTGGTGGGTGGCTAAAAGCTATGGGTACGGCTATCAACGAGAAAAAACAGAGCGAAGAAGTAAATCGACTCATTAAGTTTGAAAACGAAAAACTAGATCGGTATCGTCTGTACCACGCTGTTCCCGTTTCGCCGATGAAAGCAAAAGTGAATATTAACGAGGAAGTAATTAGAACAGGCACTGTCGTTGTAGCGGAGCCCGTAGAAAATGAAGGTCCACGATCTTACCCGAAACTTGTTCATATGCTCGTCGAATTTTGGCAAGAATTGGAAGATAGGAAACAAATTGCGAAAGCAACAATATATTTCTCTGACTACAGGAGTTCTGCAGCATACACCTCAGCCAGAACAAACCTGGAGAGACAACGGCATCTAGAGTACACATTTAGAACAACATTTAGACATTTGGATTACATGGGCCTTTTAGATAACTTTAGCCTCCCGATGCCGCTGTATGTACTTATTTCGTTTGTTGTTGGGATTCTTATAACCATGATGTTTTTTTCTATTTGGTGGGCACTGCTGAAATCGAAGCGTTTTAATTCTGTAATCCCACACCCCCAGATGGAAATTCTTAGCGGGATAACATTAATTGGTGGGCCTGCTATTTTAGGGTTTGGTTATGCATTTCTTCCCACATTTCTCATAGTTTTTATTGTTCAAATGATATTGCATAAAGATTATTTGGGGCCTCTATTAACAGATTCTTTAGACGGCAATGTCTACTACTTTGGTGAACGTTCCGAAATGGTGATAAAAACCACCCAACAAGGACGAATGGGTCTGTCGTACACTTTGCTGGGGGTTATAATTGTTATAAAAGCTGCAAATGCAACAAACCCACTAGAGCCCAAAGAAAAAAATAGTGTGACAAAAAAGAATTTGTGGAGAAGAAGTCAGGTATTGCTGCATACTATAGGCTTCATCTTTTTTCAGACTTTGATGATAATGATTTCGCGAACGTAAGTAGTTGCTAATAAAATTTCTAGCCCCGTTAACCACGTTTTCCCTCCCCTTTCCCTTTAACTCTCTAACGCTTTATTTATCTTCTCTCAATAGATCTTTTTACAAAGCAGACGTGTCCTTGTATTCGTTAATAATGAAAGTATCGGGTGCAGGTTTGCTGACTTATCTGGACCAGGCAATACCGGATAGACTTTCAACTGCACCGTACAGGATGTGCCAGGAAACAATCATCAAGACAATGTCCATGGGTACTGTAGCGTTTACGCAATTTATGATAAATTACATTATGCTGGTAGTGTTTGCGTCTGGTACTCAATTATTGTCTCCCCTAGCACAAGCAATTATGCCGAAGCTGGAAGAACATTTTAAAAAATATGCTGCTATTATTAAAAAATTACAGAGTTTATGGGCAGTGGAGGAGGAGCGGGATGACGCAGAAGACAAAAAGAAAGCGGAACCTAATGATCTTAAAAAATTGACCAAAATTATTCAGCATCAGTATTTGAATTCAACGGCAACTGTCTCGCAAATGTTTACTATACCTGTTGCTCTTTTAGTGATTATGTTTTCTGATTTTTTGAAAGTAGAATCCATGTATGGTCAAAAAGATTTGCTCATTACAATATTTTTTGGAGTGGTAATTTTTGTATTTCAGGTTATTGTTGACGCATTCGTTGAAAATATTTTAGAATTTGCTTTTGCAATGAAAATTCATCATTATTTAAAGGATATGACAAACAAATTTTATGGGAGAAAGAAGAGATGGATACTGGATGAAAATTTCAGAGACGTTGACCCAGAATGGGGCGATGAGAATGAACCGAAAGCACATCAATTTCGCGCAGAGCAGAGTTCATTCTTGAAGATTCACCAAATGTGCTTTTCAGAGCAGTTTTATTTTCTAGTTTCAATCGTAACTCTTGGGCAGATCATAACAGTGTATGCTCTGTTTATGTTGTATTCAAGTTTAGACGAACTACCGCGATATTATCCATTCGATGACTTCCCAATGGGTTTAATTCTAATACTTGGTATGCTAATTGTTTGTACCTTCGTTCAAATCTTGATTTTCAAGTCAGGCCAATACCTGGGTATATGGGGTTTGAAGGGGATACGAAGGACACAATCGCTGCAGAAAACATTTGCAACAAGAAGTGTAGAGTCTGACGAGGACGTTGAAAACGCAAACAAAAAGTTCGGCGCCCAGAAAGTAAGTGCCCAAGATGGCAAAGATAACATCGGCAAGTATTTACCATCATTTCAAGACGAATTGCGCCCCGGGCCACAAGACGGCCTTGTTCCCGAAACATTTAACCGCGAAATAGAGCGATTATACTTTCAGCAAGTTGACAGTCCTCGTATTTTACTAGATAAAGTAGAGGCTCTGGTGAGCAAAACTGTGCGTTTAAATAATAATGGTGTGAAACAGGAGAAGCTGTTATGGTCACAAAATCTTTTGGAAATTTCAAATAAAAAGTTAGCAGCAGACAAAAATAAAAGCACTTCAACAAAGCATTCTCCTAGATCGGGTTCATCACCGCAACACCCCATTAAAGCGCAAAGACCGCGAAAAGGATTTCTTCGTTGGCCGTACGAATTGCAACACGAACATTTTTGATATGCATGCATTGTTCCCAGCACATATAAATTTCACTTTTTAGAAGTTTTAAAGTATAATTTACGCGAGGCAAAAATTGATATCACAGCACGAGAGAAATCGCAGACGAAGCTCTTGGTGGGGTTTACATTAGTCCACAGTGGTAACAAAGGCGAAAGTCTTTCGCTGGATCGTATTGCGCGGCGGTGTGCCGCATTGTTAGCTCCGAAGTATTTATGATATTATGCATTTGATTTAATAGAAAAGCAAATTGGTAAAAGCAAATTCGTATTGCATGGAAAGAAGTATGAAAACAAGTCCTACCGCATCGCACGGAAAGCATTCATGTTAAAAACAAAATAGCTGTTATTTAGGTATTTAAAAATTGCGAATTTATTTCTAAGCAATTCATGACACAACAATAATGGCTGTTATTTAGGTATTTCAAATTTTAATGTCCAGTAAATCATATTTTAGACTTTTAATATCTGAATATTATAATCAGTCTCGTTATATTAAAATGTTTATGCTTCTCTCAGTACTCTTATTTATCCACGATTTCTATCCTGCGTGTTATTAATGGACATTAACTAGTCCATTATGTCCAACAAAAACTCCTGAAGGTGTACCTGAATTTCGACATGCTTCACCGTTTTTTGCCCAGTTGTACAAAGTGTTGTTTTTTGTGTCTCATATAACTTAAATAATTTGCTGGGCTATTATGTGAATCTCTTAAATTCTTTGGTGGATACCACGGTCCGGGATTTCTTCCTCCTGTTATGAGTACACGCATTGTTTGCGGGAAAATTGTCAAACGACAGGTACATTTTATTTGCGGGAGTGCCTGGTCCTTGGTTATGTATTTCAAACATTATTTCAGAGCCACCAGCTGACAACATTTCTGCGCCACCATTTAAAACTTGTTCAATACTCACACCTGCAGAAGAAGTTATTCCATTTGTCAATGACTCTTGTTGACCTGCAATTGCAACATGCCATGAATGGTTTACACCAATGCCACCTGCTGTAGCACATTTGATTAGAATATAATCTGACGCAACTACACATGAATTTGCTGCGTGTTTTTTGGAAGCAGAAGGTATTGTATTTGCATTTTGTTGATACCAGACATCAACCGTTGCCGCACTACCTCATAAACATATTGAGAACCTGTTGTAAGGTGTGCATCAATATTGGCGTTGAAACTGTCTTAAAATGGTAAGATTCTTGAAATTGTTGGACGATCGTAAGATGCCTGAAGACTGGTTTCGTTGGTTATACCATTAGTTAAAACCGGTTGGTTATTCATGCTTAAAGTCCACGGCAAATTTGCCCCGAAACCTGCCGCAGTCGTACATTCAATCATAGTTTGACTCGTTTGCACTGTACAATTAGTTGCTTGAAAGTTTATAACAGTTCCATAATTTGCATCTATGGAAAAGTCTAAAATTAAGGTCATTTAATTGTATTACACCACCGCCGTTTGTAGAAAACTGTGTTATAGTAGTAATTGTTTCAAGTGTAGGTGCTATGTAATTAATTGTATATTTCTCCGTTGATTAGCCAGCTATCATGATAAGGAATTGAATCAATTTACCAGTGCTCATTGGGGTATTGCATGATACTTCTGTGCCTAAAAAAGTACAAATGGTTCTGGCTTGTTTTGTTGACGGTCCAAAATATGCATACAGGATGTTTTTGTTATCGGCTGGACCTAGATTACTGCACGAAAGTGTTAGTTTACCGCTGCCATCCGTGGGGATGGCGACATCTGTAATGTTTGTTATTTTTGGCCATGCGTAAGCTCACCCAATCTGTTGTTGTTACTGTACCACTTGTTACATCGCGAACAGTCCACTTTAGACCTCTACCGACACCAGTTACAGTGCTGCAATGTAAGGCATAATAATGAACAACAGTGCCAGGAATAATGTATGGTAAAGAAGGCGGTGTTGTGCTGGGTCTGTGACTTCTGCTTGGTATGTTGATGTTGATACAGTATCGTCTACTTCCATGACTACTGTTTGTCCACATGAAGTACCCATTTTGCTAAAACCACCATGCTGTACATGAATATCAAAGATCAAAGTCAAAGCACGGGTTGAAGTAAGAGAGAAAAGTAGAATCGGTAGAAAACACATTCTCATTTTTAGTTCTGTGATCGATGTTGTGTTGCTAGAGGGTACAGACAATATCCCTCTTTTTGTTCATGGCGTTGCACCCACCTCAGACTAGGTGTTATCCCTTTACTACTGCTGATCCATCCGACAAACTTTCACAACTAGGGCAGGCAGTAAAATCACACCACTCTGCATAGCCGCAGTTACAGAGAGTCTGAGTTTGTATTATCTGAAGAATTTTTATATTGGAAAATGGATATTAGAATTGTCCTCTCTTATTCATAATCGGACGAAGAAAGTTGGTTTATTTATCACAAGTAAAAAATATGAAAAATATGTACAGGAACACACAATTAGGGTGATTTTTAACGAATTAGCAGCTCAGTGTTTTTTATTTCATGAAAAATGTACTAATGTATTAGACACTATTGATCAGAAGAATATGTCAGGTTTCCCCCTATTCAAAAATATTATTACTGACTATTTTGAAGTACAAAACACTAAATAAAACGAAAACGTTTTTCCGCCACACTGAATGTGCGTACTTCCGCACTTCGTGCAATTAATAGGTTGTGTGGGTGGTTAAATTCCATTCAATCGAAATTGGAATAATTTCCTTCTTATTTTGGAGCCCATCTCTTTCGCCAAATTTTATTATTTACACGGTGTGTGTAATCTACGCGTACTAACGGCGGAGGATTGAATTGATTATTTAGTGGAGTTCTTCTTACTGTTTTAAGACCTCATCAGTCGGCGCGTCCTTCATAAAATGCTACGTTTTGTTATATTTAGGGTTTGAAATTTACGTATCAGTACATTATTATTACAGTAAACAGTACGGTGATCACAGTTGATTGCTCACGAATACCGGTGTCCTGCCCTTTGTACAATTTTATGGTTGGTCTGGATTTAAGATATATATTGATTTTAGTGACTCACTGGAGATATACATACATACATACACACAAACGCTATACAAAACGATCGATTTTTCTCCAAATTTTATTATTTAGTATGTCTGATATAGATACAATGATTTTTGATAAAAAGCAGGAACACATGTTATTTGTAACTGGAAATGTATATTGTGAAACTGGGACTAACTCATTTTACAGGTTGAAGATACACAATATTCGATGGAGATGAACCATGAGAGAGCTTCATCATCGGCCGAGAAGCATAATGATGGCAGCAGCAAATATAATATGGTAAGCACGATTTCCATTCCGGGTGTGTAAACACTGTAAATGAAGAATCATTACACTACAACTCTATGTGCTGATGATGTGCTTCTTCTTCTTCTGAAAAAAGATTGGATGATGTGCCGCTTTAATTCTTACAGATACATTTTGTACTTAATAATACTCTTATTCCAATTATAGCAATGTACTAAAATGTTCATAATGAATGGCACATATTTAAATAACTCTGTGAGAGGATCTATGTGAAATTTTTTAGAAATTAACAGAAAAAATAGAAATTAATTAATACTATACGTCATTTATCCCTCTTAAGCCAAACCAGACGAAGCCATCATAGTAAAACTACCAGAAGTCATTAATGCACCTTGAAAACCCAACTTACGATCATTTCCTTTCATTCCATCATCATCATCAGATTCTTCAAATGATTCTACCAACTCTGCCTCTGAATTAAATAACAAACGTTCTTCATTTCTTCCATTTGAGTTCATTTGGATTAAACGGCGTTGACGGCGTCTTGCCGCTTTTGTATTGGCAACCCGATCTCTAACTCCTGTCACTTTGTACGTGACTGTACTTGACGTGATAACAAGGCTTACACCTTGATTGTAACCATGTAATGTAATTGCAGTACCATCGTTTTCACGTTCAAAACCGGCAACTTTCATGAATATATCTTGTTTACCAACTTCCAATTGAAACGATACGTCTTTTACTTCTTTTAAAACCTCGTAATCCAATTTTGTGTACTCCAATAAATTTGCTACAGACCGCACTTGTTGAAATTTTACACTACCACCATTGTTATCCACAAGGTTGCCACCTTTTGTATGATTTTCTTTCGTCACTTCATTAGCTCCAAGCATCAAACCAAGTAACAGACTAATAACAATAACACTGGCTAATACAACAAGGTGT
>JACLAC010013725.1_pt1 | contig 12847 bp, 8 predicted proteins | sample 8027881 | NCBI WGS metagenome assembly JACLAC01 (sample SAMN15725517, study PRJNA655200) | protist metagenome | isolation source: fluorescence activated cell sorting (FACS) single amplified genomes of... | place: Spain: Blaines Bay Microbial Observatory, Mediterranean Sea | collected 2016-01-19 | reverse complement strand
CGGTAGGATGTGCGCCTCGTTCGTGTTTGGCGCGTCCGAAAAGTACTCGCGGCGTATCGCCCTCAACTTCGTCTCATCGTCTCCCGCCATGTTGTGCGAGTTCACCTTGTCCTCGGGCGTCACCTCCTCGTGGTTCAATGCCGCCAAGTTCGGCAGTAAATGTATGAGCTCGTAGCGCCAATCGGGCCGATTCGTCTCGTCTATCAGAGGGTTGCCGAGGATGGTCAACGTGCGGATGGGCGAGATGTGGAGCTTCTCTGAAGACCCTCCACCAATCGCCTTGGCCAAATCCTCCAGCGACGGCAGGCCATTATCCGTGAGGTCGATGCTCTCGAGATGAGGAAGCTTGGAGAGGCTCGGCATTGTTGTGATCTGATTGCCGTTTAAGTTGAGCGTACGCAGCTTGATCAGCGACGACAGCTCGACGCAATTCTCGAGCTGGTTTGCGCTTAGGTCGAGCGTCGTGAGAGAGGTAAGCTGCTCCGTGCCGGCCGTATCGATGAGCTGATTCGCGCTGGCGGTGAGCGTGCGGAGGTATGGAATGGCGGAGAGGCCGCGTAGCGATCGCAGCTGATTCTCGTCGAGCAGCAGCTCCTCCAGACGCGTGTGCGCCTCCACACCCATCCTCTTAGTGCTGCTCGCTCCTCCGTTCTCGGGCGGCGGCGTCGGCGGCGGCAGGCTAATCGCGCCGGAGATGGAGTTGCTGCGCAAATCGGCAGAGCGGAGGCACGAGCCCGTCCGTGGAGCAGGAAAGTCGAGCACGCCTTGCAGGCGGTTGCCGCGGCACACGAGCACCGCGAGCCGCGGCAGACCCTCGAGGCCGCTCAGCGTGCTCAGACGGTTGTCGCTCAGGTCGACGGTGCTCAGGTGCTTGAGCGAGCTGACGGCACTCAAACCGCTGGAGATGCGCAGGCCGGATGCGTCGAGCTTTGTGCACGCGAAGCCGAGCCCGTCCGCGGTCGGCGCGAGGCCAGTTAAGCGAGATTTAACTAATTCGACGCTAAAGCCCTGCGACGGCTCCATGAAATCGCCCTTCTTTTGCTGCTTTCGCGCGGCAGTGCCTCGGCGCACCGCTTGAATGCGTGTCGCCGCCGCGTCCAGAATCTCGTCCACCTCGTTTTCGTCCATCTCGTCGCCGTACCAAGAGTTGCCCGGATCGCGAAAATCCGATGGCGTGTGCGACGCTGGTGTCGTCGTGTGCATATTTTTGCGCGGTTGGATGGTCTGTCGTTATGAAATCGCTTGCTTGAAGCTAACGCGACCACTACGGCGCCTGCTGCGCGCCGTGCTGAGCCGTGAGCATCACCCGTCACCGCCACGAGCGAACCCGATCCAACAAAGGAGCCCTCCCGGGCATCCCCCTGTACGAGTGGTCCTCCGCCAGATGCGCCAGGTACGTGCGGCTCGCGTCGAGGTTGGTGATGTTGCACGTACGGCCCACCACCTTATTGTTCGCGTCGAGCCCATGGCAGCACGTGTCGCCGACGCCGTGGACGACCGCCCTCCAGATGAAATCCGTTCGCGTCAGGTGCTTCCGCAGCCCGTGGTACCACAGGCACTGCTCACGCGACTTTGCAACATTGCAATGCGGCTTCCGCGTGGCAGCGTCCTCGATTGACGAGCCAGGACGCGAGCCAAACGTGAGCACGTCGACGCCTACGCCCGCAGTGTTCGCCAAGTCGAGGAGCGTGGGCGTCTCGCGCGGCAGGACGACGTACTCGTCAAGATCAATGTTGAGCGCCCACGTGTAGCCGTGGCTGCTGCTGCGTTGTATGCAGTCGTTAATCATCCAGTTCTGCGCGCGCTGGTGGATGGCGACGGACCACACCCACGGCAAGTGTAGGAGCGTTGTGTTTGCCGGCCGGCGCCACTCCACGAGCGGCACGGTCGTGTACACAAATGTCCATGCCACGCCGAGCGATCGATGATAAGATAGATGTGCATTGAGTGCCTCCGTCTTGCGCAGGTACTCGCCGTAGAGTGGCGGAATGCACATGGCAACCGTGTCGGCGCGAGGCTGCTGCGGCAGCTGTTGTTGCTGCGCCTTGTCACGGTGCTTGTGAGGGCACTTGGAGGATGCGCCGCACAGAGCCACAAGCACGTCGGCATCTTCGTGCGCATCGCCCACGGATGCCTCAAGACAATCGGTTCTGCATACTGTCTCTGCAACCGATGGCTCGTCGATAAATACGTGAGCGAGGCCGCTCCGCACGGCGTGTTGCGTGTGCGGCGAATCGAGGGTGAGCATGCCGTGGTCGGGCATGTTTTGTTGCGTCCGGTCGCGCCGATCGCAGCGGGCGCTCGGTTGAGGTGCTCGCCACGGCGATGTGCGCGGTTTTTCAAATCAAAGAGCTAGCGCCACACGCAACCGCCTCGTGACCTCGTCCTGCGGCATGCGCTTCCCAGCGCCACGCTCGAATAGATTGATTGTGGACGTCGGTATCGCCGGCGTCGAAGACGAGTCCTCTTGTAGAGGAAAGCGCTTGAAGAGGGCGCGCTCGCTCCGATCGAAGGCCTCAGCGAGCTGCGCAACAGAGAGCCGTCGTACGGGCACAAGGCAGCCGCCTAACGTGCGCGCCTTGCACACGCTCACGCACTCGAGCAGGTCGTACGGCGACAATAAGTCCCGCGACCACAGATCGGGTGCGCAGATTGGGTCCCACGGCGTCTTGCGAATAGCTGATCGTGCCCATTCTGTCGCGTTGCGGCGCGCGATGAGGACGCGCACATTGCGCTCACGAGCGAGGCGCGCGGCAACCGCAGACGGGAAGGAGGCCCACGGTGTATCGGTCACGCTGTGCGGCAGCGGCGGCGTCGAGATGAATTTGTGCACCGCACGCGCCCACGGCTCCGATTGGCACGGCGAGCGGGAGTGGTCCTGCGCGCACGACGACGCCTGCCGCCAGAGCTCTTGCAGGTTGTCATGCGGCGTTTTCGGTTGGTAATCGGTGCGGCAGCGCGGAAGGTGCGAGGCATTGTCCAAATAATCGCCATACCAGCGAGCCGCGATGGCTGGAGAAACGCGGCGGCAATAGCCGGTGTTGTAGCGAGAACCGGAGCCGCCGTGGCACTCGAGGAGTGAATGAACCGAACGAATTCCCAACGAGCATAGTGAGAAGAATATTGTGCGGGTGCCAGTGCCGCCGGCCGAGAGGACGAAGACTCGCACGGCGTCAGAGGGCGGGAGCACGGAGGCCGTCGGGCGAGAGAAGAAGGCGCCCATGACAAGCGCCGCCTCGAGCACCTACGCGCTGGCAGAGAAACACGCACCGTGTTGGTGAAATGTCGACAAACTCACAAGCACAGTGCTAGAGCACATGCGCGAAAAAAGCCGCGAGGCATCACACAGACGACTGGAACCACAGCCGTCCGATAAAGCTGCGCTGCGCACGACGCTGGAGAGAGCGAGCTGCCGCCGCGTGCACACATCTCCTGCCTCACTCAGCGACCGCAAACAGCTCACGCGTGTGCGGCGCAGGCGCCGGGCTCGCCTGCGGCTGGCTGCCCGCTGGGCAGGCGACGCCTAGGCAGGTGACGGGCTTCTTCGCTGCTGGCTGCTGCGGCTGCTGCGGCTGTGGCTGCGGCTGCGATTGTCCGGTAAAAGCCGGTGCTGGGTTCTGCGCTGCGGTGGCCGCTGGTGTTGCGAAGGAGGGTAGCGAGGTAGGTGCTGCGACAGCACCGGAGAGTGTTGCGCCGATGGCTATTAATACGACGAGCAGTAAGGCACCGCATCCACACAGAATGTTGCGTGCCGAACAGAGCGGCTTCGAGTCGCCGACCGGCATCGTCTTCCACTTGCCTCCGCCGCCGAGCGATCCCATCTCCATCTCCATCGCTGCCATCGGTGCCATGCAACACACGCCGGAGCCTGGACGACGGGCGACGGGCGCCGCGACTGACGCGCGCCCGCCAACTTTTCCTAATGAAGCAGCTGTGCAAACCGGCTTTGGGGAAAAGACTCTGACAACATTTCTACACCGGCTGCCCCACCACGAGGCAGCACACGAATATCAGGGTGGCGACGCTAAACACCGAGAGCGCGTACATTGGCACGTAGACTTTGGACACCTCCTCGGCCGTCGCCGTGTCGCCGCTCGCGTTCAGCACCATCACGAGCGTTTGCGACGACGGGCAGCCGGCCGAGATCGTGAGGATCATCAGCAGCGTCGGCTCGTTTGGCAATACCTTCCACGCGGTGAGCGCGAGGTGCATCGGCAGGCACATGGCGGGCAGCAGGACGAGCCGTAAGAGGCACGCGGCCGCGACAAACGTGCCGGCGCCGCCGGCTGGAGGCTTTGGAGGACCATCCACACGATGATCCACTTCCTCCTCCGCTGCACTTCCGCCGCCTGCAGACCTCTCTTTCTTCTTCGCGCGCCGCTCCGCTTGAAAGCCATTCCACAAGCCCGCTCCGAGGACAATCGTAGAGAGTACAATACCGCAGCTTCCGAGCGAGTGCCACCCACTGCCCAGCCAACCGAGCCATCCACGCTCGCCGAGCGCCTCTCGCAAGGGTGTGATACAACCCATTAGGAAGGAGAGCAGGATCTGGTACACGGCGGGAGGGATTCGCGTCAAGCGCTGGTAGACTGTCGACGAGCGGACTGAGGCGAGCACGCGTGATGGATTGGTGGGCGATGAGGCGACAGTGACGGCAATGTCGCCTGGGCATTCGGCATCGCTCGTTGCGGTCTCAGTAGTCCCGGTAGTAGGAGCGGCACGCTGCGTGCTTGCCGATCGGATCCGTTTGCAGTAGGCCGTGCCGGCCGAGAAGAAGACGACAAACCAGACGAGCACGTAAAGGCCAATGACAGCTAAACCTGTCTCGTGCGCAGTCGGATCGTCGCGTGTCACCGGCCACGCGCGCACAATGGGCAGCACCAGCACAAAGGGCAGCGCGCCACAATTTCCGAAGGCGGTCGTCAGCAATAGCAGCTCACGGCGAGGCGAAGGTAAACGCAGCGCTCGGCTGACGAGCCAGCCTAGCACCGCTCCCAATGCGATGTGGACCAATGAGATGACAAGCACGGGCCAAAACGACGCCAGCCGCTCGAGCGAAAAGCTGCGCGTGAGAGAAAACATCAAACACGGCTGCAGCACGACGAGGTAGAGCTTTGCGGCGTTGCTGATATTCGCAGGACCGAGCAGGCCGTATGCTGAGGCGGCGATGCCGGCGGACATTATAAGAATGACCTCGGCTTGCGCCTTGGCCGCGACGCCGAGCGCGGTGAGGAGTATGCTCATGGGTGAGCGGTTTTCACTTTCACTTTATGGGTGAGCGGTGGTGTGGACCGCGACGGTGGACGGTGGACGGCCGCGCGTGACTTTTCGGAATCTGCCGCGATTCAGCTCGAGCCGCTGCCGCCGTCGCGAACGCACGCAAGGCACCGGCGACCCTTTCAGCACCCAAGCGCTCGCGATGTCACACAGCCACGAGCACATGTCTAATGGCTGCGAGGCCTCCGGCTGCGAGCACGACCACCACAATTGCGAGGATCACGGCCACGAGCACGGCCACGACGACAAGAAGCAACAGTCCACGCTTCCGGCTGCCGTGGAGACGCGGCTCTTCAATCTCCGCGCGAATGCCTGCCTCGACAAGGATGATTTTATGGGTGCCGCGCGCGAGGCGTATCAAGGGCTCGAAGTCCTACCGGATGTCGCCAATCTCTTGGTTGCAAAAGGGCGTGCGCTCCTGGCTCCGCTCCTCGACAAGGTGATGAACGACCGTGAATGGAACCGCGGCGAGTTTAAAGAGATATGGGAGGCCTTCCGCCTCGCGCACCTGATGGACGAGAGCAACGCCCAGGCGTCCATGGAGCTCGAGCGTTTGACCGAGCTGATGAGGCGCCTGCCAGAGGATCAGCAGTGGTACCTCAACAATCCAGACCCGCGTCAGCAGGCACCGGCGGTCGTTCCCGTCTCTGACGTCTCGGACGCTGACGCCGCGACGCAGGCCGCCAAGGCGGAGCTGCCCGACCCTTCGCCAGAAGCGAGCAGCCTCGACGTGCTGATCGTCGGCGCCGGCGCCGCCGGCATCGGCACCGCCTTCATGCTTACCCACGTCTTCGGCCTCGACGCCTCTCGTGTGCTGCTTGTCGAGCGCGGTGAGGCTGTGGGCTCGTCGTTCCGTCAGTGGCCGGCCGAGATGCGCTTCATCTCACCGTCGTTCAACCAGCAGGGCTGGACGAACTCGTTTGATCTCAACTCGATTGCATACGGCACCTCACCCGCGTATACGCTCCACGCGCAGCATCCGTCCGGAGAGGAGTACGCCACCTACTTATCTGAGCTTTCGAAGGCCGCCAAGATGAATGTGCGGCTGAATACCGAGGTGCTCAAGGTCGATGTGAGTGACGATGGCGACTTTCATGTGCTCGTGCGCAACATCTCCGCCGATGGCGCGACCAATGGCGGAGAGACGTTGAAGCCGCGGTTTGTCGTGTGGGCGGCGGGCGAGTTCCAGTACCCACGAGAGGGCGGCGGCGGCGCGATTGGGGGGTCGGAGCTCTGCCTGCACAACTCACGCGTGCGCTCGTGGGCGAAGCTTCCTGGTGACGACTTTGTGATTATCGGTGGGTACGAGAGCGGTGCCGATGCCTGCTTCAACCTCGCAAAGGCCGGCAAGAAGGCTACTATGCTTGCATCTACCGCGTCGTGGAATGTCATGAATACGGATCCGTCGACTGAATTAGCGCCTTATACTGCAGATCGGCTGAGACAGGTTACCGCGGCGGGCTTCTCGCCACGCCCGAAGCTACTGGCGCCGCTTCGCGTCTTAAGAGTCGAGAGAGCGCAAGCGGGCGGCTTCAATGTTGTCGCACAGTGGAAGGCGCCCGAGAGCTTCGAGCACGGCGCGTGGAGGCTGCGGAAGCAAGTCGAGGAGACGGAGGAGGCGATCGCACCCGGTGCCGAAGGGACCGAGCTTGTGGTGCATACTGCGCAGCCGCCCATCCTGGCCACTGGCTTTGTCGGCAGCGTCGCCGCGTCCGCCCGCCATCTCTTCAACCTGGCCGACGAGTCCGATGCGGCAAAGGGCTGCTTAGCCGGCGCGCCGCTCCTCACAAAGGACGACGAATCGACCAAAACGCCCGGTGTCTTCCTCGTTGGGCCGACCGTCCGCCACGGCGAGCTGTCCTTCTGCTTCATCTACAAGTTCAGGCAGCGCTTTGGCATCGTCGCCAACGCGATCTGTAAAGGCTTAGGCCGCGACACGGAGGCGGCGGTCGAGAACTGCAAGAATATGAATATGTACATGGACGACTTCCAGTGCTGCAAGTCGACGTGCGGCGAGGCGTGCTAGAGATGTGGCACGACGACAGATGAACAAGCTTTTCTTACTGTATCCGAGTTCGGCCCCCTTTGCCTGGCACCCGTAGAATGATGATGTGTGTGCCAGCGCGCGCGGTGGGCCGCTCTGTGTTTTCCTGTGTACAACTGTGGTTGCCCCGTGCCCCGACCCGAAAATGCGTCAAAAGCTCGGCCGAAACGTTCGAGATAAATCGTGCCGTCGATCGGGCGCCTGGCCCTCACCTACACCTCTCCACACTCCTCTCACTCATCACCAACACACCACCTGTGCTCACTTTTCGACCACGCGCGGCTGGTCGAGGCGCCGCCCTACGTCTGCACCGTTATGCGGCCTGCGATTATCCTCCTCCTTCACCACGGCCGCCGTGTGGCCACTCGCCGACCAGAGGACCTCATCATCGGTGCGCGACGCGGCCGCCGTCGCGCCGCCGCCATCGACGCGCTTCCATGAGCGCACGTGCTGCAGCGCATCGCCTGCCGCTGTGAGCTGCAGCTCTGTGACACGCACGCGCCGCGCGACGCACGACGTGTCGTTGAAGCACTTGCCGTACGCGGTGAAGCCGGGAGAGCCCTCGTAGCACAGCTGCACGCCCTCCCACTTGACACAAAAGTCATTCGTGTGATCGTGCCCGCAGAAGCCCGCAACCACTCCGCCGGCCTTGAGCGTGGGGAAGACGTGTGGATTGGGGCCATCGTTGCAGATGGGCTCGTTCATCTGGCCACTCATCGGCACCTTGGCGGCGACGGCATCCTTATACTCGTGCAGCGGGATGTGGTAAAAGGCGAGCGTCGGCAGCTGAGGCAGCGTCTCGCCGAGGCTCTTGAACCAGGCGAGCTGTGCGTCATTGATCATCTCATGCACATGGTCGATGCGGCTGTCGAAGAAGACGAGCCGGGCCATCGCCGTCTTCGAACCGTTTACGACGTCGACGTAAAAGTTGCCCGGCGAGCCCGCAACGGGCCCGTGCACCGTCGTCGTGCCGCTCAGGCCGCTAATGTAGCTGACGACCTCCTCACGCGAGAGCGAGCTCTCCTCGTCATGGTTACCCAAGCTCGCGGCCCACGGCACCTTGGCATCGATTGCGATGCCATAAAGTCCGTCCATTGCGTGCTTCGGCACGACCGAGCCACCGTCGATTATGTCGCCCGTATACGCCACCATGTCTGGAGTCTCGACCGCCATGACCGACTTGAGAAAGTTCGTCGTATTCGCATGCGTGCACGGATGGGGAGAGTGTTTCGGCACGTCGCTGCAGGAGAGCTGGTTGGGATGGTAGTGCGTGTCAGAGACGTGCACCAACCGGAGCGCGCCATCCTTCACCTCGATCGAGTGCTGCGCCAGCAGCGCCGTCGTCACGAGGGAGAGCATGGCCGACGGCGGAGCGCAATCTAATCGCCGAATGCCGCGGCGGCACAGATGGAGAACAAACATCCGTCCCTCCATGGACGTCACGCCAGAGACCCCACCTCGTCCAGAACCCCTCCGCTCAAAAGGCGTCGGCGGTGGGTAACCTATCCTCCTCTCCACGGTTGATCATGCTGCCACTTCTCCTGCCTCTCTTGCCAGCCTACCTCCATGACCTTGTACTCCCACACCACCGCCCACGGACGTGCGAAAAATGCGCTGACTGGTCAAAGACCAATTCGTCATTCTGGGCCTCCGCCGCCGCACAAGCGGCTGCAGGCCGGAATTGTGCAATTCCTGCCAAGGCTGCTGGTGGTCCGACGGGCGGTGCGGGGACGTGGAACGACGCACTCGATGGGTTCTGCTATTGCGCCGGCGGCGGTGATGTGCCGTACAAGGTGACGACGGGCATCAAATGGTGCTCTGGTGGCACCGATTTCATTCCATCGCCGCCTGACCTCTTTGGCGCCGGTGCCGACAACAAGCAATGTCCGTACATACCGCATGACTGGGACGACCCAACAGCCATCCGCACATGCGAGGCTGTCTGCAGCAATCACACGGCATGCCTCGGCTTCACATTCTACTTCGAGGACACTACCAAGGCTCATAAGCGCGAGTGCTGCTTTCGCGCCGGCTCCACCGCCTCCAAGCCGCCGTGCTCGTCTTGCACCGCACGCTGCTATGAGAAGGACCGCCTCGGCGCCTGGTCGTGGTGTGGCCCGCCGCCAGACGTGCCGACCCAGATCAATCTCCTCTTCGTGAACAGCTCGACTTACGCCCTCAATTTCGTCAGCTCCTTCGTCAGCTCCTACCACCCGCCTGTCGCCGAGCTTCGGCGCGACGACAGCGGCACAACGCGTACGCTCACCGGCTGGTCCACACGTTACGACGCCGATCGCCAATACCACCACGTCCTTCTCACTGGCCTCGACGCGAGCGGCGAATCCGGCGCCCGCTTCTCGTATCGCTGCGCTGCCGCCGCCACGTCCGCCGCCACCGCATGGAGTGAGTGGCACGAGGTGCGGCTGGCGCCGTCGGCCGGCGCGACGACGCGGCTGGCGCTCTTCGGCGACATGAACATGATGGGCGGATGGAAGACATACGCGCCCGGCTCTGCGGGAGGCAGCGGCCATGGCGGTGTCAGCGGCGTGCCTTCGCCGATGCCGATTGGCAACCTGATGGACGAGGTGCAGACTGGCAAGCTCGACGCTGTGGTCCACTCGGGCGATCATTGCTACGAGTTCGAGAGCGAGGGCGGCCAAAAAGGGGACGGCTACATGGACACGTATCAGGCGCTGCTCGCCTCGACGCCGTGGGCGCCTGGTTTTGGCAACCACGAGTTCTTTCAGCCCGTCCGCGGCAATCGGCTCCTCAACATCACGGCAGGGCTCGTCGACGGCTTGCGATCTGCCGCTGCAGAGGCGACGGGTCCGCTGCCAACCGCGCAATGGTACTCGATCGAGATCGGACTGGTGCACATCTTACAGCTCGATTTGGACCCGTACTACTGCTGGCACGTGCCCAATTGCCACTCCGTCGACAACTGCGGCTTTGTGGATGCATGGGTCTCTGATCCAATCAAGGGGCCCTCGCTCGATGACTTCAAGCGGTACCGTCAGGCGCTGCTCGCCTTCGCCAAGGCCGACCTGAAGGCGGTCGATCGCAACAAGACGCCTTGGGTGATCGTCACGGCCCACTTCCCACTCTACCAGACCTACGGCCCCGAAGAGAATGCCGAGGCCGAGGCGGCTGAGCGTGACCTCGGCGCGCGCGGCCACGGTAGCGACACGCCCACGAATGACATCGACCCGTCGCGCGATCTGGCGGTCGCCGACCTCGAGCCGTTGCTGCTCGAGAATCACGTCGACGTCTACTTTTGCGGGCACAACCACAATTACGAGTCGACGTGGCCGCTGCGGAACGGCACCCTCGTCCAAAAGAGCTTCGAGAAGCCCGCCGCGCCCTTTTACGTCATCTCCGGCGCCGCCGGGCCGCCGAACATCGACAAGTTCGGCGCGGCCGCCGAGTGGACGCGCAGCCGCTTGGGATACGACGACGGCTTCGACAAGGTGATGAGCTACAGCCGCATGGAGTTCGAGTCGAAGAGCTTGCAATTTGAGCAGGTGGCCATCGCCGACGGGAGCGTGCTCGATAGCTTCACGGTGACGAAGTGATAGAGCGCGTGATACGCTATATACGACGATCTCGCGGAAAATATAAATACTGTGCTCGACGGACGCGACGCACGCCCACGCGTCGCCACGAGCACAAATCCACGTGTCGTCTGCCTCGCTCATCGATGCCTCCTAAGAAGCGCGCCGCCGCCTCTCCTGCGCGTGCTAAATCGCCGAAACCATCGCCAAAATCCTCGCCCAGCAAACGTGCGACCACGCCAAAAAAGACGCCATCCAAATCCTCAACCATCGGCTCATTCATTAAAGACCAAGCGGCGACGCAGCTCACGGGCGCCAACCACACAAAGGACAAGGCGCCGCCATTCACGCCACTCCAGCGGCTTCTGATGGCCCTCTCTTCGCTGCTCTACCTATGGTGTGCATTCACCTTCCATCACTTTGGCTGCTGGAAGCTCTTTGCCTGCTTTTGCGTCACGAGTTCATTGAGTGTGAGCGCCGACAGCCTCACCGACGTGGTTCCCGAGCGCGTGATGGTACCGCTGCGCGTCTTAGACCGCAGCATTGGCACAATCTCCCTGCTCTCGTCCGTCATTGTCAACTCCAACTCGATGACGAACACGATCCTCTCGCTCGCCGCCGTCCTGTCGAGCCTCCGCTTTCTCGCAAAGGGTCGCTCCGTCGCCAAGTCGCAACCAAAGGCGCGGTGGACCTACCTCGCGTATCACGGCATGTGGCACGCGTATGGCGCGGCCGTCCTCGTCGGCGTCACCTACATTGCGCAGGGCGGTTATGTGCTCAAGACGGCCAATGCGGCGAATGGCATCCTTCACGTTGTGACGCGGGACGGCACGTATGAGAGGCTGATGTATACGATCAACGTGAATCAGTACCTCCCGCCGGGCTTCATTGAGGGTTTTGGTGCGTCGTTCAAGAATTGGGTATGGGTTGGCGTCGGCTTTGGCGTCACGATCGCGTATGAGATGATGAAGTGATGAGAGAGGGAGAGAGAAAGCATGATGGACCATAAGAGGGTGTCATGGCTTTGGCTTGCACTCGCTGCGCGTGTTGCAGATATCGAAATCTAGTTGTACCGTAATGTGAAATGGTGCGCCATTGATCGTTGAGACGCCACAAAAATTGCGCGCCGTCGCGGCGCGCAAAGTTTGAGATCCCGACGAGGTTGGACGACCTTCTGGCTCCGAAGATTGTCGACCGCTCGCGCGTCCGGCACAATGGGCGTCTTTCCTCTTCTAATCCCGATGCCACCGCCGTGGGTGATGCTCTCGCTCATCCTCGGCTTCTCGAAAAATATTCAGGACCTGAAGGACATCGGCAGCTTCGGCTGGGCGGTCGTGCGTGGCCGTGGCGACAACGCCGGCTGCCAGCTGTGCGATAAGCTGGTCGGCGTCGTGCTGAAGCAGGTCGAGCTCGACGACATGGAGGAGGGCGGCGGCATCTCGTGCCCGTCGATCTGCTTCAAGATCGGATCGTGCGTGCGTACGTGCGAGAAGATCACGAACGCGATGGCCAATAGCACCGGCTTCCCGTGCGTCGCGGCCGGCCTGTGCCCGGCGGAGGACGAGTTCGGCGAGGTCTCGTGCAAGTGGTCGTATAAAACGATGGGCTGCGACCCGCCGCACGCGTGCGAGTACAAGTTTCCCAAGTGCGAGCTGCGTGCCGGCATGAAAAAGTGGAAGCAGGCAAGCAAGCTCGCCTCGAAGCACTTGGCCGCTTTTGACGACGCGTTCCGCCATCGGAAGCGATGCGGCGAGCCGGATGCGGGGCCGTACTGCATACGTGAGGCGGAGGGTATCGGCTTGCTTGCCGAATGGGGCGGGCTTCTCCTGACGTTTATTGGCGGCGCTATCTGCTCGGTACGCCGTCAGCAGCAGCACGCACGCACGCACCGCAAGCAGCACGCACGCCTTTTTTTCTTCTCGCTCTCTGAGACGGACGCATGAACACTTTGGCAGGTGCACGCGATCGAGACGCC
>JACLAC010010830.1_pt1 | contig 12850 bp, 3 predicted proteins | sample 8027881 | NCBI WGS metagenome assembly JACLAC01 (sample SAMN15725517, study PRJNA655200) | protist metagenome | isolation source: fluorescence activated cell sorting (FACS) single amplified genomes of... | place: Spain: Blaines Bay Microbial Observatory, Mediterranean Sea | collected 2016-01-19 | reverse complement strand
TCCATGACCTGGACTTAAGTGGACAGGAATTAAAAAATGTGAAGATGCATGTTACCTCTACGGAGCCAACTGCAGCTGCTGGTGCGTTTTACTACGATTCCGGCACTCACAAACTGAAATACTATAGTGCAGAGAGTGGAAACACGGGGTTTAAGACCCTTTCTACTGACACTGTAGATGATAACACAACTTATTCACAGTCTGTTGTAGATTCATCGGGTATATTTTTAAGATTAACAGGTAATGACTCAACCAATGACGATGTAGAGTTTGCAGGTGCTGGTACAGTATCTGTATCAAGAACAAACGATAGTAAAATAACTATTACTGGTTCTGCAGCTAGCGCAGCAAGCACAACCGCTGCTGGTGTATTAAAGTTATTTAGCAATACAGTACAGTCTGAAGATGCTCAAGAGGTAACAACTACAAACGGTAGAACATACGGTTTACAAGTTGATGCTAATGGTAAAGGTGTTGTAAACGTACCTTGGACTGATACACATCAACTAACTACTGAAGAAGTTCAAGATATAGCTGGTCCTCTAGTCGCTACTGGTGGTACTAAAACAGGTATATCAGTAACTTATGATGATGCTAACGGTAATATGGACTTTGTTGTAGCGTCACAAACAGCTAACGATTTTACAAATACGTTAAAAACTAAATTAGATAATATTGAAGCTTCTGCAGATGTAACAGATACTGCAAATGTTAAAACTGCATTATCTGGTAATTTAGGTAGTACAACATTTGGTGATAGCAACGATACAATTACTATTGCTGGTAACTTAATAGTTTCTGGAACACAAACAATACAAAATGAAACTGTACAAGTTGTAGAAAACAATACAATACAGTTTGAGGGTACTAGCGCTGATGACCATGAAGTGAAACTTACAGCTGCAAACGCAACTAGTGGTGATAAAACAATAACATTACCGGATTTATCTGGTCACGTTGCTCTTTTAGCAAATGCTGCTGGTGGAACAATATCAGCAACTCCTGATGAAATAAACAAAATAGATGGTTTTACTGGTGATCACAATGATTTAAACTACGCTAAAGATTTAAGAGCTACAGGTGTAACATCAACTGAGTTTGACTATTTAGATGGTGTATCGTCTAATATTCAGACACAATTAAACGGCTTACAAGCTTCTGGTACATATAACACACAAATAGGTACTGATACAGATCTTGATACAAGTGATGTAGATGTTGTAGATCAAATTAATGTTACTGATGGTGTTATTTCATCAATGAGTAAAAGAACACTGCCAACAGCTGGTGTTGGTACTTTTGGTATTACTAAACTAGCAGGCGCTTCTGAAGCAAGAGCTGGTGTTGAATCTTCTAAGGTATTAACCCCTGACACATTAGCTGCTAGATCAGTACACTCAACGATCGATGTATCTAACTCAAACTTTATATCAGGTAAAAAAGCCGCTATAGTACACGACTTAGGTACTGAAGATGTAATTGTTGAAATGTTTGATTCATCAACTAAACAAACAGTTATTGGTCTTGTTGAAAGAAAAACATATTCTGGAGGCGCAAGCACATCAACAATAAGAATATCTTTTAGTGTTGTTCCTGACAATGATATTGAAGTTATAATAACATCAGTTAAAGGATCTACATCTAAAACAGCTGTTTACGCATAATAGTTAAATAAAATTAAATGATAATAAAGTTACAGTACAATAAAACAGATGCTACTTTAACGCTCACAAAAGATGATGATATAGTTGCTGTTATCAATGACAATACAGTTGTTGATAATAGCGACAAACTATCATTTGAAATAGCGTTAGATGTATCTCAATATCAAGAACAATTTATAACAGATGGCGAACCTAACGAGTAGTCAGTCTGGTAATTGGGCAACTTCATCAACTTGGGGAGGTTCAACTCCAGCTGCAGCAGATACATTTACTATATCACAAGGCCACAAAGTAACAGTTAACTCTGATGTGAGAGCTGGTGATGGTTTTGGTGATATATCTGTTAGGGGTAATCTTCATTTTGCTACTAACGGAAAGTTTAGAATGAACGGTAGAATTACTGTACAAGGTAATGGCTCTACTGATTATTCTAAAAGTGGTGGTGTTTCAGCTCAAGATTTTACTGAAGGTGGAGGTTCTTCTGGAGCTTTACTTTCAGCCACTGGTAACAACATACTACTAGAGTTTAATGGAACTGATTCTGACCAACACGGTATATGGGTAGAAAATGTTACTTACTCATCTTGGAAATTTATAGGTGATGATAGCGTAACAACTACAACAATATCTTCTGAGGCTAGTGTTGAAGATTCTTACTTAACAGTTGCTGATGAATCAGGGTTTGGTGTCGGTGATTGGATAGCTATATATAACGCTGGTCAACAAGATTACAGAGTTAGATCAGATGAAGGATGTTGGATTCACGACATTGATACATCAAATAATAGAATATATACAAAAAAATTTGTAGGTCCTAAGGCAATAGTTTCTTCAGCCAGCGGTACTTCCTTAGTTGTTGACTACAGCAACATATTCAGAGTAGGCTACATTATTATATTCGGTACAGGAAGTAATAGAAATGTTAGAACAATAACCGCTATAAATAATCAAACAAAAACTTTAACTTTAAACTCTAGTATATCTGGTACTATATCAAGTGGTACAGAAGTATACGAAACCGGTTTAGATAAAAAACACTTATCAGGTAGTACTGTTAGAAGAAACGCAGCCGTGCTTACAAGCGCAGCAGCTGTGAATGACACAACTGTAACCATTAGCAACGCAACAGATATAGGTATTGGAGATACTATTAATATTGATGTTAATAATGATGTTGATACAAATTGGGATTATAATAGTGAATACGAAGTTACAGGTAAAAGCGGTAACACGTTAACAATTACTCCAGCTATAGCTCACGTAAGAAAAGTTGGTAGTTTAGTACAAAGATTAAACAGATCAATAGAAATAAAAGGCTTAAGTACTGATACTAGAGCATTTTGCTACGTAGAGTATTATACAGACTACAATAGAGCAAGTACTAGGGAAATAGGTTTAAAAGATATTCTATGGAATGGTATGGGTGGTAATAGTAATAACAACTACTATAGAGCTCAAGTTTTTGTAGCTGGTTATAACAGTAGATATAGGGATAACGAGTATACTACTAATTCAAGACAAGATTATCAAAGTAAATACGAAAACTGCGTTGTATTAAACGAACCAACACACGCGAATTATGGTGGAATGAACACAAGACACACACATAGTTTTGTGCATAGAAACTGTATATCTGTTTATTCAGGTCAAAGAGGATATTGGCAATGGTCATCACACCACGATACTCAATTTGTAAATAACTATGGTACTCGTAATGGTTATGCTAGTTTAGCTAACGATGGTATGTACGAAGCAAACGAATGGGCTTATTGTTATCTTACTAGATCTGACGATTATGGTTTCATGTCGCATCACAATAGAGAAATGAATCCAGTTCATAACATGATATTATTAAACCATGAACAAAGATCAATATACATGTATTACCAAGCGCCTAATTCTCACTTTAAAAGATTCCATATAGATGGTTTCAGAAGTATACCTTATATTGGTGTAGGTGGTGGTGATGTTGTCTTTCAGGATTCATACATACAAAACAAATACTACAAACAAGTACCAGATGTATACGCTGGTTATACAGACACTTTCGGCGTTGTTGATGCAAATGATTATATTGGTAATGGTGGTGGTGATGGTAGAGCTAATAGCTATAGAGGCGGTGGTCACTGGATGATGTCTCAGTTTCAAGACTGGTGTTTTGAAGAAGGACTAAATGCTGTTATTGAAAACTCTTATAATTTAAAATGGAATAGAGATGGTGCTAATATATGGAGCGTTGCAAACTTAAGATCAGAATATTATTTAATTGGTCAAGAAATATTACACGTACCTGCTAACACAGCTGTAATTATAAAAGGTGAGTTTAAAGGCCAATCAAGTGGTTCTTGGAGTTACCCTTATTTGTGTGCAAAACCTCATACTAATAATGCCTTGGGTAGATACCAATGTTATTACACAAACGAAACCACTTATGGTTCTAGTTCAGATACTAATGTTAAGAAAAGCATGTTAAACGGTTTTAAAGATGAAGTAAGATTTGATAATGCTTCTGGTGTTTGGCAACAAAAAACATTAACAATACCAGCTCAAAAATATGCTTACACTTTATTAGCTGGTTATAGCTGGGATAATGATAATCAAGAAGAGATAGGTTATATAAGAGATTTAAAATTTGTTTTTGCAACTCCACCTAAAACAAAAACTAAATTTGGTGCAAGATCAGAACTTAGTGTAAGTAGAAAACGAATATCAGGAAGAATTTAAAAAAATAGAATATGTCAATACCATTTTTAAGTGATATAATATTAAAAAAAGGAAATAAGATACAGTTTACAACTGATGCTGGGGCTAATGCTGGTACTATTGATACTGATAGTAGTGGTAATTTAGTTTTTAATAATACAGCTGGAGATATACTTCTAGGTGATGGTTCTGCTGATGTATACATAGGTGATGGTACTAATAATGTAGATATTATATTTGAGCAATCAGGTGCTATAAAAGGTGATGGTAGCGCAGTAACACTTACTTTAGGTGGTGCTAACACAACGCTAAACTTAGAAAACCCTAATATAAATGGCAGTCTTAGCATAGGTGCTACAACAATAAATAACAAGCTTACATTTACTACAACAAATGGTTTTATACTATTTGACTACGAACCATCAGGTGATACGGGTGAGTATACAACAGAAGTACCTTTAATAAAAGTTGACTTGAACGGTAGTGAATCAGCAATACTTTCAAGAGTAAGTGAATACAGAGCTGTTGTTTTAGGTATTGATGATACAGTATGGTTGAGAGCTGGTGATACTGGTGGTGTTATAAAATCAAACGTAAACTTAGCAAATGAAGTAGTGTTAATGTCTGCTGAAGGTGGTTTTCACGCATATGGTTTTCCTGGTAATGATACAACTTGGTCAAATAGAAATGAATTTAAATTTTACTCAGCAGATACAACAGCTGCAAACAACGGTTTATATATAGGTGATGGGGGTAGTACACAATTTATAGATTTAAGTAGAAACTTAAAAAACATTGGAACAATAAGTTCTGGCGCTATAACATCTACAGATAAACTTACTATAAATAAAAGCTCAACACATACAGCACAAGGTACTTTTAGTGCTACTAACTCACACTTAGATTTATATAACAACTGGACAAGTAATACAGATCAAAAAGGATCTATAATAACTTTTACAGATAATTATTACGATGGTAGTAACTACCACAAAACAACAAGAGCTGGTATAAAAGGTGGTACTGATACTACCGGTAATACAGCTAATGGATATTTAGAGTTTTATACAGACTCAAGCTCTGCTAATTCACCAAACTTAGCTTTAAGATTAGACTCGTCACAAACCGCAACATTTTCAAATCATATTGATTTAACAGATGGTAAATATTTAATGTGGGGTGGAAACGCTATAGTACATCACAACGGTACACAAACATATATTGGAGATAATAGTTCGTCAAGTGCATTAACGTTAACAGGAGGCAACGCAACTTTTGCAGGAACAGTTTATATACCTTCAAAGTTAGAGCACACTGGAGATAGTGATACTTTTTTAAATTTTTCAGATGATACTATAACATTAAGTGCAGGTGGTGCTTCTACAACTTTCGCAGGTAATGGAAACGCAACTTTTGCAGGTAATGTAGAACCTTCAGTTAATGGTTCTAAAGATTTAGGAGGAGCAAGTAAAAGGTGGGCAACACTTTACGCTAATAATATAAACACTAGCACGTCTTCAACTTTTAGTGGTGACTTAGTTTTAGATGACCACGTAGACGGATCTCCTAATTTATATTTTTATAATCAAGCAAATAATTATGCAAGATTACAGTTTAGCACTAGTGATGAATTAGTACTAAAAATAGGAACTTCTCCTAAACTAACTATAAGTGGTACTGGTGCAACTTTTGCAGGTAATTTATCAGCAAAAGATACAACAATATCAACTGGTGCTACAGTTTCTTTAGCAAATCAACCATCTTTACCTCTTAACGTTTCAAATGGTGGTGCTGGAGTTGATGGTAGAGTTTTTATAAATGTAAAACACGATCAAATAAATACAGCGTCAGCTGTTGGGGCTGGTTTACAAATGCAAGCTGGTGCTGTAACATCAGGAACAGCATCATACTTTAGCTCTCAAATATTTTTACAATCCGCAGGTGTTGGTAATCACACAATACATTCAGCCCCTAAAGGTTTTAAATTTTATGTTGATAATCACGATACAGCCGCTGGCTCTGGGACTAGTTACGCCGCTCTTGGTGATTTAGCCCTTAGTATAAACGAAGATACAAGTGCAACTTTTGCAGGTGTTTTAAAAGGCCCAGATGGTTCAGGTTCTGCTCCAACGTATAGTTTTTCTGGTAGAACCGATACTGGTATGTGGGCACAAGCTCACAGTAGTAACGATAGAATAATGTTCAATGTAGATGGAACTAACAGAGCTTATATTGACGCTAACGGTATAACTACTGGTGGTAACTCGTATGCAAGTGGTTTTAGAAACTACTCTGGTGTATGGGCTGGAACAACAGGTACTGCAAATAATGGCTTTTACTTCCTTAACACTGCAGGTGGTAACACCACTAAAGCAATGGAGCTTTCTTCTGGTGGTAACGCAACTTTTGCAGGTAATATAGGTCTTGGTGGAGCAACTAGTCCTAATAGACTTTTACATATAGATAACACAAGTTCAGCCGCCACAGCTAGTGCATATTTTTATACAAATGCGCAGCACACTGGTTCAACAACACAAGCTCATGTTTCAATATATTCAGATCACGCAAGTTCTACTGGTCAAACTCTGTTTGTTAGAGGTGATGGTACTGGTGATTTACTTGTATTAAATAAAGGTGGTACAAACAAACTTGTTGTTGATGATGATGGTAACGCAACTTTTGCAGGTAAAATACATGTTGGAAGTGGTACTCCAAATGGTATTATAGACATACATGCAGGTAGTGGAAATTGGAGGGTTAATGATTATGGTGCTATGTATTTCAGAAATAGTAGCAACGCAACTCATGAAAGTTATATACACTCAAGATCTGATGGTAGTTTAAGTATAGGTAGGGTTGCTGAAAGTAATTGGACAGGTAGTGGAGCAGGAGCGTATGCCGCAGATACATATGATCACGTAAAATTTGATACTTCATCAAACGCAACTTTTGCAGGGAATGTGTTAATACCTAGTAATTTACAACATGTTAACGACGAGAATAATGAAATCTCTTTTGGTACAGATACGCAAGACTTTAGAACTAACAACGCGTCAAGATTAGATATTAGTAACTCTGGTGTTAGATTTGGAGGTACTGGTGCTAGAATTACTCAAGTAGAAAATAACGATAGTTTAGGTACATCTGACACCAAACTAGCTACACAAGGTAACGTTAAAGCTTACGTAGACACATCTATATCAGATTTAGTTGACTCAGCCCCTGGAACTTTAAACACATTACATGAATTAGCTACGGCTTTAGGTGATGATGCTGAATTTTCTACTACAGTAACAACTTCTCTAGGTAATAGAGTTAGAATTGACACAGCAAACCAAGGATTAAACGCTACTCAAAAATCAAACGCTAGAACAAATATCAGCGCTCAAGCTTCAGGAAATTACATAACTGGATCAGGAAGTTTATCAGCACAAGATCTTACAGATATAGGTAATTTATCAGGAACAAATACAGGAGATCAAACATTGCCAACGGCAAGTTCTCTTGGTGCTGTAACGTTAACAGGCGCTCAAACTATATCAGGTAATAAAACATTTAGTGTTCAACCAACTTTTAACGCTGACACATTACACAATGGTCATATTTATGGTAGGTCTGTAGACGGCGAATCTTCTTCGCTATATAGATTTGGTGGTTTATATTTAACTTGGGACAGTGATAGCTATGGTCTTAATAACCACCACTCGTTAAGATCTACATATGGAAATAGCTTTACAGATAGTATTACATTAAACTCATACAACCATATAAGATTTAATATTGATAGTAATAACAATAATTCTACAAGTTATTTTGAAGTTGGCGATGGAGTTACTGATTCTAGCACTCCTATATTTAGATTAGACCAATCGGGCGATGTTACTATAACTGGTGACGTAACAGCTAATGGAGCTATATCAGGTTCTAATTTATCTGGCACAAACACTGGTGACCAAACATTACCAACAGACTTTGTATCTGCGGCTAATGGTGGTACATTTGCTGATTCAATAAATGTTCACGGTAATATACTTTTAACAGGATCTGCAACAACTACTAATCAAAGTAGAATGATTGATTTTACTGGTTTTGACAAAGAAGGTACTACAGATTTTTCAGATAGAGCATTTATAAGACACACTACAGGTGTTGGTGGTCATTCTGGTTCTGTATTACAAATTAGCTCACAAAACGATGCTGCAGATGGTATTGCATTTACAACGAATGCTTCTGCACCTTTAAAATGGAACAGTCACGAAATATGGACGGCCGGAAATGATGGTGCTGGTTCAGGATTAGATGCTGATACATTAGATGGTCAACACGCTTCAGCATTCTCAACAGCTACAGGAGTAGCTAATAACGCTGATGTAACACCGTCTTGGGTACCAAGTTCTGACCCTAGTTATTTAACAAGTTTAAGTGGAGCTGTTTTAACTACAGGCAATCAAACTGCTTCAGGAACCAAAACTTTTTCTGGAATATTAGAAGTATCTGGTGTTGCTAAAAACGTATTATCACAAAGTTATGTAGAAATTTATATTTATGGAGATGATGATAAATACTACCCAGTAACGGTAAGTGGTGCAAGTAGTCATTATGGTTATCAAAAATACCATGTATCAAGAAGGTATAATTGGACAGCACCGTCGACTTGGAATACGTCAACCCACATGGGTGCTTTAACTTTAACATGGGAACATTCAAGTGATACTGCTTGGGGTGGTAATGATAAAGCCTGGAGAGTTATACAATTTGACGAAGTTTACTCAAATGTTTGTAATGGAATGGTATTACCAGTTACAGAAGGAATGGTTGTTTGGCTAAGAGGTGGTGGAACTGGAGGTGCTAGGTATAGAGTGTCAACACCACAAGGAGCGGGAGCAACTGTTAAAATATATGACAATAAAACAAGTGGCGCTAGTGGTAGTGGTACACACGTTGCTTCAACAACTTTCACTGCTGGTAATGGTACTACGTATTCGGCAGAAAGTTATAGCTCTTCAAATGTAGATAGTAGAATAAAAGAATACTGGCCAATTAGAGATAAAACAGATCACTACAGAGGTCAGCATCAAATTTTTGCTGCTATTGACGAAGACAATTTTGCAAGTAATTCTAATACTAGAGTACCAACACAGCAAAGTACTAAAGCTTATGTTGATGCTCATACGTATTCACACAACCACGCTGCTAGTGATATAAACTCAGGTACTCTTGCAAATGCTAGAATATCTTCAAGCAGTATAACACAACACGAGGGCGATATTGACCATGACGCGTTAACTAACTTTGTATCCAACGAACATATTGATTGGACAGCTGAAAACGCTGGAACAATACATTCTAGTAACTACGTAGATAATAATACAATAACTGGTTCTGGTGCTGCAAATAAATTAACGTTCTGGACAGGTGCAAACGTAGTTGATCACGATAATTATCTTTCGTGGAACAATACAAACAATAGACTAGGTGTTAATAAAACAGACCCAAGCCACACATTAGATGTGGTTTCTGGAAATAATGCAGGTTCGATTAACACGGTTAGAATAACACACACAAGAAATGATTCTAATTTAGCTACTCAAGCAGTAAAAATTGACGCTAATTTTAGCGGAGCAGATACAACTACAACAGATACAGTTCACAGTGGCTTGTATATTGATTTAGATAGTAGCATGGATGGTGATGCAGCCAACGAAGTAAGAAGTTATGGTGTTTACGCAGACGTAAGAACTTCTGGATATAACGATCAATTAAGAGCTGGTTACTTTTACGCTGAAAGCAATAACACAACAGAAAAAACAGCTGAAGTTACAGGGGTGTATGGTAACGCTGTTCATGATTCAAGCTCTACCAATGGTGGTGTAAGCCATATGTATGGTGCTAGAGGAAATGTAAGTGTGACGGATTATGGAGATGTAGACAATGCTTATGGTGTTCATGGATTAGTAACTATAGCAAACAATAGAAATGCTAATGTAGATGTTTTAAATGCTTTGTACGGTGAAATACAAATTGATGAAGAAACAGCTTTAAACTACGGTAATATGTACGGCTGTAGAGTTGTTATTGACAACAACGAAGGTAGTACCCCCGTAACATCAAATCAATATTTATTTCACGGTGACTATCAAGGAACTCAAGATTCTAATTCTTACGGTATTTACTGTGAGGGAAGCCAAAATACTTTAACAGGTACTCTTTCTTCTGGCGCTATAACTTCTACTGGTAAAATATCTGGTACAGAACTAGAAGGAACTAGTCTTGATATAAATGGAGCTGGTGATGTGTCTGGTATTTTAAATATTGGCCAGTCGGTTGGTATAAACACAACAGATCCAAACACAGAAGCTGATGGTTTAACTGTTTATGGAGCCACTGCTTTTGTTGGTTTCAACACTCAAGCTCAATACGATGCTACAGTTTCTAGGTGGACTAGAATGATAAGTGATGGTAATAGTATAAACTTTTTCGTAAGTAATACTACTGATGGAACAGCTGGTGCACCTATATTATCATTAAACTATCCTACTTCGGGTGGTATGAAAATGGGAGTTGGTTTATCAGATCCGCAGGAATTACTACATGTTAAAAGACTTAACTCAACCGCAACTGTAGAAATACAAGGTGGTTTAAGTACGATAACAGCAATAGACCAAGTTCATGGTGAAATAAACTTTGGCGCTAACGATGCTTCTGCAACAGGTGGTATAGCTGGAAGTATAAAGAGTGTTAGTGAAACTACTAACGGAGCTCATAATGGTTTATCTTTCTATACGGGTCAACAAAGTAGAACTCCATACTTACAAAGAGCTATGCAAATCAGAAACACTGGAGCTATTTCTTTTGGTTCAGGTGCTACTACTTATGGTTCATCTGGTCAAGTATTAAAATCAAATGGAGATGCTTCGCCTACTTGGGTTTCAGTAGCTTCAGCTTTAGGTTATACACCTATGAACTCTAGTACAACTACAATATCTTCTGCACAATCACAAAAGTTAGGTTATATAACAGTTACACAAGCTGTAGATTTAGATACTATAGAAACTAGATCAAATAATGGGCACACAGCTTATGGTTGGGGTGATCACGCAGCGGCAGGTTATAGTACAGCTACTGGAGTAGCAAATAATGCAGATGTAACACCTTCCTGGGTACCGTCAAGTGATCCAAGTTATTTAACTAGTTCATCGACTCAGAGTAAATACATAAGAAGTGACGCTAGTGACACTGTTAATGGTGATACAACTTGGGAGGACAGCCATTATATTGCTTTAGGTAATGACGGTGATTTTAGAATATATCACGACGGTACGAATAACCACATAAGAAATTATAAACACGGGGCTAACAGTAGTTTACAGTCAGAAAGTAGTATGGGATCTTTACACACGTGTGTTGGTTGGGGTGGATCGAACGGTTATGCAAATTTATACTACAATGGAAGTCAAAAACTAATAACAACATCAACTGGCGTTTCTGTTACAGGTACGGTTGTTGCAAGTGGTAATATTGGTAATTTAAATACAAGTTCTGATATAGGCCAGCAAATGGAGTATGGTGATGCTAACGTAGCTACACTAAGATGTGATGCAAATAGATGGAGAGTTTACATGGGTGGTTCTGGTAACTCGCAAGAAACGCTAACGGTTGCAGAAAGCGGTAGAGTTGGTATTAAAGACTCTTCGCCTGATTATACATTAGATGTTAATGGAAACGTAAGTGGTATATCAATATATGCTTCTCATGATATAGCTGCGTATTCAGATAAACGTGTTAAGAAAGACATAGAGACAATACCTAATGCTTTAGATAAAGTAAGTAAGCTAAGAGGTGTAACGTTCAAGAGAACAGACGAGGGATCATCAGATAAGGTGCATATGGGTGTTATAGCTCAAGAAGTACAAGAAGTTGTACCAGAGGTTGTTACGGCAAGAGAATCAGATGGGCATTTATCAGTTGCTTACGCTAACATGGTTGGTTTATTAATTGAGTCTGTTAAAGATTTAAAAGCTGAAATAGAAGAGTTAAAAAAATGTGGTAAGTGTGATAACTGTAATTGTAAAAACAAATAAACATGGCAGTACCAAGTAGTGGATTAATAAAGTTTTCAGGTATAGCTGCAGAGTTAGTAAACGACGATTATACTGATGCAGATTTTGACGACACGTTAACACTTAAAGATATGACTGTTGGTGGTAACGCTAACGGTAGTAGTGAAAACTTTGAATCTATAAACTCAAATAGTGAATATAAACCAGATAGTTCAACACCTTATAAAATGAGTGAGTTTTATGGTTATGATCACGACGCGGCTGGTTCTAGTTTAACTTCATTTCCTAGCTCAGTAGCGCAGTCTAAAAACCCTTGCGGTTTTAGTAACTCAAATCTTAATTCAACTTGGTACCATGACGGTTCTAACGCTTACCCAGTGGTCAATGACAACGCGTATTCAGATGATACAGGAGACGAAGCGT
>JACLAC010011059.1_pt1 | contig 12851 bp, 9 predicted proteins | sample 8027881 | NCBI WGS metagenome assembly JACLAC01 (sample SAMN15725517, study PRJNA655200) | protist metagenome | isolation source: fluorescence activated cell sorting (FACS) single amplified genomes of... | place: Spain: Blaines Bay Microbial Observatory, Mediterranean Sea | collected 2016-01-19 | reverse complement strand
GTGAAGGTACAGAACGGAGCGGAGGAAGCGTTGACGATGGGCCCGCTGTTTACGGCAATGAATATCCCAGTGGAGGGCCTGCGGACAACCGTCGCAATCCATCACCCAACACATCAAATAAGGATTTCAACCAAGGAAACAGTGCTCCCTATGTTGAAGATGACGTGCCGTTCTGACAAAGTCAGATGACCACCACGGTAGCTGAAGCGGAACGGTATAGACAAACCCTGCGGCAGTTACAGGCAACACAGCAAAGACTGGGTTATCACAACGATTGGTTGATTAAAGAAGATGACTTCCCAAGTCCCCGCCTAGGTTTAGTACTCTCGACCTACCGCTGGAAAGCTTCTGAAGAGGCTTTGCTTCAGTATCTGAGTCTGGGTGGGAATCTACTGATGCTCGATGCAACTACCGTCACAACGATTTCCAAGCCCCTTGGAGAACTGCTCAATACACAAAGTGTTCGTCGGGAAAATTGCTGGATTATCCTGCGATGCACTAAGGATTCTGCTGAAAAACTAGCTCATCAACTTGGTGTCGGCTGGTGGGATATGATTCTTGAAAACGATTCAAAATCAGACAATAAAACAAGTAAAGTACCTCCAAAAAATCTCACTTGGCAATCACTGAAAAGTGGTAAAATTCAAAGTTGGTCTTCAGATCTACTCCTCGAATGTTTGCAAGACTGGCCTGATGCTCCGTTCGTCACAACTGCCACCTACAAACTTTTTAAAGAGAATCAGCAGAGCCTGCGCGACTACCTCCAAGCGCTGTTACTCTGTGAACTCAAAATTAATCTGCTGCAGCAACAAGTCGGTAGCACCTTGCGCTTCAGCCTGACCAATCCCTTGCAGAAGGCAATGCAGATTATTCAGACGCTCGCCGAATGGAATGATTACTTGGTCCACAGTTGGTATCCTGTTTTTCAGTATCAAACCCGGAAATTACAGCAACAGAACCCTCAATCGCTCGAGCAATCGAAAATATTATTCAACCATTTTGAACGTGAACTGATGGGCTTGATGGGCCTTTTTGAAGAGACGCTACGTCAACGACATGCCTTGCTTCTGGCCAACTTTCTAGAAAAACAACAACAAAAACTGACCGAAGATTTGCCACCAGACTCACAGTTTATCCGATGGCTAGTGCGACAAGATTATGTTCAGCGTCTCTGGCTTCCTGTGGGACATTTGGATCAATTAACGGCAAGACTTGGATTGATGCGCCGACCTCTGCATGTTCCGCTTGCAGCACCCGTCTGATTGTGAGAATCTTCTCCTCTTGATAAAAAGTTTTAAAATCATTTCGATTTCATAGATCTGTAGATCATGGTTGACTCCCGACTGTTCTATCCACAGGGCATAGACAAATTACATCAGGAATTTCTTGCAGACCCACTGCAACAAGTGTCTTCTGTTGCCTACGCTTCGCTGGAAGAATTACCTCATACAACTGAGGGAACAACCTGTCTGATTGTCATGCGTAGCCGTGATCTTTTCCAGTGGCAATCCCATCTAACTCTTTATCTGCAGTCTGGTGGAGGAATTGTCGTTTTGGAGGAGGGACCAACCTTGGCTGCAGAACCCCCAGAACATCCTTCGATCGAATGGTATCCACTAGCTTATTTGACACCCACGCGTTGGAATTTCCTGCTACGCCAGTTTTTCAACCGCCTACATGACAGAACTCGAACACATTCAAATGTAAGCAAATCGGATGAGATTCTCTCCGAGTTGAACGAACTGGGGATCGCTCTATCCAGCGAAAAAGATCTGGATAAGTTACTGCGTATGATCGCTGCAAAGGCGATGAAACTCACTAACGCGGATGGATGCAGCATCTATCTGATCGAACAGATTCCAGACACTCCTCACGAACAGAGCAACTACCTCGCTAATAAACAAATGCGCTTCCACAGCGCACTTAATCTTTCACGAGACACATCCCAACTGCAGGAGAAAGTTCTTCCTCTTGACTTCAGTACGGTCAATGCCTACGTGGCACGCACCAGCCAGTCGATTCGGATCAACAATGTGTACGAACTACATGATTCCAATCTAGTCTGGGGTGGTCGTGACTTCGATGAGCAGCAGAACTACAAGACTCGCTCAATGCTCGCTGTCCCAATGTGCAATGAACGTGGTGAAGTACTCGGTGTGATTCAGCTCATCAATTGTAAGACCGACGGAGATGCTGTTTTAGATACCCAAGAAGATGTTGACCAAACAGTTGTTCCGTTCAGTGATTATCACATGCGTTTAATGGAATCTCTGGCATCTCAGGCAACAATTGCGGTCAGAAATGCTTCCTTACTGGAGTCTATCCAAATTCTATTCGATGGTTTCATCAATGCGAGCGTGAAGGCTATTGAATCTAGAGACCCAACGACCTCCGGGCATTCAAGTCGAGTTGCCACGCTCACCGTAGCTCTAGCAGAGACGGTGAGTTCGCTGTCCGAGGGACGTTTTGCTGATATCCGCTACAACCCAGATCAATTCAATACGATTCGCTACGCTTCTCTCCTTCATGATTTCGGCAAAATTGGCGTACGTGAAAAAGTACTGGTCAAATCTAAGAAACTTTATCCAGAAGAACAGCAAGCAGTGATGGATCGTTTCCGTTTGATCCGGATGGCGACCGAACTTCAATATACCCGTAAGCAACTGAATTACTTGCTGGAAGAATCACAAGAGAACTCACTTCAACAAGTAGAGTTGACTCAACAAGAGATGAATGAACGACTTTTGCAAATGGATGATCAGCTAAAATTCATCATTCAATGCAACGAACCAACTGTTCTGGACCAGGGAGGATTTGATCAGTTGCAAGTCATAGCGGCACAAACCTTCCCGCATCCTTCGACTGGCTTACCGGTTTCGTATCTTTCAGTAGATGAAGCCACCTCACTTTCTGTACCCAAAGGATCCTTGAACCAACGGGATCGTGATGAAATCGAGTCACACGTCACGCATACTTACAATTTTCTAAGAATTATTCCTTGGTCAGAACATCTAGAGGATGTTCCAGACATTGCCTACGCACATCACGAAAAAATGAATGGCAAAGGCTACCCGCGCAAACTGTCTGGTGATGAAATCCCACTGCAATCGAAGATGATGACCATCGCTGACATCTACGATGCGCTGACTGCTTGGGATCGACCTTACAAGAAAGCGATGCCTGCCGAAAGAGCACTAAAAATTTTGGGCTTTGAAGCCAAAGACAATCACATTGATGCTGAATTACTTGAAATCTTCATCGGTGCTAGACTGTATGATCTGGTAAAAAGGCCAGAAGTCCAACACTGATTGCTCGAGCAACTATCTTTATTTTTGAGTTTTCGAATGCCGCATTTATCGATCCTGCTGCTTCGGCACAATGGAACAGGCATCACACACTTCCCTTTGCGTCCTGCACCGCTGATCATCGCAGTTCTGCTTACATTAGGCATGTTCCTGTTTTTGGGTGGGATGGTTATCTGGCAAAGTGTTCAATTGCACGAACAACAGCAATGGAATGCCCAACGCCAATCACAACAGATTCATATTCACGAAAGAATGGAGATTGCAGCCAGCCAGGCTGAGCGCGTTGAGGTCTTGGAGAACAGGGTTCAGGATCTGCGTGATCAATTGGCCACTTTGGAAACGCACTCCCAGAAGAAAAGTGCTACTCAGCAAAATCTTCTGTACCACATCCAACAGATCCACTCTCTAGCTTGTCAGCAGGGGTCTTATCAATGTAGAGCTGTTCTGCTGGACACCGAAGCCCTTGCAGCAGATCCCCTCAACTGGCTGAATATGATCAGCAAAGATTTTCACCACCTGACGCTGTCACAGAAAGCAGATCTGACTGTTCCTGTCAACTCAGAGTTGGTCCAAGAAGAGATTTGGGACTTAAAGCAAAATTTGAATGCTGCTGAGCAGGAGCTAGCTGAATACGCCATACTAATGCAGGCCCGTGAACAAGGGGTACGACAACTTACAGAAAAAATTCAAGAGATCACAGGTATTCGTTTGTTGGCAGAAGTCCCCGCGACTCCTGTCGAAAACGAGGGCGGCAAAGGCGGTCCCTTTCTTGAAGAGTCTTTACTCCCAGTAGAAGAGCAGCAATTGGGCGCAGAGCCTCCAGATCCACGTGTGATTTTAGAACAAGAGTTAAACTCCTATCACTCGACCCATCATTCCTTAGAGCGCCTCTACAAAGAAATCAGTGGTAATGAAATTCTCTGGCGGAGTACTCCGACGATTGCTCCGGTTGAAGACCCTTCCGTAAGCTCACACTATGGCAAAAGACGTGACCCATTCACCAACCTTCCAGCTTTTCATAGCGGTATAGATTTTTCAGGACCCGCCGGAACTCCAATCTACGCTCCAGCCGATGGAATTGTCCGCAAAGCCGGACCATCAGCCGGATATGGTCTGTTGGTAGAGCTTGATCATGGGCCTGGTGTTTCAATAAAAAATTTCAAACCCACTGATTACATGACGCGCTACGGTCACTTATCCCGTCTGGCGGTACAGGCAAACCAATTCATTCACCGTGGAGAATTACTCGGTTACACTGGTAACACAGGGCGTAGCACAGGTTCACACCTGCATTATGAAATTCACACGAATAAGCGTCCGACTAATCCTTGGCGAAATCTGTCGCACTTCTCGATTTCTCGCTAATTTTTGGATCCAAATTGGCTTTTTCTTCTTCCTCTCCAGCAAACGATGACTAGCCCAAAAAAATCAGATTACTTTCATATTCTGGCAGAACAACGAATTCTTCCATACCCATCACTGAAAAATATCAAACTAAGGTCTTGCAGCTAAGCAAAAAAAATGTTTTTCAGTGTGGAAGTCCTTTGGAACTAAATTGAATCTTCCTTAAATGGCGTGGTTTTGATCTCACTTCCGTACTTAATCAATAACTGGAGTATCATGCGATCCTATCCGATCTCACTGCGACTAGGTATTAGCACTCTCGTGCTGGGAACCTTGTTCTTATTACTTTCTCCACTGAACTCTTTTGCGATCTTCCCGATCTCTACTGAACCAAAAGAACAGCCCATCGCCTTCAGCCACAAACTACATGTTGGCCAGAATGGCATTGCTTGCCAATACTGCCATCTCTATGCTCGCCGATCACATTCTTCCGGAATACCACCTGTAAGTACCTGCGTTGGGTGTCATGGTCCTCATGGACAAGAGTTGGTACAAGCTGAGCACCCAGAAGTAGACAAAATGCGTGATCTCTGGGCAAAAGGAGAGTCCATTCCCTGGGTAAAGCTTCATGACATCCCAGACTTTGTCCGCTTTCCTCACAAACAACACATCAATGCCGATGCTAGCCGCTTCATAGATGGCGCGGGCAACGGCTGTGACCTGAATGCAGATCCTCGCTCCTTATCCTGTAGGGTGATGCTATTTCGAAATGGAGGGGACCAGCGCTGTCAGTCCTGTCATGGAAGTGTGCAGGAGATGGAAGTTGCCCATGTGGTAGATCAGAATTTTGGTGGGATGGGGTGGTGCATGCAGTGCCACTTACAAGTGGAAGGGGCCATTGAGCGTAAGCGCGCTATGAGCACGATGGCAGGATGGAACAATGCCAAAGAAAACGATGCCCGAAGAGAAGCTCAAGCATACTTGGTTAATGAGCGAAACCACCATAACCCTAACATGCTTGACTGCTACACCTGCCACTATTGATCTGATCCATAGGAGTTGATAAATGAAAAAAGGCCTCAGTCGACGTAATCTTTTCAAGTTTATGGCAGTAGGCGGAACAACTGCTGTAGCAGCCGGTTGTGAGCAAAAACCGGAAAAAATCATTCCAGCGTTGGTTCCACCTGTCGACTTCGAATACATGCCAAATACTGGCTACCAATATATGACCACTTGCCGGGAGTGCGATGCTGCTTGCGGGATGATGATCACCTCCCGTGAATACCGAGCTCAGAAGGCCGAAGGGAACCCAAACCATCCTCATAACCAAGGGGCGCTCTGTGCAAGAGGCCAAGCCTCCCTACAGACTCTGTACAATCCAGAACGACACGCTCGGCCTACTTCTGGGGGTAACAACGTTTCTTGGGAAGATGCTCAGAGTGAATTTGTAAATCTGGTACAACAATCTGCAGGTCAGATTGTCTACCTAGGTAGGCCTGCTGTTGGTAGCGAAGGTAACTTTATCGACAATTGGCTAAATGAAGTCGGTGGTGGAAAGCGTATTGCCTTCAATCTCATCAGTCGCGCCTCAGAGCAACGTGCTTGCGAGATTGCCTTTGGAAGAAGTGACCTGCCAGACTACGCTTTTGAAAATGCTGAATTACTAGTCAACTTCGGTGCAGATTTCATCGAAACTTGGGGCAATACTGTGCAAAATGCTCGGCGCTTTGCCGACATGCACGCCTACAATGATGGAAAGAAAAACCGATATGTCCACGTTGGCCCTCATCAGTCACTAAGTGGAGCAAGAGCTGACGAGTGGTTGTCAGCCAACCCCGGCACAGAAGCGATGATTGCTCTGGCCATGGCCCACGCTATTCATCAGCGTGATCCCCGTCATGACTTTCTGAGTGATTACCTATCTCCCTACTCACCGGAACTTGTTGCTGGTGAGACGGGTATCTCAGCAGAAAAAATCCAAACTCTCGCCGAAGAATTCCATCAGGCTTCCTCTCTTGCGGTAGCTGGAGGTACCTGGAATAGCAGTGAGCAGGCAACAGCTACACATATTGCTGTGTTCATCCTGAACGCAGCAGCGGGTAATCTTGGCAAAACTCTAAGATTTCATGAATCTGAGCAACCGAGCGAAGACACCTCTCACAGTCAAATCTTACAATTACTGTCGGATCTCAATGCTGGGAAAGTCAAATTACTAATCGTTGATGATTCAAATCCCCTGCATACCTTGCCAGCAAGTCTTGGATTCGCACAAGCAATGAAAAAGACTAAGGTCGTTGCTCTTGCTGCAGGTAAAAATGAAACTAACCAGCAGGCAACCTTAGTGCTCCCGGCCCTCACTGCTTACGAAAGCTGGGGAGATGCCATACCAAGTCCTGGCATATTCAGCATTCAGCAACCGGTGATGGCTCCTGTCAACACGTTTGATGCACGAGCCCGTGAAGATGTGATGATCGCTGCAGCAAAGCAGATCAATCCACAGGCTTTTGCCGAAATCACGAATTATCGTGATTATATCTATGAACGCTGGGCTCAAGTTCATCAAAGTCGTTACTTTGGTCCATTTGAAAACTTTTGGATCAAGACTCTGGAAAATGGAGGAGTTTTTGAGGCACCACGCTGGAGCAGCGCGGTCAGCCTACAAAATGAGGTAACTAGTGTTGCGTATCAGACGCCATCTCTTGGAGGAAGCGGTTTAGCACTCATTCCAGCACCTTCTGTCTTCCACTTCGACGGTAGCGGAGCAAACAAGCCTTGGTTGCAGGAAACACCGCATCCAATCAGTCAAATAGTTTGGGACTCTTGGGCTGAACTCCATCCTGACACAGCCAAACAACTAGGCATTAAGGAGCGAAGTGTTGTTGAAATTCGTACACCACAAGGCAGCCTGAACGCTACTGTATACCTTAGCTACGGAATTCACCGAGAAGCTGTTGCCATTCCGATTGGCCAAGGACATACATCAAGTGGCATTGTAGCGGATGGTTTTGGCATCAACGTAATGAACCTGTTGCCTGCTAAGACTGATACCCAAACTGGTAATCTAGCATTCGTCAGCACGAAGGCAGAAGTAGTACCAACCGCTATCAAGTCTTATACTGTCAATCTGGACGGCAATCCACGTCAGTTGGGCCGTGACATTGCTGCAGCTACAACGGTAGCCGCTATGACGAGTGACAAAGCCGGTCACGGAGGCGGACATCATCGCCCGAAGGAAATCGTTGAGTTTTATCCAGATCGTTCTGAGACAGCAACCTACTATAAACCCTACCGCTGGGGAATGACAGTCGACTTGGATCGCTGTAACGGCTGTAGTGCCTGTGTTGTAGCTTGCTACGCAGAAAACAACATCCCTGTAGTCGGTAAAGAGCGCGCTGCAGTTGGCCGCGAAATGTCCTGGATTCGAATGGAGCGCTACCTTGAAGGCTATCAGGATGAAACCGAAACACGCTTTGCACCAGTTATGTGCCAACAGTGTAGCAACGCTGGTTGTGAACCTGTCTGCCCGGTCTATGCGACCTATCATAATCCAGAGGGACTCAACGCAATGATCTACAATCGTTGTGTCGGAACACGCTATTGCTCGAATAACTGCATTTATAAGGCTCGAAGATACAACTGGTTTGACTATGAGTTCCCGGCTCCATTAGATCAGCAACTGAACTCGAGCATCACTACTCGAGCAGTGGGAGTAATGGAAAAATGCAATTTCTGCGTACATCGTTTGACAGAGGCTAAGTATGCAGCGCGCGATCTAGATAGAGATGTACAAGATGGTGAAGTCGTAACTGCCTGCCAGCAGACCTGCCCAACCAAAGCCATTACATTTGGCAACCTAGCTGACCCAAACAGCAAAGTATCACAACTAGCCAAGAGAAAGCCGGATCTACTCGCTGATCCCGACAAAGAAAATCGTGATCGCCAGTATGAGATTTTCCCAGAAATGAACTACAAGCCTGCGGTGACCTATTTGCGCAAGGTCAACCACAAAGAGGTCGCAGGCTTGTATGGTAACGAACACGGCGCGGCTCACTGAGCCACAGCTTACTCTCAAAACAGGAGATATTAATGGCTTCCACAACGATTGGGGGAACGGTAACGGAAACCTCAAGTAATCGTCCTTTTCGCGAAGAAATCGACGAGCACAAGGGGCACCCCGGTATTCGGGCAACCACCTTCAATTATGCCCGGATCAATGATGATATGGTAGAGATGCTGGAAAAACCGCATCCTTCCTACTTCCTACTTGTTTTGGGTTTCCTCTCCGCTCTGCTACTTGGTGCAGTCAGCCTAGCGATACAAGTTGATGTTGGAATTGGGAATAGCGGGATCAGCCACCCCATCGCCTGGGGCTTCTACATCACTGATTTCGTTTTTTGGATTGGCATCGGCCACGCAGGAACCCTGATCTCGGCTGTCTTCTACTTGACTCGAGCACCGTGGAGAACTGCAATTTATCGTAGTGCTGAGGCAATGACTGTCTTTGCTGTAATGACAGCGGGGTTGTTCCCACTCCTTCACACTGGTCGCCCTTGGTTAGCATATTGGCTGATTCCTTATCCGAATGAGCGCTACCTCTGGGTGAACTTCAAATCTCCCCTAGCTTGGGATGTTTTCGCGGTTACGACCTACATGTCTGTTTCTATAATGTTCTTCCTGCTGGGACTAGTTCCTGACATGGCGATCATGCGAGATGAAGCCAAAAGGAGAGGCAAGATGCTCCAGGCTAAAATCTATGCTATCTTTGCAATGAGTTGGCGTGGAACGAATCACCAGTGGGTCCACTTTATGCGGGGCTACTTGATTTTTGCAGCTTTGGCGACACCCTTGGTTTTCTCAGTCCACTCTATCGTGTCTTGGGACTTTGCAATGGCATCGATTCCTGGCTGGCACACCACAATCTTTGCGCCCTACTTTGTTGCAGGGGCAATTTTCTCTGGACTGGCAATGGTAATGACCGTGCTCATTCCAGTAAGGGTGGTGTTCCGATTGGAGGACTACATCAGCTACCACGTAGTCAACAAAGTTTGTCAGGTGATCCTGTTCACCTCGATGATTGTAGGGTATGCCTATGCGACCGAGTTCTTCATCGCTTGGTACAGTGGTAGTCCCTATGAACGTGCCGTCTTCTACTTCAGGCCATTTGGACACATGGCCACTTGGTCACTCACCGGTGATCAACCCGTCTCTTTTCCACTGTTAGCCTTCTACTTGATGGTCTTCTGTAACGTCATCGCCCCCATTCCTCTGTGGCGTAAAAAAGTTCGCAATAACTTGGTCGCAGTGTGGATCATTTGTGGTCTGATCAACGTGGGTATGTGGTTTGAGCGATTCAACATCGTTGGTAGCTCACTGCAGCGTGATTTTCATCCATACAACTGGGGAGAATACTGGCCAACTTTGGTGGAAGTCGGTATCACAATCGGAAGCTTCGGCTTCTTCTTCATGCTGTTTAGTCTATTCGTAAAAGCTTTACCGCCGATGGCAATCATGGAATTGAAAGAGGCAGCTGAGCCTCCAATGAGAAAGGAACATCATGAGCACTAAGTTCTCAGGAGTCTGGGGAACTTTTGAATACCTAGATGACACTACAGAAGCAATTGAAGAATTGAGAAAAAAAGGTGTTGAGCCGACCGTACTTTCACCCTGTCCTCGTCATGAAATCGATCATGCGTTGGGTGAACCGCAGAGTCCCGTTCCGTTTATCTCTCTCTTTTTCGGAGCGCTAGGCTGCCTGATTGGCTACAGCCTACCAGCTTGGACCGCTTCGGATTGGGTACTTCCTGTGGGAGGAAAGCCGATTGTGGCGATTGCACCATTCACTGTCATCGGGTTTGAGATGACAATTCTTCATGCCGCCATTTTTACACTGCTTGGGTTGACGATTTTGATCATTATCGACTCACTAAAAAATCCAATTCCTAAAGCAGCTCAAGAGTACTTACGCTTCCAGCGAGATCGCTTCGGAATCGTCGTGCGCTGTGAAGCTTCGCAATACACACTCTACGAAGATTTGTTAAAAAAATATCAAGCAGAGGAGGTTTATGTTGAGAAAGGCTAAGGTACGCCTGATTACTACGACCTTTGCGATGTTGGCTCTGGGTGGAGTAGTCTTGGCTGTTGACAACTATCCCTACTTCGATCCGAAGGATACGGGTTATGGAATCACCAATGATGACAAGCCTTGGTTTGATGGAAAGGACTACCCATTCTATCGAGACATGTACGATGGGAAGAGCCTAAAACCAATGGAAGAGGGAAGCTACGAACAGTTTCCACAAGATTCGGTACCCGTCAAAATTTCCCTAAACAAGATTCAGCGCATCTACGATCCGTTCATCCCTGCAATTGCAGGAGATGGCGCAGGAAAAGCAGGACATCCGCGAGAATACTTTCCAAAAAATCCAGGACAACCTACCGCAATGTCTGTTGCTAGAGGGCAAGTCCTCTACGACACCTACTGCGCTGCCTGTCATGGTACAGACGGATTGGCCAAGACCGTTGTAGTTGAAAAAGGAGTCCCCGCACCAGCAATTGATCAGATGGTAAAGAATCCTGAGTGGGGCCCTCACCTCTATAACAAGATCAAGTACGGCAGTTTCTTTCAGGAACCTCGTGGCTACATGCCTGCCTATGGAGCCCAGACTTCAGTGCAAGACCGTTGGGATATGGTCAATTACATGATGAGCGACGCGTTTGGAAAAGGAGCCATGGTGCAATGAAAGAGATTATCGAACACTCTCAGATTGAACTGCCCAAGAGTTTGAAGACGGTACTCTGGGCCTTTGTACTGCTCGGTGCAGGCATGTTTGTGATTGGCCTAGCAACTGGTAATGAGGAAGGAATCACACGTACTTGGCAGACTCTGCTAATCAACGTGATGTTTTGGGGAGGGATTGCACAAGCTGGTGTGATTCTCTCCGTAATCTGGCAGATTACAGATGCCAAATGGGGACGTCCTTTCAAACGACTTGCAGAAGCCTGTGCTGCTTTCCTGCCTGTTGCCTTCGTGATGTTTATTCTAGTGTTCTTCGGGAGCACTGTTCTTTACGAATGGACACACACCCCATTCATGCACCACGGAGTAGCTGTCAAAGCTGGTTGGTTGAATATTGAATTCTTTGTCATCCGCAATATTTTCTGGCTACTCTTGCTTTATGGAATCTCATATTGGTTCGTTGTGACGTCGATCAAGCCAGATTTCGGACTTGCCCGACGGATTATGGGCTCTCGCTGGGGTGGAGCACTGGCTGACAGATTATTAGACGGATACGGAGATCAGGAAGACGAAGTCACTCGACTGAACCAACTATCCTCACGCCTTGCACCCGCACTGGCTTTGCTCTATGCAATCGCTGGTTCGTTTTTGGTATGGGATTTCGTGATGACACTTGATCAAGAATGGTTCAGTACACTTTTTGGTGTATTCTTCTTGATTGGGAGTTTACAAGCAACAATGGGCATTCTGATCGCCATAGCTGTAACCGTTCGAAATCACTCAAAAGTCCTTGCAGAATACATCACCATCAACAGATTGCATGATCTGACAAAATTGGTCTTTGCATTCTCGTTGCTTTGGACGTACATGGCCTTTTCACAATACATTGTGATTTGGTATGCAGATCTTCCCGAAGAAACACCATACTTGGTAATTCGGTCACAAACAGAACCTTGGTCAACTCTATTTTTGGTTCTGTTCTTATGGCTCTTTGTGTCTGTTTTCCTGGGATTGATGCCTAAAACTTTGTGTCGCACTCCCAATTATATCAGATTCATGGGAATCTACGTCGCGATTGGACAATGGTTGGCTGTTTACATGATGGTCGTTCCTTCACTGCAACACTTCGGGCACTATCACATTCTGCTCGGATTCCATGAGTTACTAATCACTCTAGGCTTCGGCGGAGCTTTCTTCCTCTGCTACGTTGCTTTCTTGGAGCAGGTACCACTGCTGCCCATTTCAGACAAGCATCTATGTAAATCTTGGCACGGCCACTGATTCAACGAAAAAAGGCTTTCAGGGTTCACCTGGAAGCCAAGCCTACCCTCACTTTTCTTTCTCCCTAGCTGAAATTCCGAGTAGCTGCAGCAATCCATGATCATCCCGGAGTGTCTGGGTGAACTCAAATCGTAGCAGAAAGCTTTTGGGATCCTTCACGTGCTGGTGTGTACTAATCACCCGAC
>JACLAC010025562.1_pt1 | contig 12855 bp, 16 predicted proteins | sample 8027881 | NCBI WGS metagenome assembly JACLAC01 (sample SAMN15725517, study PRJNA655200) | protist metagenome | isolation source: fluorescence activated cell sorting (FACS) single amplified genomes of... | place: Spain: Blaines Bay Microbial Observatory, Mediterranean Sea | collected 2016-01-19 | reverse complement strand
GACCTCAGTGAACTCGAACAGTTGTTAGGGAGGGCCTTGCCGCCTATTTTAGAAGACAGTTTTGCCATCGGTATAGCTGAAGGTGACCTGAGGCGAGAAGACTCTCGTTTGTTCTTCACCCAGCGTGGCTGGAGTCGTTTCGACGCATGGGTTTCCTCTTGGATGATGAATTTAGAGTCCGATGAACCTTCGTGAGCGAGCTGGGTTCTCGTTCTAGCACATTGCTCAGCACTTCTAAGCTCATCTATGTTTTAGCTTGTTCCCGCGACACAAAGTGGAGGCTAAACACCATAAACTTTAGTACGATTTGCTTTGGTGAGAAAGATGCCTGAGGACATGGAAGGGACAATATTTTCAGGAAACAACCCCTTTGTTATTGTTAAGCGTTGGTTTGGGGAGGCGAAGGCTTCTGAAATCAATGACCACGACGCCGTAGCGATGGCTTCTGTGGACGAAACAGGCATGCCCAACGTCAGGATGGTTTTGCTGCGATTGATCGATGAGGACAGTTTTGTCTTCTTTACAAATTATGGCTCTGATAAAGGCAAAGAGTTGCTGCAGTCGGGGAAAGTGGCTTTCACGGCACATTGGAAATCCTTGAGGCGACAGGTGTTGGTGCGGGGCCATGTTGAAAAAGACGATGGCCCCGTAGCCGATGAGTACTTTCGTCAGCGAGGACGTCGCTCCAAAATTGGAGCTTGGGCTTCGCGCCAGAGTCAGCCCCTAGCGGAGCGTCAGATTTTGATCGATCGCTGCAAAGCTTTTGAGCTCAAGTACCCCAACGAGGTGCCGAGGCCAGATTTCTGGGGTGGTTTTCGTATAAGACCGACCCAAATTGAGTTGTGGTCGGACGGAGAGAGTCGTTTACACGACCGTTTGCGTTGGCGACAAAACGATGATAATATTTGGGTTAGCCAAAGGATAAACCCTTGAGCGACTTCCGAGGTGATCGATGAGTTTTAAAAATAGAGGCACCGTAGGCCCAGACTTCCGTGAAAGGGACTTCTCCCATGGCAGCGAGGAGCTCCAGCACTCAAGAGAAGAGCCGCCATTGCGACTTTCCTTGAGGCGCAAGTCAAAGAAAACCTTGAACGAAGCCCCCTCTGAGTCGCAATAAAACGACACTCGACCTGTTCGTTTAAAGTTTAGCGAAGAAGCGTTTCCCCAGAACCCCTTGGCGCCAAGCTTGCCAGTCCTTGCTGTAGGTGCCTAGCTCAGCCCCAGTCGTGTTGGAGAGCATTTCGGAGATGTTTTTCTTGAGCTCACCGAGCTCGCTTTCTTCGCTCTCTAGTGCTAAGACATCAAAACACTCCTTGAACATCTGATCGAGAACTCTCAAGGCGGGGTCTGGAAAATAGCGACTTTGAATGAGGTCGATGTCTAGGTTTTGGAAGGCCGATAGGCAGATGGTTTTGGCTTCCCAGCTTTGGATCGTTAAAAATTGATCTTTTAAATAAGTGAAAACGGTGACGAGGTCAGCTTGAGGCTCCTTGAAGGATGCCCGAATCAGAACGGCGCCATATTGAGAAAGAAGCTCCAGAGCAATGTTTTGAAGCTCTCGGCTGGAGTTTAGGATTTTGGCCATGCTTTCATGCTCTTGGCTTGGGGAGGCCAGTGACTGTTGGGCTTGAGCCATCATGTCTTGGAGCACTTCTGTGTTGATGTTCCGTTTTTTTGCATGTTGAATCAAGGGTGAGGTGAGATTGACGCCTTGGATACGATGCTCAATTTCAATGATTTTAGTGTTGAGCAGTCCGGTTCCCGCGAGGTGAACGACCTGTGGTTGAGAACTGTTTAGGAGGCCAAGGAGTGGATTGAGGCAGTCTTGCCGGTTGCGGTTCAGTTTTGGGTTGCCCAACAGGTTTTCTGTGATCGCGATTTGAAGCTTAAACTCTTCAAGTTGTTCTGGGCGAAGCTCCTCTGGCTGAAGCAGAGCTTTTTGAGTGCTCTTGAGCATTTTAGCTAACTGGACAAAACAGCTTTTCAGCTCAAGGGTTGAGAAATAACTGTTTTGATCAATTTTTTCCATGGTCAGGTGGTTAAAAACCTTAAAGACCTCAAGGCGAATGGCATGGGGGATGCTTTTTTCGTTCATGGCCTCGAAAAGCTTGAGCAAGATCCTCTTGTTTTGATCGTTATCGTGGTCCTTCAGGGATCGCAGTGTGATGGAGTGTTGGCGATGGGTGAAGTCCTGCTTGCTCTGGGGGGCGTAGATGTCTTCGATGATACGGCTTTGTAGGGTGCTGATTTGTCGTTCGTTTTCGCCTGCATGAGTGAGCATGTCAAAGGTGTTTTTCAGCAAGACGTCGCTCAGGGTTGGCGACTTGATCTCTTCTGAGAGTTCAATGAACTCGGTTATAAAATACTTTTGATCGGGCTTGTTTTTCTTAGCCAGGGCAAAAAGGTGCTCCAGAATGAGTAAGCGCTCTTTTTTGTGGATGACCGGTGTGTTGGCCAGTTTAAAGAGTTTTGCGGTTATCTTTTTCTGCTCAGAGCTTTTGAGAGGTAGTTTTAAATTCAAGATATCGATGGCTTGCTCAATACGGTAGCCCTTGTCCAAATAGGTGTTCACTTGAGAGATTTTTTCTTTGATGATGGAATCGCTGTCGAGGCCATCGCTGCTAAGTGAGGAGGCCTTGACTGGTTTCGCTTTTTTTTCTGCGAACAAGCCATTGCTGCTTTGGCTCAAAAAGAGCAAGCCGCCCGCAGCAAGCCATGTGATATGATATTTTAGCAAGTCCACCCCCAATCATCAAGACAAATAGATGTTTGTTGGCATTTGGTGTTTTCAAGGGGCAACTGTGAGCTTTGCCTTGGACTAGCGTTAAGAGCCTGATTCTTAAGATTTTCTTTTTTTAAGGATCAGAAGATGTTGAAGGCCAATTCTTACTTTGATGGCAAAGTCCAGTCCATTGGTTTCCAGGGTGCTGACTTGCCCGCTACCGTAGGCGTTATGGCTCCAGGGAGCTACAATTTTGGCACTGACAAAAAGGAAACCATGACCGTGGTTTGCGGTGCATTGAAGGTTAAACTACCCGGGCAAGAATCGTGGCAGGTCTTTGACGAGGGCCAGTCCTTTGTGGTTGAAGCCCATAAAAATTTTGACCTAGAGGTCGAAGTCGCTACGGCTTACCTTTGTAAATACGAGTAGAAAAAGTGAGCACCTTGCCTTCTCGAACTTGTGGAAGGCAAGGTGCAAGTATGACTATCTACGCTGAACTTGATTCAGATCGCGAACGGCGCCGCGATCTGCGGAGGTGGCGAACATAGAGTAAGCCTGCAGGGCTTTGGAGACTTTTCTTTCCCTTGGACCGGGCTGGAAACCGTTGGGGTCGGCTTCCATTTTGGCACGCCTTTGGGCGATAACCTCATCGCTGACGTCGATGTCGATCTTTCGCCCCGGAATGTCGATCATGACCAGATCGCCTTCCTCCACGAGGGCGATGGCTCCGCCGTTGGCGGCCTCCGGTGAGACGTGTCCTATGCTCAAGCCCGATGTTCCCCCAGAGAAACGACCGTCGGTGATCAGAGCGCATTTGGTGCCCAAGTGTTTAGACTTGATATACGAGGTCGGGTATAGCATCTCTTGCATGCCGGGGCCACCACGTGGACCCTCGTAGCGAATCAGCACCACATCACCAGCGACGATTTTATTGGATAGGATCGCCTGACAGGCGTCGTTCTGGGAGTGAAAAATGCGAGCGGGACCATTGAAGATGAGGCAGGATTCGTCGACGCCGGCACTTTTTACAATACAACCGTCTTTTGCGATATTACCATAAAGCACACAGAGGCCTCCGTCCGTTGAGTAAGCGTTGTCGATGGAGCGGATGCAGCCTGATTCGCGATCGGTATCGAGAGTATCCCACTTTTTAGATTGCGAGAAGGCCTCGGTGGTGCGACGACCACCGGGGGCGCTAAAGGCACGCTCTTTTGCCTCTTCGCAAACTTTCGGGGCGACCAGATCATTGTTCTCTATTGCTGCGCCGATGCTTTTCGAGTGAACGGTGCTGGGCTTCCGATCGATAAGACCTCCGCGGTCGAGTTCGCCTAGAATGCTGAAGATGCCGCCCGCTCTGGATACGTCTTCCATGTGGTACTGGGATGCGGGAGCTACTTTGCAAAGGGTAGGCGTGTCGCGAGAGAGCCTGTCGATATCGGCCATGGTGAAATCGATGAAGCCCTCTTGGGCTGCGGCTAAGAGGTGCAATACCGTATTGGTGGAGCCTCCCATCGCGATATCTAAGCGCATAGCGTTTTCGAAGGCCGCTTTAGTGGCGATGGACCTAGGTAGAACGCTTTCGTCCTTATCGACATAGAACCTTTTGCACAGGTCAACGATGTGTTTGGCCGCTTGCTCGAAGAGTTCCCCCCTTTTGGAGTGGGTGGCCAAGAGAGAACCGTTGCCCGGAAGCGATAGTCCTAGGGCTTCGGTGAGGCAGTTCATCGAGTTGGCCGTGAACATTCCAGAGCAAGACCCACAGGTTGGGCAAGCGCTGCGCTCTAGCTTCTCCACGTGTTCGTCAGAAACGCTATCGTCCGCCGCCATCACCATGGAATCGACCAGGTCTAGGTGCTGTTCTTGGCCGTCTTCATGGATGATTTTCCCAGCTTCCATCGGTCCACCAGATACAAAGACTGCAGGAATATTCAGGCGCATGGCGGCCATGAGCATGCCCGGGGTGATCTTGTCGCAGTTGGAGATGCAGACCAGTGCATCGGCAACGTGAGCATTGGCCATGTACTCGACGCTATCGGCGATGATGTCTCTGGAAGGCAGAGAGTAGAGCATGCCGTCGTGGCCCATGGCGATGCCATCGTCCACGGCGATGGTGTTGAACTCACAACCGTAACCACCAGCTTCGCCAATGGCTTTTTTCACCATCTGACCCACACCGTGGAGATGGACGTGTCCCGGAACAAACTGGGTGAAGGAGTTGGCGATGGCGATGATGGGCTTCTTGAAGTCTTCATCTTCCATACCCGTAGCTCTCCATAGAGAACGGGCTCCGGCCATGATTCGGCCTTCGGTCGTGGTTGCCGATCGATAGGGTTTGGGCAAGCTATTAATCCTTGAAAACTGATCGTGGATGTTAATGAGAGGTCACTTTGGTCTAGGAAATCGCCTTTTGTGCGAGGCGATCCTTGCTGGATGCTTTAGGCCAGATGCCAGAAGGGCTTTCGCAAAAGTCGATGCCTTCTTCTAAACGCCATTTTCTGCGGTTGAGTTTAGCCGGCAGAGCAAAGGCGTCAGAGCTGTCTTCCTCGAGTTCTGAGTCGCTGCAACAAGCCACGAAATCCGCAAGGCGCTGTTGGTCTTCTGGCTTTGAACTGAAGGGGTAGCTGATGAAGCAGGGGCGACAGCGTTCATCTAGGAGCAGCAGTGATATCTCTAGGCCCATGTCGCCATCGATCATAGATAGTTTTGACTTCACTTGAATCACCTGGTAGTGTCCTGGCTTTTCCAAGGGATAGGGTGCCTCAAGGGCCTGGATGGGGTGCTCCTCGGGGCAGTAAAGAAAACCAGGTGTGCTGCAGTCGATATCGTGGCTCATCCATTCCACTTGGCACCGATCGTAGGGGTGGGGTTTGCCGCAGCCTTCACACATGATCATGGAGTCTGGGTCTTCGTCGATCCTGACCATGTTTTGTTCATCATCCAGGTAGACGATGCAAGGTTTGAGTTCCCGATCGCAGTAGGGGCAGGTGACTTCGGATAGGGGGATGACCTCTAGGCACTCTGGGCAGGTTTTGTCTTTATTCTCGACAGGATTCTTGTCGGCCTCCTCATGGGCTATGCGGACGATGGGGTGTTGGACGCTGCCGTGTCTGGCGTAGCAACCGGCCAAATCTAGAACCAGGCAATCCTTTTTTTGTGGGTGAACCCTCAGTCCACGCCCAACCATTTGTACGTAGAGAGCCGTAGATAGGGTCGGACGACACAGCATGACACAGTCGGCGCGGGGTGAGTCCCAACCTTCGGTGAGTACATTCACATTGGTGAGCACTCTGAGTTCTCCATCATCAAAAGCCTTTAGGGTCGCGTCTCGTTCGGCGATGGGCATTTCCGAGTGCACGGACTGGGAGGCGATGCCGATGTTTAACAATTCGTCACGGATCATGTCCGCGTGAGAGATGGAGACACAGAAAACAATGATGCCTTTCCTTTGTGCAGCATGACACTCGAGGGTCTTGACGGCACTGAGGAGGTGTTGCTGGCGCACGACAACTTTTTCGAGTTCATCAACCTTGTAATCACCGAAGCTCCCGCTTTGGACTTGCTCCAGATCTTCATTGAGACCTTTGTCGGCGACCATATAGACGTAGGGGCACAAAAAGCCTTCGCTTTGCAGACGTCCGATATCGATGGCGTAATGACGTTCTGAGAACCAATTGGCCCAAGGGGTTTTGCAATTCTGGCCGTAGATATAGCCGTGACCTAGGCGAAAAGGAGTGGCGGTGACCCCTAAGACCTGAAGCCCAGGGTTGAGCTGCAGTAGATCTTTGAGGAACTGACCGAACTGGGAGTCGACATCTTTGATGGGCAGGCGGTGCACTTCGTCAATGATGACGATGTGAAAGGGGGTGAATTTAGATTGCCTAGCGAGGGTTTGTATGGTTCCGATGGTGACGGCGTGGCTGAGGTCACTTTTTTTATCTAGGCTACTGCAGGCTAGTCCGATGGGCGCCTCGGGCCACACGTTCAGCAGTTTATCACGGGCTTGGGCCGCCAGCTCGCGACGGTGAGCGACGACAGCAATCCTCAGGTAGGGAGTGGCTTCTAGCAGTTCTTTGATGAGGCTACAGAAGATGATGGTCTTGCCTGCCCCAGTTGCGGCTTGTATGAGCACGAAGCCGTTGCGCTGTTCAAAGCTTTTTTTGACACGGTCCACCGCTTCTCGTTGGTAAGAACGGAGTTGGATGGTCGTTCTTGGCTCATTTGGGCTGATCACCCTAGTTGAGTTTTCTGGCATTCGCTGTCAAATTGGGGCGGGGTAGGATGGGCTGAAGCGGTGACGGGCAAGGGCTTTTGTGAAGTCATTTGCTTTTGGGCCATTGACCATGGGGTTGGCTTGGAACCATAACCGCCCCTAGGCAAAGGGCTCGATCATGGACCGTTTTCAAGCAGAAACCCAATCCGACATCAAGAGCATCGGTTGGTTTCGCACTCAAAAGTATGAACTTTATCAGTGTGCTCACCAGCCCATGGGCGATGATCTGAGCACGGGGGTGATCAAGCTTCACGGTGGTCACAATTACGAGCAGGCTCTCAAGGGTTTGGAGGGGTTTTCAAAGTTATGGGTTCTTTTTTTATTTCATGGAGCCGGCCACTGGAAGCCGATGGTTCAGCCTCCCCGTGGTCAGCGTAAAATGGGTTGTTTTGCTACCCGTAGTCCCCATCGACCCAACAATATTGGCATGAGTGCTTTGGATTTGTTGGAGATCAAGGGTCGCAACATTTGGGTTGGTGGGCACGATATGATCGACGGCACGCCGGTGATCGATATCAAGCCCTATCTGTCGGTTGTGGATGCTTTTCCCGGTGAAAAAGCGGGTTGGACGGAGGGCGTTGAAGCTGCATCCCCAGCGGAGGTTCGGTTCTCTGAGAGCTGCAGGGCACAACTGGCGTGGCTGAAGGCCAATGGTCTAGACCTGTGGTCGCTGTCCGAAACAACAATACGCTATTATCCCGTGCCGCAAAAGCGGAAACGAACCCGTTGGCTGACGGACGACACCTGTGAGCTGGCTTGTAAAACTTGGCGACTTTACTATCGTTTAAGTGGTGATGAGAATCGTCGCCGCGTTGAAATGAGCTCTATCTCGACGGGCTACCCCGAGGAGATCTTGTCTGGGCTCGTTCCAAGCCCCTGGGGGGACTTAGAGCTCCATCGTCGTTTTTTGCAGATCTTCCCCTCAGAAGATCCCATTTAGAGGTGAATCTTCTGGGAGCAGCTAACTGACGGTATGGTCAGTTGTCTGAGCTTTTGAGGTCGAGCCAGAACTCAACGCTGTTGCCAAAGTACTTTGAAAACTCAATGGCGACGAGTTCGGTGATGGGCACGGTGCCGTCCAGGATCCCGTTCATTTTGCTCATTGGCCAACCTAGGTCATCGGCCAGTTCTTCTGGGGTCAAGCAAAGTGGGGTGATGAATTCGTTCAACAGGACTTGGCCCGAGCTGCTGTTTTCCATAGCCTTGATTAATCATAAAAAGTTTATGGTTTTAGTATAATATAGCTCCCGCTTACGCCAAATTTGTGAGAAGAAAGTATCTCTTTGTGGTCCACATGGCTGCTGGTTCTCGTTGCTGAGAGACGAATTTAAGCCATATTCACTTGGAGATGTTGACAGTCTAGACTGTTTTGGACAAGGTGCCCTTCTATGCTCATGATGGACCATTTAAGATGAATATTAAAAATAAGAAAAGCCAGGTATTGCTGGCTTGCTTGTCGAGTATGGTCTCTGTGCCGACGTTATCTTCCGCAGAAATCAAGCTGGATTCTGAAATGGATAAAGTCAGTCATGTCATCGGCAATAATATTGGTAATAACATCAAGAGTATCGATGGTTTAAACTTGGAGGTCTTTATCGAATCCCTAAAAGCTGGACGCAAGGGTGAAGGGCTTCAATTGGAGCAGGCTGAGGTTCAAAAAGTCATGATGGCGTTCCAGCAAAAAATGCAGCAAAAAGAACAGCAGGCCTCCCTCAAGGTTGGTGAGGAAAATATAAGCAAAGGCAAAGCTTATCTGGCTGAATACGCTAAGCAAGAGGGGGTCAAGGGGACGGGCAGTGGTTTGCTGTACAAGGTGATCAAGCCCGGGACGGGGGCGATTCCAAAGTCAACAGATACGATCTCAGCCCATTACCACGGGACCTTGATCGATGGAACGACCTTCGATAGTTCCTACGATAGAGGAGAGCCGGCGTCTTTTCCTGTGACAGGGGTGATCAAGGGTTGGGTGGAGGCGCTTCAGTTGATGAACGTCGGTAGCACATGGGAATTGGTGATCCCTTCGGAGTTGGCCTATGGAGCCAATCCGCGCCCAGGAGGACCCATTGGCCCTCACGCCGTGCTAAAGTTTAAGATAGAGTTGATCAGCATCAACTGATCATCTTTCCCCTTATAAATAGAGATGGCGGCAGTTCTCTTGAGCGTGAGCTGTCGCCATCAGGTCCCGCTGCGATGACCATGGGCATGAACTAGGGGCACCCATATTTATCAAGACGAGGAGTCGGGGTTGGGGAACTTCTGGGCCAGATGAGAGATGATTTTCCCTGTAGATTCGGAGTCTAAGCTGTAGACCTCTCCGGAATTGGCACATAGAAATTGTCCCGAGGCGAGCTTTCTGATTTGGTCCACTTTCTTTCCCGATGAAGCGGCTAGGGGAATGGTGAGCTTGACTGCGTCCGTTAAATTGATCCTTTGGAGTTGGGCTAGATGGCAAGCGGATTTGATCTCGGCCCCTGTCCAGCCGGTGACGCCTTCGGGGTGTTGGTCTTCAATGTCATACTTGAGTTTGTAGAGCTCCCATATTTTCTCCCGCTCTTCATAGCTGGGTTGGTCGATAAAAAAGATGCTGTCCCAGCGGTCTTGCCTCAGGAATTCCGCGGGCAACTTCTCCATGCTATTGCAGGTGGCAACGACGTAGCTGTCTGACTTGTGAAGATTCAGCCAATGCAGAAAAGCCGCAAAAATGCGTTCTTTTGTGCCGCCATCGCTTTGATTGCTGGATTGGAGAGAGGCCAGTGTGTTTTCGATCTCATCGATAAAAATGATCGAAGGCTCTTGTCTGTCTAGGGCAGAAAATATTTTTTGAAGGCTCCATTGGTTATTTTTGGCCAAATAGGAGGTCATGAGGCTGAGGTCTAGGCAAATGGTCTTCCTTTTGACCTCGTTGCCAAGGGCTTTGGCGAAGGACGATTTCCCCGTGCCCTGAAGCCCTAAGAGTAGGACGCCGCGAGCCCCTTTTGCCCCATCGGTGAGGGATTGTAGGCAAAACTTCTTCAGTCCGTCCATGCCGCCTATATAATCAAAGAGTTCGGGGCCTTTGTGTTGTTTTGCAAAATTCGATAGTTTTATCCTGTCATCATAAAGGTTATCTGAGGGGAAATCCCTTGGCTCAAGTTCATCGAGACCACTCGTGGCGAGTTGATGGTCTTCGGAAAGGTCAGTTGTGTCGCCATCGGGTGGCATGAGTGGCTGGAAGTATTTGAGTGGATTGTTGTCGATGGTGTCGATCCATAATTTTCTGAATTTGCGCAATTGTTGCCTTAAAATCATGTTCTCTTTTTCTAGAGACACGATCTCATTGTGAAGAATCTTTAAGGGATTCTTTTTTGACAAGATTTGAAAACCTCCATTCCGAATCGGCGATTCTCAGCAAATTGGCTAAAAATGCAAGTGATGCTGTTGGCTTGGTACGACATATATTTATTGAGGATAAGGGGTCGTTGCGGGTGTGAACGTCATGGCTCAGCAGTTGGAGCGATGATCCTGAGCGGGGGAGTGAGATTTAAAAAAAAATAAAAAAGCTATAAATTTATGTTTTTTAAACAAAATGTACGCAAAAAATATATATTTCATTCATTTTGTGCATTTTTAAACAAGTTCGTTTATTGGGAGTCTGTAGCTGCGTGGGCGGGCTGTGACGCTGGTGGTTTTATGTATATTTTGTTGGTTAAATATCCAAAATGGTAGTTTTTGGTTGTTTGTTTAAATATTGTTTTAGAGAGGTTTGTTTTTTTAATTATTGTTTTTTAGGTATTTAAATTGTTAAATCTAAATATAAAATTTTAAGCGAAACAATATTATATCTTTTTTGGATTTCTTTTGACTTTGGCGAGACTTGTGTTATCTTAGATAGTGATAGAATTGAAGTCCATTGAATTTTAGGAAAATAGAAGACTTTTTCTGACTCAAATGCCCTTTTATGAAAGACAAGATTGTTTATTTTATTTGTATATAATATCATCATGAAGAGCCAGCTTGATACATTCATGGCTTATTTTTTAAGTGACGGTTATCACACCCAACTTTTCTAGCAAAACTTTATTCATTTAAATCAAACTATGAGCCCAAACGACAGTCGAGATCACATGAAAAGCCTTGATAGGGCTGGTTTGTCTCGTACACAGGGTTCTGCATCGTTGAGCCTTCGTGTTTGTTCGAGGGCATCTGCCCAGGCATCAGATGTCTCCGATCTCACCTTGATGGGGACGGCGCCATCCTTTCTCGTTGAGTCAGCTTTTGATCGGGTCGTCTCCCATGAGCAAACGGCAAGGGAGTATTCGGGCGATTGTGGCGACGAAAACAGTTTAGTTGTGACATTATCGGTCGAGGGCGAATCAGGGATAGCCTTTGATCAAAACTTCATGGGGATCGATAGCGCTTCTAAGCTAGAAGTTCGTGTCGACACCCATGAGCCAAACGCCTGTGGCTTTGGGCCAGAGGTTCCTTGGGAATACCTCGTTTAGATTTATAAGCAATTTTAACTAACCACGTACATAATAATAGCATGAGCGAATCTGTCGGATTGATTGAAACGAAGGGCCTAACGGGCTCAATTGAAGCAAGTGATGCTATGGCAAAGGCGGCTGCGGTCACCCTCGTCAAGCAGATCTCAATCGGTGGCGGTTTTTTAACCGTGCTGGTGAAAGGTGATGTTGGGAGCGTCAACGCTGCGGTAGAGGCTGGTGCAGAGGCCGCTGACCGCGTAGGTGAGCTTGTCGCTTCCAACGTTATCGCCAGACCCCACGAAGACCTTCTTAAATATTTTCAGTAATTAGAGCTTAAATCAGGAGACCATATAACATGGCTAAACAAGCAATAGGAATGATCGAGTGTAAAGGGTTGATCAGCCTCATGGAGGCAGCTGATGCTGCTCTAAAATCTGCGGATATCACCATGACAGGATGGGAAAAGATCGGCTCTGGATTGGTGACGGGTTTTTTCACGGGCGACGTGGCTGCGGTGAAAGCCGGTGTTGAGGCTGGCGCTGAAGCGGCAGGTCAGATTGGTGAAGTCACGGCGGTTCAGGTGATCCCGCGTCCTCACGAAGATCTAGCCAAACTCGGATCTTGGATCGGTTAGGCTGTGCCGAGGTTCCGTGGGTCTTGAAAGCCCATGGAACCTCAATTCAACGCTAATTGATGGCGTTCAATAAATAAAACACTTTTACCTTTATCAAAAAATAAACCCATGGCTACTCAATCAATAGGAATCCTTGAGACCAAAGGTCTCGTTGCCCTCGTTCAAGGCACTGACGCAATGTTGAAGTCCGCAAATGTTGAGCTGACTGGCCCCATGAAAGGGATTGGCAACATGCTGGTCAGCGTGACCGTGATCGGTGATGTCGCAGCGGTCAAGTCAGCTATCGAAACCGGTGCGGAAGCTGCCGGTCGTTACGGTGAAGTTGTGAGTGCTCACGTCATCGCTCGCCCACATCAAGATACCTCTAGTGTTGTCCCTGCCCTAAAGCCTGCCGCAAAACGTAAGTAGGTCAAGCGCTCGATGTATTTGGGTAAAGTTATCGGATCGGTGGTCGCGACGAAAAAGGATGAGGCCATGAAGGGGCATAAACTCTTGATGGTACGTCCTTTATTAGTCGACGAGAATAAACCCAGCCAGTTGAACCCGAGTTCGAACACGATCATTTGCGTCGACACCCTTGGTGCCGGTGAAGGCGAATTGGTGATGTTAGCTCAAGGGGGTTCTGCTCGCAAAGCCGAAGGCCTTGGCCCACTGCCCATTGATGCTGCTATCATCGGTCTTGTTGATGCCGTCAATATCCTTGGCGAGCAGGCGTACAAAGTGAACAATAGTTAATTTTAGAGGATTTTTATGAGTCAGTTTAACG
>JACLAC010022199.1_pt1 | contig 12863 bp, 25 predicted proteins | sample 8027881 | NCBI WGS metagenome assembly JACLAC01 (sample SAMN15725517, study PRJNA655200) | protist metagenome | isolation source: fluorescence activated cell sorting (FACS) single amplified genomes of... | place: Spain: Blaines Bay Microbial Observatory, Mediterranean Sea | collected 2016-01-19 | reverse complement strand
AAGGAACCACCTCAACTGGAACTTGGTGGTTCGAGGATGACTATTCCTGGATCGGAACGTGGGCCACTGATGATTCTGATGATACCATAAAGTACGACAACAGTGATTATGGAGAGGAAGAAGAATACACTTGCACCGATCTCGATGATGGCACAGTGACTAACAGTGCTGGCGAAACCTGTGCATGGTACTATCAGGATGGATATGAAGCAGAATGCCCATACCTGAACACTGACACTTTCGATGCTTACGAGTTGTGCTGTGTCTGTGGAGGTGGATCAACAGCTACCACAGATGAAGAGCAAGAGCATTGGTATGCCGCAGAATACGACGAATGTGGTTACTACTCAGATGACCTTGGATATGAAATCATCTGCTAAGAAGGTCTTACCTGCCAAGACTATCAAGATGGAGAAGGCAATTATGTCACCATTTGCCTCACTGATTCAACAGATTCTGGTGATGATCAGTACGTTGCCACAACTGCTGGTGAAGACTGTGGATACACAAGTGATCACACATACTGGGTCGAATGTGCAGAAGGTATGACCTGTGAACAGCAAGATACAGCATCATCCTCTGGCAGCTATCATATCTGTGTTGCCGATGCAGAGGATGAAGAAGAGACTACCTGCTAGGACCTTGATGATGGCACAAATACAAACAGCGGCGGCTACACATGTGCTATGTATGTGGATGGCTGGGGTGAGTGCGAGTACATGGACACAGAAACCTTCGTTGCTGCTGAACTATGCTGTGCTTGTGGCGGAGGTTCAACAGCTGCTACAGATGACTCTGATGATTACACTACTGAGGGAGAATCATGCAGCTCAAATGAAGACTGTGAAGAAGGACTCCTTTGCAGAGACTAAGAAATCGCTGGTAGCTGGGTGGCTGTTTGTGTTATTTTCGAAGCTCCAACAGACTATGATGGCCTTGGTATGGACAAAGACGGAGAAACTGCTGGCTACTGGTACCTCCCTGCAAGTGATGCAGCTGAGGGCACTTACATTGGTCAATATGGAAGAAACACAGGATTCTGGAGCTTTGATGCAGACAGTGATCAGACTGGAGTGTGGAGAGATGCAGAAGGCACTGAAGAGGGAACTTTCATGAGAGACCCCAATAACTCAGACATTTTCATCGACACTACTCCAGAGGATGAGTACGTTGCCACAACTGCTGGTGAAGACTGTGGATACACAGATGATCACACATACTGGGTCGAATGTGCAGAAGGTCTAACCTGTGAGCAGTAAGACACTGCAACTTCCACTGGTAGCTATCATATCTGCGTGGCCGGTGAAGAAGATGAGGAGCAAGAGCATTGGTATGCTGCAGAATACGAAGAATGTGGCTATTACTCTGATGACCTTGGATATGATATCACTTGTCAAGAAGGTCTTACCTGCCAAGACTACCAAGATGGAGAAGGCAATTAGGTCACTATTTGCCTCACTGACTCAACTGATTATGGTGAAGGCGCAGATGGAACCTGGAGAGGAAGCACAACTGAGTCTAACGGATACTGGTTCGTCAACGATGACGGCACAGCTGGTTACTGGGTCAGTGAAGACGGCTAAGTGACCGGTGACTGGACCTATGACGATGGATCAACATCAACTGGAACTTGGTGGTTCGAAGGCGACAGCTCTTGGATCGGAACTTGGGCTACAGATGAGTCCGATGATACCATCAAATACGATAACAGTGATTATGGAGATTATGAAGACTACATCTGCACCGATCTTGATGATGGCACATTGACTAACAGTGCTGGCGAAACATGTGCTTGGTATTATCAGGATGGATATGAAGCAGAGTGCCCATACTTGAATACAGACACTTTCGATGCTTATGAGTTGTGCTGTGCTTGTGGAGGTGGATCGACAGCTGCCACAGATGACTCTGATAATTATGCAGCCTTAGGTGAAGCCTGTGGCTATTACTCAGACTCCATTGGAGACTATGTTTAATGTTATGAAGGCTTTTACTGTCAAACTTCAGATGACAGTCTTGATGGCTCATATGTTGGCACTTGTGTAAGTGAATTCGAAGCCCCAACAGACCACGATGGCACTGGTGTGGATAGCGATGGTGAGCTCCTTGGCTACTGGTATCTCAATGAGGATCAGAGTGAAAGCAGTGGCCATTATGTCACATCAGATGGCCAATACACTGGTGTGTGGAACTACGATGGAGATTCAACCCTCTCAGGAACCTGGAGGCAGGATGATGGCTATGCTGAAGGAACTTGGTACGCAGAAGAAGATGCACCAATGACTTTCATTGTCTCAGGTCATGAAGATGAAGAGGATGAGTATCACTATGCAGCTGAAGGTGAAAGCTGTGGCTACTATGATGATGATCTCCAATATTATATCACCTGTTAAGATGGACTTGTCTGCCAAGAACAGGAGGATGAAAATGGAAATTGGCCCTCTTATTGCATCGATGATTCAACTGACTACAGTGAAGGTGCAGATGGAACCTGGAGAGGAAATTCAACGGAATCCAATGGATACTGGTTCGTCAACGAAGACGGCACTGCTGGCTACTGGGTCAGTGAAGACGGCTTAGTGACTGGAGACTGGTCCTATGACGATGGATCTACCTCAACTGGAACCTGGTGGTTCGAGGATGACTATTCTTGGATTGGAACTTGGGCCACAGATGAGTCCGATGATACCATCAAATATGACAACAGTGATTATGAAGAATACACTTGCTCAGATCTCGATAACGGACTAGTCAACTCGGGCGGATAAGCCTGCGAGTGGTACTGGGAAGCATGGGGAGAGTGTGACTACATGAACACCGACACTTTTGATGCCAGAGAATTGTGTTGTGCCTGCTATGGTGGACTCAATGAGACCCTTGGCCACGAAGGCGACAACTGTCTCACATATAATACAGGAACTTCAAGAAACTACCCAGACTGTGCATCAGGACTTTATTGTGGTTAACAGACTGACGGTAGTGAAACATTCATTTGTATCTCTTACGAAGAACCAACTGGCTACGATGGTGTTGGAGTGGATAGTGATCACAATATGTTAGGCTACTGGTACATTAATGAAGATCAGTCTGACAATGTTGGCCACTACGTCGATCAATATGGTGTAGACGGTGGAGTGTGGAATTACGATGAGAACACCACACTTTCTGGAACCTGGAAGAGTGAAGATGGCTCAGAGGAAGGAACCTGGTGGGCTGCATCTAGTGATCCATACACTTTCATTGTCAATATTCCAGAAGAGGATGAAACAGATGTGTATGTTTAAACGACTGAAGGTGAAGACTGTGGATACTCAGACGACCTCGGTTACTGGGTCGACTGTGCCGATGGACTTACTTGTGAACAGCAAGAAACCGCATCATCCTCAGGCAGCTATCATATCTGTGTAGCAAGTGAAGAAGACGAGGAGCAGGAGCATTGGTATGCTGCTGAATACGACGTATGTGGTTATTATTCTGATGACCTTGGATATGAAATCACCTGTCAAGAAGGTCTCGTCTGCTAAGACTTCACATACGAAGATGGCAGTTAGGCCACAATTTGCCTCACAACAGATTCTGGTGAAGAATACGTTGCCACTATGGCTGGTTAGGACTGTGGATACTCAGATAATCTCGGTTACTGGGTCGAATGTGCAGAAGGTCTCACCTGTGAACAGCAAGATACAGCATCATCCTCTGGCAGCTATCACATATGTGTAGCCAGTGAAGAAGATGCAGATGAGACTACGTGCTAAGATCTCGATGATGGCACAGTGACTAACAGTGTTGGAGAATCATGTGCTTGGTATTACCAGGATGGATATGAAGTTTAGTGCTCATACTTGAACACTGACGCTTTCGATGCTAATGAGTTGTGCTGTGTCTGTGGAGGTGGATCAACAGCCACTACAGATGACTCTGATGATTATAATGCAGGTACCGGTGAAGGAGAACCATGTTTATTGATGGACGATTGTGCAGATGGACTTGTTTGTGAATGGGTCGAGGATGCGAATTAAAATCTTTGCATTTCAGATGCATATATACTGTATACTGCTCAAGAAGGAGAAAGTTGTAACTATTTAGATGACGTCTCTACAGTAGATAACCATAAATGGATCATGTGTGTTGAAGGTCTACACTGTGAAGAAGCCGAAGATGGAGACTGGAGCACTTGTGTAATTGGTTTCGAAGCTCCAACTGATTATGATGGCACTGGTGTGGATAGCGATTACACCACTTTAGGCTATTGGTATCTTAATGAGGACCAGACTGAAAGTAGTGGCCACTATATCACTTATGATGGCCAACACACTGGAACGTGGAGCTACGATACTGATTCTACACTTTCAGGAGTCTGGAGTCATGATGATGGCTCTCAAGACGGAACCTGGTATGCTGAAGCTAGTGCACCAATGACTTTCATTGTTTCCTATCAGGAAGACGAAGAGTAAGAGCAATGGTATGCTGCAGAATACGAAGAATGTGGCTATTACTCAGATGACCTTGGATATGAAATCACCTGTCAAGACGGTCTAGTCTGCCAAGATTATTAAGATGAATACAACAATCAGGTCACTATTTGCATGATTGACTCAACTGATTACGGTGAAGGTGCTGATGGTACATGGAGAGGTAGCACAGATGAATCCAACGGATATTGGTTCGTTAATGATGATGGCACAACTGGTTACTGGGTCAGTGAAGACGGTCAAGTGACTGGTGACTGGTCCTACGATGATGGATCTACCTCAACTGGAACCTGGTGGTTCGAGGGAGATAGCTCCTGGATTGGAACTTGGGCCACTGATGAGTCCGATGATACCATCAAGTACGATAACAGCGATTATGGAGATGAAGAAGAATACACTTGCATCGATCTCGATGATGGAACAGTGACTAACAGTGCTGGCGAGACATGTGCTTGGTACTATCAGGATGGATATGTGGAAGAATGCCCATACTTGAACACTGACACTTTTGATGCCTATGAGTTGTGCTGTGTTTGCGGAGGTGGTGAGACTGTCTACACTGGAGATGACTCTGATGATTCTTATCTTGGCGAAGGAGAAGAGTGTACCTCTACTGATCAGTGTGAAGAAGGACTTCTTTGCAGAGACTAAGCTGATAGCACTGTTGACTCAGGCTGGGTCACTGTTTGTGTTGTATTTGAAGCTCCAACTGACTACGATGGCCGTGGAGTGGACCAAGATGGAGAAACTGCTGGCTACTGGTACCTTCCCGCAAGTGATGCAGTGGAGGGCACTTGGATCGGCAAATACGGAAGAGAAACAGGATTCTGGAGCTTTGATGCAGACAGTGATTAGACTGGAGTCTGGAGAGACTCTGAGGGATCTGAAGAAGGAACTTTCATGAGAGACCCCAATGACACTAACATCTTCATTGACACTACCCCAGAAGATGAAGACGATACAGATCAGTACGTTGCAACTACCGAAGGCGAAGACTGTGGGTATTCAGATGATCTCGGTTACTGGGTCGAATGCTCTGAAGGACTTTACTGTGAACAATAAGAGACTGCATCCATCACTGGTAGCTATCATATCTGTGTGATCGAAGAAGAAGAAGCAGATCTTGGCCACGAAGGTGATCTTTGCGAGACCTGGAATGAATCAGCTGGAACATATTATCCAGACTGTGCCAAAGGCCTCGTCTGTGAAGCACAGGACGACATGGTATCAACCTCTGGTAGCTATATGATCTGTGTTGTTGAAGAAGAATCAGACCTCGGCCACGAAGGTGACTTATGTTTAACATGGAATGAAGATGCTGGTACAAATTATCCAGACTGTGCTGAAGGCCTCATTTGCACAGAACAGGAAGATGAAAATGGAAATTGGCCGTCTATTTGTATCGTTGACTCCACTGACTATGGTGAAGGTGCAGATGGCACATGGAGAGGAAGCACAGATGAATCCAACGGATACTGGTTCGTCAACGATGATGACACAGCTGGCTACTGGGTCAGTGAAGATGGTCAAGTGACAGGTGACTGGTCTTACGATGATGGATCCACATCAACTGGAACCTGGTGGTTCGAGGATGACTATTCCTGGATCGGAACTTGGGCCACTGATGATTCTAATGATACCATCAAGTACGACAACAGCGATTATGGAGACTATGATGACTACACCTGCAATGATCTCGACAACGGAGAAGTCAACAGTTATGGCGAAACATGCGCCTACTACTCTCAAGATGGCTATGAAGCAGAATGCCCATATATGGACACTGACACTTTCGTTGCAGCAGATCTATGCTGTGCATGTGGAGGTGGTGAGACTGTCTACACTGGAGATGACTCTGATGATTCTTATCTTAGCTAGGGAGAAGAATGCACCTCTACTGATCAGTGTGAAGAAGGACTTCTTTGCAGAGACCAAGCTGATAGCACTGTTGACTCAGGCTGGGTCACTGTTTGTGTTGTATTTGAGGCTCCAACTGACTATGATGGCCGTGGCGTGGACTAAGATGGAGAAACTGCTGGCTACTGGTACCTTCCCGCAAGTGATGCAGCTGAGGGCACTTGGATCGGAAAATACGGAAGAGAGACAGGATTCTGGAGCTTTGATACCGACAGTGATCAGACTGGAGTCTGGAGAGACTCTGAGGGATCTGAAGAAGGAACTTTCATGAGAGACCCCAATGACACTAACATCTTCATCGACACTACCCCAGAAGATGAAGAAGAAACCGATGAATACGTTGCGACTACCGAAGGTGAAGACTGTGGTTATTCAGATGCACTTGGATACTGGGTTGAATGCTCTGATGGACTCTACTGTGAGTAATAAGAGTCAGCATCAACCACTGGTAGCTATCATATTTGTGTGATCGATGAAGAAGAAACAGACCTTGGCCATGAAGGTGACCTATGTGAGACCTGGAATGAAGAAGCCGGTACATATTATCCAGACTGCGCCGAAGGCCTTGTTTGTGAAGCACAAGATGACATGGTATCGACCTCCGGCAGCTACATGATCTGTGTTGTTGAAGAAGAAGCAGATCTTGGTCATGAAGGTGACTATTGTTTAACATGGAATGAAGATGCTGGAACATATTACCCAGACTGTGATGAAGGCCTAATTTGCACAGAACAGGAAGACGAAAATGGCAACTGGCCGTCTATTTGCATTGATGACACTACTGACTACGGTGAAGGTGCAGATGGAACATGGAGAGGAAACACCACTGAATCCAATGGATACTGGTTCCTCAATTCACATGGGTACTCTGGATAATGGATCAGTGATGATGGTCAAGCAAATGGTGAATGGGCTTATGACGATGGATCTACCACTGTTGGAACTTGGTGGTTCGAAGGAGATAGCTCTTGGATCGGAACCTTTGCCACTGATGATTCTGACGAAACTATCAAGTACGATAGCACTGATTACGAAGAATACATGTGCATCGATCTTGACAATGGAGAAGTCAACTCAGGTGGAGATGATTGTGCGTGGTACTGGTAAGCCTGGGGAGAGTGTGAATATATGAACACTGACACCTTCAATGCTGTAGAAATGTGCTGTGCCTGTTACGGTGGACTCAATGAGACTCTCGGCCATGAGGGTGATGACTGCCTCGGCTGGGATGAGACTACACAGAGAGCTTTCCCAGACTGCAGATCAGGCCTTACCTGTGAGCAACAAGAAACTGCAAGTGACTCTGGAAATTACTACATTTGCGTCGCTGAAGAGGATAATGAATACTACTATGCCTCCGAAGGTGAAGAATGTGGCTACTACTCTGACAGCCTCGGTTATGATGTCGAATGCTATTCTGGTCTGACTTGTGTAGACCAATCTAATGGTGATACTAGTGTTCTGTACATGACATGTGTTGCCTAAGACGAAGATGAATATCATTATGCTGCTGAAGGTGAAGCCTGCGGATATTACGATGATGACCTCGGATATGACGTCACTTGTGAATCTGGACTCCTTTGCCAAGACCAAGAGGATGACAGTGGCAATTGGGTCACCATTTGCGTCGTCGACACAACCGATTACGGTGAGGGTGCTGATGGTACTTGGAGAGGAAACTCTACTGAATCCAACGGATACTGGTTCGTCAATGATGACGGCACAGCTGGATATTGGGTCAGTGAAGATGGACAAGTGACTGGTGACTGGTAATATGATGATGGATCTACCTCAACTGGAACTTGGTGGTTCGAGGGAGACAGCTCTTGGATCGGAACGTGGGCCACTGATGATTCAGATGATACCATCAAGTACGACAACAGCGATTATGGAGACTATGATGACTACACCTGCACTGATCTCGATGATGGCACAGTGACTAACAGTGCTGGTGAAACCTGTGCATGGTACTATCAGGATGGATATGAAGCAGAGTGCCCCTACCTGAACACTGACACTTTTGATGCCTACGAGTTGTGCTGTGCTTGTGGAGGTGGTGAGACTGTCTACTCCGGAGATGACTCTGATGATTCTCTACTTGAAGAAGGAGAAGAGTGTACTTCAAATGATGAATGTCAGACTGGACTTCTTTGCACAGACATGGAAATTGCTGGTAACTATGTCAGAGTTTGTCTTGGATTTGAGGCCCCAACTGACTACGATGGCCTCGGTGTAGACTCTCACGGTGAAGCTTCTGGCTACTGGTATCTTCCAGCAAGTGACTCAGAAGAGGGTACTTGGGTTGGCACATATGGATATGACACAGGATTCTGGAGCTATGATGATGACAGTGAACAGACTGGTACATGGTGGAACTCCGATAACTCAAGCTCAGGAACCTTCATGAAGTCCGATATGTACTTCATTGATACCAGTGGGTATTATTCTGCTCAAGAAGGTGAAGAATGTGGCTACTCAGATTATGTTTAATGCTAATCAGGACTGAGCTGTTAAGAACAAACCAGTGATGACGGCACATTTATCTGGACTTGTGTCGCTTATGAGGCTCCAACTGACTATGACGGTGTTGGCCAGGATAGCGATGGTATTCTTCTTGGATATTGGTATCTAAATGAAGACCAGACCGATAACAGTGGACACTATGTCACCTCTGATGGTCAGTACACTGGTGTGTGGAACTATGATGAAGACTCAACCCTCTCAGGAACCTGGATGCAGGATGATGGCAATGCTGAGGGAACTTGGTATGCCGAAGCGGATGAACCAATGACTTTCATTGTCTCCGGTCACGAAGATGAAGAAGAGGACGAGTATCACTATGCAGCTGAAGGGGAAAGCTGTGGCCACTACGACGATGATCTTGGATATTATATCACCTGTGAAAATGGACTTGTCTGTCAAGAACAGGAGGATGAGAATGGAAATTGGCCCTCTTATTGCATCGATGATACTACTGACTACGGTGAAGGTGCAGATGGAACATGGAACGGAAACTCTACTGAAACTAACGGATATTGGTTCCTCAATTCACATGGTTATTCTGGAACCTGGATCAGCGATGATGGCTAAACAAATGGAGACTGGTCTTATGACGATGGATCCACCACAGTTGGAACTTGGTGGTTCGAAGGAGATAGCTCATGGATCGGAACTTTTGCCACTAGCGAGTCTGATGAAACCATCAAGTACGATAGCACTGATTACGAAGAGTACATGTGTATCGATCTTGACAACGGAGAAGTCAATTCAGGTGGAGAAGATTGTGCGTGGTACTGGTAAGCCTGGGGAGAGTGTGAATATATGAACACTGACACCTTTAATGCTGTAGAAATGTGCTGTGCTTGCTACGGTGGACTCAATGAGACTCTTGGCTATGAGGGCGATGACTGCCTTGGCTGGGATGAGACTACACAGAGAGCCTTCCCAGATTGCAGATCAGGCCTAACCTGTGAGCAACAAGAAACTGCATCCGAATCTGGAAATTACTACATTTGCGTTGCCGAAGAAGAAGAGGATGATGAATACTATTACGCTGTTGAGGGTGAAGAATGTGGCTACTACTCTGACAGCCTTGGTTACGACGTAGAATGCTATTCTGGTCTGACTTGCATAGACCAATCTAATGGCGATACTAGTGTTCTGTACATGACATGTGTCGTTTATGAAGCACCAACAGACTATGACGGCATTGGCGTGGATAGCGATTACAACACACTAGGCTACTGGTATCTTAATGAAGACCAGACTGATAACAGTGGACACTATGTCACTTCTGATGGCCAATACACTGGTGTGTGGAACTATGATGAAGATTCCACACTCTCAGGCACCTGGACACAGGATGATGGCAATGCTGAAGGAACTTGGTACGCTGAAGCGGATGAACCAATGACTTTCATTGTCTCAGGTCATGAAGATGAGGAAGAGGACGAGTATCACTATGCAGCTGAAGGAGAAAGCTGCGGCCACTACGACGATGATCTTGGATATTATATCACCTGTGAAGATGGACTTGTCTGTCAAGAACAGGAGGATGAGAACGGAAATTGGCCTTCTTATTGCATTGATGACTCAACCGACTACGGTGAAGGAGCAGATGGAACATGGAGAGGAAATACTACAGAATCAAATGGATACTGGTTCCTCAATTCACATGGTTACTCTGGATAATGGATCAGTGACGATGGCTAAACAACTGGAGAATGGGCTTATGACGATGGATCCACCACAGTTGGAACTTGGTGGTTCGAAGGAGATAGCTCTTGGATCGGAACTTTTGCCACTGATGAATCTGATGAAACAATCAAGTATGACAGCACAGATTACGAAGAGTACATGTGCATTGATCTTGACAATGGAGAAGTAAACTCAGGTGGATATGGCTGTGAGTGGTATTGGCAAGCTTATGGAGAGTGTGAATTTATGAACACTGACTCCTTCAATGCTGTAGAAATGTGCTGTGCTTGCTACGGTGGACTTAATGAGACTCTTGGCCATGAAGGCGATGACTGCCTTGGCTGGGATGACACTACACAGAGAGCATTCCCAGACTGTCACTCTGGCCTAACCTGTGAGCAACAAGATGCGGCATCTGATTCTGGAAACTACTACATTTGCGTTGCTGAAGAGGATGAATACTACTACGCGTCTGAGGATGAAGAGTGTGGCTACTACTCTGACAGCCTTGGCTACGATGTCGAATGTGACTCAGGCCTGACTTGTGTAGACCAATCTAATGGTGATACTAGTGTTCTGTACATGACATGTGTCGCCTAAGACGAAGATTAATATCATTATGCTGCTGAAGGTGAAGCCTGCGGATATTACGATGATGACCTCGGATACGACGTCACTTGTGAATCTGGACTTCTCTGCCAGGACCAGGAGGATGAAAGTGGCAATACAGTCACAATCTGCATCGTTGACTCAACTGACTACGGTGAAGGTGCAGATGGAACATGGAGAGGATACACAGATGAATCCAACGGATACTGGTTCGTTAATGATGACGGCACAGCTGGCTACTGGGTCAGTGAAGACGGCCAAGTGACTGGTGACTGGGTTTATGACGATGGATCTACCTCAACTGGAACCTGGTGGTTCGAGGGAGATAGCTCTTGGATCGGAACGTGGGCCACTGATGACTCTGATGATACCATCAAGTACGACAACAGCGATTATGGAGATTATGAAGAATACACCTGCACCGATCTCGATGATGGCACTGTTACAAACAGTGCTGGTGAAACCTGTGCATGGTATTATCAGGATGGATATGAAGCAGAGTGCCCATACCTGAACACTGACACTTTCGATGCATACGAGTTGTGCTGTGCATGCGGAGGTGGTGAGACTGTCTACACTGGAGATGACTCTGATGATTCTTATCTTGGCGAAGGAGAAGAGTGCACCTCTACTGATCAGTGTGAAGAAGGCCTAGTTTGCACAGAACAAGAAGACGAAAATGGCAACTGGCCGTCTGTTTGTATCGTTGACTCAACCGACTATGGTGAGGGTGCAGATGGAACCTGGAGAGGAAGCACTGATGAATCCAACGGATACTGGTTCGTTAATGATGACGGCACAGCTGGCTACTGGGTCAGTGAAGATGGCCAGGTGACCGGTGACTGGTCCTATGACGATGGATCCACAACAACTGGAACCTGGTGGTTCGAGGGAGACAGCTCCTGGATCGGAACTTGGGCCACTGATGATTCTAATGATACCATCAAGTACGACAACAGCGATTATGGAGATTATGAAGAATACACCTGCACCGATCTCGATGATGGCACTGTGACTAACAGTGCTGGGGAAACCTGTGCATGGTACTATCAGGATGGATATGAAGCAGAGTGCTAATACTTGAATACAGACACTTTCGATGCTTACGAACTGTGCTGTGCTTGTGGAGGCGGTGAGACTGTCTACACTGGAGATGACTCTGATTATTATGCAGCCGAAGGTGAAGAATGTGGCTACTCTGACAATCTTGGTTATGATGTAGAATGTGACACTGGCCTAATCTGTGAAGAACAGACCAGCGATGATGGTGCAGTTACGATGACATGTGTTGTTTATGAAGCTCCAACTGATTATGATGGCATTGGCCAGGATAGCGATGGCACTCTTCTTGGATATTGGTATCTCAATGAAGACCAGACTGAAAACAGTGGACACTATGTCACATCTGATGGCCAATACACTGGTGTGTGGAACTACGACGAGGATTCTACACTCTCTGGAACCTGGACGCAGGATGATGGCTATGCTGAGGGAACTTGGTACGCCGAAGAAGATGCACCAATGACTTTCATTGTCTCTGGTCATGAAGATGAAGAAGATGAGTATCACTATGCAGCTGAAGGTGAAAGCTGTGGCTACTATGATGATGATCTTGGATATGACATCGCATGTGAGTCTGGTCTGACCTGTCTTGACTATTAAGATGAA
>JACLAC010006021.1_pt1 | contig 12863 bp, 6 predicted proteins | sample 8027881 | NCBI WGS metagenome assembly JACLAC01 (sample SAMN15725517, study PRJNA655200) | protist metagenome | isolation source: fluorescence activated cell sorting (FACS) single amplified genomes of... | place: Spain: Blaines Bay Microbial Observatory, Mediterranean Sea | collected 2016-01-19 | reverse complement strand
GGCGCCCATCTTCCAGCAGCCGTTAGCTCTAGGCGTCGACATCTGCATGACGTCTGCCACGAAGTTCATCGCTGGCCATTCGGATGTAACGGCGGGTATCCTCTCGGTCGCGGGTGAGGAGCTCGCGAATCGCGTCTACTTTCTGCAGAACTCGGAGGGCGGTGGCCTATCTCCGTTTGACTGCTGGTTGTGCCTCCGCGGTTTAAAGACGATGTCGCTAAGGATGGAGCGCCAGCAGCATAATGCGATGCAGATGGCGTTGTGGCTGCAGCAGAGGCCGGAGGTGACCAAGATCAATTATCCGGGCCTGCCAACAGATCCAAACTACGCATTGCACATGTCGCAGGCGAGCGGTGGTGGGTCATTGCTGTCGTTCGAGACGGGAGATGTCGACCTATCAAAGGGTTTGGTCGAGCATTCTAAGCTGTTTAAGGTGACAGTCAGCTTTGGGTCTACGACGTCACTACTCTCCCTCCCATGCTTTATGTCCCATGCGTCCATTCCGCCAGAGGTTAGAAGGGAGCGTGGCTTGCCGGATGATCTCGTGAGGATCTCGGCAGGGATTGAGGACGAGAGGGATCTGATCGCCGACTTGGAGCAGGCGTTCGAGAAGAGCTCGGGCGCGGCGACGCAGGGGAGTGTTGCGGCGAGTGGATGGTATCCGAGGCAGTATGCGGGGCCAAGGTGAGTGCTGGAAGAGGGTGGACAAAATCGTGGGCTGTGAGAGCGGACACAGGTGACAACGGTACACGGACACGCGGTGGGTGTATGTAGGGTACGCAACGGTAATGGTTTACAAAGCGAAGTGCTCGCAGACGCCCCCACAGCCGCCGTGTCGAGCACCTACGTGTCGCATCGCGATGCGACAGTCCGTGATGAACGTGAAGGGGTACTCCTTCCCGAACGCGCTGCTGGTCGCGCTTCTTTCTCTGTTTGGAACGGCAACCGCCATCTCCGAGGCCGATATGCAAAAGGCGCGGCGCGACGCCGGGTTGCCGCCCGAACGGAAGGAATCGCTGCGTGACGACATGAAGGCGATCGCGGTCATGTTTGCAAAGTACGACAAAGATGAGAACGACAAGCTGAGCATGGCGGAGCTCAAAGAATGGGTTATGGAAGAGGCCGGCGGCGAAATAAGTAAGCTCGATATGATGATGGCGGGCATCGACAAAGACAAGGACAGGATGGCGTCGAAGGAGGAGTTTGTCTCGTTCCTGCTGCAGATCAAGCGCTCGGAGGGTCCGCCAAAGTCGTGGTCGATGGAGGAGGAGAAGGAGATGGAGAAGCGCGAGCGGATGGAGGCGAGGAAGAAGCGGCCAATCATCAAGCCCGAGGGCATGTCAGAGGAGGAGGCGCGGAAGATCCTGGAGGCGAACGACGCAAAGTACGAGAAGGAGTACGCGGAGCACTCGGATGCGGCGGACGCGGCGGAGAAGGCGGCGAGCAAGAAGAAGAAGAAGAGGAGGAAGAAGGCGAAAGTGACAAAGGATGAGGTGTAGAGAGTTGATTGATTGATGATTTCAAGATTAAAGCAACATGCATCACGAGCGGAGCGCTACGCTATGACGCCTCTCGCTCTCTCTCCCCAATAGAATATTTGTAGATAGTACACGACCACGCGCAAGGACGAGAGGTGCTTCTCTGCTCCTTCTCTAATCGACGTCGCAGACGCTCGCTGCACCCGCCGGCCCGCTGCCGCATCCCAGCAAGCTCGCTCGTCCTAGTGACGAGAGATTTGACGCGCCGGCGATCGTGCCCCCGCTCAAGGAGGGTGCAGCGCTAGCGGTGCGTTTCTGCGCGTCGAGAGCTCGCTGCTGCTGCTGCCGCGCGAGCATGTTACGCGCCGCCGCCTGGACGACCATCGCCATGGCTGCGTCGTCGGCAACCGCTGCTGTAGAGGCACTCGAAGAGGTAGATGCCGTAGACTTGCCGACCGCCAGAAACTTCTGTGCAGAGGTGTTTGCTGGCTTTGAGGTTAGAGCCATGCCGGGAATCATCGGATGGCCGGGTGGAAGCTCCGTCTGACCCTTTGCGGCATAGGGGCAAGTCATCATACCGTCTTCGCGTGCCGATAGTGCAGCCGATGCGTATGGGCATCCACTTTGGCCTGTCGCCACGCGCCACCACTCCCTGATGCTCAGCTGCTCGGCGGTCGACGTGTTCGGGCTGTCGCCGCTGCTGACTGCGTCTAGGACATAGCCGCCAAGACGTCGCGGCGTGCCGACCAGCCACGAGAGACGCGAAGTTGATGGCGATTCTTCGTGGGTCGCCATGTTTGCGACGTGGTCGCCGAAGTTGTGAGATGTAACGGCCAAATCGGCAAAGGGCTCGATCTCGAGCCGCGCGGCAAGAAGCACACGAGTGTCTCCGGGAAAAAATGATGAGCGTCGTCGTCGCGGGCACCTGTGGCATCAGCTGTCAAAAATCGAAGCGCTCGCTCGTCGTCGCCGTCGCCGTCGGCTATCGCTCCTCGCCGTAGCGTCAGCTTTATCGATGTCGCACGAGCACGACGACGCAGCATACTCATACGACGGCACCAACAGCACACACGACTACGGCCCAGGCTTTGGCTATGGCGTCGGCTTCAGCAAGCACTTCAACTACACACAGTTTGTGCGCGACCAGAACATTCGCGACGATCAGGACTTTAGCAACTTTTACGGAGACGACGACGAGCCTAGCAAGAAGTCGTGGTGGCCGTGGAGCAGCCGCAACGACAGCTACGATTATTTCGACGAGCGCGACAAGAAGGCCGACTTTGTGTGGTACCTGCTCGCTGGCATCCTCCTCCTCATCGTGCTCCAGTTCTTGCTGCCGTGCTGGCACGACTGCCGTGAGAAGCTGGCAAGGCGGAAGCGCGCGGCGCACTACCGCAAGGTCGGCGCGTCGGCCGAGCTGGCCACCGCGGAGGACGACGTAGGCATCTTGGAGGCCGCCTTCTTTCGCGATGAAGGCGTCGAGTGCTTCATCGACCTCAGCGACGGCACCTCCACGCGCACGTGCGAGGCGTACGTCGGCGAGCTCGAGAAGATATCGGAGCTGCCCTTCATTTTAACTGAGGCGTGCAAGGCGTCGAGCAACCCGGCGCTGCAGAGTGTGAGCATTGTCGACTTATTCTTGAAGGGCGGCGTCAAGCTGCAGTACACGAATGAGAGTGATGTGCTAATGGACATTGGCAAGGCTGGACAGACGACGCCCGCGCAGCTGAGGGCGGCCAAAAGCTTCCGTGTGACGGTGCTGAGGAATTAGGTGGAGTATATCTTGGTCTTGCTACGCAAAAATCGAAGGTGCTCGCGACGGCGTGCTATGCCACGTCGTGGGCCGCGCGCGCCCGATGTCATCGCCGGTCGAAATCGGCATTCTGCGCGCGATGCAATCAGCCGCAGCCGCCGAGGCCATCGAGAAAAACAAGGCGCAATACCTCGCAGCTATGCAGGCCAAAGAAGCCGAGCTTGCGGCGGAGTGCGAGGAGCTGACGCAGCGACTCGCTTCGATGCGCACAAAGGAAGCGGAGCCGCCTGCACCATCGGGCGCGGCTTCTGCGATGGCTGACATTGCCTCCATGATGCGAGAGATGCCGACCGAGGCGCTCGCCGACATGCTGGCAAAGCTCCGTGCCAATCGCGGAGCCACCGATGACAATCCAACCACCACGGTCGCATCCTCGCTGCCGGCGTCGCTGCAGCTCGGCGCTGGCGAGGCGACAGCCTTGGTCGAGATCCTCTCGATGATGCGCGAGCTGCCAACGCCTGCGCTAGCAGAGCTTTTGGAGTCGTTGCGTGGCAACCCTTCATCCACCGCCCGTCCTCTTGCGCTCGAACTGGAGGACCAGATTCGCGATGAGAGATCGGCGCGTGCACCTACATCGCCCGCGCGGCCTCCATCGAGCGGTGCGGAGGTGGTGCCTGCCGCGCCGTCGCGCGAAAAGGCCCTCCAGAGCGGCCGTGCCAAGCTGCTACGGTCGATATTGCTGCCCTACCTGCAGAATTACGCACCCAACGAGGTGCCGCAGCTCGACCGGATGCTCCTTCGCGTCGTGGGGCCGAATGCCGACTTGAGCGAAGAGGACCTCTTCGAGGACCTCGAGGTGGCGTTTGGCAAGCCGATTGATATCGACCCGCATTCGCGGGAGCCGCTAAGGGACCGTGCGTTCTGAGGGGCGGTTTGGCGTAAGTTGGCCCCAAACATGTGACGCGCCGCGTGCATAGAACGAGCCCGTGTAACGTTTTCGTCGCACGAAAGTGATTTTGGGCCGGACTGCCGTCTCCCTGACCGCGCTCCGATGGTGGCCGCGGCCGCGGCGAAATCGCCCGTGGCGGCACCTTCACCAGCTGGCAAGGCACCCGCCGGTGGCAAGGCGGCCGCTCCACCGGCGGCGCAGGCCGCATCCCTCTCCGATGGTCTTGCGGCAGCGAAAGAGCGCTTGCTCGCGAAGGCCGCCGCAGCAGCCAGGCCTGGCTCTCCACCAAGCAAGACCGAACGCATGCTCGGCGGCACGAAACCGATAGCTACCGCCGCCGGAAAGCCGGGTGCTGCCACCGCGCCACCCGCACCTGCAGCCGCTGGAAAGCCGGGAGGCGGAAAGCCGGCCTCACAGCGCGACACTTCTCCGCCAAAGAAAGGCGCTCCGGCCAGCCCGGTGCCCGCCTCTCCACAAAAGTCGCCGGGTGCGCCCAAATCGCCGGGAGTCGGCGCGTCGCCAACGGCGAAGGCCGCGCCGGCTGCTGCTGGCGGAATCGCCGGCAAGCGCCCTGCAAACGTCGCTGTGCCTGCCGCCGGCGCACCCGCAGCAGCCACCGCGTCGCCACCCGGCAAGCGTGTCGGCCTCACGCCGGCTGCAAAGCCCGGCGCCGCGCAGAAGCCCGCCGCCGCGCCGGCCGCAGCATCGCCAGCAGGCAAGCCAGGCGCGAAGCCGACGTCTCCTGCGCCGATGCGGCCGGCCTCGGCAGCGGCGCGCTCGACGACACCTGCGGGTGCACGCGCCGGCGCACCAGCGCCCGCCCCTGCAGCTGCGCGACCGTCGTCTGTGCCAAAGCTCTCAATCGCCGGCGCGCCTTCGGCCGCCGCCCTCATGTTTGGCAACGTTCAGGTCGACACGGGCGGTGACGATGGCGAAGCCGAGGAGGAGGAGGATTATGAGGACGGGCCGCGGCGTCCCCAGCTCTCGCCGATTCGGCTGCGGATGGGCTGGCGCAGCAACGGCGAGTTGGAGGTGCGCACGGGCGAGCTGCAGCGCATGCTCGATGTGCTCCGAAGCGTGAGCGACGCGATCGGCGCGGAGGAGGGCGCCTCGCATCTCTCCAAGTGGGAGCGCACCAAGGCGATCGACACGACGATACGCCGCTTCGAGCAGCAGCAGAAGAAGATCGACCAGCTCGAGCGCGAGCTCGCCGCAAAGGAGAAGACGACCAGCCAGGCGGTCGCCAGCCGCGCGGAGATCCTTAGGCGTTGCGAGGAGGAGCGGAAGCGCGCGGAGGGCCTCGAGAAGAAGTTAGAGGAGGAGCGCAGCAATCATCTGCGCTCGATCCGCCAGATTGAGCTCCTGCGGAACCCGTCGCAGAAGCCAAAGGACGACGATTATGACGACGGCAAGCCCAAGCCGCTGCACATGCGCCTGGACGAGGTCAAGGCGCAAGCCGAGAGGAAGCGCGAGAAGATCCGCGAGGAGGCCGAGCTCCGCCGTACCTACGCGCCCGCGATCAACGAGACCTCCGCCCTCATGGCAGGCAGGGACCGCCGGCCAACGCCCTCTGCAAAGGCGGCGGAGGAGTCTGTGGAGGCCAAGGCGGAGGAGGAGTCGCCTACCTCGTCGCCAGAGGCTTCCCGGGAGCGTCGCGAATCACGAGAGGCGGAGGCCGAGGCCGAGGCCGAGGCGCGCCGCGCGCGTGGGCCGCCCGTCTCCGCGGACATCAAGGTGGAGGTGGAGCGGCGCGAGAAGGCCGAGGCGGCGGCCGCCAAGTTTGAGGCGGACGCGAAGGCCGCGGTCGCGCGCAAAGCGGAGGTCGAGCACCTGCTTCAGAAGGCGTCGACCAAGGAGCGCGATCAGGGTGAGGAGTTACGGAATGCGCTCAAGATTGCCAAGGATGCCAAGTCGGAGCTGGGCCTGTGCAAGAAGGTGGCCGAGGCGTCGCAGCTCGATGCAGCGCAAAAGATGGAGGAGGCGCGCAAGCTCACTTCATCGCGTCACGAGTGGGAGGCGGAGCGCGCCAAATTCAAGGCGGAGCGCGACGAGGCGGTCGCGGAGGCGACCGACACGCGCCAGCGCGCGGAGACGGCCGAGAAGGCGCTCAAGGAGATTGCGGGCGGGCCGGAGCCGTCGGCCGCCGCCATTGCTGCCGACCGCCAGAAGCGCGGCATCAAGGACCACCCTAATGCGGAGGCGGTGGCAAAGCAGCAGCAGAAGGCGAAGATCGAGAAGGCGCGTATGCAGATGGAGGCGGAGAAGCGTGCGAGGCAGAAGCTCGAGCGCGAGGTCGAGAGGTATAAGGAGGAGCAGGTGCGTTTAGCCGCGCAGATTGAGAAGCTCGCGGCGGCGGGAGGAGGTGACGGTGCGGCGGTTGCTGCGACGTTGACAGCGGAGATCGAGGCGGCCAAGGAGGCGGCAGCGGCGGCAAAGGCGGAGGCCGAGGCCGCGGCAGCGGACAGCGCAAAGGCCGGCAAGGCCGGCAAAGGCCGCGGCCCGGTTGCCGGCGGCGGCGATCGTATCACCAAGGAGAGCAGCCATCAAGTGATGCAGCGGCACTTACGTACAGAGATGGAGGAGGCGACATTGATAAGGGAGATCAGCACGATGGATGAGGAGCTTCAGAAGGCAAAGAAGGAGGCGGGCACGTCGACCGCGAGGCTCTCGGACGAGGTTGCGCGGCGTACAAAGGCGGAGACCGCCCTCGACCGCTTCACGCGCATCTCCGCGCTGCAGAAGGCGGCGACCGAGGCGCTACAGTTTGGCCTCGGCTCGCCCGGCCGAGAGGGCCAGGACACCGAGCGCGAAGGAGACGAGGCGCTAAGGAGGCTCACCGCCGAGATTCGCGCGTCTGGCCTGGCCAGGGGAGACTCGCCGCGCGGCGGCAGCGACTCGGCGCGAAGCGGCTCGGAGACGTCACACAGCACGCCGCGTGGCGCGTCGGCCAAATCGCGCCAATCTCGCGACAGTATGTTTAGCTCGAATTTGTTCGTACGCAGCGATGGCTTCAATCGGAGCGACGGCTTCGGCTCGAACAAAAGCCCGCCGTCAGCACGGAGGTGATGAGAGAGATGACTAGAAGAGGCAGAAGGGTGATGTGTCACTTTTGGAACAGTTTTGTATCTCAACAACGCAAATTCAAAATACCCGAAACGCACCCGGACACAAACCGATACACCCACGCACCAGTACTTCACATCTCATCCTTTCAGGCCAAAGAAGGTGCCGCCCATTGGCGCCTTGCGCGCGCTCGTCGGCGCGAGGAACGAATGCACAAACGGCGATGACGGCGGCACCTCGCCGAACCGATCGAGCACATCCTTTGCGGGCGAGACCATTTGAAGCGGCCGCCGCTGGCTCGACGCGAATGGCGACGGGTTGGCAAGAGTCGTTGAGGAGGCGGTCGCGGTCGCACTCGCCCATCCTGCCGTCGTCATCTCAAACGTCGTCGATGCCGGCCGGCTCGCGGGCGTCTCAGGGACGCTGCCATTTGTGATCGCATGCGGGTTCTCACTCTTCACCGGCATCTCGACATTCTCCGCCTCCTCTACAGCCGCCTTACGCCTCTCCTCATCAGCGCCAGCAAGCAACGCGCGGCGTAAGGCAACCGTCTTCTGCTCCTCCGCTGCTAACCTCTTTCGTAAGTCATCCGCCTCCCACTTGGCGGCATCAAGCTGCTCGCTGATAACACGAACGCTCTCCTCATGAGAACGCGCCGCCGCCTCCTCAGCGGCCTCACGCGCCTCGCGTCTCGCCGCGTCGATGAGCTGCTCCTTTGCCCCCGCCGCCGCCTCTCTTGCGGCGGCGGCCGCCTCCCTCTCTGCCGCCCTCGCCAAGGCCGCCTCGAGCTGCTTTGCCGCATCCGTTAGGCCATGGGAGGAGGCCGATAACGGTTGCTCGACCTTGGTGAGCTGCGTGCTGCTCGCTTGGACAGTATTGCTCGCCGACTCGACGAGATTGCTCACCGCAAGGAGCTTCGCCGCGTGTGGGGCGAGGTACTCGGCAGCGGCCTTGCCAAGGGCGTCGCCGAGAGCCCGCTCGAGTGTTGTGCTCAGTTGCTCCGCGAGTGCGGCGGTGTCGAGTTGAGGCGACATTACTGTGGTGGCGGCGGCCGCCGCGGGCGTCGCTGATGGCGTTGCGGGCGCCAGAGAGAAGGCGGGCGCCTGAGGCTTCTTGCCCGCGCTTGCAAACCCGGCCGTGCCAAATGGCGACGCAGCGGGCGGCTGGGCGGGCGAGGCGGAAGCAGGCGAGGCGGCGGCGGGAGAGGCGGCAAAGTTGAACAGACCGCCTGCAGCTGCGGGCTTTGCAGCAGCACCACCAGTAAAGGGGTTGGCGGCAGGTGCGCTGCCAAAGGCGGGCGCCGTACCAAAGGCGGGTGCCACCGGGGCCGAGGAGGCGGTCGCGGCTGGCGCGGCGGAGACGGGCGCAAAACTGAATGCCGGTACAGGTGGGACGGTCGGGATGGCGGTAGCAGGTGCGGCCACTGGAGCACCAAAACTGAATGCCGGTACAGGTGGGACGGTCGGTCCTCCTCCTGCCGCGGCGGCTCCCTCGAGGATGTCGAGAACCGTCTGATAGCGCTGCTTCTCCTCTGGGCCGCATTCATTCATTCGTTGCGTCGCGAATAACAATGCCGTCATTTTTTGAGTTGTGCACCCGCCAGGTGGCCTATCAATAGGTTTGTTACGTTCACCGATGGCAGCGATGTCGGCGCCGCCGTCAATGAGTATCTTAACACAGTTCGCCCAGCCTCCCGCCGCCGCCATCATGAGCGGAGTGATGCTCAGCTTGTTGGCACAATCGACCGAAGCGCCCGATTGTAAGAGGAGCTTAATCATCTCGTGCCGGCCATCACGCGACGCCCAATGCAAAGCCGTGTTCTGCATGTCCCCCGCACTCGAATCGACGATTGCACCCTGCTTGAGCGCCGAGGCGACAGCGTCAAAATCGCCATCCATAGCGCCGTTGATGAGCTTCTCGTCTAACGTCTTCCTTGCGCCCGGACCGTTTGGAGACGCGTTGGTTGCGCCTGCCGCCGCCGCGGAGGATGGCGTCGCCGCGAATGGAGACGGCTTTGTTGGGGCGACGGGCGGCGTTGTGGCCGGTGGCGGGTTACTCGGCTTGGCAGCAAACGGATTGAAGGGGCCGCCGCCTATCGCAATCCCACCTGCCGTCCCTCCGCCACCAAATGCCGTCGCATTGCCAAAAGAGAAGCCACCAGCCGAGGTGGACGACGGCTCGGGGAACTTGGCCTTCGAGACGGGTAAGCTGCCGGGCGGGCGCGGCGGCGGTGCCGTCTCGTCATCGTCGTCGTCCGCACCCTTACCTGCGAAAGGATTCGGCTTGCTGTCGCCGTCGTCGTCGCTATCATCATCGTCGTCCTTGTCGGCAGCAGGCTTGCCGCGGGGCACGCCGCCCGTTGGGCTACGGAAGAGGCCGCCCGCGGGAGGAGCCGGGCCGCCACTTGCGGTTGGCCGCGGTGCGAAGGAGAGCGGCTGCGAGGTAGTGGCAGCCGCCGATCCAAAGCCACTGCCACCACTCGCCGCGACAGCTCCAAAGCCGCCACCGCCACTCGCTGCAACAGAGCCAAATGAGAAGCCTCCAGCAGGCTTAGCACCGCCGCTCTGAGGGGCAAAGCTGAAGGCGGGCGTTGCTGGCGACGGCGCAGCAGCGGCAGGGGAGGAGGATGCAGCAGGAGGGCCGCCAAATGAGAAGCCTCCCGCTGGTGGCTTGGCGGCTTGGCCATACAGGCCCGTTGTTGCCGCGGGTGCGGCCGCCGCCGGTGAAGCCGAGCCAAAGCCTCCTCCACCGCCGCCACCCGCCGCAACAGACCCAAAAGAGAACCCTCCCGGCTTCGCAGCAGTACTCGCGCCGCCAAATGCCATAGTACCTCCACCGCCGCCAAAGCCGCCGAAGCCCGCTGCTGCAGGCGCCTTTGCTGCGGCGGCTGGCGCATCGGCGGCGGGTGCAGGCGGCGGTGGAGGCGCCGCAGACGATGACGTGCCCGCCTTCTCTAGCTGAGCGATCACCTTCTCGAATCGTGGCTTCTCGTCGGCATCGACCTTGCCCAACTTCTCGCGCGTCGCATCCAAAGCGGTGCGTCCCTTTGTTGTGGTTAGCGACGGCTGCGCGCCCGCTTTTAAAAGTAATGGAACGCAGTCATCCCATCCTTCAGACGCGGCATAGATAAGAGGCGTAACACCGCCCTTGTTCGTAACATCAACCTTCGCCCCCGCCTCAAGGAGCGCTTTGATGTCGTCCGGACGGCCGCACTTTGCCGCCCAGTGTAACGGCGTAAGGGTCTTCGCGTCGGCGCTGTTGACGTCGGCGCCCTCCGCGAGTGCCTTGACCAATGCATCATGGTCGCCCATCTCGGCGGCGTTCTGTAAGTCCTCACTCGCCTTCGGGTTGGGAGGCATCGCCGCCTTCGGTGTGGGTGCCTTCGGTGTGGTAGAGGCAGGAGTCGCGGCAGCAGGTGTGGCTGGTTTGGGTGGGTCCACTTTAGGGGTAAGCGGCTTGGCAGGCGAGGCTGCGGGCGCCGGTGCGGGAGGCTTAAACGAGAAGGCAGCCGCCGGAGCGGTGGTAGTTGTCGGGGCAAACGAGAACGAAGCCGGCTTTGCCGCCGCGGGTGAGGCTCCAAAGAGAGAGGTGCCCGCCGGAGCGGTCGCAGCACCAACATTTCCAAAGGAGAAGCCTCCTGTAAGGGGCGGCTTGGGAGCGGCGGCGGCCATGTCGGCAAGAGTGCGCGTCTCCTCCTCCTCCTCTTCATCGTCCTCCTCCTCGCCCTCCTCCTCACTTACATCCTCCTCGTCGCCAATAATAAGGGCCGACTCCTTACCCATTGCAGCTAAGGCCTTCTCTAAAGGCTCCAAGTCGAGGTCCTCATCCTCATCGACATAGACCTTGATGAGATCGGTCTTGCCCGCGAGGGACGAGGCGAGCGCGACAACGGTATCCGCGTCCATGTCGTTGTTACGCAAGTCCAACTCCTTGAGCTTTGGCAACGCAGTGACGATCTTCGCCATGGCAAGGCAGCCCTCCTCCTCGAGCTCGCAGTCCTCCAATAACAATGTGTGAAGAGCGGCCGGGCCATCCATACTCAACATACTGATCAGCCGACCAAGAGCGAGCTTCCCATGCGCCCCGAGGCTGCTGTTTGTAAGGTCGAGCTCCTCGAGGCCTTTCGCGGCTTGCAGGCCGGTCATAACTGCAGACATCGCAGCATCAGACTCAAAGCGATGGCCAACCAGTTTAATAATCTTGAGCGATTTGCCGTGTTCCTTCAACGCGTTCTGTAGGGCCTCCGCCGCCGCCTCCGTGATAGTCGGCGTCTCATCACAATCGACGGCCGCGCCATACAGGTGCAGCTTGCTCAGCGGCTGCGCTTTCATAGCCTTTGCAATCGGCTCGACATCCTCCGCCGTCTGTAGGGACACATCCTCCTTCTTGAAGAGGCCCGCATTGGCGCTGCCGAATGCGGCAGCAGGGGCGGAGGTGCTCGCTCCCGCAAAGCTGAATCCGCCGCCTCCACCGCCACCAGCCGTAGGAACGAACGGCTTCGGAGGCGCCGCACCAGGTGCCGGTGCACCAAAGGCTCCGCCACCCGCCGCCGGCGCTGCGCCAAAGCCGCTGCCAAACGGCTTTGGTGTACCGAGGGTTGCCGGCTGTCCAAAGCTGAAGCCTCCTGTGGTCGTTGCGGCGGCCGCTGCGGGCGCGGCAGTAGTAGAGGCAAAACTGAAGCCGCCGCCTCCCGCAGGAGCGGCCGCGGCAGGTGCGGCAGTCTTCGGCGTGCCAAACGCAAACCCACCTCCAGAAGTCGTAGTAGCTGGTGCAGGCGCAGGGGCGGGGGGAGACGCAAATGCAAAACCCTTTGGCGGCGTTGCGGTTGATGCTGGGGCAGGCGCCGCGGCCGTAGTGCTGCCAAAGGAGAAGCCTCCCGACAATGGCGGCTTGGTTGTTGCGACGGCGGGCGATGTCGGTACCTCACCCTCCTCCTCCTCACCATCGTCGCCGCCATCCCCCTCCTCCTCACTTACATCCTCCTCATCGCCAATAATAAGGGCCGACGCCTTGCCCAAAGCACTCAACGCCTTCTCCACAGGCGTCAAGTCGAGGTCCTCATCCTCATCGACCTTGATCGCGGTCACCTCCGTCTTACCAGCTAACGCGGCACCTAACGCCGCGGCGCTATCGGCCTCCATGTCATTGTTACGGATATCCAACTCCTTGAGCTTAGTAAGCTTGCTTATCGCCTTCGAGACGGCCAAGCAACCGGGCTCCTCCAAACCGCAATCCTCGACCTTCAATGTATGGACAGTGGACGCACGCGCCTCAAGCAGGCGCGCGAGCGCGACGCCGCCTTGCGTCCCAAGGCTCGTATTCGTGAGGTCAATCTCCTCGAGGCCCGTTGCCGACGATAAGCTATCCAGTATCTCGTACATCGCAGCGTCGGACTCAAACCGGTGGCCGACGAGTTTGATAATCTTGAGCGATTTGCCGTGCGCCTCTAACGCCGCCTTTAACGCGGGGGCCGCCGCGGCGCTCACTGTTGGCGTCTCATCACAATCGACCGCCGCGCCGTTAATGTGCAGCTTACTGTATGATTGCGCCTTGAGTGCGTTCGCAATCGGCTCGACATCCTCCGCCGTCTGTAGGGACACATCCTCCTTCTTGAAAAGCC
>JACLAC010010933.1_pt1 | contig 12865 bp, 10 predicted proteins | sample 8027881 | NCBI WGS metagenome assembly JACLAC01 (sample SAMN15725517, study PRJNA655200) | protist metagenome | isolation source: fluorescence activated cell sorting (FACS) single amplified genomes of... | place: Spain: Blaines Bay Microbial Observatory, Mediterranean Sea | collected 2016-01-19 | reverse complement strand
GCGACCGCTTGATTCGGAATAAAACTGCTCGCGCGTGTCTTATTCGACCTCGGCGTCCGGCTCACCGCGCCTCGTATTGCGCGATTCAGATTATAAAGCATGCCTGTTGCTAGCCGCGGTGATGCCCTGCGCCCACGTCCGTCCGTGCAATAATGTCACCGCCTCGCCCGTCACCAACGGATAGTCGCGCACCCGTATAACATCATCAGAGACTTCTTCGATATCGTATCCAGTCCCGCCTATCAACAAGTATTCGACATCTGACAATACTTCATCCGGCACCCGCTGTTGCAAACGCAGAGTCCTGCCCTCGACCGAAGCGATGGGTAATTCGGTCCGATCGCGCGGCAGCGAGCATTCGAGATCTCCGCACTTGAGTCGCGTGCCATCGAGCAAATAGGCACGCAATGGTTGTCCCTCAGCATCGACCGAGACATAGACGAAACGCCCGGATAAGGTAATAGGACCACAGGTGCGTTCAATATCGTCAGATGTTGATATGATATAGTCTGTGCGATCCGCAAACGATATCTCCACCGCCAGCGCACCGTCTTGCGCATAGAGCAAGCGCACGCTCTCAACCGGCGAAGCGGCACCTTTATAGGGCACCATCACACTGGCGTAGTCGCTGGCGACATTTTCGCCCCGGCGCTCGGCCAACACCTGTTGCACCGGCGGTGCATTGAGCTCACTGCCGTGGCAACTACGCCAACCAGGCGCGTCGGCCAGCAATAGCCGGTCCATCGTGCCGAGCAGGTGCAGATCCATACGAACATCATCGCATGCCCACATCGCCTTAACCATCTGAGTCGGCTCTGCTACCTGTGGTCGCTCGACCCATTGCAGCCACTCCGCAGGCACTGCTTCTCCGGTTAATGGTGCAAAATCTGCTCCCTCAATACCCGTTAACACTCCATTGCAGTGAAAGCCATAATGGTGCGTACTACCGCCGGCGACGCGGAAAAAATCTACGGCATAGGTCCCGCCGTCGGGACATTGCACCAACGCCGAGGTCCGCTGATACAGATCGCATTGCGCATAGGCCTGCGCCGACGCCTGCACAACCTCGACCCCCGGGCCACGACCGAATAGCTCAAGCGCGGAACGCCGTTGTGGATGATTCTGCTTCTCGCCGTCGACGGTAACGATATTGTGCGCCAGCGTGCCCTTAGTCCACACTCCGCGCGGATCATCCCAGATATAACCGCGGTCGGCCGCTAATTCGGTATGGTGCGCGATATAGCTGATACCCAGCGTATCCGCGTGGCGATGGCCACCCTGCGCGTATCCATTGAAATAAAACGCGACATCGCCCTCGACATCATCGCCGCGCAATACGCCGACCTGCCAGTGGGGAAACCACTCGCTGTGCAAAGGCAACGGGATCTGCTTTTCGACCTTTAGCTCCGGGTCGCGAAACCACAGCGCATATTCATCGCCGGCCTCGGCCAAAGGTGCACCCAGCGTTTGCTGCAGCAGACCGGCGTAATCTTTCCCGTAATGCGCCGTCAGCACTTCCGCGTGAATCGGCAACAGACCGTCGCCAAAATGCGTATCGCCGATCACCGGATATTTGCGATTCGGGTCGAGCATGCGGATCATGCTTTCGAGCGCCAAGCGGTAGCGCCCAAAACGCGCATAGGGATCAAAATCGACAAGCCGTTGGCCACTTTCGGGTACATAATCTTCGGGATCGCTATAACCGGCCAGCAGATCGGGTATCGGTCGCATCAAGTTGAGGAACATATCGGAATACGAAGGGGATTCAGTACAGAATCCGTCGCTGTGAAAGCCCTTGTCAAGTAGGGCCGTAAAACCCTCTATCGCCCGCCGCACGCTGTCGGGCCGATTGAATAATTTTCCTACCAGTGCGCTCAACGCCCGGCCGGGCGGGCACTTGTTGTTGATCTCGTCCCAGCATTCTATATCTTCGCAGCCTGCCAAAATAAGATCCTCGCGAATGCGACTGTCGATCTCAATCGAAATTACATCCCCCGCGTCGCAGATTAGTTCATAGGCGAGCGTCAGTTTCAGCAGGATGCCGGCGTCACCCCCGCTGCAACCAAAACGCCCAGCACCCCAGAAGCCGTTGAACAGCACGGAGTAGTCTGCTTCGCGGTGCCGGCCCGCAAAGGCCGTGATAATCGTCTCATGGGGGAAATGTCCGCCGCGCGGATGGCGAGCCAACTCCCTCGCAGCTTCAGCCGGTGGACAGTCAGCGTAGGTACCATCGTAGGAGTGGAACAGCCAATTGGGATAACGGCGGGCAGCGATGTCCAGGATCCAGACGGCACGCTCGGCGCAAGCCACATCATCGGTCAGCGCATAGAGCCGAGCCAACGGCAACACTTGTTCCAAACACCAGCGACCCTGTTTTGAGCGCAGCACTCCAGACCAGCTCGTGTGTACCGGAAAGGTAACCCAGCGGTAGGCGTGCGTGCCGGTCGTATCTTCCGGGTGGGCACGCTCCTCGTCGTTGAGGTAAAAACTGAAGGTCTGTCCCATACGCGACGCAGTAATCGCACCCGTCTCCGGGTAATCGACATTGGGATATTCGGTCTTGCAGTATTTGCAGACCAGACGCTCCGGATCGCGAATATCCCAATCATACAGCCCCGTCTCACCCATCGACGACAAGCGACCGACACATACCGGACAATTCTGCCCGTATTCGGGCCAGGGCGTTAGCTGCGAAATCATTCGCTCAAAGAACGATCGATCCTGCTCCAGGGCGTAGGCGACTTCCTGCCGCCAGCCCTCGACAACAGCTTGGCCCCACGCGTGACGACGGAAATTTTCACGAGCGATAACTACGTTTTGCATCGATCCGATCCTCTCGCTAAGATGGAAGTGCTGGTCGACCGCCACGTGGTGCAGCGGTGATGTAGCTTAGCATGCCACCTTGCCACCCTACTCGAGGCCCAATCCCACACCCAATTGCAGCTCGGATTCCAAGCCGCGCTGTTCTCCTCCATCAACCACTCTACCCCGTCAAAACCCGCCTCTGCGATCTTCGCCAACTTCGCCGCCATACTCCACTCTTCGCCGCCAAATGGCAACGACGACATTCCCCAATACGACTGATACACCTGAAATTTCATACCAGCCCTCCTTATCATCTAGTGGTCCTAGTGTACTAACGAACAATTAATAACACCCAATCCGTACTAGCTCAATCTACCACTTTTGGTCTGTTTCAAGAGTTTTTAGGTGTCGGTCTGAGCGGGTTGCTCTACCAGATTTTACGGGACAATGAACTCTGAGGATAGCTCTTGGAGAGTTAAGGGATGTGGTTGGCAAATCGTATCCGGAGACCGTCACGACTTGAGTTTCGGTGAAGTAAAAGCGTTCTAATGCAATGGTCACGATGTGCTAGACGGACACCCAGCACATCGTGACTTTTACCTTACGGCCATCCGGTGCGTTGACTTTAGTAACCACGTGCGAGAAGGTCGGCGCGATGTCTTTAGTTGAAGAATGACGCAGGTTAATCTCTAATTGGAGGATTATGAAGATGGTACAATGGGAATGCAAAAACCAGTGGATCAAAGGAAAAGGACTCAGAAACCTTGTGGACTTGGACCAACTGGATGTATTAATGAACTCTGTGGGAACAGAAGGATGGGAGTTGGTTTCGGTGACACGAAAATGCCAAAATTTGGCATGGAGTTTCGCGACTTTCAAACGTGAGCGCCAACCAGCGTGATGGCCAATTCGAAGAGCTGGGGGAAGCAGTCCGAGGCGCAGTATTCGTGCTCGCCCCACCCGAAACCCATCCGGCGGATAATCTCTTCGCTACCATGCGCTTTGCCCGTATTACTACTTCTCATTGCGTTGGGCCACCCTGTCGCTCGATACTGGCCGCCACCAAACCGAAATCACTGCCCGTCGATCACCGCTGCGCCAAGGCCTATGGCTGCTCAACTTGGCGCTGCTCTGCGGGGGCGCGGCGTGGATCTGGATCGAACGAAAAAAAAACGTGACCAATAGCCGTATTTCCCTATCTTATTTTCCATGATAAAACTCCAACGGCCTTACCTACTGTTCTTAGGCGACGCCGCCGACCAACTCGCCGCAAAAACCGCCGCCGGCATCGCGCAGTGGCGCCCCGAGTGGTGCACCGGCCAACTGCGCCTACCCGACTGCAACGCCGATCTCGGCCTGACCGACCAGACCCTCGTCGAAGCCCGCGCCGCCGGAGCCCGCACCCTTATCGTCGGCGTCGCCAATCGCGGCGGCACCGTCTCCGACCTTTGGCGCGACACCTTGCTACAAGCCGTCGATTTGGGCTATGACATCGCCAGTGGCCTGCACAAACCTCTGAGCGAGATCCCCAACCTGGCCGCCGCTGCCAAAGACAATGGCACCCGCTTGGTCGACGCGCGTTTTCCCGACCGCACCTTCCCCATTGCCAATGGCGTCAGACGTGCAGGTAAGCGTCTGCTCACCGTCGGCACCGACTGCTCGGTCGGCAAGATGTTCACCTCCTTGGCCATCGAACGTGAAATGCAATCGCGACGTATGCCCTGTACCTTCCGTGCCACCGGCCAGACCGGCATCTTCATCGCCGGCGAGGGCGTCTCGGTCGATGCCGTAATTTCCGACTTCGTCGCCGGCGCCGCCGAAACCATCACTCCGGCCAACGAACCCGCACACTGGGATTTAGTCGAAGGCCAGGGCTCACTCTTCCACGCTTCCTATGCTGGCGTCTCACTCGGCCTGATGCACGGCGCACAGCCCGACGCGCTGATCTTGTGCCACGACCCAAACCGCGCGCACATGCGCGGTCTGCCCGAGCACCAACTACCCGGGCTCGGCGAATGCATCCAGCTGAACGAGCAATGCGCACGGCTCACCAACGCCGCCTGCCGCACTGTCGGCGTCGCAGTCAACACCTCGCACTTGTCCGACGACGAAGCCAACGTGCTACTGGATTCGATCGAAGGCGAAACCGGCCTGCCGAGCGTCGACCCCCTGCGCCAGGGCGCCGCGCGCCTCGTTGACGCCCTGTGACCCAACTCGTTCTGCGCGGCGAGAGTTTCCCCCTCGCCCAGACCTTCACCATTTCGCGCGGTTCCAAAACCACCGCCGAGGTCTTGGTAGTCGAGCTGAGTCGCGATGGCTACGTCGGTCGCGGCGAATCGGTGCCCTACCCTCGCTACGACGAAACAATTGCCGCCGCGGCCAACTCCATAGAAGCGCTGCGACCGCAAATAGAAGCTGACGCCTTGGACCGCCATAACCTTCAGCAGGCCCTGCCCCCCGGCGCCGCCCGCAATGCGCTCGACTGCGCTTTCTGGGACCTCGAAGCCAAATGCAGCGACACCCTCGTCCACCAACTTGCCGGGCTCGCTGCACCGCAACCTGCGACCACCGCCTACACCCTCTCGCTCGACACACCCGAGGCCATGGGGCATGCCGCCGCCCTAAATGCCGACCGCCCCCTGCTCAAAATCAAGCTCGCCGGCCAAGGCGACCTCGACCGCATCGAGGCCATCCGCCAAAATGCTCCGAACGCAGCCCTCATCGTCGACGCCAACGAGGGCTGGTCCGCCGGGCAGGTAGAACCGCTCTCTGCCGAACTCGCGCAACGCGGCGTGGCTCTTATCGAACAACCCTTAGCCGCTGGCCAGGATGCCCTGCTCGCTGAACTTGAACACCCCGTTCCCCTCTGCGCTGACGAGTCCTGCCACACCTCCGCTGAGCTCGAAGCATTGGCCTCCCGCTACGAATGCGTCAATCTAAAACTCGACAAAACCGGCGGTCTGACTGAGGCACTGCTCTTAGCGGCTAAGGCCCAAACGTTAGGCCTGGACCTCATGGTCGGCTGCATGGTCGCCACTTCACTCGCTATGGCCCCCGCGACTCTACTCACCTCACAAGCTCGCTACGTCGACTTAGACGGCCCCCTGCTCCTCAAACAAGACCGCGCACATGGCCTGCATTACGACGGCAGTTTGATGCATCCGCCGCACCCCAACCTCTGGGGCTGAACCGTCCCAGTCGACTTGATTCATCTTTTACTTTTATTCATTGTCGTACCACTGCCGAGTTAAACGCTTTTGCAGGATATGCCCGCAGCGATTGCGCAGGATTGCGACCCGCAAACGAGCGAAGACGATGTTCTGCGGTAAAAAACGTCCCACGCCAACGTCACCACCAAAGGCCACCGATGCGATTCCTACTCCTCTGTTACCTCTTAGGCTGCGCCGCCACCCCACGTTCATCTACCAACACGACCGCTCCCTACTACAAGAAAAACGCACCCCTCTTCGCCGACATCGGTACCTCGCCCTTCCCCGTCACCACTGCCTCCTCCCAAGCCCAAGACTACGTTGACCAAGGCGTCGCTCTGCTGCACGGCTTCTGGTACTACGAAGCCCTGCGTTCCTTTCGCCAGGCCACCAAAATAGACCCCCAATGCGCCATGGCCTGGTGGGGTATCTACCAAACGCCGCGCGGCGCCAAAGCAGCCAAACGCCGCGCCTTCCGCCAATTCAAAAAACTGGCCCCCCAAGTCTCCGACCGCGAGCAGCACTACCTCCGCGCGACGGTATATCTCGACTCACTCGGCCGCCAGGCCTATATCGCTGAGATGCAAAAGCTTATCACAAACTATCCTGACGATGTCGAAGCCAAGGTTTTTCTCGCGCGTTTCCTCATGCGCGGCTACCACCCCGACCGCCCGCGCAAAGGCGAACCCGATCCCCAGGACATCGTGCGTCCGCTGCTCACTACTCATCCTAACCACCTCGGCACTCACCACTACTATATCCACCTTGTGGAACCCGGAGCCAACCCGGCAGCGGCCCAACAGAGCGCTGAAGCCGTCGCCGAGTTGGCCCCAGGCAACGCCCATATCGTGCACATGCCCGGCCACATCTACTATCTCGTTGGCGCCTACGACCGCGCCCGCACCTCCTTCGTCACCGCCTATGCCGTGGACTCCACCTACATGGCCGAACATCGAACCCCAGCCCACAACAACTGGAACTACGTGCACAATCTGAGCTATTTGGTTGCTAATTCCGCCGAGCAAGGTCGATATCGAGATGCATTGCGATGGGCCGAACGACTGGAGCAAGTCGGCCTCACCCAGCGACGCACTATCATCTTCTACCAAGGCCGTATGGCTCGGGCGAGATTGCATATTCGCTTCGGTTTCTGGGATCGTGCCGCCGAGGCACTCAAACAACTCGCCGCCAACGACACCGTGAAAACTAACTTTTCCGGTACCTATACCCGGGGTCTGTTAGCTTATGCGCAAGGTATGGACGCTTTGGACCACGGCAATCCCAAAACCGCCCAAGAGCACCGCAAGAGGCTCGGCACCATCAACGGGTCCTTCGCCTTCGGCAATCCCGGCGGCAACGATCGCTACTACGCGCGCAGACGGATCCGCTATCTCGAAGTATTAGCCGACGATCTGCAAGCGCATATCCACAGCCTGCTCGACGAACACGACCTGGCACTGTCCGAATGGGCGGATGCAAAAAATACCGCGGAAAAACTACCCTATGAAGAACCCCCCGAATTCGCTCGTCCACTCTACGAAAGCCTGGGACAGATTCACCTGAGGGCAGGCAATTGGCAAGCGGCGCGCGACGCCTATGAACAGGCGCTAAAGACACGGCCCAATAGCGGACACGGTTTACTGGGATTGGGACGGGCCTATGCACTAGGCGAAAAAAGACAGCTCGCTCAACAAGCCTACCAGCAAGCCTTGGCCGCCTGGCGAGACGCCGATTCAGACCTGCCGCAGTTGGCAGAGATTCGCGAGCAGCTCGCGGGATATGTAGAATAACCGACTTCGTGGCAGACTTGATCTAAAGCAAACGGGTATCCGTACTACTCGCCGCAAGCACCATAACCGCCGCCGGCCGTCTTCGGCGAATCGGTCAATCGACTGGTCATATCGATATTCACCACTTCGCCGATCTTCAGTAATAGAATCTCGGGGCGTATGATCTTGTAATCGGCCAAGGCAATCTGGCAACTGGCTTTGATCACGATGACATTGCCCGGTAGTACGTCCCCTGTGGACTTGGCATCGAGATAGGTCACCGTCACCGTGGCGTTTTCTTTGTGCTTGACCCCGTGTATATCCATCGTGCCCTCGATCTCCAATTCGACCGACTCACCAGGGGAAATCGACTTCTTTGAGGCCTTGGTGATATTGTCCAAGGTGAATGTCGCATTAGGGTAGTTAGCAGTATCCAAGAAATTATCGCGCAGATGCCCGTCGCGCACGGCGATACCCGTCTTGAACTTGGTGGCGTCGACGATGAACATGCCGCCGCTCGACGCCTTGACGTCGCTGGGATTAAACTTAAAGCGGCCCTTGACCGCAGCGCTGGTGCCGACGATTGTCTCCAACGGAGCGGTTATTTTAAAGGTGACCGTATTGCCGGGGTCACCGGGGTTGGTCTCAAAATTGACGGCCCAGGCGGTGCTACTAGCCACGCCTAGAGCCAGAAAAGCGGAAAGGATTAGGCGCGATGCCTCCATGTCTTGCTCCTTACATTAATAGGTATAAACCACACTGCAGCTATCGTCGCCGTAATCAGTACAACAACAGATTGTAGATCTGATAGGTGACGCTTTGTGGAAATTTCTCGTTATTCGGCCTGCGCCTGCCAGACTTCAGTATTCTGCCAGAAGGTCACCCAGGCAAACCACATGCTGTTATGGGCGGGTATCTGTCTGAGTTGCTGGCCGGCCAACTCGCCCTCAACCGCCAGACCGCGGAGATCCCACAGCGTCTGCGTCTCCCGATCGCGCAGCCCGATAACGGGAAACTGTTCGTCGTCGACGAGTTCGAAGTTGAGACTGCGACCACCAACCTCGCGTGCATAGGGAATGGCCAAGTGCCTCCTCCGATCCCATACCACCGCGATATCTACTCCGCCGACCTGGTCGTTGATGACCGCCCTCTCGCCCATCTCGCTGAAGGGGTAAGCCTTCGGATCGCCGGCCAAACGCACGCCCAAGACCCGTTCTTTACTGTGGAAGTCCGTAGCATGGGGATTGCTATTTGCGCTCAACGGGATTACCAAATCGAAAATAAGGTATTGGTGGTCGGTGCGATACTCGCCATAGGGATAGCTGGTATAGGCCTCGATACCATAGAGCCCACGCTCGATCACCCGGGTACGAGGGTAGAGCTCTTGCCAGGTTTCCCAAGTCGTCTCTATCACCGGCAACAGTTCCAGAGTGTCTCCTTTGCGCGGTCCACTCACGGCCTTGAACGCGATTTGCGGATAGAGTGTCGTGCCGTCGCGACGGTCGTACAGAATCAAGTTGGTATTGAAAAGTAACCCCGAGACCCCCAATTCGAATTGCCTGCCGTCTTCGCTCGTAGCGTCAAAGACCAAACCCGTACCAGTCAGAGGGCAAAAGGTCACTGATATACTGCGGCCACCGATCTTGTCGTTGACGATCTCATGCCACCAGCCGATGTTGTGCGGGTAAGCTCGCGCCTCGCCATTAATCACCACGCCCAACACCAAGTCGTCGGGGACCAGGTATTCGACAAACTGGGGATTGATGAAAACAGGGTTTGTAAGCGCCGGAATGCCGTCTTTCGGAGGGCCGCCCGAAACGATCGCATCGTAAGGAAAACTATTGAGATCGAGATAGGTGCCTTTTTGCGAGGCACCATAACCAAAGGGAGAGGGCAGGCCATCCCCCAGTGCGTATTCGCTCTCGCGCGCGTTGACGCCGTCGGTCGGATATTCGATTAGCGTGATTTCCGCAGGAGTTGCGGCGGGATCTGCAGCGGGCGATTGGCTGTCATCATCAGTTGCCGCAGTTGATGATCCGGGCAGTCCGCTGGCAGGAGCCAACGGCTTGTCGTCGCTACAGCCGAATATCAGTAACGCGAGCGCGGCCGTCTGCGCCAAGTGCGAAAACCGCAACAAAGCCGTACGCTTATAACGATTTGATTTTTCAGCAGATGTCATGTGCATAGTAGATGCAATAATTCGCCATTGAGTTGCAATTCTTTTTTCGCCTTGTCAGTAAATCCAAATGCCGACAAGCGCCTATTTTACACTACAAAGCTATTTAAATCAGAGACTTATGCTATGCCCGGCACCTGTTTGTTTTTTGCCCATAATATCGATGAATTGCCGTTGCAACACGCCATAGCGTCGCAGTTTTGGCCGCAACAGGTCGCGCCGTTGATTTGGAATGGAGCAACGCTGTCCATAGACTTGCCGCCAGATGCATTGGCGGGTGCAAAAGAAATTCTGCCCTGCCTTGCCATCGCAGACCACAAACCCTGGGCGTACCAATTCGCCTTGCAATACGCAACACAAACGGGCCACCAGGGCCGCACTGCGCTGGCTGAGATCGGCCCAATGGAGCAAGTCGAAGCAGAGCAAAGAGAAAAAGCCGTCGAATCCGCCATCGACCTATTCCAGATCCACGAACCTTTACAAAAGGCGAGCCTACACCTGCGCGTACAAGGCGTCGACTCGCGAGCGCCTGCCCTGCTCACCGTCTCCATCCGCGATAAAGAACAGGCGCCGGTGGTCATATCTGCTAGCCGGGGCACAGACATCAATGTACCGGCCCGCAGCCAAATGGTCCTGCGCCCCGAGATCGCTTCGCACGTCTGCTCTCCGTGCAGTGTCGCGATGCTGCTCGACTATTATGGCCGCAGTGCTGAGATCTACGATGTAATCGCCGCGGCGCGGCACCATCCCAGTCAACTGCACGGCGTTTGGCCCGTCAATATTTACGCCGCTGCCCGACGCGGCCTGCTCGGTTACTTGCTGCATTTCCCCTCATGGGACACGGCGCGCGCCCTGCTCGACAAGGGCTTGCCGATCATCGCTTCCGTCCGCTATGAAGAGGGCGAGTTGAACGATGCGGCCATACCGCGGACGAAGGGACACCTGTTGGTCGTGCGCGGCTATAAAGCAGACAAAGTACTGGTTAACGATCCGGCATCACCGAGCAATGCAGAGGTTTCGCGGGCTTATGATCTAAGAGAATTCTGTCGAATCTGGTTGCAGAGAAATGCGGTAGGTTATGTATTTTTTGCGCTTGATCGGTAGATCTCGAGCTACTCAGCGCGGTTGAAACCCGAGCAACAACAGCACATTATTCGCCTGCACGTTTTGCGACTGGGCCAGTATCGCAGTCGCGCCCTGCTGCAAGACCTGTGAACGGGTGAGACTGGTGATTTCGCGCGCGATGTCGGCATCGCTGATTGACGATTCGGCAGCGGTAACCTGTTCAATGCGGTTTTCCGTCGATGATAGATTGAAGCTGAGCCTGTTTTGCACCGCACCCAAATTGCCGCGCTCCTGTGACACCTTGGTGATGGCGTTGTCGACCGAGGTGATCGCCGCTCGCGCCGTACTCAGGCTGTCTACCGAAGCCGTCGACAGATTGAGCTCGGTCCCGGTCGCTGTCAGGTCGGGTATCGACACTTCCAAGCGATTGAATGCAGCGTCGGTCGGCCCGATCTGAAAAGACCCTCCAGTCCCCGAATTGACCACCAACTGCTTGCCACTCAGATCTCCGTCACTAAACGATCCGGTCGCCTCTTTAACATTGGCACCCGCAAGTGTAACCTGGACACCGATACGATCAAAGTTGGCCACGACCTGGGTGCCGGTGGCCACAGTGCTCCCGTCGAGAATCGTACCCACAGAGATGGTTTGGGTGATCTGGCCGTTACCAAGTGTAATCTCGCTGTCATCGCCCGAGTCGACGAAGTTGAAAGTGCCCGACGGTGCTCCCGAGATAGCGACATTGGTGACGCCAGTGTCATTGCTCTGAGCAATGGCCGTCGATGCCGTGTCTACCGCGTTGCCGAAACCGGTCAGCAGGATCTGGTCGTTGAACGTCGTCGACTGCGCAATGCGGTCGATCTCGGAGACCAATTGGCCGAACTCGGCCTGCAGCGAGGAGCGGTTCGAGTCGCTGAGTGTATTCGAAGAGGACTGCACCGCCAGTTCGCGCAGCCGGATCAACGTCGAGTTGACCTCGTTGAGCGAGCCTTCGGCAGTCTGCAATAGATTGTTGGCCAATTCGGCGTTGCGGGTGTTGACCTGCAAACCGGAGAGTTCCGCACGCAGACCTTCGCGCAGAGAGAGTCCGGCCGCATCGTCGGCAGCGCGGTTGATACGCAGGCCAGAGGCCAGGCGCTCGAGACCGCGATCGACCGTGCGGGTAGTCGCGTTGAGCTGGCGCAGTACATTATTCGACGCCAGATTGCTGTTGACACGCAAAGGCATTAGGACACATCCTCAGGGCAAAGGGTCCAATGTCCGCCCTGAGTATAATACATCTTTCGCCGGATTCCTACCATGCTATTAACCCTGCTCTTCTAACGCTGCTCTCCTGCTGCCCGGCTACGTCGGCCGGTTGTAGCGGACGCATCATCGAAACCGTCGTTGTCGCCGCTGCACGCCGCTGTTTCTTTATCACCCATATCCAAACTGTTCGACCGCAAGACCGTCCTTCATACCCGCTGTAATCTTAGGTTCGTGGCAATAACACTGCCCGTTCAATACGACACCCGCAGGAAGGCCAAACACCTTCACTTATGATACCCTCACATATCCCACCGCGACTCATCCGCCGTTTACCAGCGACGACGAGCTGCTGATTTCGTATAATGTCAACAGCACGGAATTCCAGCAGTTCTTCGACGACGTCGATCTCTGCAAACCGCGTTTCGTCCGCATGCCCTTTTTTCAACCCTGAGGATAGCCATGGCACTCTTTCTCTATCTCTCGCTGCTCAAAGAACAGAAAATCGCCTGGTATCGCATAGATCCGCAAACCGGCGAACTCACACTGCAAGGCCACATACCCACTCCCGGTGAACCGGGCGTACAAGGAGTAGA
>JACLAC010023977.1_pt1 | contig 12871 bp, 14 predicted proteins | sample 8027881 | NCBI WGS metagenome assembly JACLAC01 (sample SAMN15725517, study PRJNA655200) | protist metagenome | isolation source: fluorescence activated cell sorting (FACS) single amplified genomes of... | place: Spain: Blaines Bay Microbial Observatory, Mediterranean Sea | collected 2016-01-19 | reverse complement strand
CCCCTCTGCACCCACAATGGCCTTTCTTTCATCTCCCATCACCCTTGCATCCCAGTTGAGACAAAGAAGCGTGGTAGTTACCTGGCAGGCTTGTAAACTTGTTGATGTCAAACCTTGCGAGTGTTCATGTTGCAGAGTCCTCCTAGTTGTCCTGGGACCCACTCTGTCGAAACGCCCTTTGCACACAAGGCCACTTGTTCGGCTTGTGTTGAAATCAGAGCCCCCAACACTGGTGTAACGCACACGGATCCAAGTCGGGCCGACTCACATGTGAGTGTGACATATTTCCCACAAAATTCGCTTGGCATTGATTTCCGACAGGGCCGCGGATATAGACAACTTGACGTTTGTGTTGGGCTGAGCAGTGTACCACTTGTTCAGCAATGCACAGTAATGCAAAAAGCCCCTTGTGATGTTCCCTCACACGCCCGTACCAGGAACCGATCCGTCAGTGACACCAGCAGATGCATTATGTCACCGATCCTTCAATAGATAACCCTGTGTGATTGTCATACCCAGCACGGCACGAAACGGAGCCACGGGATCCCGCAAGGACTCGCACATAGGAGCGGACCGCCCCGCTAGCCGAAACCTGTTTATGCGCTATAGGTGCGTCGTTAGGCGACTGTTAAGTGTAAGGTTTGCGTTGTTGGGCTTGATGAGGTGTCTATGCGCGATAGGCGCGTTGTTAGGTTACATGTCAGTTCGGGTTTGCGTTGTTGGCTTTGATGTGTTTATGCGGTATAGGTGCGCTGTTAGGCTATTGCTTCAGTTTAGGGTTTGCGTTGTTGGCGTTGATGCGATGTGTATGCGCTATAGGTGCGTTGTTAGGTTACTTCTCAGTTTAGGGGTGACATGAAGGGCATTGCAAGCGAACAAAGTTTCCCTTCCATGTTTGCGTACCCAAACATATTGTAGCAAGGATGTGAGCAAGCAAAGCAAAACTGCCTGGACAAGTTCGACTCACGTTTTACTGGTTTGGAAGGCGCAGACAAGCCGATGTTTCGATTTCAAACCGAGCGTTGTCACGGGTTCATGCGATCTAAGACGTGCCTTGCCCTCCCCATGTCTGTGCTGATGTTGCTGACAATGGATATCGGTGCTGATTTGTGGCAAGAGCAATCGTAAATGTCATGCGTCCCTCAAGTCAGTCTCCTCGCGCATGCCAGCGTCCTGCAAGTTGCAGGAGATTCCCTATGGCTGGCAAAAGCCAATGGAGCTCAACCCCTCCCAGTCTTTTTTTGTCGACGCCCACTGTCATCTTGGAAACCACTTCGGCGTTGGGAACGGCACCGATGCTTTCGCAAACTGTGTGCCACTCGCGCCGTATCGCCGATCTGCCCATCTTGGAATTGACCCATTGGAAGTCTGCATAACACCGCGTGCATACCTGCAATATTTCCAAGATAATTCGCAGCCTCGTCCCCACACATTAGGATTTAGTCATGCACTTGCACACACTTGCTCACTATGGAACGTGCGTCACAACCAAATAGATGGCATGGCAAATCCGAACTTCTGTTTGGGGGCATGGCAAGCCCGAACTAAACGCTTCACACACGTGCCAAAGAGGGGATGGACCTGAATGCACGCTAAAGAGGGGATGGCGCCTCCTGTATCGTGTTGAGGTGTGCCTGAAAAATATCCTTCAACGTTGTCTCCATGGACCAGGTATACAACTGCTCCTCCATCCTGTTCTTGAATGATTTCACTTCATGAATGATGGCGCCCAGCCTCTTGCTGCTGCTGTCCTCGGAAACGGTCTCAACGAAAGCGACATCATTGAACTTGTTCGCCCAGTCCCTCGGGAACGAAAAAGACGGATCTTTCATCAGACCATCCAGACCCAATTTTCTGAATTCAAACAATGGTGTCGTGATACACTTGGATGCATAAGCGTCTGCTGCGTCACACATTTTCAAAAGTTCTGCATTCGAGCAAGCGTGAAGCCTCGCTTCACCAAGTTTTGATAGCAACTGAACAACATCCATTGAAGATTCATGTGCGGAGTGTAGAATGTTCTGTGCGTTCTCTTTGTCAATAGCGGCTTCCATGGTGGACGCCATATCAATGTACGCTCTGGCGGCTTGACATCGAGCGTCGGATAAGAGGACCATCACCTTGAACTCCCGTGCCAACGCATCCTTGCCACCAGCTGCCGTCGCTTGCAGGTAGACATCACGCAACACGTTCTGCTCTGCGGTGGGCTGACACGTTGCAACGTCACCCATCAACTTCAAAATATCGGCGTCACTTTCCCGTTTGTCGACACCAGCAAGCGTTCCGCTGCACCGCAGGGCGCACTCGCCTGCTCCTTAGCAAGAGAAGTGCAAACCCTCTCCCGAATTGATGTCAAACATGTCGTCACCGTATCACGAACAATTGCCAAATGAATAGAGCTTTTGTCCACACGCTCCTTGAATGCATCGAACACCTTCGGCTCAACAAATTGTGGGAGGTCCATCGGGATCGCTGGTGTCATACTGCACGCGAGAGCTGCATTGGCAGAAAATGGCGAGCCTGCACCTGGCGTTGACAACACGTGAAAAATAGTCTTAGACATTTGGGCAACCTCCCATTCAACCTCTTCGAACTTTATGTCGACAATCTTCGAGTCGTTTGGAAGCATGCTCAACTTCTCCCACTCTACGACAGCATTGATCGCGGCTTGCAGCCACGCGAAATATTTCGTCACAAAATCGATGATATTCGAAATTGCCTTGTTCGGCGGCATCGTTGTCGCTAGCAGTTTCGCAACATGCGTTTTCAAGAACAATGTCGCACACACATTGAAATCATGCTGGGCACGGGGCAACGAGATATCGGCGACTTTCCCCCAATTCTCCTCCACCACGGTGCACACATCGATTGCGACCCACACAGCACACAATGCCATTCTGTCCGCGACCTTCTCGCGGGTTTTTTTGCAATGCGCGTGCCGATGGCAACGTCGCCCATCATGTCCTTACCCTCAGCGTCGACCGCCAATTTCGTCAGAATATGGTCCACGTCATGCTTCACGAAGAACGCCACGATCTCAGACAACCCATCGCACCCGTCGCTCAACCGGATCTTCTGCTCGTCTTTTGCAAATTCATCTGCCCATTGCGTACGCATCGCCATTTGTGCTTCAGAATCAGCGGCGAGAACGAGTTGGTCGACCTTCGGCTTCAATGCCTCGTAACATGTACTACCAACACGGTGCGGCGAGAGATCATACATGAACGTCCTAACAATTGGATCCCTCTTGTGCTCATTAATCCAGGCCAACGCTTGAGGCTGATCACTTGCAGGCAAACCTGTGACGAGCGTTCTCAAATTGAGCAATGCCATATGGAGACCAGGCGTTTCCGACTTTGCGCTTTCATTTCTCTCGACCATGTCGTACGCAACATTGAGAACCTCAATACATTTGCTCTTCACAGAATCAAAGTCATACGTCTTGAACTGATCAAACAAGGAAGCAAACACGACTTCGAGAAGTTCGGCGTCGACCACCAACGATGAATCTGCAAGTGCCTCCGCAAACAACCCCTTCTTCACCTTAATGCAAGCCACTGTCTCTTTGGCCTTGCGTGAGATCTCTGGCGACACCCAATCAACCAAATTGTTCCTGCGGGCCTCATCAAGCAGCGCTGTGAATGCAGAGGTCTTCCCAATATCGCTCTTCGCGTTCTTCGCCTGTATCATGGCACGATATGCTGTCTGAATCTGCAGGAGGAGGTCGACTTGCGCCTTCGCATCAAGGGCACTGACACGCGCATCGAGCTGTTGCCGCTTAGCCTCTTTCGCGAGATTGGCGGAAAGGGTTTTCAACGCAGGTGTCTCTGAATCGCTTTGGAACGACTGGAATGCAGCATTGAGCTGCGCCGTCAAACCTGCCGTGTGGAAGCATATGCCGACAGCCCAGCACGCCCGCTGGTGGAGATGGTGAGAACCCATTTTCCCCGACGCCCGCTGCAAGCATATCCCCGTGAAAAGATGGGAGCGTCCGCAATAGTGAGTGTGAGAGAGAGAGGGGTGGGGGGAGAGAGAGAGAGAGAGAGCGCGCGAAAGAGAGCGAGAGGAGAGAGAGAGTGTGTGTGTGTGAGAGAAGAAGGGAGAAAGAGAAAGGGAGGGAGCGAATGTGTGGATACATCACCCTCGTTTTGCGAGAAACCAGAATTGCCATGAAAGGTCATGTTTGCACCGAATTCCGATCAAACCCCAACCCCCACCCGAGAAAATGATAGAACGGCTATGCTCGGCAATGCTTCCACATCGGAACCTTCCACATCGAATGGTTTCACCTCGATATTGGCTTTCTTGCCCTTGCCCTTGCCACATCCATCCTTCACATCGCTGTTGGACTTGTCACAAAACGCAAACGAACGCTTGAGGCTGTTCATCAACGCAAAGTCATCATCAGCAAAGTCAACATCATCGCTGCTTGGCAACGAACTGCTCGAAGAAATGCTCTTGCCTTTCTTGTGTGGTTCCACTGCTTTATGTGGGCTTCCTTTTCGGAGGCACGCTTGAAGAGCTCGGGGTCATTCCTTGCTCAGCGTTCTTGAACGCCACTGCTGTTTCACCGTCGACGATGGCAGTGGCTGACGAAGACACGCGCTCTGCGTGTCGGCATTGTGACAACTGTGCATCCCCAAACAAAGCAAGCAGGATCACAAAGGGAACATGAGAAACGGCAAACGGTGCAGAAACAGTTTACGATGTAAAAGGCAAAGCCAGTTGTTTGCAATCACAGCTGAAAGACATGTCAGCTCAAACCGAATCTGTGACACACCCACATTCCAGCGCACGTACGGGGTGAGGATCCTCCGCTGAGGTCAATCGCCACACATCTGTCGGCCCAAACCATTTGCAGACACGCCAGACTTTCCCCGACGGTAGGTCGAGCTCCTGCAACTCCAAAATTGTCATCGACGTGCGATTTGCTAAATTCAGCTTTGTAGCTTTCTGCTGTAAAGATTCGTCAATATCCTGTTCGTGGGACTATGCACATAACAGTTTGCATAGCATGCTAATCACAGCTCGTTCGGGCATGAACTTGTGTGGGAAATCGGTAAACCCTTCAGCCCAATGTTCAAACGTGCAGGAATCGACACTCGGGAACAACTCACACTACCGAAACGAAAAGATGGCGTGGTGTAATGTGTTTCAGCAAGAACGTGTGGGAACATATATGCGCATGCAAGCTTGGGGACGTGCGGTGTCCTTCAGACTTCAGTTGTGATCTTTTGATGCCCTCGATGTCCAAACTCGATACTGGAGCTGCTGGGAGGATCTCTGAGTCACCACACTTGGCATCAACGATTAGTTGGCGGTTCTGCTCGAACTCATATGAGAATTCAGGATCCTCCATTCGACTCCTCAACCACGTACGGCTACGACCTGAGTAGTGGCGCCTGCAATTCGATAGGCAGAAGAGATCAAGTCTGCCTTTCACAACCAAATTTGCCTTGTCCTGGTATTCCGCCCATTCTAGTGCAAATAAGTTTCCATCTGGTGGAAGCCGTAGGCTGCGATCATCTTCGCTGCTTGTGGAACGACCACAAACACATTCCACGACGCGTTCAGGAGCTCGAAAACGTCGCTCTGGTGCTGTCGGTGTTGGAACCGACGCTGGATGCATCGCCTGAGTGTGACCGATCGACCACCACACACACTTAGGGGAGATTACGCCTGGGGACACCTAACCGAATCAAAACTGGGCAGCGTAACCGCCGCAAACACATTGACGACCCAAACATGAACTACAAACTGGCAATACTGAAAGCACGTCAACGCTCCACCAACAAATAGGCTAATGACGATGGCGCGCGTGTCGACGGGCACGAACGGAACATGGGGCTGGCGATCTCCCCCTGCTGAGCCCCTAAATGGCTAGGGTTTCGTTTGGATCCATTCTGAAAAGGACGCGCTGCGCCCGAAACTTAGAATGCGGGGAAATGAGAGGGCGGGACACGAAGAGGGAATTCCAAATTGCAACGACCTGCTGTTCTAGCCATTCTGCCGGAAAAAACTCCAGAACAAGGGGGGGGGGTCCGAACAATTTTCCCCAAACATCAGGGAGGACAGAGCTGATCTGAAATTGATTGGAGATGCATTTCCTGACGAATCCACACGAATCCCAAGGTCGATCGGTCGGCTGCATTTGCCCGCGCTGTCGTTCAGGGAATGCCAGCAGACGCCGCGGATCCCGAAGGCCCAGACGCCTCCGGAGGCAGACGGAAGGAAAATTTCCCAATTTTCCCCCCGCCGATTTTTCGACAGTCGCGGGGCTGACTGTCGAAAAAGTGGGGTCTCGTGGTCGGTTCGTGGTCCGAAAAATGCACCCCTCTCGCATTTTCGCCCCCCCCCATTTTCGACAGTGTCGAAAATCGGCCCCCCGATTGTCGAAAATGGCCCGGCTGGAACCACCACGGGGCCCAAAAATGGACCCCGCGGGGTCCAAAAAACGACCACCGCGGGCCCAAAAAAGAGACCACCGAGGGCCCCGACGAGGACCACCGAAGGCCCAAGAACGGACCAGCAAGGGCCCAAAAGGGACCAGCGAGGGTCCAGAGCAGGACCACCGAAGGGCCAGAAACCCAACGCGTTTGGACCAGCAAGGGCACCTGAGTGTCGACAATTGCCAGGCTTGGACCTTCTCATCCTCTCTTTCACGCTCTCTCTCTCTCTCTCTCTCTCTCTCTCTCTCTCTCTCTCTCTCTCTATGTTTCTCTCTCTCTCTCGCTGATTGGAGCTCAAAGGGGGCCCATTTGATCTTTTCATCAGGATTCACCCTGAGGGAGAATTTTAGAATACTTAAAATATTCTATTTCATTATTTAAAGAAAAATAGTTTGATTGTTGTTAAGTATTTAGGATGGGCTGGGGTAGCATCGCCAGCATACCAAGCACCAGGCCCCAGCATTCCGAAATACATAAAATATTGAATATATTTATAGTATGAAAATATTTCGCCTATCTAAATTACGGGAGGCAATTTATATATTTTTGGATTTTGGTTCAAACATTTAAAGCATTCCAGCTTTTCAAACGAAAGGGGAAGACGAACGGGCGACCCCTTCCGCACTGCCTTCGCCTTTCCCTTGTCTGCAGAAGGCCTCGGCATCGACGAATGTCCTTGCTTGTCGTACCGCGACATCGTTAGACCAGCCAGCAACCATTCGCAGAGCACCTTCTCCGCGTCGGCGTACTTCGACGTGCCTTGGGTGGCGTCCCACGACCATGACTGAGCACGGCATGAATAGCACCGAAGCGCATGGACGAACATAAACACAACAACACAAAATCCTACGGGTGAGGTCCCAACGATGAACGCAGGACTTGAGCACGTGAGCACATGTTTGCCTCCTCAATAGCCTAGATCGCTGCACGGGGTTAACTAAGGATCGCACTTGCACTGCGCTTACAAGCAGCATGCCGCCAGCAACGTACTGCAACATTTACATTTTCCACAGCGCCCCAAGCGAGCGTAGACCCCACGTGTAAAGCACCATCGGATGTCCAATATTCTGAACCACGCTTCACGACAGTGATGCCAAACAAATCCGCGGGCTTGAACACCAAGCTTGTCGCTGCAGGCGTCTGGCATCCAAAGTTGGAACCTGCTGATGCTGAAAGTGTTGGCGTTGAACATGCTGCTGGCGTCGAACTTGCTGCTGGCGTTGAACTTGCTGCTGGCGTTGAACTTGCTGCTGGCGTCTGATCAGAGAGCTGTGTCAACACACTGCCTAGCGACTCAATTGCCAGAAACGAACTCCACTCATCGTCATTGTCGTCTTCTGCATCATTCACGTCAACGGGTTCGGTTGGCACTGCAGCGAAAACCGACGGTGAAGAGCCACTGGCAGAAGAAGATGAACCACCCTTCACAACAGTGTTGCTCTGGGTCTTTGGTTTGGCCACGGTGTCAAGCTTGGACAAGAACCCGCTCAGAGACGAGTTTGAATCGACGCTTACGGGGCCAGCTTTCACTGTTGTAAAATTACCCGCATCGCCAATGCGTGTATGTGCGCCGCTCAATCGAATACAAACTGCTGCTGGCACGGTATATTCTGCCACAGCGATGCGCCATTGCGTAGATATGCTCATGAGCAAACTGAAAGCCTCACTCGCAAGCATCGTATTGAAAACACGTCGCCCCTTCCTTGCACAGCGATCAAAAACGAAATCGTGTGGGTAGATCAACTCTTCTATAGCGTCTGCCATCATGAGCATAGCAGTGTCGAGCGCCACGGACTTCAACAGAATGTACTGCTCGGTTATCGGATTACGAACGATGCGTCCCTGTAAAAGAACAATGATGCGATTCCCAGCACGACAATACAGAACTGCACGGTGAGGAATGTCATCGATGCTATGACCATTCTCTCCACGAACTTGGGCGGCAACATCACTGAGCATAGTACCGATGTTATTGAGAAATACCTGTGACACGCCATGCAATGTCTTGCATATACCCAAATGGCGCATTTCACAACCGTCCTTCACCAACGCTTTGCCAGCCTCCGTCTCGATGACATCCTCACAATCGGCCATGGTCGTACTACCATCTTGCGAGTTCTCATCCACAGTCAATGAAAATTTCGCCAAATCTCTTTGGTAGATAGCAGAAGCAGATCCGCCAATAGTCAATTCCCGACGGATGTTTGCTCGACGAAGTGGCGATCCTTCAACACCTAGACCCCACGGGCCCCTGGGCTGCTTTCGACTCTGGTGCTTCATCTCTGCAAGAAACGCCTCGGTACGCTTTTCCCTTTTCGTTGATCGAATGCAGCTTGCCAAGGTGCCTGCTGCGCTTCTGGCATTGTTGCGAATGCCCGCATCCCTGCATAAAATGCAGCTCGCTTGCGTCCAGGTGCTACCAAAGCCGCGCAGGCGTGACCGTAAATGACGGCAGGGCTACCCCGAAAATCCGATGAACGTGGCTTCCTCTTGTGTATACGTTGTTAACCCCTCGGTCGGTTCCGCGATGTCTCCTTGTGGAGAGTGAGGGCACAGGGGGCGGTAAATCGAACGGCAAGTGGGGTAAGTGGGGTAAGCGGGGCAAGCGGGGCAAGTGGGGCAAGCTGGTAGGTGGGCCAAGTGGGGCATGTGTGGCAAGACGGGGAAGTGGGACAAGCGGGTGTGGGGCAAGTGGGGCAAGTTAATAAGCGAATAAGTGTGCGAAATTAAACTGACAGTTGGTCGGTTCGCAAATGGCTTGAGCCAAAAATGGCGACCGACCAATTAGCGTTGATATTACCATACAGCTATCAGTGTGCACATAACTAACTGATGATACGAGGGAAAAGACAGGAAAACGTCAGGGGAGAGGCGGCCATGCCACGCCACGACTCTCCGACCATCCCTTGGCATCGAGCGAGTAGGCACAGACCCAGCCAACCACCGAGTGAAGGGCTTATTGTCATGTTGACTTACACTGCGTTCCATGTCAATTACAACACTGCAAACTGGTTTCTTGGCAAGTGGGTCGAATGGGTCAAGTGAGGCAAGTGGGGCAGGTGTTGCCGTTCGAAATAGCGCCCCCCTTCTGCACCCACAATGTCCTTTTTTTGTGTGAAGGCGTTCGCAGCTGCACTTCGCCCACTGTTCACGACACGCTTGAAACAGAACTTATTCGACTCCTTCGTCGCGGGCCTCCGCAACGTGTTGCCTCGACGCACGAAGTCACGGCGATGGCTTGCCAGCTGTTGTGACGCACCTTGATGTGGAAACCCCTTGCGATTGCCTCTGAATCCGCCCGAAGCGACCCGCATGTAGGCATGCCAATTCGCCTCATGAATCGTGACTGCCCTTGACATGTTCCTCCACACTCGGATCCCGCGTCTGAACACATTGCAACACGTCCGCCAACCATGTGCAACTCTTACGCCACGGCACAGTCGCTGAAATCCACGGAAAAACCCACGTTGTAAGCAGCAACGGCGCTTAGCCAAAAAAGCGTGGGCAGACTGCGTCGGCAACTCCTGGCTTGTCTCTTTGTTTGTGAACACACATGTCAATGCCCTGCAAACGAAAAAGGAACAAGTTTGTGGGAACCCAAATTTGGCATGAAAAGTAATGTAGGCAAGAGCAACCCCGAAAGTGCGGAACATACACCAACCGATGCTCGCCATGCACCTCGCACCTACATGAAACATTCGATTAAAATTACTTGAAACAAAAAGTCGGCTCACCGTCGCCAACACCCTGGATGGCAGCTTCTGCACAATCGTACGGGGAAATAGCAATCTTCGACGTGAATCGGTCATGCAGATCACACGCTATCTCGCCCACAACGATCGTTATGAGCTTGCTCAACTCCTCAGGTGTCTGCCCGTCTGGCAGCAGGGCCATGCGAAATTCACATTCCACCGAAGCCGCGTCCATGCCCTCCAGATCTGCTTGGGCTGCATTTGCTGCATTGATGATGTCCACGACATTCGCAGTGAAAATGTTGTGTTGTGTTGGATCCCCACCAAGAAACTTGTGGGCCGTCTTCACACTGGAATAGTTCGTCTCACCCGCACTGAAGCACAACTGCAACAAGTCGGCGAGTTTCATGACAATGAACGCAGATAGAATCGTTTTGATGCGCGCCCACACTCGCGTCATACACAGCCAGAACTTCTTGATGTGTTTGGCGTGCCACTGGGCTTCCTCGTTTGCCGCATCATCTTCAGCTGCTGTGATGTCCTCATCTGTGAACCCTCGAAGCATACCCCATTTTGCCAAGTCGTTGAATAGTGCGAGAAGAGCCCAGAAGATGACTGGACCTATGATATTGCCAAAACGAGAAGGTTGAAATTCTGGAATTGCATGTTGGAAAAAGCAAGATACGATACCAGCGGCATACTTCTCCAGAAAGCGTACGATGTTTGTGCAATGGTCAGGCCCAGCGCACGTGTGCATCGCATGTGCAAGCGCCTTAGACGAGTTGCGCAAGTCCAAGAGGAGATGTGCGTCCTGAACGGTCGGACACGTGATGTTGTTTGCCTTCGCCGCGAAAGCACGCACCCTAAACATGTCGACGATCAACTCCCGCGCAGCTTCATTGTTGGTGCCATCGACAACGGGGAAGGCACTGGCAACAAAGTCTGCCATGTTGACCTCCCTGAGAATGCCTTCAATGAATTGCTCCCGCGTGTCCGTCGTGCGCATTGCCCTCCCAATTGCGTAAAGAGGACCAGCAATGTGAAAATCCTGCACCGCCCACACAAACAACCGCAAGAGCTGGTGGATCTTGCATTGTTCCAGCCATAAAAAACCTGATAACGGGACCAAGCGATGAGAAGCATTCGGAACAGTTTCATGTTCGCGGATGCAGAGTCACACGAAAGTATGATCAGCACCATTGCAAATAGTTGCAACAAAACCTCCTGGAAAAATGTTATGGGTTTGATCCCAAACACACATTTTCTTGGACTGGCCCAACGATTGCCCTGCCAATAACATTCGACCTGACTGACGATACCATACGAGGCCTAAGATAGAATGTCTCCTCCAGCGTAGAAGGATCGATGTTACCCGTACTCGACCCGAGCTCGCCATACGTATGCGCTGTCATGATCATGCTGTGCCTCAACTGATTTTTGGTACGCTTGAACTCCTGCTTGATAATTGCAGCGTCTGGGTCTGACCTCATCTTCTCCCACATATCCAGCAATCTGGAATACGTAGATACCAAGCTCGCCCGCATCGATGATGACGTCGTAATCCATTGAAAGGTCTCGTCGAATGCGAGGTTCAACGCGACAATGCCGAACGAAATTCAAACAACAGGGATACGCGTTGCTCCTTGGCCCTCCAGCTACAAAGCCGCGCCAGCCAGCTCTCCTTCATGCCTCTCGCAAGCGTTGCGCACGCCACAGCACGTCGTGCCCACAATTTCGGGGAGGCGCCGAGGAAAACGTCTTGACAAGCAGCGGTGAGTCGCCATTCGCTTTCGAAGTAGGCTGCCGACTCGATTGAACCCACACTGACAGTACGAGCAGGCTGAACTCCGCCCCGTGTCTGCATAGCCGAACATCCTCCTAATAGATGATCCCGTTCGTTGTCACTGCCCGAATCATACTGCTTCAGGTCAGGCGGATCGAATGTCCACGAGAACGGCGCCGCCAAGCTATTCGACGAAGAAGAACCACCAATTGCCAACTCAGACGGTGTGGCGGCGGGCTTGGACGAGGAAGCCGAACTCGACAAACCAGCACACCCCTTTGTCGAAATCGAAGCAGCACAACCCAACAGCTTCTTCTTCAGTTTGTCTTTGAGTGCGCCAAGTTTGTATTTTGAACATGGCGGCGCGACTGTTGCCCTCTTGTTTGGCTTTGCCCCCCCCACGGCAAGGGAACTCTTCCCTGCGAGCTTTGTCAAAAAGGCTGTCCATGAACCGTTCAGAACCAAAAATGCACTACGGGTTGACATGATGGGTGAGCGACCAATCCTGATAAGCGCGTTGCGATGACTTCCGAAGGCTGAAAGAGATCCCACAAACATCTCAAGAAACAGCAAGATAAGCGAATGAGAGAACCCCCATCGCGGCTCGGTACCCCGATTGTGACGGAATCTCCGAATGCAAACGTCGGCTCTGAGAGAATGACTCTGCATCGAAACTGGGGCGTTCGACCCGAGTAGAAAAGTGCATGTCAACATGTGTGAGCCCGTCCCGAAACCGTTTCGCTGAAACGTGTAACCCAGATTTCATTTGAAAATGAGGACCCATCACCCGACCGCGAACTACTACTAAGCCTTGCCAAATGCCATCCGAACCAAATGATCAGAGTTTTCGTGTGTGGAGGCATATACGCGTTGCGAAGGCCGAGATAAGGGTACCACCTCTGGTGGCCTTTCCGTAAGTCCCCTGGTGGTCCCTTGGTGGTCCCCTG
>JACLAC010021073.1_pt1 | contig 12872 bp, 5 predicted proteins | sample 8027881 | NCBI WGS metagenome assembly JACLAC01 (sample SAMN15725517, study PRJNA655200) | protist metagenome | isolation source: fluorescence activated cell sorting (FACS) single amplified genomes of... | place: Spain: Blaines Bay Microbial Observatory, Mediterranean Sea | collected 2016-01-19 | reverse complement strand
AAGGCCGCCATGGAGTCCATCGCGGCCGCGAAGGACCGGCAGGAGCAGGAGATGAGGGAACTGTACATCAAAGAGCTCATCGACAGGGTCGGGAGAGAGAACCGGGAGCCGGCCATGCAGAGCTGGCGGAAGGAGCCGTTCGTCAAGCGCACCTACGTCGCGCTGGACCGCTACGTTCCCTCCGAGGACGTCCCGGCCGCAGAGCAGGAGACCCTGATGCAGAAGCTGGACGCCCCGGCCCTCGGCGCCGACGCCCCGGCCGGGGCCCGCCAGTGCCGCTGGATCCTGCCCGCAGGCGACATCATTCCCGGCTCCGAGGTGCTATGGGAACCGATGAAGGAGGGCGAGCGCTGGGCGCCCAAGCAGCATGGGCTCGACGTCGTCGAGACGAACGTCTGGGGGATCGACTCCTTCACCCGCCGGAACATAGACATAGTCCTCTCCGAGGTGAACCCGGCCGAGATGCGGCTCTCCCTGGAGGAGCGAAAGGTGTTTGTGTCCCGGAACCTCCTCCCTGTCCTGAACGCACAGGCCGACGAGCAGTCCCACGACATGAGGCATGCACTCCGGAATCTCGTGTCCAAGTACTCCATCCTGGCGGACGCCGCCGACGCCACCGCTTCCGGCACGAAGAAGCGGGCGAAGCGGGGCGCCGTCCCGGCCAAGAAGTTCGCCGTCGCCGCCGGGGCCCTCTTGCGAGCCTACGGCGAGCTCGACGGCAGCCACTACTTTGCAGTCCACCCGAAAGGGAACGGGGTCGTCGTCCACCCGGACCGTGAGCCGATCCGGCGGGGGGAGTACGTCAACTCGTACGTCGGGGAGCTCTACCCGCCCTGGCTCTGGGAGCGGAAAGAGGCCAAGGAGGAGGCGAAGCGGAGACAGAAAATGTTGGAGAACGGCGGAAAGGTCATCCTTCCAGAATTCTGGAACATACGCTTGGAGCTGCCCCGCTACCCCGTCGGGCCGAACGGGTACGACATCCTCTACGTCGACGCCTCAAACAAAGGAAACTTTTGCAGCCGGATGTCCCACAGCTGCACTCCCAACATGGCCTCGTCCGTGGCCGTCATCGACGGCAAGTACACGATCGCCCTGCGGGCCCTAAGGGATGTGCAGCCGGGCGAAGAGTTGACCCAGGACTACAACTGCGTGACGGACTCCATGGAGGAGTTCCGGGCCGCCGTGTGCCTGTGCGGTTTTCCGGCCTGCCGAGGCGCCTTCCTCTACTGCACGGCCGACGAGGCCTACCGCGGGGTCTTGGACAAGCACCACACCACCATGCACCGGATGGCCATGATGGTCGAGTCCGCATCGAGCGACGGCCTCGAGGACTTGGTGGGGGGGCGCTCCCCGCGCCCTGACGACGACGGCGAGGCGGGGGACGAGAGGGCTGAATCCATGGAGCAGTTCCAGGCCATCGTGGCCAAGCTGGACCCTGCTCACCGCGCCCGCCTTTTCAAGCACGGCCTCGGGAAGAACGCCCTGGGGAGTCTGCCGCTCTGGATGATCCGGTTCGCAGCGTTGTGCCTGCGCTTCAGCATGTTCGAACGCCTGCGGCTGCCATCCTACCTCAGGCAGCAGATCGTAGCGCGGAAGCAAATGTTGGAAGAGAATGCAAAAAAGCACGGAATCACAAAGTTCGAGGCGGAGCGGGCCGCGGCCATGGCCGCCGTCCAAGAGGCCGTCAGCGGGAGCTCCATGGCGCTGAATCAGGCCCAGCACGCCGAAAAGCTGACGAAGGAAGTGGAGCGGGGCGAGGAGCTCGTCGGGCGGTCCGTTAAAGTGTACTGGCCCATCGACAAGGCGTGGTACAGCGGCTACGTGGAGAAGTATGTAGGGGTAGTCACGGCCGAAGAGGTCGAAGGCGGGACGTCGAAGGCCGCTGACCTTGGCCTTCAGAAGCACAGCGTCCGGTACATTGATGGGAACGCGGAGACTCTCGTGCTCTCGAAAGAGGTCGTAGAGTACCTGCCTTGGCGAACGTTTGAGGGTTCAATAGGCTGCGTTATTTGCCGAAGGGACATTCGGCACGACAAGATTCTGCTGTGCGACGGTTGCGACAAAGAGTTCCACACGTACTGCCTCCACCCGCCTCTGAAAAAGATCCCGGAAGGCGAGTGGCTGTGCCCCAGGTGCGCGAAGGGCAAAGGAACTGCGAACCGAAAGGCCAAAGCCGCTGGCGGCAAGCGGGGGGAGACGAACAGGGCCACGAAAGGCCCTGGTCGGAAACCCAGCGAGCCCGGGGCGGTAGACACGCAGCCGTGGGACGAGGTCCAAGCCGAGGGGGTGTTTGAACAGCGCGTGACCAACCTTGTGATCACGCTCAACAAGGTCGAGCACAAACTGGCCCAGCGCGTGAGCGAGGACGCCGTCTCCCCGGTCGCGAGCGGGAGCCCGCTAAAGGCGCCCCCCCAGGCGTCTCACCAAACGGAATGGTGGGTCGGCGACGAGGCGGAAGCCCGCTGGATCGGAGAGGATGCGAGCGAGTACCCAGGGTGGTACCCGGTCACCATTTTGCACATCTACGAAGACGACTCTACGTGCAACGTCCACTACAAACTGGATGACGTGAACAACGTTGTCCCGTTCAGCGTGTTGAGGAGGCCCCAAGGGGTCGGGCCGGACGGGACGTACGACACGAACAACGCGTCGCCGGAGTTCAAGATTGGCAAGAGCGTGCACACCAACACCCTCCAGGCACCGGTGCGGCGAGTTTCCGTGCGGGACACCGTCAAGGCGATTTGGAGTGGGGACGATTCGATGATGAACCGTGTCCTTCGAAAGTTTAAGCCAAGGTTCCACAAGTCTGGGCGAAAATGGGAACTGGCAAAGGACAAGAATGGCTGGCCTTACTACTGGAACCGGGTCAACCGGGAAGTCTCAAGAAGGTGCCCGAAGGACTTGGAAGCATGCAAGGGCAACCTTGAGCACGAAGACAACATTGTTGATGCGCCGTACCCCAAGGCCATCGTAGCGATCGAAAAGTTGCTCGAGTCCACGCCTACGACCATGGCGCAGCTTGCGAAACGGGTGCGAAAGGCCAGGAAACTTCTGCTGACCCTGCCTGAAGCACCGGAGGGATATGACGATGACCAACAGGACGCGGACATCCTACGCGTCTGTGACCTTTTGGCGTTTTACGAAACTACCAAAATCTTCTTTGTCCCGAACGAGCCGTGGCTGCGGCGCGTGCATCGCGAGCAGTACGAGGCGAGGCTCGACGCCGGGGCGGCGGAAAATGGAGAGAAATCGTCGAACCGGGGGGGCGACAAAAAGTCCACCCAGGCCGTTGTCAACGCTGCCACCGAGCAGACGTCGGTAACGGAAATGTTACTGGGGTGGCTGGACCAAGCCATGCCGTCCCCACAGTTCTGCGGCACCATCGCATTGCCAGATATTGACAGTGCTTTCAAAACACTCGATGCCCCCGCCCGCGCGCCCCCAGAGTCGCCAAAGAAGAAACAACGAAAGCGGTCTAAAAAGCAGGTAAACGTTCTCTACCACGAACAGGGGGGTGTTCGGGACGCACTCATCGCGCATTTGGCCTCCCCCAGCACGCGGATGACGCCGTGGTCCTCGTTTGTTCGCAGCGCATTTCCGTACGCCCCTCCCCCAAAATCGAACGAGTGGCCCCCGCCGCCACCTCCGTTGCGACTGTTTGGCTCCCCGATGTTCGACGCAATCCTGCACGAAAATTGCATGCACGGTAAGATTGTACAAGGGGACCGCGGAGAAATCAGTAAACCGAAGGGGTTCACCAAGCTGTTTGAAATTCTGGAAACGGAGAATTCGCGGGAGGACGATGTGGACGAGAGCGACGAGAGCGACGAGAGCGACAGCGAGGCCGAGTACGACTCCGACGAGCCCCCGACCGCGCCAGAGACGGGGCCCCTGACATGGGTGCAGTGTGAAGCGACATCCTGCCAGAAGTGGAGAAAGCTGCCGCCCCATGTGGAGCCTGAGGACCTGCCGGACGTGTTTTACTGCATGCACTTGAAACCTTACGACCCGAAGCACGCGTCATGCATCATCCCTGAGGAAACAACGTCCAAGAAAGAGAAGACAATAAATTTCGATTTGGATCAGATCGATATCGATGCGCTGCGAGTTGGCGACTGGCTGGATGCGGTCTGCCCTGGAAGAAAGGAGGGTGGATGGCTGGAAGCACAGGTTGTCGGAATTTTAGAGATCGGGGAACCCCAGCCACGGGACCGTGTGCCATTGCTGCAGGAGCGGCCTCCAAAGAAAAAGAAGAAGAAACTTTTGCCACAGGCGGAGGAGACCGGCGAGGAGGGGGCGTCTGCCTCTGCCGTACCAGCAGCTGGAGAGGCCAGTGAAAGCACAGTCGTCGTGGCGCCAGAAGCGGAGGCGGAACCCGTGAAACAACCATCGGACCCCGCGACCTTGCGACGAATACACTTGCATTATCTGGACAGGCCGGCGGACAAGTATGACGTATGGGTGTCAAAAGAGACACCTCACATTGAGTACACAATGGCACCCCATTTCAGCCAGGTCTCCATGGCCCCTGATTGGGAACTTCGCGTCGCGGCAGGTGCACAGGAAGCGGGGGGGAAAGATTTGATCCTCCACGAGTGCACCGGTTGTTTGTTCAGCTTGATTGATACTCTTGAAAAACGGTTGGCCCGAGAAGAAAAGGATGCGCTCAAGGAGAAGAAAGCAAAACTGCGAAAACGGAAGCCTGGGGTGCTCCAAGCCACGTTGAAGAAACGCTTGAAGCACGCGCCCCCGAAGGCAATACCGCCAACCCCCGTGAGCCTATTTGTCAACCAGGAAATTGACCGTTACGCTGAACGAGATAATTTGTTTAACGGGAACCGATTGAAGCTTCGCCACCATATGCAGAGGGTGTGGAAGAATGAGCTGAGCGCAGAACGAAAAGCGCCTTACGTAAATTTGTGTGAGGTGGAGAAAAAAAAGTGGGGAGAATCGATGGTGCTGTACTTGTCGCAGGGCGGGTTCATTAACGGTGTTGACCTTTGCGCCGCGAACGGTCGCCCAAAAACGCTGGAGGCCCCGGGCCCATTCAGTTATTTCCTTCACTTGTTCCGTGCTCTCCAGGTCCAAAATGGGGGGGATTCACAAATGGGAAGCGTGCGACCGCATGCAACAAGACTGTGGCAACAGATGTCTGCGGGGAACAAAATGGCGTATGAAAACATTAGCAAACAGCATCAACGCTACGTGGACGAAGGATGGGAATCGTTCCTTCACCGCAAACCAAACTCTCCTACCGCTGTGCAACACGTGTTGTACCACAACCTTGTTTATCCTATCTGCAAGAACGCCAGGGAGGCACATCTGGCGCATGCTGTGAGAAACAACCCGCAAACGAACGCAAAGAAGCCAGTTGCGAAAAAAATGAAACCATCGAGCAAGAAAAACAAACAAGCCTCTGGCGCGGAAAGGGAAAGAAAGAAGCTCGCGGCTGGGGGAAGGGCACTCATTGCTGCGGAGGAAAGAAAACGAAAGAAACTAATCGCTGCGGAGGAAAGGAAACGGAAGAAACTCATCGCTGCGGTGGAAAAGAAAAGAAAGAAGCTCCTTGTTGCCCAGGAGAGGGAAAAAAAGGGGCTAGCCGATGGTAACATGAATGAAAATAAAAAACTACACGCCGAGAAGAAGAAGGCTGGTGGAAAAAAACGCCCGGCCCCTCGCAAAAAAGGGGGCGGGGGAAAGCCCCCATACACGGGCAAGAAAAAAGCAAAACTTCCTGGGCCCTACACCTGCCCGTTGTGCCCGGGGAAATCGTATGCCAGCAAAGCCACGCTTCAAGTTCACACAAATACCATACACAGCGAGCGTCGGTACACATTTTTTTGCCAGCAGTGTGGAAATTTGAGGTACTCATCGCAATTAACATTGGATGCCCATATGAAGAGGAAACACGGGGTGGGTAGCACGAACACGCCAAAGCCGAAACAAACGAAGAAACCAAAAGGCAACAAAGCATCTCGCCCCGCGGCGTTGGCGCCGACCCCCCAAATAGGAGGAGGTTCGTCTTCTCTTGATATATTGCTGCAGGCAACAGACATTTTTGTTGGTCAAACGACTGGGCCTGCTGACAAGGGCGCGAACGACATGGCGGAGTAGAAGAGTGAAACCTATTTTTTATTCATAATTCTTAACTGATTAAATTTAACTCAGGATATTATATAGCTATTTTTGGCCATTATTTTGTCTTAATTCCCAATTTATTTTTAATTGAAAATTTACTAATTGTTTAGTGTAAATTTTACGACACACGTTGAAGTACATTCGAAAATCTGCGTCAAAAATGTGCCACATAAAATAAATCTCATGTTTAAAAACTGTATGATATAAGACAGGAAGATAATTTTAATTGCTGAAATAACAACAGCCATTTTTTTTTTGATTTTAAAAAACTGTTCGCTCTCCCTAGTCCCTAGCCCAATCCGCCCCACTTTGTTTTTCAAAGAAACTACCATAGCACATGGGGTAGAAGCTTTGTTTTCACCAAGCCGGCGTATCGCCTTAAAATTCGCCTCTGGCCACGAACAATGTCTTGGACAACATGGCGGGTGCCGTTTCTGCTCGCCAAGCGTTGGACGCGGCGGGACTGGGCCAACAGGAGATCGTAGAGCGCTTTGTGGGAACATTCTATCGCCGCGCCGTTGTAAAACGAAAGGGAACCGATCTCTTTCATAACGGCATCATCGTTACGGTTCAGGGTGACCAATGTCCCAAAATGCTCCTTTTTCCGAAGTTTGCTGGATGGGCACTCCGCCCCGATACCAGGCAACGGAAATGTTCGTTTCGGCATGTCGCTGAGGGAAAGACGGAACTGGTAGCAGTCTCGTGCAACATCCGCGTGTGCGGTGGGAACGAACCCGTAACGAAAGTACATTTCTTCGCTGCACTCGCCGTTGCCATGGTCGTAGTTTGCGAAGATTTGCTCGCCTGCCTTTGCACCGTTGTTGACGGCAACCGACCAGAATCGTTTTTGGCCTGCGTCGAGAATCGTTTCGTGTGGCCGCGCGTCAGAGTGGTGGTTGAACATGTTCAGCCCGCACAAAATGACATCCTGGACTTCGCCAAGGTGGAATTCCCGTCTGCTGTGCGAAAGGTACATCATGTACGCCCAAACAAACATTTTCCGCTGCTCGAGTTTCCCCATGGTCTTTACGCGGGACATGAACGGGAACAAATGCGCTTGCGCGAATCGAAAAATGTCTAAAATCTCCCGCCGTTTCGCTCGGACTTTGGCTTTGTAAAAGGGGCTAAGGCCTGCCAAGGCCGTGTCCGTATCGTCGTTCGGCAGCAGGGGGTTGTACGGGATATGCATAAAGTCATCGCTGCGGTGAACGTTTACAAACTCTGCCCAGAACGACTTGTCCCGGTCCACGAGGGCTCGCATAAGACCCACTGCAATGACCAAACCCTCGTTTTTCTGTGGTGCATTGTCAAGCGCGAACTGAAGGTCGAGCTCATTCAAGACAGTTCGTTCCGAGAACACTAGTTTTTCTGGGATAAGCAGGAGATTTCCAAATGTTTCCGGGCGCTTCGGCCGATCCTTCAACAGTCTCCAGCCCCTTGTTCTGTATGTCCCGTTCCCCTCCGTCCAAGTGTGAAGCTCCAAGCCGTCCATTCCAAGTGTCCCATGCCGGACGAGCCAGTCTTGAAAGGCTCGTTCCGTCTGCTCCGAGTGGTTTGGGAACCCCACTGCGGAGACCCAAAGGACCGCGACCGTCACTGCCAGCATAGAAAAGCCACGTTTCAACATGGTGGTTTAGTGGGCTGGAACGAGGCAGATGCAACAACGACCGACAAAATGAGCGACGCACGGACTGCACCAATCCCAAAAGAAAGATCACAGTATAGAAGAAACGCAGATTTGATCGAAATTAAAGTTCGTTGAAACTGCACCGAACTCCTCCTCCTCCATCGACCCCAATCGTTTTTTATATATTATTTATCTCCCTCCTAACCAACCCCTAAAGTCTACCTTTCTCTAATTTAAATTATCACTATAACTCTCTACAAAGAAAGTACCAAAGCTCAAAGCTCAAAGCTGGAAACAATATAAAGAAGTTCATCGACAATCCTCGATATGATCCTCCTCGTCGATGCGATCGACGAAAAAAAAAAAAAAAAAAATCTTGAAACCGCCATAATAGAGTTAATATTAGGGTATATCAATTTCAGGAAATCAATGAATAATAAACAACTAATCATTTCTTAGTTAATTTCCTTCAAAGATATAAATGGTGTGTTGATGTATAACCAACAAAGTCTAAAAAAACGAAGATTAATAAACGTAACCCACAATTCTGATACAAATGATTTATATATGAATAACATAATTAAGGTATTTTATGATATAGTATATAACGTTTATTAAAATAAGAATCGTTTTGGAGAATCAAGAAAAAAGTGGAAAATGCAAAGTTACAACAGAGTTAAATACATTTCACAGTATAGAATTTATATTACTATTTTCACCATCATTGTATTAATTCTTCTACTCTCCAATGCTATTTCTATGTTATTTTTAATATTCGTTTAATGGCTCTGATGCATTTGTTTCCTTTTTTCCTTTTCATTTCCTTTCTTGCATTTCCATATTTAGAACACTTTTTAGAAGGTGATTGTATGGGAAAGGTTGGCGTGGGAAAGCAAATGAAATAAATGGACTGTAACATTACGCACGTATACATTTCGTTCGTTTTGTACTGTTATTATTTATTTATTCATTTGAGTTGAATTGAATCGATATCATCATGTTTGCACTGAAAGCGTTGGCAACGACTGCCGGACGACGTGGCCTTCAGCCGTCCTTGGCAGTTCGTGCTATGTCCTCTGCGGGCGTTCAAGCACCCCCAAAGGCGAACATTCACCACTTCAAAATTTACCGTTGGGATCCGGATCAAAACCAAAAACCGTACGTTGCGACGTATCCATTAGACATGAACGAGTGCGGGCCGATGGTCTTGGATGCGTTGATTAAGATCAAGAACGAGCAGGACTCTACGCTGACCTTTCGCCGTTCCTGCCGTGAAGGTATCTGCGGGTCCTGCGCAATGAACATCGACGGGGGCAACACCCTTGCCTGCCTGAAGGAGGTCGATGGGGACACGACCAAGATTTACCCACTACCGCACATGCACGTTGTCAAGGATCTAGTCCCAGACATGAGCAACTTTTACGACCAGTACAAGTCCATCAAACCGTGGCTTCAGAAGCGTGGGGGGAGCGGAGGGACCCCAACGGAGGAGAACAGACAGACCATAGCGGACCGGAAGAAATTGGACGGCATGTACGAGTGCATTTTGTGCGCCTGCTGCAGCACGTCCTGCCCAAGTTACTGGTGGAACTCGGACAAGTACTTAGGTCCGGCGGTCCTTATGCAAGCCTTTCGATGGATCGACGATAGCCGGGACGAGTTTACGAAGGAGCGATTGGAAGATTTGGACGATGCCTTTAAGCTTTACCGTTGCCACACTATCATGAACTGCACGAAGACGTGCCCCAAGCACTTGAACCCAGGAAAAGCGATCGCGCACATCAAGAAAAAGATTGCAGAGAGCCATTAAAGGGTTCGGCCGGAGCGTCGTACGTACGTTTAACTTTAGTATCGTTTTAACATTTAATTAAAAAAAAAAGTTGCTGTACACCCAACTTCTCTTCACACTCACCTTCGCCCCCCTTCCTTCTTGCCTCGTTCGAGCCGATCGTCGAAGCGTTTCCCGAGAGCGACGGACAGGGCGAACCAAAGGACGATCACGCCGCCGACGGACCAGCTCCGGGAAAAGACCGTCGCGCTCGCGTAGACAGGGGCGCAGAAATCTCCTACCTTGCGGCAGACGCTGTCGTTGAAGGTCTTTGTGGACACCCTCGCCGGTTTGCTCGGGATCCCGTGGTAGAGCAGTTCTCGGACGGGCTTTACGAACCCAAACGCAAGGGTGCGCCGGGACACTTCAAAGAAGAACACGGCCGCGATGCTGCGGTGCGCGAACAAAAAGTAAAACCCGGCCCCGAACGCAACAGGGAGCATGGCCAGCGAAACCGAGGTCGGCAAGGCCTGCAGGAGCCGGCCGGTAACGAATATTTGAAGTACCATGGTCGTGCTGGACGCGGCAAAGTTTATGTTGGCCATTGCCGTGATCTTTTCGCCCAACGGGACACCGGACAAGACGGCCATTCGCTCCATGAACAGGGCCGTCAGGGAGAGCGAGTAGAAGCACGTGTACCCGACGATCCCGAGCGCATACGCTGACGCAAACCACGGAGTCTGGGGTGGCGAGTGGGGCTGTGCTGCCGCCGGGGCTGTCTTTCCGGCCGTCTTGCCCCCCCCTCTCCCAATGGCCGCTGACGAGCGAAGAAACATCGCAAGCGCCCCTTCCAGCATGATCCCGGACACCAGGAGCAAATACTCGCCGTTCCCAACGTACGTCGCAAAGAACGTTGCGAACGCACTCCCGACCGTGTGGCCCACCGTGGCGGCCAGGCTCAGGAGGGCAAAGTACGACCGGGACGCCTTCAGGTCCAGCAATTCGCCGCTAAGCCCCCATAGCACGGAAACGGAGAGCACGGACTGGAGGTTCATATATACAAAGATGGCCCCCGCCAGATACCGCCGAAGCCCTGGCGCCGCGAGGAAGGCAGTCAGAAAAACAAAGCACGCCAAACTGCCTCCTCGCATGTACACGCGGGCCAAACTCTCCCTCGGCAGGGTTCCGGCAAGTGATGTTAAGACCGGGTTGAGGAGAACCATGGCAAACGTCGACAGCATGACGAGGTAGGACAGCACCCCTTGCCCGTTCAATGCTCCAAAACTGTCCTTCAACGGGGACACCGCCGCGTTTGCACAGAGGAGCAAACAGAAGGAGGACGACAACGTGGACATGACGAACCGGTCTTTCGGCTTTACGGTAACGCCGGTAACGTACGCAACGACCGTGGCCAGGCCTACGGGGTCACTGGAATGGGCGCCTGCAAGTGGTGGATCCTTAAGCACTCTCGCCTTCCTCCCTTTCGACGTTTTTCTCCGTGCCCGTTTCCGGGTTGCCCCATTGGAGACCATGGCGCCGGGCCAGTCGGCAACGCAAAGGTGCGATACGTACACGTACTACGACAAAAATCTCCGTCTCAACCCTTCGTCATCAACAATATGGTTTCCCTGCTTTCTTTCATGGAGCAGTCGTATGGTTTGTAAACGTAAATATGAACTTCAACAACAGCTGGGCGGAAAAACCTTTGCTCAAAGGAGAACTTCGTTATCGTGTCTTTCCTTTCTTCTTTTTCCTGGACCCTTTTCTATTTCATTTCTTTTTTTTATATAGTGTAACTAAACTTTTGAATATAAAATTAAAATTTGTTCTTCTTCTTTTTTTTCTCAAAAAATTCAACTTCTCTTCTCTTCTTTTTTTTTAAAATTTTTTTAGCGATTTATATGGTTTAAGGAATATCAAACATAATTAAAGTATTTTATATTAACAACAGGAAGATAGGGAGGCAATATATTTCAAAAGAAGTTAGAGAGAAAAGTGAAGGAAGAAACAAAGCCAAAACCAAAAAACCAAAAAAACCAAAAAAAAACAAAGGAAACAAAGGAACCGTTTTGATGAAAATGGAAAGGTTTTATTAATTTATGAATAGGAATTTTAACATGTTTTAAATATCAAATGTAAAAGTTGTATGTACGCTTATCTAGTGGATAATTTCTACATGCATTGGCTTCACCAGGGCAGGGCACTAACGACCCCTCCCGTGCCGTGCGTCTGTTACACCGAAACGAACCGAGCCGAGTGCGCACATTCCCCCCTTTACCGTCTGCTTGGCTTCTGGTACTTGGGGTCCAAGGGGCAGAAGGGTTCTCGGTCGTACAAGTTTTGCATCCAACTGCACACGGCGTGGGCTGGGCATGGTTTGACCCATTCCCATTGGTCGTTTGCCCCCTTTCGTTGGCATCCGTAATTGACCCAGTAGACTTGATTTTCCAGCCACCACATCATGCTAATCAACGCGCTGACGCACGTTTGTTGGTACGCCGGGTCCTTGAGGCCACGGCATAAAAACGGTTGGTGCATTTGCTTGTTTTCGACTACATATACACATACTTCGCACCCACCCGCTGCTTTGACTCCAGCCTTCGAGGAAACTTCAAGGAAGGACGATGCACTAGTAATTCCACGCAACGCTGGCTCCGACTTTCCATACTTCGCCATCAACTCTTTGAAGGAAGGCGTCGCCACGGGAGTTGTCCCCTGCGTGTCGGCTAGTCCGAACGCGCAGGTCGCAATGCTCAAGAAAAGTGCCAAACCAATGACCAAACGATTCATATTTCTAACACGAACGTATTGATGACTATACACTTGTACTATTAAGAACACAAGCAGAACGAAAGAAACAAACTCTTTCAACCTGTTCCGTTTCGTTTTCTTTCCTTCCATTCTCTCTTTCCGTTGCGATTCCTTGACTCGTTGACTCGAATGGTTTGTTTGATGAACTGTTGTTAAATTGGTTAATTTAATTCTACTTTTTTTTTTTTACATACAGGTACATAGGAGGGAAGAAAGTCTAAAAAAAAAATAAAAAAGTCCATTAAACAAAATCCAATGAACAATAACATAGAAATACCATAGGATAATAATAAATACAATATAATGAACAACATAACATAGAAATACCATAGGATAATAATAAATACAATAGAAATACCATAGGATAATAATACTATACTATTCGTATGTAATCCACTGCTAGCTTTTCTTTTCTTCAAATACTTAAAACATCGCTAAGTCGCTAAGCTCTTAACTCCAAATCCCCCCCTTCTTTCTTCCAGTTTTTAAAATGAAAGAGAAGGAAAAGACACCTCATTTTTAAATAGG
>JACLAC010013236.1_pt1 | contig 12875 bp, 8 predicted proteins | sample 8027881 | NCBI WGS metagenome assembly JACLAC01 (sample SAMN15725517, study PRJNA655200) | protist metagenome | isolation source: fluorescence activated cell sorting (FACS) single amplified genomes of... | place: Spain: Blaines Bay Microbial Observatory, Mediterranean Sea | collected 2016-01-19 | reverse complement strand
GCGCGTAGATATTGGCGGGGTCGGGGGTTGAGAAAGGGCAGCGGACGCAGGAGTTGTCGCCAGCGACTGCGCGGCCGGCCCTCAACCACTATCCCGCCACAGCTATGCACATCGGCGGGGCTGATATCGACCACCATATCCCGCAGATGTTTTTTAAAAAACACCGGGTACCAATCCTCAAGCGAAACTTCCTTGAGCAGAATTCGGGCCATGCTCAAACGATGCACCTTGAGCACCTGCTTATCGGCAGCAAAATCGAGCTGGATGTGGCCGGATTTTAGCGAATGGCCATCGAGTTTGAGATGTGCTGGCGTTGAAAAACTCAAACCGTAGACGCTCCACAGATACGAAGCAGCCCCCTCCTGGTCGACCAACGAACGGAATACGGCTTCTGCTTGGTCTTCTAAAGACTCATCTCGGCGCGCCAGAACCCGCAATAGAACGACTCGCCCTTTTTGCAAAACTATAGCCAAGTTATAGGCACGAAAATCGGCTTCCCAGGTAAATACCTCGTATTCGCGGTCCGCTAAGAACTTTTTATTTTTGAGAAAGCGGGCTTGGCGGTGCACCTCGAAAGAGGCCCCCGCCTTATCGGCTTTTTTCTTCAGATTGGCCAAATAGCGGTCAACCAGTTCTGTCAACCGCAAAGCCTCCCCCCGCCCCTTTAGCCGACGCCACTCAATCTCCAAACGCACGATCTCGGCGTCATCAAGACGGGCATAACCCTTTTCAAAATCGCCGTCGACTCGGCCGAGGTTCCAATCCTCAGGTACTTCAAGCCGCAATCCCTGCCAGACAAAATCCACAGTCTCTTGCATATCAGAAAATAAGCACCGAGACTGACTTCTGGATCAGAGCAATGCCAACCGCAGCCATTCCCATCAGCGCCATTCCGCAGGAAAAACCGACGGCAAGAATCGGTGCGAACTGCCGCCATTCCTTCCGCCCGTATTTATTCCAAAAGTAGTAACGGGCTAACAGCGCACCGATAATCTCAGTGATCACGAAATGCGGCAAGTGCGTCAGTGAGCGCACAAAACCGAAGATCAACAGGATCGGCAATCCCAGAATCGAGAGCAAAATAAAGCTCAAAAGCCCAAAACCGGCACCAAAGGCAATCACCTCGGGCTTGATCGCCTTATAAAGCCAGGGTTCGTCGGTCGAGTGTTGGATCCACGAGCTAGTGAAGAGTGGATCGGTGTCGACTTCAAAATAAAAAGACCAGCCCTCAGGCACGGCTCGCCCGACTGCCACTGCCAAGGTCGGTCGAGGGTCGCGCACAATAACATCCATCGCTGGCGCCAAGGGCGTAATCTCGGGCAAGCCCTGGACAATTTCCTCATCGGCCAACGACGCGTCGCGCATAACGTGGTCAGAAGCGATATCTGGCTCATCTTGATCAAAGTGCGAATAGAAAACCTGCGTCGACATCCACGGTCCCACCTCACCGCGCTTGCCATCCGATTCAAGCCATTCGTCACTAGCCAGGCGCGTCCGCCAATACCACCACTCATTTTCAATCAGATTCGCCGGGATCCATTCCGCCCTATCGTTGGCAATGGCCAGTTCGCTCTTCATCGTGCCGGTAATAAAGAGGCATTGCTGATAGGCCCGTAGCCGCCAAATCAGTTGCGCATACGGGTAAGAGGCCGACGGTATCGGTGCCAGTTTCCAGATATACGAACCATATAAGAAACTGGTAAACAAGACGATCGGGACCATAAAAATCTCAGCCCGGATGATGCTGGTAAACTGGGTGCCAGTCAATTCGATTTCGCGAAACTTCATCGTCTGGGCGCCGTAATTGCCCAACGGAAACGGAATAAACCAAATATCGACGCCGCGATAACCCGATAAAATAATCGTCGCCTCGCGCACAAAAGGAATGTCGACCGTCTGCCCGACCATACCGACGAGACGAGCGTTGACAAAAGATTGGAACGGCGTAAAAACAAAGCCAAAAAAGAGGAAAAACCAGATAAATTGGGAAATGCCGGGCAGCAACCAAGCGGCGATCCCGATCAAGGCCACGGTAGCAAGTGAGTAGAGCGCCAACGCCAACCAGATCGGAAAGTCGCCACGACCTTCGGGCGTAGCAAAACTGCGCTCAACCCCGCCTTCTTGGCCGGCGTTTTTAGCACTGCGCACGCTCTGCACCACCTGATATACACCGATTATCGCAATCGCAACCGTCGTGCCGATGCCGAAGCTCATCCAGAAATCGACATTGTTGACGAAGAAGGTATCAACCGTCCCCATGCCCTGGCGCCACAAATTCAGATAGGGCTCTTCGCGCCAAGAAGGTGTCCAAGTAAAGAGCAACGGGTTGGCAATTGCAGCGACGACAACACCTAGAAAAGTTCCAACAACTCCCCAAAACGGTACGACCAGCCCCGTAAAGATCGGTCCCAGATGCGCGGTAAAACCCAGTGGTGTTGCCGGAATAAAATTGCCAGTAACTTGGGTAAAATCTACAAAGGGAATGGGAATGAGTTGAATCGGTTCCGTCAGCAAAGCGCCGGTGATCGCCGGCAAGGCGACATAGATAGCCCCGAACACCAAACCGATCATCGCCCCCGCCGAAAAGACCCGCCAGCGCCACGTCTCCTTCCCCTCGGTTGTCTCCGCAAGAGCAGTGGCGCCTTGCGCATTGACTGGAGCAAAGGGAAAGGGCAATCGCTCGTAGTCGGAACTGAGCCGAAACAAGGCGTAGGACATGGTGAACCAGTTGACCCGCCAAATAATCATGCCCAACACCAGCAACACGATCGGCATAGCCCAATCCGCGTGCAGGAAAGTCCGTGTGATAATGGCTTCCGAATCGGGCTGCGGGGCGACCCAAGTCGGTATCAACTTGGTGATACCGAACTGCTTGGCTGCCGGCGACTGCACCAAATACTGGTTGTACAACAGCCCTTCAAAGGCTCCCGTCTCGGCGGCAATCAGCGAGGAGGCCACGTAAAACAGCACGTAGACCTCCTGGCGTTTCAGGGTCGAAAAAGAGCGCTTCGTGATCTCGGCGAAAAGGATGATAGTCACCCATTCAGCCGCGGCTCCCAACGAGCCACCGATCATCAGGCTCAAATACATATTGCCCGGTACCATGATAAACGCGACGAAGAGCACACCAAGAATGGCCTTGATCGTAAAGCCATCCTCGAATGTATCGGGGACCTGCATCAGATCTCGATACTCTTCAATCTCCTGGTTCGGGTTTCGGTCTTTGCGTCCGAGCACTCGCTATTTACCTCCGCTTGTCTTGCTGATCACGACCCTTGTGCCGATCCTCATGCCGATACCTCACTGCGCAACCCCTGCAGCATCTCCGCACCTTGCTCCCGGTAACTGTCCTTGGCTTCCGCGTCGACCGTGCGCCAGATAAGAAATTGCTTGCGAATGACATTCATAAAGCGTTGGTTGACCCTGCGCCATGAGGCATCTTCACCACTCAGACGCTGTATCTGCAAACCGACTGAATAGATATTGTGCTCGTTCTCAGGCATCGCGCGCACTGTTACGTGCTGGCTAACACCGAGATCAAAAGGAGCCAACCAGATATTCATATCAATTAGATAGCCCTCGCCTTTCGGCGTTTGCTCTCGACTAAGTTGAGCCCCGTCGGTGTAGAAGGTACCGATTGACTCCTCGCTATACGAATCAAAATATCCAATAAGAAAAACGCTCAGCCCCAACACCTCATGGCCGCTGACGGTAAAGGGGAATTCGAAATCCCACTGATCGCCATCTGGCGGGGGCAGTTTCCATTTGCGGGTGACGTCGGGTACAGCCATCTGCGAGGCTTTGCGCGCCGGGTAAATGGTCGACAACATCACCACTGCAATCACCAGCATACAGGAAAGCACCGCAGCGACCGACGAGTAGTTAAGGGTGAAACCGCCCAACAGATTTAATTCGATAAGCACCTTCGCGACCACTTGGCCACTGAGATATCCGGCGACCACCCCCAAGACTGAATACACACAACTCTCGGCGATAAAGAGCCAGGAAATATGGCCGGGTGCCAAGCCAACCGAGGAATAAATGCCGATCTCTCGAAAGCGTTCGTAGACACTACCCATCATGGTATTGAGCACAATCAGCGAGGCAATCAGCATCGGAATAAATAAGTTGCTCATCCCCGAAAACGACATCAGGCCCAGCGAGGAGTAGATCGATACTTTTACATATTCGTCCCCCGCTTCTTTGATTCCGGCGAAGAGCGTTACGGCCAAACGCGAGAGAAACTCCTCAACCTCCGCGCGCACATCACTGCCCTCGGGGAAACGCACCGCCACCGACTGCAACGGATTGCCGCTGCCGACATTGCGCAACGTCTGATAGGGGACGATCAGCGTATTGGCCGGTTCGAGGTGGACAAAGGGTTTGATCACCACCTTGGTATCTTCCAAACCTTGTTTCTCGCGCTTCTCCTCTTCGGCGGCCTCTTGGACTGCCTGCCCGCCGGTGACGGCAAAATCGGCCGGCGTCAAAATCTCGTCATCGAGATCTTTGAGGTCTTTGACCCGTTTTGAATCTAGCACACCCACTACCGTAAACAGGTCGCCGAAAACCCTCACCTTCACCTGCCCGACCTCGGCCAAGTCAATATTCAGGTGTGCCGCCGTAGTCATTTCGATCGGCAATATACAGACCTTGTCCTCTCCGGGCTCGAACCAACGCCCGGCGACCAATGCTCGGTCGAGACCGGTTATGTGTTTTTCTGCCGGAGTCAGCCCGAGCACACCCAGCGCGTTATGTGCCTTGTCCCCATGCTTGATTTTTATATGGGCTTTAGACTTGTTGCTATACCAGCTGCGCGGTGCCACGGAAACATCCCCGCCGAAATTGCTGCGGGCGTATTCAAGCACTGAATCCTCCATCGGATTCCAAGCCTTACTGCGGATCAGGATTCCCTCGTAGAGACCTTCGTTGTCGCGGTTGATCTGATTGAAACGCATACCGGTGCGGATTGAGGTGAAAGAAAGCACCGTAAAGGTCAACAACAACAGAGTCATGAACGTCAAGACCGTGCGAGTCTTGCGGCGTTTCATATTGGAAATGCCCAATTGAAAGGCCGTAAGCGAAGCCGAGGAGCGACTGACATCGGTGTCGTGGATGACGGCCACTTCAGTGCGCAGTTTTTTCATCTGTTCGTTGAATCGGCCCGAGATAATCGACATCACTAGGAATGCGAGGGCGATAATGACGAAAGCCAGCAAAATCACAAAGGGATTGGAGAGTTGGAAAGCGGGATGCACCATCCACAGTACGGTCCAAATAACCAAAAACACACCGACAAAGCCAATGATCTGGTTTTTTATCGTAGAAGCAGTAAATAAAAGCCGCTCGGTAAAAAAAGCACAGGGAATCACCAGGGCCATAAAGAAGATAATCCCCTGAATTACGTCGTTTTGCGTCGATTTGACATCCGGGTAGGCGCGTGACTCCAACCCGAAGGCAGCCCGCGTATGGCGAACGAAATCGCCCCAGCGCAATTCGGAACTCGCCGCTTGTGCGAGATCCAGTTCGGTCTTGGCGCGATAGTGGAGGTCATTCAAACGCTGGTTCTCAATGGCGAAGCTCTTGAGTTCGCGCATCCGCGCTTCGTCGAGATTCCACATGTCCTTGGCGGCTAGAAAAGTCGTGCGAGCGAATGACGTGTTCTGGTTGATGCTATAGCCCTCCCCCTCCGCCTTGTCCTTCTCGGTGACGTTGGTAGCGTTGAGCAGCAGCGAACGAAAACCCAAAAGACCCGCTCCGAAACCCATTTTAATACGCGAACCGGGCCGGGCGAAGAGCACACCGACGGGTTCATTCTGAGCCGAAGGCCCCTCGCCGGTCGTATAGCCGTATTCGACCGGGGCACTATTGGTCTCGTCGAAAATCTGTACCGTAGACAACTTGGTCAGATAGCGCGGATCGACTATATCGTAAAAATTATAAGGCTCGCAGGGAAAGAGGATCACCATCCACTGCTTATCGCGCCAGTCCATCGCGACTTTCATCGGATACACTTCGTCGCCCTGGACTCCGCGATCCGGCGCATAGGTGATGCGACCGGAGATCGGGTCCATATAGTAGCCTTCGATCTGCACATTATTGACCCGGATCCGATTGACAAAGAAGGCACCCCGCTCGTCGACAATCTCGTAATACTCCCCGCGCACTCCCTTGTAGGACTTCTTCTTGCCATTGCGCACCACCGCCACGGCTTCGGCCCGTGGCAGATCGGGGATGATGCTGCGACGCGGGAAGACCATCGTCTTACCGCTTAGCGAACGCAGGTTGTCGCGCAGGCGCATCTTGAAATCCGGAAAAAGCTCCGGATCCTCAAAAGCCATATGGAACATGCCCGCCAACATCCGAATCTGCTTGGCGAGATTCCCGTAGTTGACCTTATCGGCTTCGTCGAGCGGCGTGTCGACTAGGAAACGCGCGTCGTTTACAGTGACAAAAGCTAATGCCGGGGTCCCTGTGGCCAGGACCAACTCACTATTGACAGAAATTTCACCTGGCACGAAGGTCTGCCAACTCATGCCCCCCTCGGGGCTAATGCCATTGACGAGCACATCTCGCCGCTGATACCCCAATTCGCGGCTAATTTTGCGCGCATAGGCCATAAAATTTTTGCCGAACGGTGCAAAGTAGCGCTTGTAATAGAAACTGCTATTGCTGTTCCAAACCCCCAACTCATCGGTTTGCGACGACAGATCGAGGCTGATAAAGAGTTTGACGGCCAGCGAGTCAACCTTGGGATCGACCCATTTTTTATAAAGACCAAGACGCAAATCTTCGTCGTCGCGCAACTCTTCAACGAGTTCCTCCATGCCACTAAAGCGCTCACCGGCCAAATTCAGTTGGCCGGCCTCCTTACTCAGCAAGCCCTCAGCAAGAGCGGCATCGGCTATGCGCGCAACCAACGTTGTATCCCCGTCGGCGACATTGCGCACCAGCGCCTCCTTGCCGGTAAACGTTTCTTCGCCCACCGCGTAATTTACCCCGTCCTTTTCTATCATATTGCGGGCGAGGGCAGCTTCTACTACCCGGCGCACTAACATGTGGTCTATAAAAGGATCTTCCTTACGCAAGTAGCGCTGAATAAAATCATCGACACCACGCATACCCAAATGATGGGCCGAGGTCGCCAAGAAGACGACGGTCCGAGCCGGCGGATGCTCGCGAAAATAACGAGCCAACTCAAACAGGGCGGTAATGCTGGAGGCCTGCTCCGCACCCGGTGCTAAGGCCGGCACCACCGACATCGCGTCATAATACCCCTCGAGGACGATCACATCCTCCTTCATCAAGGGGTCATAACCGGGAATTGTGCCGAGTATATTCCAAGCGGGACGCCGCTCCCAATCCATGCGGAACTCAAGATGGATGGCGAGTTTGCCCACCGTAGCCAACTCACCGCGCAATCGCTCACCATCTTCTCGACTAAGCCAGAACCTGGGCATATCGAGCGGCATGCTGAGGAATTTCTTTTCGCCTTCTAGGTAGACAGTGGAATCGGGTTCGATAAATACGATGGCCTTGGCCCCGAGATAGGCAGCGTTGAGCCAGGCATCCCCCGAGTTGAAGTCCATCAAGACAACGGCACCGTCAACGATTTTGCCGTCCATTTCGGCATACTCGCCGGTCCCAGCATCAATCAGATCGCCATCCATCCCGCCTTCGGGCAAAGTCGATGTCTTGACCAAATTGGGCCAAAGACCATGCAAGCGCAGTTCCTCGCCACTCGCTTCAACCCGCAGAAAACCGCCTTTATCTACCGGAATCGAGACGTCGTATTCGTGGACCGTAATGTCGTCGAGGCCGACCTCGCGAAAGCGCTCCTGCACGTGCATCGCAGCCTGATCGGCCCCGGGATAGCCCACGACCCTCGACCCCAGGCCGGCGAAATAGTCCATAGTCTGCCGGACCCGGTCGACTGGTGCGGTATCGGCGAGTTCCTCGAAATCCACCGCGGCACCCACCGGCACGACCCCAGCAAACGCGCAGGCCAGCAGAGCCCGTATAACAAACATCGGCATAAGAGCGCCTTTCTCAGATCCAGAATACCACATTGTCGGTCATGCCTGTAAAATAGTCGAAGATTAACCAGATCCCAGCTACGGAAAACTGGCCTAAAATTAGCCCTGAGAAGCAAGGGCCGTGCACGGCGAAACAATACGAGGCCACCGTATTTTATTGCCAACAACTTGATCAGTCAAGCCAAGAAAATACTAAACCAAAGTGGATCCATCAGCCATACCGCAGCGATCGGATAGCCCACCCGATGCAAGGACAACCACAGCAGCGTATAGCGCACCATAACCGGCAGGGCCATCGTGCCGTCACCGACATAAGTGTGGGCCCAGACACCTACGTAAGGTGCTGTCGGTGCATCTTACCCGCTGGTAATATAACCAAAAGGAGCACGAGTTCCACCACCAAAAGACCAACCGTTGAGATGGATACCACCAGACTCGTTAGCCAAGAGCAATATCATCGCGACCGAGCCGATCAAACTTATGCCGATGGCCAGGAGCACGCATCCAGTTAACGCCTGCAGTCGATGTCCCAGGTCTTCCCCGAGTTTGATCCCGTCGGCGCATAGGGCCATGATGCAAGGTTCGGATATCTGCCGCCCGCACTTAAGTGTAGGCTATGCCCACCCAACCGGCCGGCCGATGAACGCAGATCCTACTGCCGAAATGACAGCCGGTGCCGCAAGCATTGGCCCCACTCTTTCAACCGCTACTCCCTCAACCACCACTCGAGTCAAGTCGATGAAGATAAGAATGGCCATCAGCAGCGTCAAAAAGCCGCCCAAAAGGTCAAACCGGACTGCCCCATCCACATGAAAATCACCCCTGCCCCGCCGAGCCAAATAATAATCACGGCGCGGTAAGCGAGCATCACATCGCTTTCGTCGACGCTATCGTAGCCTGCGACCGCCCCACTGCCCAAAAAGCATCAATATGATCGTCGCCCCTAGACCTTAGATGAGCGAAGATCGTCGTGCCTTGTGCACCATAAATGCCCAGCTTCCGGATGCTGGCGACCCTTAAAATTCCCAGTCCTCACCGGAAGAGATTGGTTGCATTATTGAAAAACCACACGCTGAACGCAGGTTCATCAGGTAGGGACAGCCAACCACAGCAAAGCTGACTTGAAAACCAGCCCCAAGGACAGTGCGAAAAATCAGCACCGTCGAAACGAGTTGGATGGTAGGTATAGCGGATACAGGTGAGGTAGGTGCGCAAGGCATTGAAAGTGGGGAATAGGACCGGCACAACAAAACCTGCCCGCATAATCCAATGGGCGAGAGAAGGGCCCAAACATCGTCCCAGAGCCCCAACCAGAGCCGTCTCCAAGTGCACTCGTACCAACGGGTAAATAAGGCGCTCCCGTTCCATCTATTGCCGACGCAGAATCACCATCGTCGATATCACAACCGCGTATGGGGGTATATAAATACCGCCTAAAAACACAGCGGCTCCGTCCAAGCATCCAGGCCACCCCTACCACCGCGGGGTGCGCCCTCGAAAACCATTCGGCCGTATTGACATCCAGCGACACCGTGCATCCCCATTTTACCGTAGGACGCCCCGAGCACTGGACAGAATGAAGCCAAAGACCTCGGAGCAATCGACTCAAAGCCTAAGACCGGCTCATCAGCCATCCTATGGTCATACGTTGATCTATTGGAATCCACAAAAACAACCAGCGGAGTGCGATCCTACTAGTTTCTGCCAGATCCTGACGGACTGTAGCTACGGCAAGCTGGTCCCAAAAAATCCTACACTCGATCCAACCAGCCAATTTTCTCCAATTGCTTTAATGTCCACCAAGCCAAGAGCCCAATTAAACCGCCACTTAAAAGGGCACTGACCAACGAAAGCGGTAGCAATGCAAAGAGCCCGCTCTGCCCGATGTAGGCATAAGCAAGAGCCAATTGGCATAGCTGATGCGCCAATGCGCCCCATATGCTCAGCCCCACAACGCTAAAGAGTTCCCCGGTAAAACGCCGCACTGAAACCATGATCAACCAACTCATCAGTCCCGCCCCGCCGCCAATGACAAAAGCTGGACCGGCGAATCCACCGCTGAGTAGGCCACCGACCACGAGTTTAATCGCACTCACCGCCAGAGCTGGACCGCCACCAAAACTCGCCAGCGAGACCAATACCGGCATATTCCCCAACCCTAGTTTCATCCATGGCAAAGGCCTCGGAGCCAGCGCTTCAAACACAAACATTACGATCGCCGCACTCGCTAAAAGCCCCAATCGGGCGACGTCACCCGGCCGCTTGAACATCATCAGCGCACCACCGCATCCACATGCGCCCTGCCGGCAACCCGCAACAACAGGCCGTTGGGTACGCAGACCGCGAGATCACCCCGCTGCCATATCCAACCGCGGCGCATACATATCTTCTGAGCACAGGGGGCGGAGATGACCCGCGCACCCTCTGGACCGATTTCGATTTGACACTCACCCAATGGACCGGCGATCCGCAATAGCGCAAAGCTCGACATTCTGTGGGTCGTAGAATCCCCGCCAACCACCTCGATGAGCAATGTATCACCCGTAGTTGCCGTACGATGCCCGTGCAGGAAAAGAGCTATTGCGCTGGCTACCACCAGCAGCGCAAGCAGCTTATCCGCCCGCGTCAGTGCCGGCCACATGCCTCCTTCAGCTTCCGCACCCACCTATCGCAACTCGAATTTGCTTAACACGATTAATTTCTCTTCCGGTTGTTACCTATGTTAGCCAACCCCAGGACCCCGTGCAAGCAATCGAAACTACGAGCAGAGGCAATACGAGATCTCATTTTTCTTTCAAACCAGCACGATCGTTGACTTACCATCCACATTTTTTTTATATTGCTATGAGGCTTAGACCGATCAAAGAATTGATCGGTCTAAGCATCAATTTTGTCACCAAACCATACCCATACTGAGAACGCCATGCAATGGTGGATCGCCACTGTCGTTTGCATCTGTGTTGCCTTGCTAATTCAGTATTTGTGCTCTAGCAAACTCTTGCGCATGAAGCAGCAGATTTCAATGAAGAACATGGCCTTACGCGACGCGCGCGACGAGGGATCCCGCCTCGAGAAACAGGCCCAAGACCTAACCAACCAGCAAAAAAGCTTGACCCACAGCATCAGCCGACTGCGCGTAGATATCAAGAGAATGCGCGGGCAGATCGAGGATAAAGGGCTACCGGTGCCCGAACCAGACTTTTCTCTGGAAGAGCTAAATAACGAAAGCGAAGAAGCATAGCCTACCACTTGCCCGACAAAAGTCGCGCCGTTCTACCTTTCCTATTGTTCGCGGTTTTCTCAGTCCTGTTCCTGCATACCGCATGGACCAAGTCGCCCACCTGGGACGAAATCGGCCATATTGGACTAGGCGGCTATTTGCTCAAGACAGGACGCTGGGACGTCCCGGCATCCTGCTCCCATCCACCGTTGGCCTTTTATCTGCACAGCCCGCCCTCCTTCGCCTACCCACTCAACTGGGATCGCTGGCGCTACCGAGTCGATCAAGTCCGCGATATTCAGTTCCTACGCGCGGCCGATACTAGACGCGGCAATGCCATGCTGCTTGATAGACACTATGACGGCGAGCGTTTTTTCTTTTGGTCTCGCGCGACATCCCTCCTACCTGCGGCCCTCTTATTTCTTGCGCTCTTCAGTTGGAGTAGGGAATTATCCGGTTATTCCGGGGCGATGCTGACTTTGTTTTTTGCAGCCCTGTCCCCCAACCTAATAGCCCACGCGACGTTGATCAACACCGATTTTACCTTGGCTGTGACATCCTTCTGCGCCGTTTTCACCTACCGCCGACTCCTACTCTACCCTTCGACCGCGAACTTGCTCGTAGCCGGCCTGGCTCTTGGATTGGCCTTAATGAGCAAACTTTCGGCCGTCTTCCTATTGCCGGCCTTGTTTGCGACCACGGTCTGGTTCTGGATTTTTGGCGATCCGTCGCAGCGCCGCAGCGTCGCGAAAATCTTCGGCGTAGCCCCCATCACCGGCCTAGCCGGCGCATACCTTTGTGTATGTATCCTTTCGATTTTCGTCCTTTGGGCTGGTTACGGATTTGATTATGAGCCCTATATACTGACCATTCGCTCGCAACTTTGGGACATCGGTTCCGGCCATACGGGTTATTTGATGGGACAATTCTCTCAGCAGGGATGGTGGTATTATTTTCCTTTGGCAATAGCGATCAAAACCCCCCTGCCGACTCTTGCTCTGGCTGCCTGGGGACTGTGGACCCTTGCGCGCCGCTCTCAAAAACTCGAAGTCGGCTTCCTTATCGGTCCCCCGCTTGTGCTCGTCGGTCTCTTTATCTTTGGAAACGCAAAAAATATCGGTTTGCGCTATTTGCTCGGGATTTATCCCTTTCTCTTTCTCCTCGTCGGTGCCTCCATCCACACTGCACTCCGCTGCAGAAAGATCTATCCGCTCTCCCTGCTCATACTGTTCTATGCCATCAGTACAACGCAGAACCATCCCCACCACCTAGCCTATTTTAACGAATCGATAGGGGGTCCCGAGCAGGGCTATCGCTATCTCGTTGATTCTAATATCGATTGGGGACAAGATCTAAAGGGGCTGAAAACATATATGGACGAACAGGGCATTGAACGGATAAAACTCAGCTACTTCGGTACCGTCGACCCCCGCCTGTACGACCTAAACTACGAATGGTTACCCAGCTTCGACCTGCCCAACTTTGGCGATCGGCCCGCCAAGCTTCCCACCACGGGCGTAATTGCCATTAGCGTCACCAACCTGGTCGGCGTCTACATGGATATGTACGGCCAGGGCAGAGACCTTTATTCCTGGCTGCAGGCCCATCAACCCGTCGCC